>Ga0302326_10000180_pt1 | contig 184686 bp, 152 predicted proteins | sample Palsa_T0_3_FD_202264 | JGI IMG/M metagenome (GOLD analysis project Ga0302326, IMG submission 202264) | Peat permafrost microbial communities from Stordalen Mire near Abisko, Sweden - Palsa_T0_3 | ecosystem: Environmental > Terrestrial > Soil > Palsa > Peat permafrost | place: Sweden: Abisko...
CCTTCCCAGCTTCAAATCGTGAGCACCTCTTCCAATCCGGTTCACCTTAAGGACAAAAAACTTACATCACACCAACCCTCATCTGTTGGGACAGCATTGGGGACAACCCGCGCTACCTCGGAATTGCCAAGTAACGGCCCGATCCGCTGGCGGGGCGCCACCGCGGTGCCGAGCCCAGCGCGGTGCGGGTCCGCGACCACAGGACCAGCGTCAAAAGCGCGCCCGTGGCCACCGCGGCACTAACGGAAAAAAAGGCGGCCGAGTAACCATAGGCGGTTGCCAGTCCGCCAATGGCGGGCCCGGTCACCCCGAGCGCCAGGTCGAAAAAGGCGCCATATCCGCCGAGAGCGGCGCCGCGGCTCTGGGCCGGGATGGAAGCAATCGCCTCCACTCCCAGCGAGGGGAACACCAGGGCAAATCCCATGCCACTAAGGGCCGTGGCGGCCAGAGCCAAATCGGGGGAAGTGGCCGAGGATAGTAGCAGCAATCCGACGAACTCGACCGACAGTGAAACGAGGGCTACCCGGAAGCCGCCGTACCGGCCGATCGCCCGGGCAAAGACAAGACGGGCGCCCACGAAGAATGCGCCGAAGGCCGTGAGGGCCGAGGCTGAATTCGGCCAATGCCGGCTCGCGTAAAATAGCGTAATGAAAGCCGCGATCGCGCCGAAGCCAATTGAGCCCAGGGCGAGGCCAAGGCCAAAGGGCAGGATGCGTGACAGCACCCGGCCAAAGGGCATGCTTTCGCCCCTGACGACGGCTGCCGGCGGGAGAGAGAAGGCATAGAGCCAGCCGGCGACGGCAATCACGATGATGATGGCTCCGGCGGCGGAGAGCCCGCCGACCCGTTCAACGGCGATGCCGAGCGGCGCGCCCAGCGCGATGGCCCCGTAGGTGGCAATTCCGTTCCATGAAATCACCTGGGCGGTCTGAGCGGGACCGACCCGGCCGATACCCCAGGCGATGGCGCCGGTGGCGACGCAGCTTTCTCCGAATCCCAGGGTGAGGCGGCTGGCCAGCAGGAGGAGGAGGCTAAGCCACGCCACCGGGCTGGCAACCGCCGCCCCGACCAGCAGGACGCCGCTGGCCGCGCACCCAGCCAGACCGTAGAGCACGGTGGTCTTGGCTCCGACGGCATCCGCCATCTGTCCGGCCCGGGGCCGGGTGAGCAGGGTTGCGACATATTGCACGCTGATCGCGAGACCGGCGAGCACCGCGCCATATCCCAGCTGGCCGTGGATGTAGCCGGGAAGCGTCGCGAAGGGTATGCCAATCGCCAGATAACAGGCGAAGGTCGCCGTTACGATGGCGATAATCTTTGCGGTGGCGTTGGGTTCGGCGGAGGCCGGGGGAGGCTGGGAATGGGAGCTCACCCCAGGATATTACAGTCCATGGGGGGAAAATTCTATGGGACCTTCGTCTCATGCCTGCGCGCCCTTCCAGGCGCCGCCGGTCAAGACCGAGCGCAGCGTGCCGAGCAGGATGCCTTCAGCCACCGGCTTGCGCAGGACGGCGATGGCGCCCGAATTCATGGCCTGCCTCTCCTCATGCTCCCTCGCGTGGGCGGTGATAAAGATGATCGGAAGGCCGGGATGCATCCGCAAGAGCTGCCGCTGCAAGTCCAGGCCGTTCACCTCCGGCATCATCACGTCGAGAATGAGGCACGAAATATCGCCCAGCCAAGGGCAGCTCAGAAGATCGCGGGCGGAAGCAAACGCATCGGTGCGGAAGCCAAACGAGGAGAGGAGCATCCGCGTGGAGCTGCGGAGCGAGTCGTCGTCATCGACGATGGCGACGAGGGGAATCGGCTGAGATTTTGGGCAAGTGTTCACAGTCTGGGTACCAAGGATGGCAGCAAGGTACACCGTTCGGACGGCAAGCGCTATTGGACCTTAGTCCGACAGTTTCTCCGCCATCCGCACGAGATCCGCGAGGGATCCGGCCTCCATTTTCTGCATCACGCGCGCGCGATGCGCCTTGATGGTCTTCTCGGAAGCCCCGAGTTCGGCGGCCACCTGCTTGTTGAGCAGACCCGTGACGACGCTGGCCATGACCTCGCGTTCGCGCGGGGTGAGCCGGGCGTGCCTCGTCCGGAGCGCGGCCAGCTCGAGCCTCTCCCGGTGCGCGACCCGATCGTTCTCGATCGCCAGGGCTATGGCCCGAAGCATATCGTCCTCGCGAAACGGCTTGGTCAGGAACTCCACCGCGCCCGCCTTCATCGCCTGCACCGACATGGGAATATCCCCGTGACCCGTCATGAAAATGATGGGAAGGCGCCGGCCGGCCTTCGCCAGCTCCCTCTGGAGTTCGAGCCCCGTCAGGCCGGGCATGCGGACATCGAGCACGAGGCACGAAGGCAGCTCCGAATGGGGAAAGGCCAGAAACTCCCTCGGCGAGCCGAAGGCGCGGACATCATAGCCGGACGCCCGGATGAGCAGTTCGAGCGATCGCCGCGACGAGAGATCGTCATCGACCACGTAAACGATGGAGTCGGCGGCGCTCACGAATGCGCCGATTCCCCGACGGGAAGAACGATTTGAAACGTGGCCCCCGGTCCCTGGGTCGGAGCCAGGCTCAAGCAGCCCCCGTGGGACTCCACAATCGAGCGGCTGATGGCCAGGCCCAGGCCGACGCCCTCTGATTTCGTCGTATAGAAGGCATCGAACAATCGGCCCTGATCCGCGGAACTGACTCCCGTCCCGTGGTCGCGGACCGTCACGATGATGGCGGCGGCTCCCTCGTGGCTGCCCGACCGGGCGCTGAGGTCGAGGATCCGATCGGCGGGCGGCACGGTGTCCATCGCCTCGATCGCGTTTATCATCAGATTGAGCAGCACCTGCTGGATCTGGACCCGATCGACCCACAGGGGAGGGAGCTCCGCGCCCAGCTCGACGCGGACGGCGGTGCCGCGTGCCTGCATCTTGTACTTGGCGATGGCCACGACGTCATCGATCAGCGCCTTTACGCCTGTCAGGGTCTTTTCCGTCGGCTTCTTCTTGGAGAGGGCGCGGATGCGCGCGATGACATCGCTCGCGCGGCGCGCGTCTTCGGCTATGCTCGTGAGCGCCTGGTCCACCTGCGTCTTGTTATCCGGGCCGGCCGCGAGCAGCCGGCGGCAGGCATTGGCGTAATTCATGATGGCCCCCAGGGGCTGGTTCACCTCATGGGCGATCGACGCCGTCAATTCCCCCATCATCGTCAGGCGGCTGACGTGGGCCAGTTCGGCCTCGCTCGCCTGGAGGGCCTCCTCGGCGACTTTCCGCTCGGCGATTTCCGCCTGCAGGTCCTGATTCGCCCTCTGCAATTCCGCCGTGCGGCTCTGCACCTGCTCTTCCAGGTGGTCGCGCGCCCTCCGCAGTTGGTCCTCCGCCTGCCTCTGCTTCCCGCTGACCCAGCTGACAAAGAAGACCGCGATGGAAAACGTGAGAAAACGGGGCAACTCCGAGGCGAGAGAGTTGCCCGGGCTGGGAGGAGGAATCAAATTCAACGCGATCGCGGCCGAGGCAACTAGTGCGGCCAGCATCCCGGGGCCGACGCCGCCAAACCACGCGCTGAAGATGGCGGCGCAAAAAAGAACCGGCAGCCCGGGGACATGTGTGCTGACGGATTGGAGCGCGCCCGTCAGCCACACCGCCGCCACCGCCGACAAGAGCGAAACCGCGTAGCGCACAAAGGCCGAAGATCGCAATGAAGGTGGCATTCGCGGACTCATGCGGCTGCGCGGAAATTAATCCGGATGATCGGGCGGGCAACCCCTTTTGCGGCGAGGGCGGCGGAGCTGCCGCCTTGAGCCCGCATGGGACCAAGGTCCCATAGAATTTGCCTGCCGACGGTGGTACCTTGGGTCCACTTCACCATGTGGATCGTCCAACTAGCTCTCCGGCGTCCTTACACGTTTGTCGTGGCGGCCCTGCTCCTCGTCCTTCTGACCCCCTTCGTGCTGATGCGGACTCCGACGGATATCTTTCCGTCCATCAACATACCCGTCGTCAGCGTGGTTTGGCAATACACGGGCCTCTCCGCGAGGGACGTCGAACAGCGGCTGATCTTCACCCACGAGCGGGCCCTGACGACGACCGTGAACAATATTCAGCACATCGAGTCCACCTCGTATGACGGCAACGGCGTGATCAAGGTGTTCTTTCAGCCGGGCGTCTCTCCGGACGCGGCCGTTGCCCAGGTCACCGCCATTTCGCAGACCATCCTGAAGCAGATGCCGCCCGGCACGACCCCGCCGCTCGTCATCGAATACAACGCCTCCACCGTTCCGATTTTGCAGTACGGCATCAGCAGCAAGACGCTTTCGGAGCAGCAGATCTTCGACGTCGCCATGAACACGATCCGCGTCGGACTCATCAACGTCCCCGGCGTCGGAATCCCGTTTCCCTACGGCGGCAAGCAGAGGGTAATTTCCGTCGACCTGGACCCCAAGGCCCTTGAGGCGCAGAACCTGTCGCAGCAGGACGTGGTCACGGCCCTCAGCAGCCAGAACCTGGTCTTCCCGAGCGGCACGGCCAAGATCGGGGCGAACGAATATCCCATAGACCTGAACACCAGCCTGAGCGTGATCGACCGGCTGAATGACGTGCCGATCAAGGCCGTCGACGGCACGGTGATCCGCGTCCACGACGTGGCCCAGGTCCGGGACGGCTACATGCCCCAGGAAAACATCGTCCGGCAGGACGGCGCCCGCAGCACCCTGATCAGTGTGCTCAAGAACGGCAGCGCCTCGACGCTGCAAGTGGCCAGCGGGGTGAAGGCCTCGATGGCGGCCGTGCTGAAGACGGTCACCGGCAACCTGCAGGTGAAGCAGTTCGCCGATCAATCGGTCTTCGTGAAGGCGGCGGTCAGCGGCGTGGTGCGGGAGGGCGTGATCGCCGCGGCGCTGACCGCGCTGATGATCCTCCTGTTTCTCGGCTCCTGGAGGAGCACACTGATCATCGCGATCTCCATCCCGCTTTCGGTGCTGGCTTCCCTGGCCGCGCTCAGCGCGCTCGGGGGGACCATAAACCTGATGACCCTGGGCGGACTCGCCCTGGCCGTGGGCATCCTGGTCGACGATGCGACGGTGACGATCGAGAACATCGAGCGGCACCTGAGCGCCGGCGGGTCGCTCGAGGATGGCATCATGACGGGCGCGGGCGAAATCGCGCTGCCCGCCCTGGTGTCGACGCTCTGCATCTGCATCGTCTTTGTCCCGATGTTCTTCCTGAGCGGCGTGGCGGGATTTCTGTTCGCGCCCCTGGCGGAGGCCGTCGTCTTTGCCGTGCTGGCGTCCTACGTGCTCTCCCGCACGCTGGTGCCGACGTTGGTGCTGTGGTTTGAGCGCAGTGTCCACGAGCACAAGCAGGCCAGCGGGGCTTCGGCCGCCTCGGCCGCGGAGACCCGCAGTCACCGCGGCTGGCTGCAGCCGCTGATCCGAATCCAGGAGGGATTTGAGAGCTCCTTCAATCGGTTCCGCCAGCGCTACCGGGACCTGCTCGGTCAGGTGCTGGCTCACCGGATTGCGTTCGGGCTGGCGTTCCTCGCCTTTTGCGCGGCCTCGCTTCTCCTCGTTCCGTTTCTTGGGCAGGATTTCTTCCCGAGCGTCGACGCGGGGGCGATCCGCCTGCACGTGCGCGCCCACACGGGCACCCGGATCGAGGAAACCGCGGTGCTGGTCGACCAGGTCGAAGGCGTCATTCGCAGGAGCATCCCGGCAAAGGAGTTGGAGGGCATCATCGACAACATTGGGCTGCCGGTCTCGGGCATCAACTTGAGCTACAACGACAGCGGCACGACGGGTCCAGCCGATGCGGACATCATGATCTCGCTCAGCCGGGGACACCGTCCGGCCGCGAAGTACGTGCGGAGCCTGCGGCTCGCGCTCAACCGGGATTTTCCCGGCGTCACGTTTTACTTCCTTCCGGCCGACATCGTCAGCGAGACCATTGATTTTGGGCTTCCCGCCCCCTTTGACATTCAGATCCTCGGCCGCGACCTGGCCGGCAACCAGCAGGTCGCCGCCACCATCGCCGACCGGATCCGGCACGTGCCGGGAGCCGTGGATGTCCGGATTCAGCAGCCCTCGAATCTGACGCGGTTTGAGTTTGGGATCGACCGCACCAAGGCGGCGGAACTCGGCCTCTCGGAGCAGAACGTCGCCAATTCCGTCCTGCTGAATCTCAGCGGCAGCACGCAGGTCCAGCCCACCTACTGGCTGGATTCGCATATTGGTGTCCAGTATCTGCTCAATATTCGCGTGCCGGAGTATCGGATGACCTCGCTTTCCGATCTCACCTCCATGCAGGTGACCGCGGGCGCTCCCGGCAGCGGCGATGAGGAGCTGCTGGGAAACCTGGCGTCGGTCACGCGCACGACCAGCCAGCCGATCTACTCGCACTACAACGTCGTGCCGGTGATCGATGTCTTTGGCGCGGTGGACGGCCGCGACCTGGGCGGCGTGCTCAAGGACGTCCGGGCCATCGTCGCGGAGGCCCGGCCCTCGCTCCCCTTCGGCAGTTCGATCACGCTCCGCGGTCAGGTCGATACCATGAACTCCAGCTTCCTGGACCTGGGCATCGGCCTGGTGATGGCCATCGCCCTGATCTACCTGCTCCTGGTCGTCAATTTCCAGAGCTGGCTGGATCCGTTCATCATTCTCACCGCATTGAGCGGCGCACTCGCGGGCGTGGTCTGGGGCCTGTACGTCACGGCGACGACGCTGAGCGTCCCGGCGATGATGGGTGCGATCATGTGCCTGGGCGTCGCCACGGCGAACTCGGTCCTGGTGGTCACCTTCGCGCGCAACAACGTGCATGAGGGCATGACGCCGCTGGAGGCGGCGTGGGAGGCGGGGGTGGGGCGGCTCCGGCCTGTGCTGATGACGGCGCTGGCGATGATTGTCGGAATGATCCCCATGGCGCTGGGGCTGGGGGACGGTGGCGAGCAAAATGCCCCGCTGGGCCGGGCCGTGATCGGCGGCCTGGTGATTGCGACCTTTGCGACCCTTTTCTTCGTTCCCGTGGTCTTCAGCGTCCTGCGCTCGGCGGCCCATTCGGCCGAGGTCCAGGGACGGGCGAAGCCGGCCCTGACCCCGGGAATCACTTCCACTCCGGCTCCGGCGCGAGGATAACTTCATGAACACGATCGAACTCGAATCCAATCCGAACGGCGCTGCCTCGCGGCTGAGCAGCGGCGAACACTCCGCCGCGGCTGGGGGCGATCACGCCCAAATACCCGCCCGGCGGCCCGCGGGTCGCCGGGCGGCCGCGGGTGTCGCCGCGGCGGCCCTCCTCGTCGCGGGCCTCGCCTTGGGCTTTGTCCCGCGCTGGCGCGAACGGCGCGAGACCGTTGCCGACATGCAGCAGCTCGACGAACCCGCCGTCACGGTTGTTGCGCCGACTTTGGAGAAGCCGGACAACGGCCTGGTCCTTCCGGCCGAGATTCGGCCGTGGCGCGAGGCGGCCATCTACGCCCGGGCCAGCGGCTTCCTCAAGGACTGGGCGGCGGACATAGGGGCGCACGTCGCCTCCGGGCAGTTGCTGGCGGAGATCGAGACGCCGGACCTCGACCAGCAACTCGACCAGGCCAAGGCCCAGGTCGCGCTCGCCCGGGCCAATCTGCACCTGGCAGAAACAACCGACACGCGCTGGCAGCAACTGCTTAAGTCCGCCTCGGTCTCGGAACAGGAAGCGGATGAGAAGACGGCTGCCAGGGAAGCGGCCGCCGCAAGCCTCGCGGCGGACCAAGCCAACATGAACCGGCTTCGGGAGCTGGTGTCGTTCGAGCGGATCGTCGCGCCCTTCGCCGGCATCGTCACGGCGCGATCGGTGGATATGGGAGACCTGATCGTCACGGGCGGCGCCAGCCGGGAGCTTTTCCACATGGCCCAGGTCGAAAAGCTTCGCGTCTATATCCGGGTGCCCGAGGCCTACGGGCTCGACATCGCTCCGGGCCAGATGGCGACGCTGACGACTCCGGCAAGTCCGGGACGCGTATTTCCAGCCAGGGTGGTCACGACCTCGGAGGCGATTTCAACGGCCTCCCGGACTCTCCTCACGGAGCTGGAGGTCGATAACTCGCAAAATCGCATCCTGCCGAACAGCTTTGGCGAAGTCAGCCTGAAGGTGGCCAATTCCGATCCGGTGCTGACGCTGCCGTCCAATAGCATCCTGTTCCGCGCCCAGGGCTTGCAGGTCGCCGTGGCCCGGCCGGACCGGACCGTTGAAATGCGCCCGGTGAAGACCGGTCGCGATTTTGGCCAGACCATCGAGATCCTCGGCGGGGTGACTCCGGCTGACCGGGTGATCGTGAACCCAACCGACGCCCTCGTCAGCGGCGCGAAGGTGCGGGTCCAGGGGGCCCCGGGCACGCTGGCGGCAAATTGACCATGAACTCTCCGGCGAAGACTCCATTCGGAAGCCAGGATCGGCCCGGTCACGCGGTCGTTGATCGCCGTCAATCGGGCGCTCCTCGGAGCGCGCTCTTTTCCCTGGCTTTCGCCGCCCTGGCGCTCTTCGGCGGATGCGCGCTCGGTCCGAATTACGAGCGGCCGGAGGCCGCGGCGATTCCGGCCGCCTATGCCGGCGCGTCCGGCGAATGGAAGGCCTCCCGCCCCCAGGCCCAAATGCCCAAGGGCGATTGGTGGGAAGTATTCGCCGATCCGAAGCTCGATGCCTTGGAAACCCAGGCCAACGCGGGCGATCAGCAGCTCAAGGCCGCCGCCGAAAAGTTTGCGGAAGCCAGGGCCACCATGGATTTCACGCGTGCGGGATTTTTCCCGGCGATAACGGCTTCCGGCCTCTATACACGGCAGCGCGCCTCGGCCAACTCTCCCTTGGAGACGACGGGGCAGCCCTACGGTCAGTCGGCCACTTACAATGACTACGCGCTGCCGCTGGATGTCAGCTATGAGTTCGATGTGTGGGGCCGCGTGCGCCGCAGCGTCGAATCCGCGCGGGCGCAGGTGCAGGCGAGCGCGGACGATTTCCAGGCGGTGCAACTGGCGATCGAGGCTGAGATCGCGGTCGACTATTTTTCCCTCCAGGCCCTGGACTCGGAGCAGGCGGTGATTCGCTCGAGCATCCAGGTCTTCGCGGCTTCGCTCGACCTGACCCAGCACCGCCGCGCCGGAGGCATTGCGACGGACCTGGACGTGGCCGAGGCGGAGACGCTGCTCAAGACGACGGAAGCCCAGCTGCCGGCGGTCGCGCTCCAGCGGGCGCAGTTCGAGCACGCGCTGGCCCTGCTGATCGGAGAGCCTGCCTCCACTTTCCGCGTCCCCGAAAGCCCGCTGTCCGTGGAAGCCCCGCAGATCCCGTCCGGCCTGCCCTCGGAATTGCTGGAGCGAAGGCCCGACGTTTCCGCGGCCGAGCGCCGCATGGCCGCGGCCAACGCGAACATCGGCGTCGCCCAGGCGGCCTTTTTCCCGTCGTTACAGCTGAGCGGCGTCGCCGGCCTCGCGAGCGTCAGCACCGGCAGCCTCCTCACCTCCCCAAGCGGATTCTGGGCTTTGGGCCCCTCATTGAGCCTGCCGCTTTTCGAGGGCGGGAGGCTTCGGGCCGGCCTGGCCTACGCCAAGGCGAGTTACCAGGAGGTCGTCGCCAATTACCGCCAGGCCGTTCTTTCGGCCTGTTCCGAGGTCGAGGACAGCCTCGCTGCCCAAAGCCTGATCTCCACCCAGTACCAGACCGAAGGCGAGGCCTTGGTCGCCGCGCGCAAACAGCTCGAGCTGGCCAATAATCGCTATCGCGACGGCCTCGTCACCTACCTCGAGGTGGCGACGGCGGAAGGCGCCGAGCTGAACATCGAGTTCAGCACGGTCCAGCTCCGCGGGGAACAGCTCGTGGCGGCGGTCAACCTGGTGAAATCGCTGGGAGGCGGATGGCAGGAAGCGGCGCTGACAAGGCGAGGAGCGCGCGCGGTGAACAATTTGCTGAAGGAAAATTAACTAAAAAATCGAATCCCATGAAAACGCGGAAACTCGGAAATTCTGACCTCTCCATCACCACCCAGGGCTTTGGTTCCTGGGCTATCGGCGGCTCCGGCTGGCAATTCGCCTGGGGAAAGCAAAGTGACGATGAATCCATCGGGGCGATCCATCGCGCACTCGAACTGGGAGTCAACTGGATCGACACCGCCGCCGTGTATGGCTTGGGACACTCGGAAGAAATCGTGACCCGCGCGCTCGCATCCTGGTCCGGCCCGCGGCCCTATGTGTTCACGAAATGCGGACTGCGCTGGAACGCGCAGGGCGAGCCCCGCCGTGTGCTAACGGCCGCATCCATCCGGCAGGAGTGCGAGGACAGCCTGCAGCGGCTCAAGATCGACGCGATCGACCTTTACCAGATCCATTGGCCCGTCGAAAACACCGCCGAGCTGGAGGAGGGATGGAGCGCGATGGCGCAGCTCCAGCGGGAGGGCAAGGCGCGCTGGATCGGCGTCTCTAATTTCGACGTCGACCAGCTGAAGCGGGTCCAGGCCATCGCACCGGTCACATCGCTGCAGCCCCCCTATTCGCTGGTGAATCCCGACGTGGAACGGGAAGTCCTCCCTTACTGCCAGGGGCAGGGGATAGGCGTGATCGTGTACTCGCCCATGGCGTCGGGGCTCCTGACGGGGGCCATGTCCCGCGAGCGTATTTCCAGGCTGCCGGAAAACGACTGGCGCAAGCATGACTCCGAATTCAACGAGCCAAGATTGTCGGCGCATTTGGCCCTGGTGGAGCGGTTGCGCGCCATCGGCAAGCGCCACGGCTGCTCGCCGGGCGCGGTGGCCATTGCCTGGACGCTGCTCAACCCGGCGGTGACCGGCGCCATCGTGGGAGGCCGCCGGCCGGAGCAGGTGACTGATGTCATCGCCGCTTCCTCAATCTCCCTCACCGAAACGGATCTCAACGAGATTGCAGCGCTGGTCACACTCAACAACTAAAGTTGGAAAGGTAGCCAAATGAATATCGGATTCATCGGCCTTGGCATCATGGGCAGCCGGATGGCTGCGAACCTGCAAAAACACGGCCATGCGCTGACCGTCTTCAATCGCACAAAGGAGAAAGCGAACGAGCTGCTCTCCCACGGCGCCACCTGGGCCGACTCACCGGCGGCGGTGGCGGCGCAAGCGGACGTGATTTTCACGATGCTGGCCTACCCGGAAGCCGTGCGGGAGGCGGCCCTGGGCAAGGACGGTTTTCTCCGCATCTTCAAGCCGGGCCGGCTGTGGGTCGATTGCAGCACGGTCAATCCGTCGTTCTCGAAGGAAATGGCCGAGAAGGCTCGAGCGCTGGGAGTGCGATTCCTCGACGCGCCGGTCACCGGGTCCAAAGGTCCGGCCGCAAGCGCGACTCTCGTCATTTGGGTCGGCGGACCGGCGGCCGATTTGAACACCTGCCGGCCGCTGCTCGAATGCATCGGAAACAGGATTGTCCACTGCGGCGAAGTCGGCGCGGGGACTTCGGTCAAAATGGTGATGAACCAGCTGCTCGGCACGGGGATGGCGGCCTTTGCGGAAGCGCTTATCCTCGGTGAATCCCTGGGTCTGGCCCGCGAGAAGCTGTTCGAGGTCCTGCTCGGAAGCCCGGCCGTCGCTCCGTTCATCGCCGCCAAGCGCGAGCGGATCGCGACCGGAAACTTTGCGCCGGCCGACTTTCCGCTGCGCTGGGTGCAAAAGGACCTGCACCTGGTCGCCACGACCGCCCAGGAGACCGGCGTCGCGATGCCCCTGACAAACGCGGCCAAGGAGATCTTCCGCTTGGCCATTGGAAACGGCTACGGCGATGAGGATTTTTCGGCGATCTACGATTTCCTCGCGCAGAGCCGCGAAGGCTCGCCGGCGAGGTAGCGCGGGTTGTCCCAACCCGCCGGTTGCTCCGCCCGCTTCGAAAGTCCGCCCAGCGCATTGGGGACCATGCGCCCTACCTCGTCCCGCCAAAGGCCGCAAAACAGCCGTGCTTGTGCAGGACGTCGACGGAGGTGAAGCCTGCTTTGGCGAGCAGCTCGATTTGGTGGGTCAGGGTTGTCGGCGTGTCCTCCTTCTCTATGTAGGCGAATACTTTGTCACGGTAGCCGGTACCGCCCTGGGCCTCTAAATAGCGCCCATACTCAGCCCACATCAGCCCTTGGATTTGCGGACTTTCGTGCGAGACAAGATCGAAGATCCACAGTCCTCCACCCGGCCTTAGCCACCGAAAGAAATTGGCGAAAAGGGCCGTCCACTCGGATTCTTTCCGCAAATGGTGAAGCACGGCGGCGGCCACGATGACATCAAAGGAGGCTGGTTGGAAGGCCAGTTCGCGCACATCCCCCTGGATTGTCGCCGCGATGGACCCGCCCAATCTCTCGCGGGCCCTCTCGAGCATCGGCCGGCTCAGATCCACCAGGGTAAAGCGGGATTTCGGCCGGTATTCTCTGATCTTCAGCGAGTAATTCCCGGCGCCGCAGCCCACATCGAGCACGGCCGCTGCCTCGGGCGCCGACGCCGTGCCCGCCCGCGCCACCAGATCCATGCAATGGGCGGCATCGATTGTGGCCACCTGCCCGGTGGCCAAATTCGAGAAGCGCTCGACCTCTTGGTCGAAGCGGAGGCGAATCTCGTCCGCGGAGGACTTGGGTTGAGGTGTCATGGGCCGACTATACCAAAGGCCGCCCAGATTCGAAATTACTTCCTTCGGCCATATTGATGCCCCTTGGGTATCATGGCGGCTTTCGGCCTCGGGTTTCCGCCGAAGGGATTTGAGGGAAATACCCCATATGGCGGCTTTGCGAAATCGCGTATGCTCCCGCGCGTCATGGCAGGACGATTGCAAAACAAGGTGGCGATTGTCACGGGCTCGGCCTCGGGCATCGGCCAGGCGATTGCGGTCCGCTTTGCCCGGGAAGGGGCGGCGGTGGTTGTCGATTACGTCGGCAATGCGGACGTACCCGGCGAGACGGAGAAGCAAATCGCCAGTATCGGCGGAAAGTCCCTGGCGGTGGCAGCCGACGTGTCGAAGCCCGAGGAGGTGCAGAATCTGATCGACCGCGCCGTCGCAGCCTTCGGCCGGCTCGATATCGTGGTCAACAACGCGGGCATCGAGAAAAAGGCGAATTTCGTGGATTATCGGCTGGGCGAGTTGCAGAAGATCCTGGCGATCAATCTGGTGGGCCCTTTCCTGGTGAGCCAGGCCGCCGCCCGGCAGATGATCAAGCAGAAGGAGGGTGGGCGGCTGATCAATATTTCGTCGGTTCACGAGGATCTTCCGATGCCGACCAATGCGGCGTATTGCGCGAGCAAGGGCGGCCTGCGGATGCTAATGCGAACGATCGCGGTGGAATTGGCGAAAGACCGGATCACCGTTAATAACATCGGCCCGGGGGCGGTCTTTACGCCGATCGACGCGGACGTGGAAACCAAGCCCGAAATGGAGAAGGCCTTGATGGCCGAAATCCCGCTGGCTCGCTGGGGGAAACCGGAGGAGATTGCCGGGCTGGCCGCGTATCTGGCTTCCGACGAAGCGGCTTACATCACCGGGTCCACCTACTTCATCGACGGGGGCATGTTGCAGCAGTCCGGCAGCTACTAGTCCGGACTCCAGCTCCCGGGTCGCATTTATGGCCAATGGAAATCACTACGATTTTATCATCATCGGGAGCGGCGCGGGCGGAGGCACGCTCGCGCTCAAGCTGGCCGGTTCCGGCAAAAAAATCCTTATCGTCGAACGGGGCGACTACCTGCCCCGCGAGAAGGAGAATTGGGACCCGACCGAAGTGTTCGTCAAGAGCCGCTATGTCGCCGACGACAAATGGCGGGACAAGGAGGGCAAGGAATTTCAGCCGGGAATCCACTATGTGGTCGGGGGGGCGACCAAGGTGTTCGGCGCCGCCCTCTTTCGGCTGCGCAAGGAAGACTTTGGCGAGGTGAGGCACTTCGACGGCGCTTCGCCGGGCTGGCCCGTTTCCTATGAGGAGTTTGAGCCTTATTATTGCGAGGCGGAAGAACTCTACCGGGTGCACGGGCTGCGCGGGGAAGACCCCACCGAGCCTCCGGCGAGCAGGTCCTATCCGTTTCCGCCGATCGCCCACGAACCTCGCATCCAGCGGCTCAACGATGACCTGCGCCGGGCCGGCCACCATCCGTTTCACGCGCCGACCGCGGTCATGCTCAACGAGGCGCACCGCGCCGAGAGCCATTGCCTGAAGTGCGATACTTGTGATGGGTATCCGTGCTTGGTCCACGCCAAGGCGGACGCCGAAGTGATCGCCGTCCGTCCGGCCCTGCGCCACTCCAATGTGACGCTTTTGACCAAGGCCGAGGTGGTCCAGCTCAAGACCAGCGCCTCGGGACGCGAGGTGACTGAGGTCGTAATCCGCCGCGGGGGAGGCATCGAATCCTACCGGGGCGGCATCGTCGTGGTTTCGGCCGGCGCCGCCAACAGCGCGCGCATCCTGCTGATGTCGGCGAACGACAAGCATCCGCACGGGCTGGCCAACGGGTCGGATCAGGTCGGACGCAACTACATGTTTCACAACAGCCAGGCCGTCGTCGCGCTAGCGGTGGAGCCCAACCTGACGGTTTTCCAGAAGACGATTGCACTCAACGACTTTTATTTTCGCGACAAGGATTTCGATTTTCCGCTCGGCAACATCCAGATGATCGGAAAATCCAAGGGGCCGATGTTCAAGGACGACGCCCCATTTTTCGCACCGGGGTTCGCCCTGAACGAGATGGCTCGGCATGCGGTCGATTTTTGGCTGACCACCGAGGACCTTCCCGACCCGAACAATCGCATCACGCTCGATCGGGACAAGAAAATCGTCCTCAGCTATACGTTCAACAACATGGTGCCGACCAAGCGCCTCTTTGAGCGCCTGAAGTCGATGCTCAATCTCCTGGGGATGCACAAGCACCTCATTCCCAACTCGGCCTACATGGGCAAGGAGATCCCCATCGCCGGCGTGGGCCACCAGTCCGGGACCTGCCGCTTCGGGACCGATCCGGCCACCTCCGTCCTCGATACCAACTGCAAGGCCCATGAGCTGGACAACCTGTATGTCGTGGACACGAGCTTCTTCTGCAGCATTGGGGCGGTGAATCCCTCGCTCACCGCGATCGCCAATGCGCTGCGGGTCGGCGATCACCTGCTGGAGCGATGCCGGTAGCGGCACGGCGATGCGCAAGGGAAAGACCGTTGGGGCTCGTCCGCTGGGGCGCTTGTCGGCCGGCAATTCCCTGAGGAAGCACTGGCCGGAATATCTGATGGAGGCGGCGGCGCTCGGGATCTTCATGATATCCGCCGGGGCGTTTACCACCCTGCTGGAATCTCCGCGGTCCTTTCTCGGTCGGGCTCATCTCGATCCCATCCTGACCCGCGCCTTGATCGGCTTCGCGATGGGGGGCACCGCCATGGCCCTCATCTATTCACCGTGGGGAAGGCGGTCCGGGGCTCACATGAGTCCGGCGATCACGATTACGTTCCTGCGCCTGGGTAAAATACCTCCCTGGGATGCCTTCTTCTATGTCGTCTTTCAATTTGCCGGCGGCTTGGCCGGAGTTCTTCTGACCGCTTGGATCCTCGGGGCCAGCTTTACCAACCCGCCGGTGAACACTGTCGTCACGGTCCCGGGTCCGGCTGGAAACGGGGCGGCCTTCGCCGGGGAATTGACCATCAGTTTCATCATCATGGGCATGATCGTTTACGTTTCCAACAAGCCGGCCCTCGCGCGCTATACCGGTCTCTTCGCGGGGCTGCTCATCGCATCCTTTGTGGAATTCGAGGCGCCCCTCTCAGGTTTCGGGATGAATCCGGCCCGGACGCTGGCGTCGGCGCTGCCGAGCGGAATCTGGACCGGGCTCTGGATCTATTTCACGGCCTCCCCCCTCGGAATGCTCCTGGCGGCGCAAGGCTACCTGGCGGTGAATGACATCGACTCGATTCAATGCTGCAAGCTGCACCATAATTCGCGCCAACCCTGCATCTTTTGCGGCCGGCGCGCATTGCCGGAATTTAGCTAGAAGCGGTCCCGACTGGGACCAAGAGGCGGATCAGGGCGCGGGATCGGACGTCCCCCCGGCTGGTGGCGGCCCCCGGCGGGACGGCCGGCTGACAGGGTCGGGCGGGAGCGTGAAGTGGGCGGGATCGGGCTGCGGGTGAGCCGGGTCAAAATCGCCGAAATCATCCACGATGTATTTCGCCAGTCCCAGGCCGGAGGTCTTGATCCCCTCCACGACGCACTTCGCCTGCAGGTAGCTCCCATATTCAATATGGTGGGTGCGGTCCGCGAATTGGAGGGCGGCATCGGCTCCCAAGGCGGCATTCAGCTCGATTCCCATTGAGTTGAGATCGATTCCTGGGACTCCGAGCTCCTTGGCCGTGGCCATGGCGGCGGCGGCATAGGCGCCGAGGCTGCTGGGCTTGTGCACTTCGCCCTTCCGTGCCGACGGGGACACGATGATCGGCTGGGCGCCCAATTTTCGCGCATCGGCGACAAACCGCCGGAGGAGCTCCCGGTAGGTGGTGTCCGCGGGCGCGTACGTCTCCGAAAAATCCTGGTTGGGATATATATTCTGCGGTCCCTTATCCTTGGAGTCATTGGTGCCGAACTCGATGATCACGTAGTCGCCCGGCCTGATTGAATCCAGGACCTTGTCCCAGCGCCGCTCCTTCAGGAAACCCTTCAAGGTCTCGCCCGACTCGGCATGGTTTGCGATGACCACCTCCGGCTTGAACCAGCGGGTGAACATCTGCCCCCAGCTGCTGCCCGGCCCCCTGGGCTGGTCGGTCACCGTCGAATCGCCGAGCACGAACACCGTGATGGCATCATCGACCTTTTGAACCTCCAGGGCCGCCAGGGCGGGGTGGGGACCGCTGAAGGTCAGGGTGAGCTTCTCGTCCCAGCTGCCCGATATCGCCCGGTTGGCGGCCTTGTCCCATTCGCGGCTGTCCAGGTCCACCTGCCCTCCCGTGGAAATCTGCGGCCGGCGGACGTTGACGGTGAAGGTGCGCGTCTCGAGCCGGCCCGCCGGCGTGCGGACCTGCTCGAGCATCAGGCGGCGGACCTCCGCCTTCACCGTGGTGATCGCCTCGGCCTTGGGATCGCCCAAGGTGACTTTGACGCGATAGTTGCCCTCGGGAACGGCGATGGAGAAGGCTAGGGGCCTGGCAACGGAGGGCGCGCTTCCAGGAGCGGAATCGCCCCCGGCCGGCCCGGGTTCGAAGCCGTAGCCCGCCTCCTTTGAGTATATCTCACCGGGAGCGACGAGGGTGTAGCCCGAAGCAGCCGTGTCCGGTCCAAATCGGAACCGATAGGTCGGGACGGCCGCCTGCCCGTGAAGCAGGCTGGTTGCAGCCAGGAGGAAAAGGGGCGCGGAGAACAGGGGTTTCATGGAATAGGCCATAGGAATGGGGCGGCGATGTCACAGCAAGACGAACGCGGCTGGGCCTGGTTGCTCGTTTGCCAGCTGCGCCGACGAATCGGCCCAGCTAGCGAGCCGGCTTCGTCCAGCGCGCACCCGCCTTGGAACTCTTCACTGCCGCTTCGAGAAAGGCCATGCCCTCGACGCCATCCTCGATCCCCGGAAAATCCAGGTCGCGGGGCTGCGGCCGCCCCTCGACCTCGGCGGCGATGGCCCGAAACGCCTCGAGATAGATGTTTCCAAAGGCTTCCAGGTAGCCCTCCGGGTGCCCGGCCGGTATGCGCGCAAAGCGCCGGGCGGAGGGATCGACATAAGCGTTCCCCCGCCTCCAGATTTCACGGGGACGGTCGGGATACTTGACGATGAGCTCGTTGGGATGCTCCTGATGCCATTCGAGGCCGGCCTTCGTGCCGTAGACCCGGATGTTGAGGTTGTTCTCCTCGCCGACGCTGATCTGCGAGGCGTGCAGCACTCCCTTGGCTCCCCCCTGGAACCGGACGAGGATGTTCCCGTCGTCGTCGAGCTTTCGCCCCGGCACGAATCGGCTCAGATCCGCGCATAACTCGGCGATGCGGAGGCCGGTGATGTAGCGGGCAAGGTTTTCCGCGTGGGTGCCGACGTCGCCCAGGCAGTTGGAGGCGCCGCTTCGCTTCGGATCGGCCCGCCAGGCGGCCTGCTTCTGCCCCGTGTCCTCGAGCTTGGTGCTGAGCCAGCCCTGGGGATACTCCACCACCACCTTGCGGACTTTTCCCAGGCGCCCGGAACGGACGATCTCCCGCGCCTGCTTGACCATGACGTTGCCGGTGTAGTTGTGCGTGAGGACAAACACCTTCCGGCTCCTGCGGACAAGGGTCCTTAGGCGCTTGGCCTCGGCCAGGGACCAGGTCATCGGCTTGTCGCAGACCACGTTGAAGCCGTGCTCGAGGAAAAGGCGCGCGACGGGAAAGTGCTCGTTGTTTGGAGTCACGATCACGACGAAATCCAGTCTCCGCTCGCGCGGCAGCGCCGCCTCCGCCCGTGCCATCTCGGAATAGGTCCCGTAGACCCGGGCAGGATCGAGCAGGAGATCCGCGCCCGAAGCCCGGGAGCGCGCCGGGACCGAGGAAAACGCCCCGGCGACGAGCTCCGCCTTCCCGTCCATGGCGGCCGCGAGCCGGTGCACGGCGCCGATGAACGCGCCGCGGCCGCCGCCAATCATGCCAAACCTCAGCTTCCGGCGCATCATCGTTGCCGCCGCTGAAAGGCGCCGTCGAAGGCAGCCCTGTTTCCGGGAAAATCCAGCCTGCGCACGAAGGCGGCCGCTTCCGTTGCGCCGTGTTCCCGCTCCATGCGCGCATCCTCCCACTCCACGGAAAGCGGTCCGACGTAGCCGATCTCGTTCAGGGCCACGATGACGTCCTCAAACCGGATGTCGCCGCGGCCGGGGGAACGAAAATCCCACTGGCGCCGCGGATCCCCAAACGGCGTGTGGCCGCCAAACACTCCCACTGAGCCGTCGCCATGGTTCCACCAGACATCCTTCACATGGACGTGAAAGATGCGGCTGCCGAGCGTCCGGATAAACTTCACGTAATCGACCCCCTGGTAGGCCAGGTGCGAGGGGTCGTAATTGAAGCCAAAGCGGCGGTGCCCCTTCACGGCGGCGATGGCCCGCTCGGCGGTGGCGAGGTCGAAGGCGATCTCGGTGGGATGAACCTCGAGGGCAAAATTGACCTGGGAGCGCTCAAAGTCCTCCAGGATCGGCAGCCACCGCGCGGCAAAATCCTGGAAGCCCCGCTCCCAATATTCGTGCGGCGTCGGGGGAAACCCATAGAGGGAATGCCAGATGGATGAGCCGGTGAAGCCATTCACGACGGGTGTGTCGGTCTGCCGCTCCAGGACCGCGGGCCGCGCGTTGAAAAACGCGCGGGCCGCCCAAGCCGTCACGGACATCTTCGCCGCGGCCCGGCGGCGGACGCCCTCGGGATCCCCATCTCCCCAGACATCGGCCGGCAGGATCGCCTTATGGCGCTCGTCGATGGGATCGCAGACGGCCTGGCCCACCAGGTGGCTGGAGATGGCATGGCACTGGAGCCCGTGGTCGAGCAGGAGGCTCCACTTCGCCCTGACGTAGGATTGGGACACGGCCGCCTGGTCGACGTCGAAGTGATCCCCCCAGCAGGCCAGCTCGACCCCGTCGTATCCCATCCTCTTCACCAGGGGAGCAAGCTGCTCCAGCGGTAGGTCGGCCCATTGGCCGGTGAAGAGCGTGAGGGGACGGGGCATCGACTATCCAAATCTCCTAGTTTGCGGAATACTCCGCGGGAATCGCCGTGATGGGCTGGATCTCGATGTCCCGGTAGAAGACCTCGCCGCCCTCGGTCTGCAGGCAGATCTGGCCCGAGTCGAGGGTCTCCAGCCCGTGCTCGCCGGGATACTTCGCATGCTGCAGCCGGTTGACCACCCTGCCGTTTACGATGTGGATGCTGCTGTCGCCGAAGCATACGAGGTCGAGGGTGTTCCACTCGCCGTGCGGCAGCTCCATGTCCTCGCTCCGGCGGAGGCGGTTGCCGATGGGGCGGCGGCCCACGAACACCACCGGCGCCCCCTTGGGATCATAGAAATAGAATGTCACCGGGTGGCCGTTGGCCTTGTCGGCCACGACGCGCGCATTTCCCGCGACCTCCGTCATCCCGAGGGCGAAGAGGTCGCCGAAGTCCTTCTCCTGGATCTGGAACTCCAAACAGCGCGGCCAGGTGAGATGGTCGATCCCGGCCGGCCCCCGCGAGAAATAGAGGAGCCCGGCGTCGAGCGCCGCATGGGTGTCGCGCTTGTAACCCCACTTTTTCTCCCCCCACTTGACCTGCATGCGCAGGTGGAAATTGGCAAAGGTCTCGTTCTTCGTGATGACGCCAAAGCCGGCTCCCGAGACGTGGATGGCCGGTCGTCCGTCCACGGTTTCGATCGTGAACACGTGGAGCGGATCACGGTTGAAACCGATGGGATCGGTGTAGTTGCCCTTTTCGTCGCGCTTCAACCCGGGCACATCCGTCTCGGGCGGGGGCGCCGCCATGAACATGGTCCAGCCGGAGAGGTCGACGCCATTGAAGAGGGGCCGCCATCCATCGGCGGCGCGGACCTGCGGCGAAGCCAGCAGGAATCCGGCGAGTAGCGAGCGGGGATATCGCATGCGGATTCACTACCGACGGCGCCGCTTCCGATGCAACCTTGAATTCCGGAGGCCGGTCTGGGAAGCTGGGTCATGCCCCCGTCGATACCCCGCGCCGGAATCTCGGCGCTTTCCTGCCTAGCTTTTGCCGCGGCTTTTTCCGCGACCGCTTTTGCCGAACCCGGCCTCGGATACGAGGACACCCCGATCATCCCGGGAACCCAATGGCACGTCCACGACGGCCTTCGTCCCCAGCCGCGGATCGTCACGCCGGGCGCGACCTTCAGCGATCTCGCGCCCCCGCCGTCCGACGCCGTCGTCCTCTTCGACGGAAAGGATCTCTCGCAATGGGAGTCGCTCGACGGACACGAGCCCAGCTGGAAGATCGTCGACGGCGTCCTCGAGGTCGTGCCGGCCAACGGACAGCATCATCTCAAGACCAAAACCCGCTTCCCGGATTTCCAGCTCCATGTCGAATTCGCGACCCCCGCCGAGGTCAAGGGAGACGGCCAGTACCGAGGGAACAGCGGCATTTTGATCAACGGAATGTACGAGGTGCAAATTCTCGATTCCTTCAACAATCCGACCTATCCGGATGGGCAGGCCGGCGCGCTTTACGGCCAGACGCCGCCCCTCGTCAACGCGTCGAAACCCCCTGGCGCCTGGCAGACCTATGACATCGCCTTCGAGTCGCCGCGGTGGGACGCGGCGGGCAATCTCGTGACCAAAGCCGTGGTCACCGTCATCCAAAACGGGATCCTCGTGCAGAACCACCGCGAGTTCTTCGGCTCCACCGACGGCATCAACGGGATCCCGCACAAGTCCCTCGGTGCCTACCACGCGCCGCATCCGCCGGAGGTCGTCATCGAGTTGCAGGAGCACAAGAATCCGGTGCGCTTCCGCAACATCTGGATCCGGCCGATCGGCGCCTACGACCTGCCCGGAAAGTGATCCGGCATATAGACTGTCCATAAACTTTCCCGCCCCCCATGAGATCTTCCCGTCTCTTTGTCGCGAGCTGTCTCGCCTTGATCGTCACCGCGATGAGCTTCGCGCTCCGGGGCGGCGCCTCCGACGCCTGGGCCGCCGAGTTTCATCTCACCAATGAGCAGATCGGCTGGGTCAACGGCACGGCCTTCTGGGGCTTCACGCTGGCGATGCTGTTTGGCGGGCCCCTCTGCGACGTGCTCGGCCTCGGCCGGATCATCGCCTTCGCCTTCGTCGGCCACCTCGCCGGTCTCCTTCTCACGATCTTCGCCTGGAATTACTCGAGCCTCTATGCCGGCACGCTCATCTTCGGCATCGCGAACGGATCGGTGGAGGCCGCCTGCAATCCGCTGATCGCGACCCTCTACCCCGGCGAAAAGACCACCAAGCTCAATCACTTCCACAGCTGGTTCCCGGGCGGGATCGTGATCGGCGGCCTCGTGGCCTTCGGCCTGGGAGAGGCGGGCCTCGGATGGAAATACCAGTTCGCGACGATGTCCGTTCCGCTCGCGGCCTACGCCGTCGCCTTCCTCGGGCAATCGTTCCCCAAAACCGAGCGGGTCCAGCAGGGAGTATCGGCGGCGTCGATGTTCAAGGCCTGCGTCAGGCCCGGGTTCCTCCTCATGGTGGCGTGCATGCTGCTGACGGCGTCAACGGAGCTGGGTCCGAACCAGTGGATCCCCGCCATCCTCACGAACGCAGGCGTCTCGGGCATCCTGGTCCTCGTCTGGATCACCGGCCTCATGGCCCTCGGGCGCCAATGCGCTGGCACTTTCGTCCACCGCCTTTCCCCGCTGGGCATGCTGCTCGTGAGCGCGATCCTGAGCTTCCTTGGGCTGCTGGCCATGAGCCGTGTGCATGGCCCGGTCCTGTTCGCGGCGGCGACCGTCTTTGCCCTCGGCGTCTGCTTCTTCTGGCCCACCATGCTGGGCTTCGTGAGCGAGTCCTTCCCTGAGACGGGCGCGGTCGGTCTCGCTGTCATGGGCGGGGTGGGGATGCTCAGCGTGAGCTTCGTCCTACCGGTCATGGGACGGGTCTTTGACCAGGGGATCGCCGCGCGCCTCCCCGCCGGATCTTCCAGCTCGGCGCTGGCGGCGGCCTCCCCGGGGACGCCGTTGGCCTCGCTCTGGATGGACATTCAGGCCCGGGCCGGCCTGGAGACGTTGGGCTGGGTGGCGCTTCTCCCGGCCGCGGTCGCGGTCGTGTTCGCGGCCATGCTCCTGGCGCGCCCCCGGAAGCCTGCCAAAGGGTGACGTCTAGACTCGACGCGCGCCTCCGCCGGGGCGCAGTCTGGGTGGGTCGCCATGGCCGGCCCCCGTCCCACAGTTCGCACGATCGCCGCCGCGCTCCAGTTGTCGCGCTCGACCGTTTCGAACGCTCTGCGCGGGCTTGCGGGCGTCAAGGCGGACACTCGGGAGCGGATCCGGCAGTACGCCGCAAAGGTCGGATACCACCCCAATCCGCTTGCGGCAAAGGTGATGTCGCAGATGCGCCGCAGGTCGGATGCCAGGCACCTGGGCACGCTGGGCGTCCTTGAACTGGATGAACCCGACCGGCCTGCCGCCGCTGCCCTCTTCAACGACCGGCTCCTGCAGGGTATCAGGAAACGCGCCGCGGAACTGGGCTTCACGGCAACCTACTGGCGTTTCGGCGCGGGATCCCAGACGCTGAAGGGCCTCAACAAGGTCCTCTATTGCCGCGGGATCGAAGGCCTTCTGTTCCTTCCCAGCTGGAGCGAACCCAATCTGATGGATGTCGATTGGACCCGCTTCACCGCCGTCTACACCGATTACCTGATCCGCCATCCGCCCCTGCACACGGTCAGCACGGATCATTTTCGCTCGATGTTCGATGCCGTGGACAAGGCCCGCGCCCACGGCTACCGCAAGGTGGGGTTTGCGGTGGCGCGGCGGGCGGATGAGCGGCTCAACGGCCGCTGGGTGGGCGCCTATCTGAGCTACCTGCACCAGCATCCCGAGATGACCTATGTGCCCCCGCTGCAGGTCGACGAGATCCGGGCGGAAAACTTCGGGCCCTGGTTCCGCCAGCACAAGCCGGACGTCGTGATCGCCCAGTGGGTCGATGCGCCCCGCGCCATGGCGGCGGCCGGCGCGGAAATCCCCCGGACGCACGGCTACATCTGCCTCAATGTCCTCTCCGCCCCGCCCGAATACACCGGCTACGACCTTCGGCCGACGCTCCTGGGCTCGCGCGCAGCCGAGATGGTGATCGCGCAGATCGAGCACCACGACCGCGGCCCCCCGGAAGTGCCCTCCAATACGCTGGTGCCGGCGCGGTGGATGGACCGGGCCACCCTGCGCAGGCTGAGATAGGAAATTTGTACCTTCCCTTCGGGCTTTGCGTCTTTCTTTGTCTTATTCCCCCCGCCCCCGCCGGAACCACGGCAAAACCCCCAGCCCAGGACCCCACATGAAGAGACGGCAATTTCTGAAGAACATCGGATACGCCACCGCCATGGCCGCGCTCGGGTCCATGCCCAAGCTGGCTTGGGCCGATGAGAAATCGAAGCTGAAGATCACCGATATCCGCCTGGTCAAGACCAGGCCGAAAAAGCCCTATCCGGAGTACACCCCGGCGCCGGGCTCGTGGGGGACGCAGAGCGTCGAGGTCTCCGCCCCGCTGAACATCTATCCCGAATACAAGCCGGCCCGCAGCCTCTTCGAGCCGGTCCCGCCCTGGGTCACGACCATCACCGTCGAGGTGACGACGGACAAGGGCATCAAGGGCTACGGGGACGGCGGCCTCGGCGGGGGGCCGATCGTCCTGGGCCAGTTCAAGAAGCTCATGATGGGGCGCGACCCCTTCGATCTCGAACGGAACTGGGACATCAACTGGCGCGCGACCGAATCCTACGGACAGGAAGGCGTCACCATGAACGCCATCAGCGCCTTCGACAACGCGCTCTGGGACATCGTGGGGAAGGCGCTGGGTGTGCCGATCTATGAGCTGCTCGGCGGCGAAACCAAGCCGCGCATTCCCGTCTACTGCACCGGCAACGACGTCGAGCAGCACGCCGAGCACGGTTTCAAGGGGGTCAAGCTGGCGATGCCCTATGGGCCGCCCAGCGGCTACGCCGGCCAGCAGGGCAATCTCGAGCTGGTGGCCCGCGCGCGCAAGGCGGTCGGCATCGACGGCGACGTGATGTGCGACTGCTGGATGTCGTGGGACGAGCCTTATACCGTGCAGATGGCGAAGCTGTTCGAGCCCCATCGGGTGAAATGGCTGGAGGAGGTCCTGCCGCCCTACGACCTCGAGGGCATGGGCCGGCTGAGGCGCGAGATCCAGTCCACCATGCTGACCTGCGGCGAGCACGTCTACGGCCGCTATGGCTTCCGGCGGCTGCTGGCGGCGGGCGGGGCGGCCATCTGGCAGCCCGATGTCACCTGGTGCGGCGGCATGACCGAGCTGCGCCGCATCGGCGCGCTGGCCGACACCTACGATATCCCGGTGATCCCGCATGGCGGCGGCCTCAACGGGGCGTCGCACTGGTCCCTGGCGAACGTGAACGCACCCTGGGCGGAGCTCTTCATGCCCGCGCCGGGCGGCCCCAAGGAGGTTTACGAAATTTTCGACGAGACCTACGAGATCACCAAGGGCCCGCAAGGGCTCTATATGCACCCCCCGCGGCTTCCGGGCTGGGGGACCGAGATGGAAGTATTCGGCTAGCGGCCGATTGCTAGCCGTAGCGGCCGGCTAGGGTGCTTCGGGCAGGGCGAAGGAGAGGATGTTGGCCCCGGAGGCGATGGCGACGTACTGCCGGCCATCGATCGCATAGGTCATGGGCGAGGCCTTGATCGGGTGATTCGCCTCGAATCGCCACAGAGGCTTGCCCGTGCGCGCATCGGCCGCCGCGAATCCGCCGCTGGTTTCGCCGTAGAAGATCAACCCGCCCGCGGTGGAGAGGACTCCCGAATAGTTGGTGATGGCCGGGCCGGGCAAATCGGTCTGCCACGCCACCTTGCCGGTTTGGATGTCGAAGGCGCGAAGGAGCTTCCGCGGGGGGTCGGCGGGGTTGAGGTACATGCCATAGCCCCCGTCCTCCGCCTTGCGATAAACCGTGTAGTCCTCGACCGTCATGACGTAATACAGGCCGGTGGCGGGATTGTAGGCGGTCGAATACCAATTGGTCGCGCCCCGCACCGCCGGGCCGGTCGTCACGCCTTTGTCGTCCGTTTCGTTATTGGGCAGCAGCTTTGGGGTCCAATCCCGCTCGTCGATCCCGCTGGCCCAGGTCAGCTTGTCGACCATCCGGCTGGCCAGGACCGGCTTCCCCGACTTCCGATCGAGCACGTAGAAAAAGCCGTTGCGGTTGGCGTGCAGCAGCAGCTTGCGCTCCTTTCCCCTCCAATTCGCATCGACCAGGACGATCGGCTCGTTCGCATCCCAGTCGTGAAGGTCATGCGGGGTGAATTGATACGACCAGAGCATCTTTCCCGTCTTCAGATCGATCGCCAGGTCGCAGTCGGTGTAGAGATTGGCGCCCAAGCGGTCGTCGCCATCCGTGTCGGGATGCGGATTGCCGACCGCCCAATAGAGGACGTTGGACTCCGGATCGGCGCTGCCGGTGAGCCAGGTGGCCCCTCCGCCTTCCTGGAGGGCCTTGCCCTTCCAGGTCTCCGAACCCGGGCCGGACTCGCCGTATTGGGGAATGGTCCAGAGCCTCCAGACCAGTTCTCCATTCGTCGGATTGTGGGCGGCGACAAATCCGCGGATGCCGCTGTCGCCGCCGCTGACGCCGGTTATCACCAGATCGTTCACCACCAGCGGCGCGCCGGTGGCGCTGTAAAAGCCGGGCGCGCCCGCCGGCGGCGTGTAGACGTCCCAAAGGAGCGCGCCGGTCAGCCGGTCCAGCGCGAGCAGGTGCGCATTGTCGGTTTCATAGAAGACGCGGTTGCCCAGCACTGCGACTCCGCGGTTGGCGCCCACAGCCGCATCGCCCGAGATCGTGGAGGCGGGGCTCTGGGGTCGCTCGTACCGCCAAATCTGCCGGCCCGATTTGCCGCTGAGCGCATAGACCTGGTTGTGCCCCGTGACGTACATCACCCCGTCGATCACCAGGGGGGTCGTCTCGATGCTGCTCAAGGGGATCGGGAAAAGCCACTGCAGCTGCATCTTCGACACGTCGTCGCGATTGACCTGGCCGAGAGGGCTGTGCCGATTCCCGCCCACCGTCCCATTGTAGGTCGGCCAGTCGCCTGCCTTGGGATGCATGATCGCCGCGACCTCCGCCGGCGAAACGGGCGTCTGGTGCGCCGTCAGGGGCCCGGTCCCGACTCCGTCGAGGCGGCTGAGGAAGGCCAGCAGATCGCGCCGCTGGTCGTCGGTTCCCGAGAAGGCGGGCATGGCGGCCCCCTGTTCGGGCCTGACCGACCGGTACTCGCGTGCGAGCAGCAGGTGCAAGCGGCCATCGTCCGTCTGCAGGACCAAATCGCCGCTGCCCTGGGCGCGGGCAAAACCCCGCAGGGTGCTCCCATCATTCATTTCCGCCGTGACTATGCGGTACCCATCGGTGATCCGCGCGCCTGGGTTGGTCAGCGACTGCGTCAACTCCTTCGGGGTCAGCTTCTCCGCCACGTCGGAAAGGTCCGGCCCCAGCGAACTCCCGCGGCCCTCCGCGATATGGCAGCTATAACACCGCCCACCGCCAAAAAAGAACGCCTCTCCGGCCTTGGGATCGCCCGCCATCGGAGCCATCGCCGTTGCATTGAGTGCCACGACATAGGTTGCCAACATCTGGACGTCCGGGGAGGGCAGGGAAAAAGCCGGCATCCGGCCTTTCCCCTTTTGGATGATGTCCGCGATAGCGCCGGCGGAAACCTTATGCAGATCGGGGGCGCCGATCAGGGCCGGCGCCCGATCCGTGCCGCGGGCGTCATTGCCGTGACAAAGGGCGCAGATTTGCAGGAACTGCTGGGGAGGAGGAGGAGGAGGAGGCCGCTCGGGGAGCATCTGCCGCTGCTCCCAGGGCACGGCACCCAAATCCTGCGCCCATGCGGCAGGCGGCGAGATGGTGATGACGGCCAGGAGGGGAAGTAGGCGCGAGAGAAACGATCGGGAAGATTCGCTCATGAGTTGGGGTAATTTATGGGCGACGAATTCGTCGGGGAAACCGGAATCGTGTCAGTTCTGTTGAATCGCGGGATATGACGACCAATCTACAATTTAGTAAATCAATCGCTATTTACGCTCCACCCGACAAAGGCTTCCCCGAGGGCTTCGGCACCGGAAAGTCCTTAGTGAGCATCGTCGCCCGCCAAACTCCTTCTGTCGCCTTCATCGAGTAATCGGTGGCATACACCAGCGGCTCCTCAATCGTCGGTGCCCGGCGCCCGAGCATTGCGGTGATGTCCACCAACTGTGCGTAGGAGTAGTCGAGAATCTCAGTCGGCGTCCCATAGAACATGAAGTTGATCGGCATTGTGTTGTTGAGGAGGTAAATTGTCTTTGTAGTCGACGAACCGGCCGGACCCCCTGGCTCGAGCTGGAAGGTGAACTGCGTGCCAAAGTTTCGGGGGATCGGTAGCTTAACATTTGGCACCGCCTCCTTGACGGCCGTATCGGAAAGCGCATCGTCGATAGGTGCGGGAATTAGTGAGATCACCTTTCGATTTCCGACCTTACGGCTATTATCCGGCGCCAAAATCAGCTCGTTTAGCCAGCCGAGCACATTGGTAAACTCCGATGTCTTAGTGCTTCCCGACGCCATAAATAGCTGAGGCTTGGTGCCATTCTCAAGCCATTCGGCGACGTCGTCACCGTCGATGGTCGGGTGATCGACGGTGGGGCCGCCGGTAACCCCGAACACCAAGTCGATGTTCCGCCGGTCCTCTTTCGAGAATTTCTTAAACGCCGCCATTTCCATTTTGCAGGGGCGATTTGGTGTTCCCGGCGGTGTGGCCCATTTGGGGATCTCCCTCGGGCCCGCTGGCGGCCAGTCCACCTTGAGGTCGCAGCCCAGAAGCTGTTCGACGGGATTATCGAGAATCGACGCCAGGTGATTCATGGCATATCGGCCGATGTTGCCACGCGCTCCCATGATCATCACATTCCGGAGCCGGACGGATACACCGAGCGAATAAAGCACGTTCTCAATCGCCACGAGGCAGGCGAGGGCGATGCTGTTGCCTTCAAGGCGGGTCTTGATATCCGAACAGGCGATCGAGAAAAGCGGGTAGGCCAGCTTGCCATGCAGTTCCTGCAGCGCGACGCTCCGATTATACCCGTTTCGGGTGTATTCGGTTGAGCCGACAAAGACGCTTGTCAAAGCGTCTTCGACTTTCGCGGGAAGGGCTGCGTCAGTCGCGAGGTCGGCCGGTACGTTGAACTGCCTTCGGAGTTCCGCAACACTCCAATTGGAGAGCACCGCCTGATTGATGATGGGATGGAGATAGCCGCCGTCTTCAAAAATCATCATTTTCTTCTTCGCCGTTCGCACCCTTACAAGAGTGCGCAACAAGTTGAAGACCGTCAGGCTCTGCATAGCCCGGAGGAAGTCCATCGGACCCCCGTTCGGTCCGCCCGTCTTGAAGGCCGTGTTCAAAGCGTCGTTGGGCAAAGTCTCAGTCGCAGGAAATTTACTGAAACTCTGCACCATCTGATACGTTCCCTCTGCGAACAGCGGTTCGTTCGCCGTATACTCGGCATTGAGTATGCAAGCGCGGAACTCGTCGTCCGGGATGTCGTCGAGCTCGGGGCGGTAGAGGTCCTCCATGAGTTTGTTGTATCCCACGAAAATCGCCGTCATATCCGTCGCCCCCCACTCCCGAAGGACCGACAGCGCGCCGTATGCCTTGCCATCGATATGTTGTATGATGATGAGCGCTGTGTCCGCCAGCGGCATGTCCGTACCGACCCGAGCATTCTGATCGCCCCGTTCCCGCTCCATAACTTCGACACACCGGGGCATCGAAGACAGGTACTGATAAATCTGATAGTGCTCTCGCGTCTGGAACTTGCCGGCTCCTGGACCGCTCTTAAGTTGGTCCCGGGTTCTCCGAGAATCATGTTCGTGGCCGACAAATGGATCCTCATCCCCGAACCCGAAACGCAGATTGAAAAGTATTTTGGACGACGCGAGGGTCTTTCGCAGGGCGATGGCGTTCTTCATAATTGTTTCCTATTTTTGATACCTGCTGCGCTTCAAATTATAAGGCTACCCGCCGACAGCCCTTTCTGACTGCACATCATGGCTGAGTATTTAGCGTCGCAACCACCCGTGCGAGCGCCTGATCGTAGTCAGCTTCGTAAAAATTAATATAATGCAGTTTCGAAAGCCGATATGGGATCTTGCATGGCCGGTGCAACACGGCGACAACCGGTTTTTTCTGATCTAAATAGTAGTTCCACTCGTCTTCGACGTTTTCGGAGGCAACACAGGTCGGCGATAGCACCACAAGCATTATCTGGCAAGTATCGAGGGCTTTCCCGACCTGGCGCGCCCAGCTTTTCCCCGGCTCAAGTTGAAACACGTCCAGCCACACGTCGATTTGCTGCTTCAGCAGGTTATCGGCGAGGCGGCTTACAAAGGCATTGTCGGCTCGTGCGTAACTGATGAAAACTTTGGCCGGGGGAAGATCGCGTTTTTTTAGACGGGCAATTTCCGTGAGATGTTTCTGCTCGAGGGTCAGAAATCGTTTTATCTCCAGCTGCGACAGCGCGATGGCAATTTCGGGGTGCGTCTTGAGCAGTCGGGTAAAGGCGTCTTGGTCGATCTCCCACACTTGTGTCGGCTGCGCCGTGACGGCCGATACTGAGTGCGGCATGTCGTGAAGCAGCGGAATGTATCCGAAATGGGCGCCACTGGTCATTTGATTGATCAATTGCCGTTGCCCTTCGAGAACTTTATAAACATCGACGGATCCATCGACGATGATGTAGAGGCCCCGTTCGGCCTCGCCTTGGCGACATAGCGTGACTTGGGCGGGATACTCGGCGAGACGGGCGCAGCCGCGGAAATCGGCAAGCGCTTCTGCCGAGAGTTTGGGAAAAACGTGCTCCAACGTTTGGACGGCTTTGTCTGTCATTTGCGTTTGAAGGAGTTCTGAACGTGCCAGGGAAAACGGCAAGTTCCGTCCCTTGCGCGACCGTAATTTTCAAAGCCGCCTTGAGTGAGAGTCTGGACCGTCGCCTTGGACTCTTCACTTGCCAATCTGGTCAAGCTTCTGTACGAATTAACGCGTAACAGCCCGACGCTTTGGGATTATCCGTAAAAAAAATTAGCCAAGCGGGGCATCGGGATACGGCCACGCCGGGTCGGGTCCAGCTTTCGGATAGTGGCTATCAATCGACGCCGCGCAGGCCGCATAACCCCAGTTGATCAATTCATGCTGTCGGTGATCGCTCAGGCGCGCTAGGCGTGTCGGCACCCCGGCTAGCCGCGCGGTCATTTCAGGTGAGCAAGAAAGAGGCCCAGGGCGCGGATAGCTCGCGAGCGTTGTCGCAATCCCCCAATAGCACCCGTCCCGTTGGCTCGCCTTGAAGGCACCAATCACCTCCTGCTTTCGGAGCGCCCCAACTTGGTTGTCAATACAGCCGAGCACGCGCACAAGCTGACAAGGCCAGAACTGCGCGGGCCCTGGATCGCTACGGAATGGTGCACCCCCATCGCTCACGAGTACCGTCTGGTAATGCTTGAAGACAGTTTCCAGCCCGAGGTTGTCGTAAACCCCACCGTCGCTCAATATCGGGCGGGTGGTAAACGGCGGACGCTGGAGTGTCTCCTTCCCGGAATTCACAAACTGATTCTGACGCAATTTCAGCTCAAAAGGTGACAGCACCGGAGGAAATGCTGACGACGCCGCTACAGCCCATGCGAGGGGTATATCAGGCCTATCCACGAGCCCTACCTTCCAATCCCCCATGTATGGCTTTGAGAAACGCCATAAAGCGCCAGACTGGAGATTGCTCGCATTAAGAATAAATCGTGGAGCGTCCGGCAAATCTTGCAGCGTTGCACGTTGAAACAACAGATGATCATAGACGCGAGCCACCTCCCGTCCGACGTTACACCAGGGAAGAAAGCCGCGCAGAACACATGGTATGTCGACCGTGTGCCGGGCGAGCCTGCACAGCCCGCCCACAAAGAGACCCCGAAACTCATTCGCCGGAATAGCGGTTCGGCCCCATCCTCGCTGCTCCCAAAGCCGCCCTAGCCAAGCGGCGGTAATTGAGCCTCCAGAAACCGAGGAAATCCTTGTCACCTTGTTGAGAAGACCGACCTCGTTCAAACGCCAGAGGGACCCAGCGTGAAAAAGCATCGCTCGGAACCCACCACCCGAAAGACACAGGCCGATTCCAGGCGCTGGTCTCTCCGGCGGGGGTGCGATTTCCGATCCTGCCAGCGCACTTAACTCTAGATTGCCCTCATTCATAATTGGGCGCCCTGTAATTGCCAATGCTGACTGCCACGGGGGGCATCGGGATCGACCATCTTGTGGCCCGAACTGCTGGTCGAGTCCGTGTCTGTCCGATACGGCTCAGGGGAAGCACAACCAGCCAGGATCAGGCCCCAGAATAATCCAATTACCGCAAATGAATCGGTTTTCATATCACGGCCGCCCGCTCTTCACAGGAACGAATGTCTCATAAGGGAAGCTGAACGGCGACTATACCAAATTCGCGCAGATCGCATACCAAGCAAGCTAAGTAAGCTAAAATTTCACAAAATGCCGCAATCCAAAAGATGGCTATCCATGGAATCGGGCAACCCTTTTACGGACCATTTCCCGCAAAAACATCTTCAATACACGTGTGACATTGCCGCTACTTTCCCGCACCGCTAGCGCCAGTAGACTTCGTAGCGCTGGTGCTACCGGTCGCCCCTGAAAGCATTTGCTTGAATTGAGCCATCGTTAACTGAATTCCGAAAGTCCCCTTGGCCACAGGATCTCGCTTGTTGTGTGGTGAGCGATTTTCCCAATCCCAAACCAATCCGTAAAAGACATCGGCATATTTGAGGCTGAAGGAGACTCCCCCCATTGGGTGCTCAAAGACCTTTCCGGACGCCGGCAGCGCAACAAATGGATGCGGTATCCATCGCAGAGCCATCAATTGCGGCTGGACCTTGGGCAGATAGACATCCAGCGCCAAATAGGCTGATTGCCGCTTTACGGATTGCGGAACCAGGTTGTTTGAGGATCCTTGAAAAGTCACATCCGTGTAGGTCGTTACAGGAACCATGGCACTCAAACCGAAATACGACTCCCCCTCGTTAGCAAAAGTCGGCGAAACCTCAGCCGTCTTCTCGCCAAAATATTTTGTTCCCAGCGTTATGGTCGAAGCCGTGTAATCGTCCGCGAAATTATCGATCGCGGTATACCCAATGGGCGTAACCCCGGGTTTTGTCGGTGGCGGACTTGGCGCCAAGAACCTTGTGTTAGCAATGAAGTCTGGCACTCCGATCGGCGAAACGATTCCTAGGGCGATTTTAAGCTCCATCATGAAAGAACTCGCCGCTTTCGCTTCCTGGATGTTATAAGTGACCGATTTCATCAACTGCGGCAAATCATCCGGTTGGGTTGTTTTAGAGTCTGTCGTCGAGTCTCCAAAATAGATAGAGACAACGGATAAGCTAGTCTCTCCCGACATAAAAGTGTGGTTAAGAAGATCCGTCGCCTTTTCCCAAAGTAAGGCGCGACTTTCTCCCCTCTTATCCCACACAAACCATTGATGGAACTTTGTCGCACTATGAGTGGCATCCTGCCACTCAACGACGTCGAATATAATTGAATCGCCCGTGACTTTGAGGTCAGCGTCCTTCGCTGGAACGAAGACCTTGCGGTTGGCTAGAGCGTCCTGCTTTCTCCCGCTCTCACGTTGGGCAAGATTATTCTCGACCATCGCGACTAGAGCCTGAGCGGCCTCTATCGATGGAATTGTCCCATTCTTCTGAATTGTGTTGGTTGCTGTCACCTGGACGGCGCCGAGGGCCGCATTAAGCTCCTCTTGTGTTAGCACAACGGGATCCGAGGTCCATGTGATCGGCTGCGTGGGCGGGGGCGTGGCTTTCAACTTTGCAACGCCCCAAAACGCGGCGCCGACCGCAGAGAGACGCAAGAATTCTAACGTCGCCCGACGAAGCTCGAGTTTCCTTATTTGGCTCATTGTGAAGCAGACCTCTGTGCCGCAACCGGAAGTCAGCCGGGCACTACTACTGTGCAGTGCAGTGCATGTCGCATGCCAAGTCCGATCTTTCAATAGCGCGCTGTATTAACGATCATCTTGGGTGACATAAATATCTAGAGTTACCTAAATCTCTGATGCGAAACGCCTACCATAAAATGCAACGAGACCGCGCGGTGCGAAGAGACTTATGAGAAGGAGAGAAATGGTGACGACGCGGATAACGGATGCAATCAAGAGAGTCGGGCGTGACCTTCTCAAAGAACGTCAATCCGTCGGGAGTCGGACCCAGAGATCTGCCTTTTGCCCTTTCGGTCTCGTAGTCGGCAGATATTTGGATCCCTATTTCCGAGCAGTCCAATCAGCTGCTTTGAAAATGCTTTATAGTCTGGATTGCTTACGCCTTCTTACATAGCTAATACGGCTACCCAGTCAGCAAAATCGAGGAGCGAACAGAATGAAAGAGCCCACCCGACGATCGCCATTCTATCTTCTGGCGTTGCTATTCGGTACCTTCCTTTGGCCGGGAATAAAAGAGGGAATTAAGGACATCGTGGCCGGCCAAATCAAGGATAGAGGGGTTCTTGCTGTTCTAAAAGCCGCGACGAAAGCCTGCATTCTGGTCCTCATTAATCATCCATTTATTGCGGCCGGAGCTGCTGTGGCTGCTGTCGTCATTTTAGCTATTTGGTATATACTCTGGCAGAAGTTTGGAAACAACAAAAGCCAATCCGAGGACGAGTCTAAAGAGCGAGCTTATCTAGAAGCTGTAGCAGGCTACATAGAGATACTCAACCAACCGCTCGGGTACGACGAACGCGAGTTTACGCCAGCAGGCGGCAACTTAATTGCCGGAGAATTGATTAAATCCCGGTACTTACTTCGGCTGTCATCTGACAGAGATAAAGGCGGCTTCCGGGCTCGCGATATTGTCACGAGCGGCAGTGGTTCTTATATACAAAGCGTCCTACCTCGAGTGCTTCAGTCAAGGCAGCCAATAGTGCTTCTCGGGGCTCCTGGATCGGGCAAGAGCGTCACACTTCGTCAAATTGCTCTGAATCTCGCGCGTGACGCGCTGCGACAGAGCTCACGATCAGCCATTATACCTATCTATATCAACCTGGGTGCATACACAGACCTGGATGGCAACTGCCCTATTTCCTTAACGAAATTTATCAAGTACCAGCTGCTGCGCGTAATTCCTGGCGGCAATAACATCGGGCCAAACCTTGACCGATTGCTCCTCGGCGGCAGGCTCGCATTTCTCTTCGACTCGATGGACGAAATGCCACGCGCCGATTTCTCGAAGCGAGTCGACGAACTCCGAAACTTTATTGTGGCAAACGGCACCCGCAATCGGATTGTTGTCGCTTGTCGGGAGCGCGAATTTACGGGAGTTCTCAGGAATGCGGAACTCATTATTCTGCCCTTCGACTCCGTCGCTATCAAGGCATATCTAAAAAAGAGCTGGGATATCTACAAGGAACAGTTGCCGGCGGATCGGCGAGAACAAAAATATACTGACCTCGTCAATATAGCTGCATCAACCTACCCCCTTAGTTCCCTGGCGAGCAATCCATACTTTCTCAAGCTCACCACGAGGTATTTTTTCCTAAATAACGGCAATCTGCCGACTTCGCAGGTCGATTTGCTGCAAGACTACATTCTCACCCGACTTCGCAATGAAGCTGCGCGTAAAGGTGTAGGGAAAAGCGAGATTGAGACCATGTTTGAAGCACTTTCGGCGCTCGCCTTCAGCCTCGTGTCGAATAGCCGTGGTACGTCATTTACACCAGACGATCTTCGTCGCGGCATTAGCGGAGACCGGGCAGACGAGTTCGTGGATCTGATGGTTGACTCTGGCCTTCTAAAGCAAGCCCAAGACAACTCGCTGCGCTTTGAGCACCATCGTCTTCAAGAATTCCTCGCTGCCCGAGGTTGGGGGCAACTGGCATCTGGACATACCATCACCGCGACCCAGCTCGAGAACCCGTGGTGGCGCGAGACAATAGGCATGCGCGCCGGGATTACTCATGACTTTAGCAATCTTCTCGGCCAGATTATTGCCTGCATCGACGACGGCTATCTCGCACGGATTCATCTGAAACGAATCACAGTCAACGAGACGCAGCCACTACAGCCGCTAAACGATCAGGATTTCGCAGCCCTCTTGAATTACCTGGCTGCGTTTGAACTAGCTATGACCTGCGCCACCCAACGATGGCCGGATGTGCCCGATCAACGCCAAAATGATCTAAAGCTTATCGCGAGGGGAATCGTTGACCACGGCAGCGTACTTGAGAAGGTTCGTCTCGCTCGCAGCCTACGGAAAGCCCCCATCGCTTTTAGCGTGGAGTTCTTTGCTCGCTTGGCAAATGACGAAAATGACTGGGTGGCCGCAGAAGCTATGGCCTCCTTGAATCCCTGTTACTCTTCTACTCCTGAGTACGAGAAGATAATGTACACGTTTTTGTGGGGCCTGCGCGACAAGCACTCCCGACTGCGACTTGACGTTCTTATGCAAATGGTCCGATCCGGCCATATCAGATTCGAGTTACGATCGATGCGTCTTCTTGCAAGCTACATACACGCAATCGCCACCGGATTGCTTTCGGTCATTATGTTCCTGCTCTTTGCCGTCACGGCGCGGTATTATGGCCTGATGGACCAGACAAATATAGAAACCGGCCACTATTATAAGTTCTCGCTGGCGCTCATGCTTTTGATGGGCAGTGTTTATTTGGCCGCCGGTAGTTTTCCGATGTTTGTGGCACTTGTGGCATATGGTGCAGCCCTCACATTAGTGAATTCTCAGGTCGCTTGGCTCTTTATGATCGGATTAGTCGCATATTTGTGGAATATTGGGCACTGGTTCCAGAGGGCGATTTGGATCACCCCAAGATGGAGGCGGCTTCTGACGTTATTTCCGGTGCTTCACTTTTACGAACAAATGTTCGTATGCTGGAATCTGGCTTGTGCGGCCCTGCTCGTAATCGGATGGCGGGTGATTGGCTCGCCACTATCGCCCATTTATTGGTTTTATCCGGGCGTCGCCCTCGCAATTATTATACCATTTGTTGTCGAGCGAGCTTATATGCTAATGGTCCGAAAAATTATAGAGAGATCAGAGGCTAGTGGAGATGATGGCGAAATCCATGCGACAATCGATTGCCTTATCGAGCAACTAAAGCGGCCGCTTTCGCGTGAAGCACATGGACGCATCCTCAGTCGAATTGCGAATTTACCACTCAAAGAGGAGACAATAATTCGCGCTTTGCACGATCTGGCAGAGTCATCGCAGTTCTTCCTGCCGCCGAAGGAGGTTTTGCAGGCGATAGATCGGGTTGATCTTCGCCGCAGACAGAAGGAGCTGGGTGCTTCCGAATCTTAGGGGCTTAGAAGCACAGGTCTACTAGACCTTTAGGGTTTGCGACCTCGCAAGTTATCGAACTGCAGAATTAGGCGCTGGCGATGAGCCAACGGAATGCCACTCGGAGGGGCTTTGAGCCTGCTGAGACTATTTACGCGTTGGCCGCTTTGCGACGATGGCGCGCAATTCTTTTACGGCCAAGAGGTCCTTTTCGCGCCCCATGGCTTCCTTCGCCCGAATAAGATCGTCAACGCCGATGAGTTTGCAGGCTTTTTGCCCTATTTCAAAATTCTCAGCCTTCGCTTTGATGCTTTCGAGATCGCCGACACCGAGGACTGACGAGATAATATCAACGACGCCCCAATCCGTCTGGAGATAGAGATTGCGCACCGCTTCTCCGGGTTTTGGTATTTGCAGAAAGGACAAACGCTGTGGGGTCATCCGATGGAGGGGGTGCAAGTCCTTCAGCGCAAGGCGCAGGCGTTCGACGTTCTCGGAAGTAAGTACCGCGCAGATATCCAAGTCTCGCGTCACCAGCGACGAACCGTGCAGCACGCCGGCAAAGCCGCCGACCACCACGAAATCAACGCCCGACTCAGCTAGCCTCTGGAGCAGATTGCTGAGACTTTGCATCGCGCCCGCGACGGATTTGGTCGAATTCCAACACCAGGGCTAGGGCCTGATCATGCTGTTGCGCCCGCTCCTCGTGAGTCAGCGCAAGACTTGCGTCGACAAGGCTGAGATCGAATCCCGCCTTCGCGGCTTCCTCGATGGCTTTTTCGGTCGATTGCATGTTTTTCAAACGATCTGGAAACCGTCGAGGGAGGTCAGCTAAAATCTTCAGCATTTACCGGGCGCCAACAAGGTTTAAGGCTGCGGCCGGAATCTGAACGCCCAATTGCGGCAGATCGCGTTCCAAGAATGTCTGAAGGAATTGCCTCCGCCAAATCGCCGAATCAGCTTCCCGGCGGGCGGTGTAACCCGGTTGATCACTACCGGAAGATTGACCATGCAAAACCGGCAATCGATGCGGGATTTGCATGGTACCGATTTTGGTATTTTGCTTCGCTTCCGGGCGCTTGGCAGAGCGCCGATTTAAGCCTGTTCAGGCCGGCTAAGAAATGCTGTCGATATTAGGCTAGCGCCAGAGCCAGGCGAAGGTGGCCGCCGTCACTAGGGCGTAGATGACGCTGTCGACCAGCGAGCGGAGGGTGGTTGCCCAGGAGCGCTTGTACCAGATCGAGAACTGGCAGAGCGCGCCGCCGTAGCCGAGAAAGGCCGTTAGCGCGATGAGGCGGCGGGATGGGGCCGCCGCGCCGGCATGGGCGCCGACGTACGCGGCGCAGTAGGTGATAAAAAGAAGGTAGACAAACCACTGGATCAGGCCCTTGCCGATGGCCATCTCGCCGCTGGTAAACGTGGCCATGAACACGGGCCCGCGTTGCATCTTGGCTTTGAACTCGGGCGTCCTCATGTCCTCCATGCTGTCGCAGCGCGGCACCATGTAGTCGCCGCGGGGTATGTTCAATGGGCGCAGCGCATCCAGCACCTGGTCTTCGTGCGGGATCTTGCGAAAGTCGCCCTTATGCCAGGGCAGCGCCATGTGGATGATTGAGCTAACGACAAAGACGAATACGGCAGCCGCGAGGATGGGCAGCCAGAGGGAGAGGAGCACATGCATGGGACTTCCTTTCTTTGGGGGCTGAAGTGAGGGTGGGCGCGCGCAGCTTGGACAATTTGGGCGGAGCGACCAAGATTGATTTTGGCAGTCCGGACCTGGCGCGGTGGCCGCAGGGCGGAAAGCGTGCTATACTAGTGTACGGAAAGGAAAATCATGAACGAGCCGGCGGAAGGCGGGGCCATTAAGACTGTTCTCGTGATCGACGACGAAGCACTTTTCTGCGGGCTCGTGCGGGGAATGCTCGAGATTCAGGGGTACCGCGCCCTTGTGTCCACGGACGGAGCCGAGGCGTTGAAGATGGTAGAGGAGGGCCAAAGGAAAATCGACGCGGTCCTGGTCGACTTGACGATGAAGCCGATGAATGGCCGCCAAATTCTGATGCGACTTCGGCAGCGAAGTCCGGACCTGCCGGTCATAATGATGAGCGGATCAGCGGAAGAGGACGTCGCGGCCGCCAACGAGCTGGGGGCGTTCCCGGGCTTTCTGCAGAAGCCCTTCACCTCGCGAAAGCTCGCCCGGGCCATTCGCTTCGCCTGTGCGGATCAGCGGCTTCCGGCCTAAAGCAAGTCGCCAGTCGGCCGATTGGAGTGAATTGGACCATCGCATGGGCCAATTACGACCGGCATGCGCCCAGACTCCCAGCGGCATTTTCTCGCGCTTGAACTCAGCCCGGGCGCGTCGGCCAATGATATCCGCGGCGCCTACCGGAAGCTGATCCAGAAATGGCATCCCGATCGCTTCGCGCCCGGATCCCTGATGCAGACGACGGCCGAGGATCAGACCAAGGAGCTGAACGAGGCCTACGAATGGCTCTACAAGAAGCGCCATTATCGCAAATTTCTGAGCGAGCCCGGCCGGCCCAAGGCCCAGCCGGTGGCCCGTCCCGTGGAGCCCGAAGGGCCGCCGCCTGATTCCGAAGCGAAGCGGCCGAAGCCCGCTGCCGAGCCTAGCCCGGCGGCGCGGCCGTCCGTCTCTGGGCGGCTGGCCCATTGGGGGCGAAGACAGTGGCGATGGCCCGCTTTATCTGTCGGCGTGGCCGCCGGCATCTACGGGGCCTGCGTGCTCGGATCGCCCTTGGTCTCGCGCTGGAGGTCGAATCCGCATGTTCCGCCACCGAACTCGGCCCCAGTGCCAGTGCCCCCGCTGAGCGCCGCAGCTTCGCCGGCTTCCTCCGGCCAGGCGCCGGATCGCAATCCGGCGCGAGTCACCGCTCCCGAGCGTCCCGGAGCGGAGCGTCAGATCGGAATGATTGTGCCGACTGCTCTGCCCCAGAGCCCTGCGCTGGCGTCCATGGCCGGCCTCCCGACCATCGGACCGAAGGGCCAGCTGGCGAGGACGGAGTCGCCCGTGCCCGCTTCAGCCCGCGAATGGGGCCGGGCGAAGCCTCTTCCGGCGGCGGAAATTGGTCTTTCGCCAGGGGAGCCCTCCGCTGAGGCAAAGGCGAGGGCGGAGCGGGACAGGCGGCTCGATGATGCCGAGACGGATCTGCTGACGTTTGATATCGGTGATACCGCCGATTGGGTCAAAAGCCTCCAGGGTTTGCCCGATGAGGCGACACCCGGAGCCATGCGGTACGGTTCGTCGATCGTCTATTTTATGGATGGAAGAGTTTCCTCCTGGACCAATGGTTTGCCGCGCCTGCGGATCTCGCCGTTCGCGTCGATCGATATCCTGGATGGGATAGACGCATTTACCGTCGGATCGACTCGCGGAGAGGTGTTCAGAATCCAGGGCATCCCCGACGCGGTCTTCGCCGGCTCCTATGTCTACGGGGCCAACATCGTCAATTTCGAGAACGACCGAGTCGCCAGTTGGATCCAAACCTACGGCCATCTCCGGGCGCGCCTCCCGCCGGCCACCCTGTTCCGCGATCCGGTGGGCGGCGATCCGTTGGGCCTGGGGCGCGGTGTTTGGAGCCCTGGCGTGATCCCGCGCACGTTTTAGCCGGGCCCTGATCCGAGGCCATCGATCACACAATCTTGCAAGGGATCATGGCATCCTCGTCGAAGGTGTAGACGGCGCAGACGCGGTGATAACCGTCGGCGATTATCACCGCGCCGTGATGCCGGTCTCGGCACAGCAGGAGGGGCGACAGGGCTTCATTGCGGAAAATCTGGGATCGGCATTTTTGCACGTGACTGTTGCTGACACCGAGCAGCGACAGCCGGGAGGCCCGGAAGATGTCCTTCGCCGCAAATATGCTCATTTCGGCGCCTTTCAATCTGGCGACGAGCTTCCTGGCCGTCTTGGGTTCAAAGATGAGGCTCAGATAGGAGTGCGCCGCCGGATAATCGTGTTTCTGCGGTTTGCTGAGCCATCTGACCTTCGGCTTCCTCATGAGCTTGCATTCAAGGGCAACCCAATCTCTGTGAGAAGGGTAATCGAAGAGGCTCGGGCAAAATATCCCCTCGGAGCAGTTGTTCCCCGCGACACCCATTATGGTCCATCCGACGAAGAGACGCTCCAGGCTCACGCGTGGGCTGGCCCTGCTGAGTGTGTTCGCGCTGGCCTCGATCCAGTCGAGGCTGGTGGCGAGTGGGCCTGGCGAGCCGATAACGCCCAAGGTGGTGATTATTGCGTATTTCGAGATCGGAAACGACACCGGGGACAGGGCCGGGGAGCTCCAGCCCTGGGTCGAGCGTGAGCACCTCGATCGGGTTATCGCGGTTCCCGGAGTGTTCAACCATGTCCGGACCAACGGCGACGGCTCGATCATCGCGCTGAAGGTCGGGCCGTTGTCGATCAATCCGGCGGTAAACATCGTCGCCCTCGGGAACAGTCCCCTGTTTGACCTGCGCCAGAGCTACTGGCTTCTGCAGGGAATTGCCGGAGCGACGCCCGTTCACGGAACCATCGGATCCGCCGTCTGGACGGACTTTGTCGTCGATGGAGACGCCGTGCGCGAGATTGACGCCCGGGAGCTGCCTCCAGGCTGGGACACCGGCTTCTATCCGTTGATGGGAAATCATCCCTACCCGACGCCGCGGGTGCAGCCGGGTGGACCCGAGGATGCCCGGACTTGGACGGAGGCCGCCTTTCATATCTCCGAGCGTCACGATGTTGTCCGGTTGAACCCGGCGCTGACGGACTGGGCCTTTCGCCTGACCCGCGGCATCGCCCTGCCCGACACAGAGGCAATGAAGCACCAACGCGCGTCCTACGCTGGATTTGCGGCGGCGCAGCGCCCGCCCTGCGTGACGATCGGCGGCAACCTTTCGACGGAGCGATTCTGGATTGGCGCGAGGATGGACGAGTGGGCCAACCGTTGGATGGCCTACATGACCGAGACCCGTTCCGTCCTGGTCACGACGTCCCAGAATGACATTGGGAGCCTGGTCGCGATCGAATCCCTGCGCCAGGCCGGCAAGGCGGACCCCAATCGCGTGCTCCTGCTGCGGACAACGAGCAATTTCGATCGGCCGCCTCCCGGTGCCAATTTAGCCGACTTTCTCGAGAGTGAGAAACACGGCTCGTACACCGCATTCGACGTCGCCATTGAGGCGCTTTACCAGGTGGGCAGTCCCGTGGTGCACCGGCTGCTGGAGCCTGACAAAGTGCAAGAAAAGTGAATCGGGTGAGGACTTCCGCCGCGAAGGATTGCCAAGTCGAGAAGTCTGCCCCAACTTAGCACCCGACCGGACTTACCCCATCCCCGACCGAGAGGCCAAGTCTCCCCGTGAGGATTTATTCCCGTGCTAGAGGATTATTTTCATAACGCAGTTAACCCCTAATTGGCAGGATCGACATCATGGCCAAAATTGAATCGGAAAATCTCCTGAATCGGCGCGCATTTTTGCGGTCCGCCGGCGCCCTGGTTCTGGGCGCAAGCATCCGGCCGGTATCGGGCCGGGCTGCGGAGCCCGCGGGCGTCCAGCTCGCGACCCCAAGTGGCAAGCCGCTGCGCGGGTTGTATCCCATCCTGGAGACGCCCTTCACCGCGGACGATAAATTGGACACCGAGACGCTCGCCGCCGAGGTCGAATTTTGCAATCGCGGACGCCTCGGCGGCATGATCTGGCCGGTGTTTGCCAGCAGCTGGTCGACACTCTCCGAAGCCGAGCGCATCGCCGGCGCGGAGACCATCCTGGCCGCCGGCAAGGGTGGCAAAGCCGCGATCGCGATCGCCGTCCAGAATACGGCCTGGGACACGGCCACCTCCGTCCGCTATGCGAAACACGCCGCCGACCACGGGGCGGACGCCATCGTCGCCATCCCGCCGAACAACGGCTGGAATGTCAGCGATCAGGCGGTCATCGACTATTACAAGGCGATCGGCTTGGCGACGGATCTCCCGCTGATCGTGCAGACCCGCGGCACGATCAGCGTCGATCTCATGATCAAGCTGTTTGAGGCCATCCCGACGATGAAGGCGACGAAGGACGAGGTGGGAGATCCCCTGAAGCGCATCGCGGAGCTGATCCAAAGGACCGGCAACAAGCTGGCGGTTTGGGCCGCGGGCGGGGGCACGGGAAATTTGCTCCTGGAAGAGCTGCCGCTCGGGTTTGTCGGCCTGTGCCCGACCCCGCAATATGCCGACCTGCTGCAGCAGGTGATGGAGCTCTACTGGGCCGGCAAAAAGCAGGAGGCCTTCGACATGTTCGGCCGGGTGCAGGGATTCGCCGCCATTCCCGGGGCGACCGAATACATGATGGTCGCCCGCGGGATCTTCAAGGAAACGACCAAGTCGCGGCCGCAGCCCATGGAGCCGGAGGCCCGACCGGCGGGTGGTGGGCGGGGCGGCGGCGGGGGCGCAGGCCGCGACGCTCCCCTAACGAGTGCCCAAAAGAAATTCATCCGGGGCGCGATTGAGGACTACCTCAAGCCGTACCTACGGGCGTGAGATGGATTGGCGTTGAAGGACAACCGATGAGGTCCCGCCGCCACTTCCTCAAGACCACCGCTCTCGCGGCCGGCGCCGGTTTGACCGCTCCTTTATGGGGATCCCGCGCGCTCGCCGGCGGCGATGCCCCGGCACCGGACTACCCGATAGCGCCCGGTCCATTTCAACCTAGCCGGGAATCCCTCAAGCAGTACCGTTGTCCGGATTGGTTTCGCGATGCAAAGTTCGGCATCTGGGCCCATTGGGGTCCGCAGTCGGCTCCTGAAGCGGGGGACTGGTACGCCCGGAATATGTACCTCCAGGGACAGCGGCAGTATGATCACCATCTCAAGACCTACGGACACCCCTCGAAGTCCGGCTACAAGGACGTCATTCCGACCTGGAAGGCCGAGAACTTCGAACCGGATTACCTGTTGGGGCTCTACCGGAAGGCCGGGGCGAAGTTCTTCGTCAGCATGGGAGTGCACCACGACAACTTCGACCTGTGGAATTCCCGGTTCCAGCCGCGGTGGAATGCCGTCGCCACGGGTCCCCGGAAGAACATCGCGCAGCTCTTCAAGGACGCGGCGGTGAAGCAGGGCCTGCGCTTTGGGGTGAGTCAGCACCTGCATGCCAGCTACGAATGGATGTCCAGCTGCTTTGGCAGCGACAAGACGGGCTCGCTGGCCGGCGTACCCTACGATGGGATCGACCCTCGCTATGCCGACCTGTATCACCCAAGGCATCAACCCGCAGCGCAGCCTGGTGACGTCAGTGGGGTGCCGGAATCCTGGAAGCAGCAGTATCTTCTGCGCCTCCAGGACCTCATCGACCAACTCCAGCCGGATCTCATGTACCACGACGGAGTCATCCGGTTCGAGCGGTACGGGCTGAAGCTGGTGGCCCATCTCTACAACCAGAGCGCCCGCTGGCACGAGGGCAGGGTGGAGGCGGTTTACACGAGCAAGGGAATGGAGGACTGTCAGGAAGGCACGGCCGTCCTCGACTTTGAGCGGGGCATTGCCGAGGGCATCTGGCCCAATCCGTTTCAGACCGATACGTGCGTCGCCGGCTGGCACTATGATCGGGAAGCCCGGTACCGGACGCCCAAGCAATGCGTCGACCTGCTGGTCGATGTCGTCAGCCGGAATGGCACCCTGCTGCTGAATTTCCCTCTGAGATCCGACGGAACCCTCGATTCGACGGAAATGGGAATCATCTCCGAAATCACGGCCTGGATGGCGGTTCACAGCGAGGGGATCCACGGCACGCGCCCTTGGAAAATCTGTGGCGAGGGTCCCAGCGTGGCGGGGACCGTGAGGGACACGAGCGTGTTCAAGCTGCTGCCGGCCCTGCCGGACAGCTCGCCGGGCGCGACCCGATCGGTCGGGGCGCGGGACAATCGCGAGCCCCTGACGGGGCAGGATGTTCGATTCACAACCAAGGGGGGGGTCCTCTATGCATTTCTGCTCGGTCGGCCGAGCGGGTCGGGCGCGCTCTTGGCGAGCCTGTCCAGCCGATCGCCCCAGCTCGCCGGGCGCCGGGTTGCCGATGTGACGCTGCTGGGCCATGGCGGAAGGCTCGCGTGGGCGCAATCCGAGCAGGGGCTGGAGGTGAGGCTGCCGGAGCAACTGCCGAGCGAACATGCGGTCGCGCTGAAGATCGCGGGCGTCGTCGGCGCCGAGGGGTGACCTGTCCTCCCGCCCCCCTTTCGGAGCCATTTTCTCAACCCAAATGAACAAGCGAATCCATATTCTGCCGCTGATTGCGATGATGCTATCAGCTTCGGCTGTGGCGCAGCCGCCGATGCCGTCGGCGGCCGCCCACTACACGCTGGATCGAAACCTACCCACCCTGTGGATCATCGGCGCTTCCGCCGTCCGCAACGGGCACGATACGGGAGCGGATGGCCAGTGGGGCTGGGGAAACCCCATTGGGGCGTTCTTTGACCGGAGCAGGATCAACGTGGTCAATTTCGCCCTGGGCGGCACCAGCACCCGGACGTATCAAGCGCTTGGGCTGTGGGATCGTGTCCTGGCAGACATGAAACGAGGCGACTATCTGCTCGTTCAGTTTGGCAGCAACGATTCAAGTCCGGTGAACGACGTGGCCCGGGCCCGCGGCACCCTGCCGGGCAATGGCGAGGAAACCCAGGAAATCGATAATCTCCGGACCAAGCAGCACGAGATCGTCCACACCTACGGTTGGTATATCCGAAAGTTCATCAAGGAAGCCAGGGCCAAGGGCGCCGTTTGCGAGATCGTCCTCTCACCCGACCCGAAGAACACCTGGAAGGATGGAAAGGTGCTACGGGCGGCCAACTTTAGGGCCTGGGACCAGGCGGCCGCCGCGCAGGAACAAGCGATGTTCGTGGACGTCAACGAACGGATCGCACAGGCCTACGATGCCGCCGGTCAGGATCCGGTCACGAGGGAATATTTTCCGGTGGGCGAGACCGAGCATACCGACTGGGCGGGCGCGATCCTCAACGCCCGCTGCATTGTCGCGGGCATCCGGGAGCTGGACCGGTGCGGTTTGGTGAATTATCTGCAACCGGGAGCCGTGGCCGATCCGCCGCTCCCCTCTGGCAAGGCCAGGTGAGGCGGTCCTACGGCTGAGTTTTCCCGCCGGGGGGAGGGAAGTGCTTCGCCGCATCGTCCAGGACCAGCACCCAATCGTTGCCGGAGCCGCTGGACGGGGGCGTGAATTCGCGGGAGATGTCGCCGCGGTGCACATCCGACTCACGGTCTCCGGCCTCCGTCCGGGGAAACTCCCCGATCAGGGTGGCGGCGCCGTTGCGCGGATCGTACCACCAGGCCTTGTAGCTTTTGCCCGACAAGATGTCGTAGATCTTGTCGCGAAGCCTGACGCGCACCGGCTTGCCCGCGGACGTGTAGACAAAAATGTAGGATCCATCCGAAGCCCGCGTGGCCTGGATCCGTTCGGTGGTGCTCAGCGGATCGTTGACGACCAGCCATTCGTCGGGGATCCGCGTCAAGACCGGCCGCGACTCGATCAGCGCACGCAGGTATTGCAGCTGGGAGCTGGCCGGCCGCTGCAGCGCTTCGCGCAGGGAAACGGGGGGCATGCCGTAGGGTGCCCGAGTGCCGGCCGGCGCGCCCGGAGCCGGGCTGGAATAGTTCCACACGCCCTGGCTCCCATACGCACACCCGGCGGCCCCCGCAAAGACGGCGCAATAGGCCACTCGCCGCACGTCCCGGGCCTCGATCAGCGGCACTCCCGGATTATAGGTGACCAGGTCGTCGACGATGCCCTCGTAGGTCGACTCGCCGTCGACCACCGGTTTTGGCGGCGTCCGCTCCCAATCCTGCGCGATCAGCTCGTACGAGCGGTTCATCACGATGTGGCGGGACTGGACCATGTTGAAGTCCAGCCAGGCGTCGTTCTGAAACCAGCGGCTGGAGCTTTGGATCCCGGTCGGATGGTAGGTCTTCAGATGGGCGCCGCTGTCGCCCGCGCTCAGGCCGGCCGCCATCGCCCTCCAGATCTCCTCCGTGCCCTCGGGATACCAATCGCCGCCCAGCACGAAGATCACGCGCTGGTCGCGGTACCGGCTGCCCAGAAACTTGCCATAACTGAAGGCGGCGGGCGGATCGAAAACCGAATGCTTCTCATTGACATACGTCTTCCCCCAAATTGCCACCAGCGCGACATACATCCCCAGCGCGTTGGCCTCGTTGACGGCATAGTCGACGTTTTTGAAATATTCCGGATTCGGCTCCAGCCTGGCGCCGGCCTGGACTGCGGCCGGGGTGGCGTTGGTGAAGACGGGAGCGCCGTAGGGATTGGGTCGATCGAGCCCCGTGTAGTTGGCTGCCACCGCCTGGATGACGGTAAACTTCTTTTCCGCCCGGTCCTTCAGGTAAAGATCGATATCCTCGCGGGTCATGTTGAACAGCCCCCAGGCGGTATCGGCGAGGTAGAAGAAGGGCTTTCCGTCCTGGGCGATGAGGTAGTGGTGGTTGTCGGACACCCGAATCGGCGGCGGCACTTGCGCGCTCGCCGCGAAAAAGCCACCGCCAAAAATGACCAAGCCCGCGAGCAACCGGGATTCCACGGGGTATCTCAGGTCACGCATGCGCGTGGGCTCAGTCGTGCCGAAGAAGAGTTTTCTGGAGCCACGCGACGACCTCATCCTTGTACTCCGGGGCGGACTTTTCCCAGGTGATCATGCCATGGCCGCCGCCGGGGATGGTGATCAACTCACATGGCACTCCGAGGGCGAGAAGCTTTTCGCGGAAATCTACGTCTTCCGCGTATGGCACCTTTGGGTCGGCGTCGCCGTGCACGAGGAGAAACGGCGGGAGTCCCGGCTTAAGATAGGCGGCGGCCGAAGCCGCCCAAAGCATCGGCGTCGTCTTGTCGTTGAGCTCCGAAATGCCAAAGAGCTGACCCAGGTTTCCACCGGCACCCTTCGCCTTGGCCAGGGCCACCAGGTCGTAGACGCCGTAGAATGAGACCACCGCCTTGACGCGCGTCGACGCATCCGCGCGCGCCGCCGCCAGATCGACGAGATGTCCGCCGGCCGATTCACCGGCGAGCGCGATGCGGCTGGGATCGATGTGATACTCGGCGGCATGCGCCTTGATCCAGCGTATCGCCGTTTCCACGTCGTTGATGCACGCCGGATAGAGGTATTGGGGAGCCAGCCGGTAGTTGATCTCAAACCAGGCGAAGCCGGCGCGGGACAGAGGGTCCTCCATCGGAGCCATCAGGCCCCGGCTCCGGCCGCCCGATTTGTCGCCGCTATTCCAGCCACCGCCATGCACCATGATGACGGCCGGAAAAGGCCCGGGACCATCGGGCACGTAGGCGTCGAGGAGAAGGCTCACGCCGCTGACGTTGGCATATTCTATGTCCTTGGTGTGCGCGGCCTGGGAGGCGGAGCAGATCGCTGCGAGGAGTGCCAGGGTCAGTAATTGTTTCATGCTACGGGGTGCTCGCCTTGGCCACCTCGACCGCAAAGGCGTAGGTCGGGCCGAAGATGTCGGAGCGGAAGACGATGTACTTTTGATCCGGGGTGAAGCTTGGGTTCGGTTCCAGCAGGTAGTTGTGCGCCCCGTGGATCGCCGTCTTCGACATGTTGACGAGTTTTTCCGACTTCAGATAGCCGCCCCGGATCAGGTTGGCGCCCTTGGTGTGGTCGTCCGGATTGTCCACGGGTTGGCAGAGGACGATCCAGGGGTTGCCCTTGTTGCCGTCGCCGCAGAACATTTTCCCGTCCGGCGAAACATTGTGGTGAATGGAGAGCGCCTCGGGGTCTTGGTGGTACCAGACCCGCTCGCCCGTCTCGAGGTTCAGGCTGGCGATAAAGGCCGAGTTGGGCACGCCCCGGGGGAGGTTCAGCTGATACCAGATCTTTTTTCCATCCGCTCCCCACCACTCGTGCCCGGCGATCTCCATCTGCATGGTCCGCTGGTGCATCAGCTTGTTTTCGGTGCCATCGGTGCGGATGGTCCAGATCCGGTCCACCTGGTGCCAGGCTCCCTCGTGGGCGTACATGAAGAGGGTGGGGTCGGTCGGCGAAAATTGCAGATGGTTCATCCAGTCCGTGGAGCTGACGAGGGTCTTGACCGCCCCGGTGCGCAAATCGACGGAATAGATCACCTCCGGATATCGCGCCGCCAGACGGCGCGTCATCATCTGTCCCTTGGTCACCGCTTGATAGAGGGACTGGGCCTGGGCGGTTCCCAGGGTTCCCGGGCGGGCCGCCGGGGCGGCCTGTCCCGTGTCAAGTCCCGCATCCCCGACCAGATACGTCCCCGCGGCAATGGTCTCGTCCGCATTGATCGCGGAAATGTCGCCCCGGCGCGGAAGCTCGACCAGCTTGTGGGTCTCGTTCGTGTCCACGTTGGCTTCCCAAAGTTCGGAGATATACTGCCGGTCGGTCCTCTTGGAGTAGAAGATCGTGTTGGTTTTGCGCCCGGTGACGATCGCCCGCACCCGCCCCGGGACGACCAGATGCGCCTTGAGGGTGGTGAGGTCCAGGACCGAGATGCCCGCCGGCGACGTATAGACCATCTCCTTGCCGTCGGCGGTGTAGCCGTTGTCGTTGAAATAGAAGCTCGCGGAGTTGGGCTCGTTGGTCAGCCGGATGACGCGATGGCCGGTGTCCGGATCGATCCAGGAGGAGGGCGGCATGGTGGCGGCGGCGGCGAGCGGGAGGGGAGCCTCCTGGGCGCGGGAGACGGCGGACAAGCCGGTCGAAAGGGCCAGCGCCGCAAGAATAGTCAGCGTGCGCAGAGTGGGGTGCGATTTTGGGGTGATCATGGGGTAAGTGAGGAGGGGACCGATCAAGGGGAGGAAGCCTTGGCGACCTCGACCGCAAAGGCGTAGTCGGGGCCGAACATGTTTGAGCGAAAGACGATATACTTTTGATCGGGGGTGAAGCTGGCGTTGGGTTCGAGCCGGTAATTGTGCGCTCCGTGGATCGCCGTCTTGGACGTGCTGCAGAGCTTCTCGGGTTGGAGGACGCCGCCGCTGATCAGATCCGTGCCCAAGGTCTGGTCGTCGGGGATCACCACCGGATGGAGGAGAAAGATCCATTGGTTGCCCGGCCGCGGGGAGCCGTCGCCGCAGAAGGTCTTTCCGTCCGGGGACAGGTTGAAATGAATCTCCGACTCGTTCTGCTCGTAGTGATACCAAGTGTGCTTTTTGGTATCGAGATTGTAGGCGGCGAGAAAGCCGATCACCCCCTTGAGGAAGTGTAGGTCCACAAAGATCGTCCGCCCGTCCGGGCTCCACCACTCGTGCCCGGCGAGCTCTGTCTCCATGATCCGATTCTTGCCCGGCTCGTCCGGGATCAGGGTGTTTTCCGTGCCATCGGTCCGGATCGTCCAGATGCGGTCCACCCTCCAGCCCGAGCCCTCATGGCAGTACATCAGGAAATTTGGGTCGACGGGTGAGAATTGCAGGTGGTTGAGCCAGTCGGTGCTGTGCTCCATGACGACGCCGATTTTCCCCGTTTGGAGGTCCATGGTATACATGGTCATGGGAAGCCTTGCCGCCAGCCGCTCGGCCATCATCTGGCCCTTGTTCACCGGCTCGCCCAGGTTCTGGCTGCCCATGCGGCCTTGGGAGCTCGCCCTGGCGCCGTAAACCCCCTCGCTGGTCGCGTCCCCTTCGACGAACGTTCCGGCGGCCAAGGTATCGTCCGCGTTGACGGTGACAATGCTGGCGCGGCGCGGGAGATCGCCGATCTTCCGGCTCACCCCGGTGTCCACGTTGGCGCACCAAAGTTCGGAAACGAGGTCGGTGCCGGACTGTTTGGTGTAGTAAACGGTCGGCGTCTTGTGGCCGACGACCACGGGCCGGACGGGGCCCGGAACGGCGATCCGGGTTTTGAAATTGGTGAGATCCACGATCCCAATGCTGCCGTCAGCCGTGGTGTAGGCCATCTCCTTGCCGTCCGGCGTGTACGCATTGACATTGAAATAGAAGCTGTCGGAGCCGGGTTCAGGCGTCAGGCGGATGACGCGATGGCCGGTGTCGGGGTCAATCCAGGACGTGGGCGGCTCCTGGGCTGGGACGGAGCCGGCACTTTGGGCGCGGGCGCTGACGCCGAGGCCGAGCGAGAGCGCCAGCGCCAGCGCCGAGCATAGGACCGACGCGCGCAGGGTAGGGAACGATTTTTCAGCGGGCATGGGGGTAAGCGTGAAAAAGACGACCACCACGCTAGACGCACGCGGAAGCAGATAGTTTGTGCGTATCTCGACATCAGCGGGGGGGCACCGCCCGATGTCGGGCGAGCTCTGCCGCTACGGCGCGCCGGCCGCCTTGGCGACCTCGACGCCGAATACGTACGTCGGGCCGAACATGTTGGAGCGGAAGACGACGAGCCTTTGGTCCGCCGTGAAGATCGGGTTCGGCTCCAGCTGGTAATCGTGACGGGACATGCCGGCCAGCCGCTCGACCCGCAGTTCGCCGGTTTTGATCAGATTCGCGCCCAGGGAATTATGGTCCGGATTCGGCACGGGCCGGCAGAGCACGATCCACGGATTGGCCTTGTTGCCGTCGCCGCAGAAGAGCTTGCCGTCCGGCGAGATGCTGTGGTGGATCGAAGCTGCGTCGGGACCGTAGCAGTAGCGCAGGCGGGCGCCCGTGGCGACATTTTCGCAGGCGAGGAACTCGACCCCCATGCCCGTCGGATAGTGCAGCTGGTACCAGACCGTCTCACCGGCCGGGCCCCACCATTCGTGCCCGGCGATCTCCATCTCCATCGTCCGCTGATGGACCAGATGGTTGCGCGATCCGTCGGTGCGAATCGTCCAGATCCGGTCCACCAGCTGCCACGGGCCCTCATGGCAGTACATGAGCAGTCCCGGGTCTGTCGGGGAAAACTGCAGGTGGTTGAGCCAGTCGTTGCTGGTCAGGAGGGTTCTGCTCTGCCCGGTGGCGAGATCGACGAGGTACATCACGATCGGCAGGTGGGCGGCGAAGCGCTGCGCCATCAGCGGACCTTTCTTGGGGTCCTGCTCCAGCGGATCGACCTGGGGGCTCAAGGGGAATCCGAACCCCGCCCGGCCGCCGAAGGTCGGCGGGTCGCCCGGGACATAGGTGCCGGCCGCCAGCGTCTCGTCGGCATTGACGGTGTAGAGCGCGCCGCGACCCGGGAGCACGGCCAGCCGCCGCGTCTCGCCGGTGTCCACGTTCGTCGAATAAAGGACTTGGGTGTCGCCCTCCATCCTGGTGTAGAAGACCGAAGGGGTCTTGTGGCCCATGCAGATCGTCTTGGCCGGCCCCTTGACCACGAGACGGGTCTGCCCGGTCCCCAGGTCGACGACCCTGGCGCTGCGGTCGGCGGTGACCGTGTAGATCATTTCGCGGCCATCGGGCGTCGTGCAGCAGTCGTTGAAGTAGAGGGTGGCCGAGCCGGGCTCGTCGGTCAGCCGGACCACGCGGTGGCCCGTGTCGGGGTCGATCCAGGATTTCGGGGGGGCGGGGGGTGCGGACGGGGCCGCGCGGAGGAAGGGGGGCGCGGCGAGAAGGCAAAGCGCCACGGCGATGGCCCGGGCGCGAAAGGGGGGGCGCGAACTCGCGAGGATCATGGGACAGACAAGACCCGGTCACTTTCGGGTGGCCGGGTCAATGCGAAGTTGAGGCTGCATCGTATGGATCCGAGGTCCGAAAAGGCGGCTTCGGGACATTACCTATCGATAAAAATATCTCCGTCGGCGGGCGGGACCGAAAATTGAGCCCTCGTCTCCCCAGTGGATTGCCTGATGACGGGAGTCTTGAAAGTCAGCGTGACCTCTTGGTTGCCGGGAGGATTGAAAATCACGGTGCCGTTCCTGAAGATTCTTCGATAGGAACCGTCTGGATTGACCCTTCCGGCGGCCTCACTCGGCGGGCCCAAGGACTGTTTCCAAAAGGCATACCAGTCATGGGGGTGGCCGGGCGTGGGAAACGGATCGGAATAAAGCAGGTAGCCGTCGGAATTACAAAGGGTAAGCGTGGTGGCGAACCGCATTCTTGCGAGATCGTTGCGGCCGGTCGTCCCCGAAGCCGGGGTTCCGTTGGGATACCACATCTCGAGGGCCGTAAATGCCGGCGGCCGCAGGTGGCCTGCGGCCCATTGGAGATTCGCCACCGCCGCCTTCCAGTCTGGAAAAAATGGAGCGCCGAAGCCCTCCATGAACATTCCATTGATATAGGGTGCCGATTTGGTCGGGAGATGGCCATTGACGTTGACGAGAATGAGGCCGCGCTCGCCGATCCTGCCTCGAATTTTGCGCGCGATTTCCACGTGGTCGGGATTGTCGTCCGCCCACCAATCGAGCATGCAGCCATCCAGCGCCCCTGTGGCGATGGCGGCGGCGCAGAGGGTGGCGATTTGATCCTGCAAGCCAGGCTGGGAGAGGTCCACGAGGAAGAAGCCGTCGAGCGCGGTTCCATGGGTCTTGCGGACGCGGCCACCCGACTTGTCGCGAAGCCACCACGGCGAATCGTCTGGAAAGTAGCCCGACTTGGCGTCGTGATATCGAATCTCCGCCAGAAGGACCGCATGCGGATTTAGCCGCAAGATTTGCTCCCGACGCGCCAAGGCCCGTTTCACGCTCTCCGGAGTGAAGCCGGTGCTCAGCCCCTCGTGCTGCGGGTCATTCCAGACGAGTCCGTAGTCGCTTAGCCCGAGGAAAATGAGATCGTGGCGGGCCAGGGTCCGTAATGCGCTCTCCCGGCCCGACAGCGGGACCGCCTTTCCGGGCGCCTGATTCAGGTTTTGCGCGGGTGACCAGGCTTGGAATATCGAAGGAAATCCATGGGAGTTAATCCGGGACTTCAGGTCGGCGGCCAATTCCCCGGGAGGCGCGGCGGCGCCAGCCGCCCAACTCATGATCCATAAGAGCGAGAGCAACCGCAGCCGGTCGGATTTGGGTTTGAACACGATCGTAAATTGGTCCTCTTCCATTGGACAAGGGGCTAACGGATTAAGCTATAGGCCGGCGGCGGAAAAATTCTGGATCTGAAAGGTAAGATGATGCCAAACTGGAGCCGGTACTTCTGGTCGTCATCGAGGATGGTGCGCAGCTCCTCGTGAATGGTCTTGTCGTATTTGGCGTCGACGGAATCGGCCCCGATTCCCGGCCATTGCCAGGTCACGAGATCGTCGCTCCAGGCGAGGCCGAGGCAGGCGCGGGTATCGAAGACCTTTGGCTCCGGATCGGGCCCGGTGCCGTGAAAGAACATGAGATACTTGCCGACCGCCGGATCGGCGTGCAGGTCCAGGACGAATCCGGCCGTGATTCGGCCACGGGCCCAGGGCCAGTCTTCCTGCCCGAAGGTAAGGAGCGCCAGATGGTCCCAGTGCTCGAGGTCCCTTGATCTCTGGACCGCGATGCCGTTCTTCGGCGAGCTGAAGAGATAGTACCAGCCATCCTTCACGACCACGCATGCGTTCTCCCCTTCGGCGATCGTGCCTGCGACGGGCGTCCAGGTTTCGAAATCGCGAGTCCAGGAGCGGTGAATCTTGCCATCCTGCTTGAAGAAGCACCACCACCGTCCCGGATCCGAGCGGTCCTCGAAGATGTAGGGATCGATCATGCGCCCTATATTTTCCCGGGGGACGTCCGGGCCCTTGACCCGCAGGATCTCGGGCTCGGACCAATCTGCGAGATCGGGGCTGCGCATAAGCCAGATCCTCGCGTTTTGGTTGCCGTAGACTTCGCCGTTGGGCCGGGGATAGGAGGTGACGCACATCCGCCACTCTCCGTGCCAGCGAAAGACATCCCCTGGGCTGCAGAAATTGAGGTTGGGATCGATCCGGGTGAGGATGCGCGTCGGCGTCCAATGGATGAGGTCCGAGCTGGTGCTCGCGCCGACCGCCATGCGCACGTCCTGATTCTCGCCGCGGCTTTGATTGTAGGTGTAGAAGAGGTGAAATACGCCGTTCACGTAGACTGCGGCCGGATCACGATAGGCGACGGTGTCGCTGCCCTGGAGCAGAATGGGCGAGGGCAGGGCGGAAAGGGGAAGAGGCGAGGCTGGAAGGCAATGCGGCGCGGCCATCAGGCCTAGGCCGTACAGAACCCAGATTCGCGAGAGGGGCACGGCGGCAACTTCCTTCATCCGCCCCGCTCGATCAATGACGAAGATCCATGAGGATGGCACCCCCCGGAGATCCAAGCGCGGCTCTGGCTTGCGGATCGGGTGAAAACGAGGACGATGACAGGCCCCTTCATGAAGTCCCTGGCCTTTGCTCTCTGCCTCTCCCTCATTTTCTCCGCGGCGGTCCATGCCGACCTCATAACCGACGTCGAGTACGGGCGCGCCGCTGGCGTCAGCCTGCGCCTCGATGCCTATGTGCCGGACGGCGCCGGGCCGTTTCCCGCCGTCATTCTGGTCCACGGCGGCGGATGGAATTCCGGGGACAAGTCCGGCGGAGCCAAACGGGCGCTCATTGCGCCGATGGAGATTCCACTGGCGAATGCCGGGTTCGCCTGGTTTTCGATCGATTATCGGCTGGCGCCGGCGCATCCGTATCCGGCCGCGATCGAGGACGTCGAGACCGCCATCCGCTGGGTCAAGGCGCACGCCGCCGCATACCGGGTGGATCCCCGGCGCGTGGCGATCGCGGGAGAGTCGGCCGGAGGACATTTGGTGGCGCTGGCGGCCGTGCGGGCGGACGCCTCGACGCAGGTCGCGGCGGTGGTGGTCTTCTATGGGCGCTTCGACATGCTGAGCGATGCCCGGATCGGGGATGGGAAGCTGAGCGGGAACCTGGCCCAGTTCGTCGCCAGCGATCGGCTCGATGCGCGAACCACCGAGGTGCTCCGCTCGGCCTCTTCCTTCGACAAGGTCCGGCCGGGACTGCCGCCTTTTCTGCTGCTCCATGGCACCCGCGATGACCATGTGCCCTATCAGCAATCGGTGGCGATGCGCGCCAAGCTGCTGGCGGCGGGCGTGCCCTGCCAGCTGATCACGATTCCCGAGGGCCCGCACGGGATGATCTATTGGGATAAACTCGCGCCTGATTATAAGGCCCAAGTCGTCTCCTGGCTGGGACAGGCCCTTTCCACGACGAGATAGAAACAGGCGGGGCGGCTGTTGTAATCGGTTGTTCCGGGGGCGGACCGAGGGCAATCTTGGCTTCCGTGAAACGTTGCAAGTCTCCGGTCGGAATGCGGCCGGACGCCGGACGCATAGGCGAACCCGACGCGCTGCGCGGCATTGCCGCCCCTGGCTCCTTGGGCTGTGACCTTCACTTTTGAGCAACTGTTGGCGGCGCGGTTGGGAGCATTTTCGGCCGCAGCCGAGAGATGATCTCGCGGGACCGCCGCCTTATCGGACCGTGATGCTGGCCTGCGTGACGCGCCCGTTCGTGAAGACGACCCGGCCGAACATGTCATGGCCCAGGGGAATGCCGCTGGCGGAAGCCGATCCGGCCACCGCGGTATTGCCGCTATAGCCGCCGCCCCCGATGCCAACGCTAAGGCGGGCGGCCAGATGCCGATAGGACCAGACTTCGACGATCACACCGCCGGGGTAGCTCGTCACGGATTTGGCGTTCGGCTCGCCGAGGGCGATGAACACCTGTTCGGGCGTGAAGCCCTGGGCGATGGTGCCAGCGCGGACCCTGGCTTGAACGTCAGGCGACCACGAACTGAAATCCGCCTGGTGCGAGGCAATCCGGTCAGATGGGTAGCTGGCGCAGCCTGTGAGTGCAGCCAGACCGAGGGCAAGGGATAGGGCGAGGAGGGCTCTCATAAGTGGAAGCATGTGCCGTCACGGGATTTGAGACTAGAAAGAACGCGGTGAGGTTCCATTTCCGGCCACGCCTTAGTCTCTGGAGCTCAAGGCAATTACGAAACTGGATGTTTTAGGTTGGCTAGCATCGTAAAAGTGCAACTAGGTTTTCGCAATGAACCCCTGGCATAAACCCCTGCTGGCCGTGGCCCTCCCGATTTTTGCCTGCGCGCTCTCGGCGCAGGTCTTGAGCAGGCCCACGGTCGGTCTCGATCTCGCCAAGAAAATAGCCGAGCGCGCGGAGGCCGAGGCGGCCAAGAACAAATGGACCATGGTCATCGCGGTCGTGGATAACGGAGGAAATCTCGTCTACCTCGAGCGGATGGACGGCACGCAGCTCGGCAGCATCGAGCTCGCTCAGGCGAAGGCGAAGACCGCTCTCGAGTTCAAGCGACCGACGAAGACCTTCGAGGACCAGGTGGCCGGAGGCCGCAACGCCATCATTTCGATTCACAACGTCATTTCGATCGAGGGCGGCCTGCCGCTGATTGTGAATGGCGAAGTCGTCGGCGCGATCGGCGTCAGCGGCATGAAATCCGATCAGGATGGCGTGGTCGCGAAGGCGGGGACCGAGGCCTTGAGCCCGCCGTAGCCGCTCTTGACGCCCCGGGGTCGCCTGCCATTCGTTTCCGCAGAGAGCTTGAGACCGATGCAATTCCGGAAGATCGCCGTCATTTTGGCTGGTGCGCTGGCCGTGATGCTTTTGCCCGGCTGTATCGGAATGGCGGTGCGGGGCATCAAGGAAGCCGTCGATCCCGCACAGCCCATGCTGCGTGATTCGGCGACATTTTATGCCAGCGGCGTCCAGGCGACCGCCGTGCTCCTCCCGGTCAAGAAAGAGCGGTCGCGGGCGGCGGCGGTGTTCTTGGGCGGGGAAGAAGCCAACAACCAGCCCTTGCCCGGATCTGAGCCGCCCTCGCCCGACGTCCGCATGGTCTTATGGACGGTATTGACCAACCGGGCCGGCGCCACGGCCGAAATTGAAGTCGAGTCGGAGACCTGTGCGCTGGGCACGGCGGCGAGCAAAATGGTCGTATTGGCCCCGGGACAGAAAGTCACGCTGGAGCCGATCTGGTCGGCCCGGAAACAAAATCTGGAGAACCTCGAGGTGACCCTCACCCTCAAGCTCCACGGCGCCGTTGAAAAAGAGCGGCTGGAATTGGCTCAAGTGAGAAAGCCCTAACCAAGTGCGAATCGCCCGCCACAGGTTTCATTTCGCGGCGCTGGGCCTGGCGCTGGCCGGGTGGGCCGGCGCGCCCATCCTCGCGGCGGACGGAACGCCCCGAGCCCTCCTTTACGTCGACAACACCGCCGGCGACGAGATCACGATGATCGACACGGCGACCAACCGCGTCGTGGGCAACATCGTGTCCGGCCCGGCTCCGCACGGGCTCGTCGCTTCCCCCGACGGGCGGTGGCTCTATATCAGCAGCGAGGGGCGCGACGAACTCCTCACCGTCGATACCGCCACGGCCACCATCGCCTGGCGGCACCCACTCAGCGCCCGCCCCAACGAGATCTCCATCTCGCCCGACGGCCGCTACGTCTTCGTCCCGATCCGGGGCGCCGATTTTCTCGAGGTGGTCGACACGCGGACCCACCAGTCGGTGGCGCGCATCAAGGTGGGGCCCAAGCCCCACAATTCCTACCTCTCGCCGGACGGGCGCTCCATCTATGCCACGTCCATGGGCGGCCATAGCATCGCCATCGTGGACATCGCGACCCAGCGGGTCGTCGGCACGATTCCCCTCCCGGGCGAGCCGCGGCCCCTCGCCCTCACGCCCGACGGCCGGCTCGTGTATGTCCAGCTGACCGGCCTGCACGGGTTCGTGGTGGCGGATATCGCCGCCCGCAAGGTGGTGGACAAGGTCGAGCTGCCGCCGGCCGACGTCGCGGCGGTGTCCGCCTACGGCTATACTCCGAGCCACGGGATGGGGGTCCGGCCGGGACACCCGCAGCTCTGGGCCAACAACGTCTACGCGAATTCGGTCGAGGTCTTCTCGCTGCCCGACCACCGGCTGCTGGGCAGCGTCCCCGTCGGGGGCGAGCCGGACTGGATGGACTTTTCGACGGATGGCAGCCGGCTCTATGTCTCCAACCCCGAGACCAACGACGTGTCGGTGATCGACTGCGACCGGATGGCCGAGATCGCCCGCGTGCCGGTGGGCCTGGCCCCCAAACGCGTGTTGTTTGCGCGGATACCGGTGTGCCGGGAAGACTCCGCCGGCTGGCGGGCCGCCGCGGCGCACCCCGCCGCGACCGATTACCGCCTGAAGGACACCGCGCTGGTGGGCTGCGACCTCTCCAGCTTCCGCCCGAAGCTCGCGGACGGGTCCCTGGCCATCGGCGCCGTGCCCGCCTTCTGCCGCCACCTTGGAATCCTCGGCCTCGAGGCCGACTTCCCGCTTCTGCCGGCCCGCGATCCCGCCCAGCTGCTGGCGCTATCGGACGCGCTGCACCGGGAGGGCCGCCTCCTCGCCGCCGTCGATCTGGAGACGAATTTCACCTCCGACCATGCCGATGGCAACCAGGAGCAGGTCGAGCTGGCCAAGAACGCGATCCGGTGTGCTCGCTATCTGGGGGCGCCGCTCCTTTGCCTGCGACTGGCCGACCGGGATGGGGTGGACGCGGCGCAATGGGTTGAGCGCGCCGGTCTGGCGATCCGCCAGATCCTCGAGGTCGCGCGGGAGCAGGGGGTGCGGATTGCAATCGAGACGGACCTCCAGGGCGCGGGGTCCGCGGATTCCATCCTGAAGGTTATTCACGCCACGGACCCGCTCTGGGTGGGCAGCTGCGTCGATTTCACGGTGGGCCTGACCGATGCCGCGCTGCGGGCGGAGATCGCGCAGCTCGGCCCGGCGGCCCTCCTCGCCCATGTCGAGTGCCGCCAATACGACCGGTGGGGGAACGAGAGCTCGATCGATTACCACAACCTCCTTCCCCTCCTCGGCCAGCTCGCATACGGCAGCACTCTTTCCATCCGCTACGTCGGCCCAGGCGATCCGGTCAAGGGCGTGACCAACCTGCGGGATCTCCTGGTGAAGGAATGGCTGGGCCGGGGCATCCTCCCTCGCGACCCGGCCATGGCCGCGGGCCTGCTGAGCCCATGAAGCACGCAGCCAAGCCGGCGAAGTCCTCCCGGGCGCGCGTGTTTCTCGTGGACGACCATCCGCTGGTGCGGGAATGGCTCGCGAGCATGATCGCCCTGGAGCTGGACCTCGAGATCTGCGGCCAGGCGGAGGAGGCGGTCGCCGCGCTCGCGATGCTGCCGCTGAGCCGCGCCGACATCGTCGTGTTGGACCTGACGCTGCCGCGGGGCTCCGGGCTGGAATTGATCAAGGATTTGCGCATCCAATTTCCCGCCCTGAGGCTCCTCGTGCTGACCACGCACGATGACGCCGCCATCGCGGAGCGCGCCTTCCGCGCCGGCGCGCACGGCTTTGCGGTCAAGGGCGAGTCGGGCGAGAAGATCATCGAGGCGATCCGGACGGTCCTCGCGGGAAAATTCTACGCGAGCCCTTCCCTGACCGCCCAGCTCACCGGCCGGATGTTCGGCGGAACGGCGCGCGGCGGCGGATCGCCGGATGAGCTGCTCAGCGACCGGGAGATGGAGGTCTTCCGCCTGCGGGGGCAGGGCTTTCAGGCGAAGGAGATCGCGGATCGCCTCCACGTGAGCGTCAAGACGGTCGGCTCGTACGAGGCCCGGATCAAGGAGAAGCTGGGCCTGGAGAACGCGAGCGAGCTCATGCGCGAGGCGGTCCTCTGGCACGATCGGCAGGCGGGCCTGTAGCGGCCGGCGTAGGGCGACTCCGCACACGATTCTCCACTTCCCACCGGCAGACGGAGGGGGCGGGGTGCTGCTAGGATGGGGCCAACATCTTCTCCATGTTCTCCCCCCATCCCGCCGCCTCCTTCCAACCCACCATTCTCGTCACCGGCGCCACCGGCTTTCTCGGCGGCGCCCTCGCCGCGGATCTGCTCGGCTCGGCCGAATGGGGCAACGTCCTGCTGCTGGTCCGCGCCGAGGATGCGAGCCACGCCTACCAGCGCGTGGTCCGCTCGCTCGCCCGCTTCACCTCGGATATCGAGCTGCTGGGCCGGCTCAAGCCCGAGCAGGTGCTGGCGGGCGATTTCACGCAGCCCGGCGCCTTCATCGGGGATGCGCGGCTGCCCGGGATCAAGCGGGTGGTGCATTGCGCGGCGCTCACCTCATTCGGGGCCAACACGCGGGTGTTCTCGACCAACGTCGACGGCACGCTGAGGTTTGTCCACCACCTGCGCCAGGTCGCCTCGATCGAGCGTTTCCTGCACGTCAGTACGGCGATGATCTGCGGCGATCAGCCGGGACGGCTGGTGCAGGAGGACCAATACCCGCGGGCCCGGGTGAAGCATCTGGTCAACTACACCGAGAGCAAGGCCGAGGTGGAGCGGCTGCTGCGGATCACGCTGCCGGGCTTTCCGCTCGTGGTGGTCCGGCCCACGATCATCGCCGGTCACACGCGGCTGGGTTGCACGCCGTCGGGGAGCATCTACTGGACCTTCCGCATGGCGGACGCGTTGGGCATGATCACCTGCCCGTCCGAGGCGCGGATGGATGTTGTGCCGGTCGATTATGCGGCCGAGGCGCTGCGGCACCTGCTGCTCAAGCCGAAGCTGCTGCACGCGGCCTACCACATTTCCGCGGGCGAGGAGTCCTGCTGCACCTGGAGCGAGATCGCCGCGGCCTTTGCCGCGACCCGCGTCGGCGTCGCGCAGCTGGCGGTGGCCGGCGGCGGCGGGGGCGACCAGGCCGAGCCGGGCGACTCGAACTACCGCTCGGTGGATTTTGACGAGATTGCCGGCCGCCGGCACGATTTCGACGCCATCTTCGGCCCGTGCAACAAGAAGTTCATGCTGGGAGCCGCCCGTCTCTACGCGGGCTTCGCGGAACTCGACACGGTCTTCGACACGAGCCGCCTGCGGATGGAGGGTGTGGCGGCGGCGCCGCGCTTCACGGACTATCTGCACGTCTGCGAGCGCACGTCGGCCGGGCGGAGCATCGCCGACCAGGGCACCATCGATTTTTCGGCCTGACACCACCAAACCCGGCCAGCATGAACGCCGCCGACTTCGTCCACCATTACGGCTACCTCGCCGTGCTGGCCGGCACGTTTTTTGAAGGCGAGATGGTCATGCTGGCCGCCGGGGTGGCGACGAGCGCCGGCATTTTGAGCCTGCCCCTCGTGATCCTGGCGGGCATGACCGGCATCTTCGCCAGCGATACGTTTTGCTTTCTGCTCGGACGCCTGGCGGGGGCGCGGATCCAGCGCTGGTTTCCGCGCTGCCATGCGCGCCTGGGCGGAGTCTTCCACCTCATCGAGCGCCATCAGGACAAGCTGATCGTCTGCTTCCAGTTTTTCCCGGGACTCTGCACGGTGACGCCCATCGCCTTTGGCATGACGCGCATCTCGACGGCGCGCTTCATGGCGCTGGATCTCGTGGGCAATGCGTCCTGGACCTTGGTATTTTCATTGGGGGGATATGTCTTCGGCGAGGCGTTTGCGCGGGTCCTGCGTGAAGCGAATTGCTGGGAGCTGGTCGCGTGCGGGGTGTTGGCCCTGGGCGGGGTGATGGCCTGGCGGGTCGGCCGCGCGGCGCGCAAGCGCACCGTGCCCGCGACCGGCTGAGCCAGGGCGCAAATCGCGCTGCGAAAGGCGGACCCGGCCGCGTCGCGATCGGGCGGGGGTGTGCGCGAGCCACATGGGATTTGCGCTTTTCGGCGAACGGGGCTGGGATGCCAACACCGCCCCCATGAATCCCGCCGCCTGTCCGCGTGCCCCCACCAACCCCAACCCCAGGCGGCCCGGCCGCCGGCGCCGGATCGCCCTGATCGCCGCATGCTCGGGTTTGCTCGGCCTCGTTCCCCGGGCCGCCGGGCAGACGGTGGTCGCGTTGCCGCCGCCCAGCGACCTCAAGAAGCTGAGTGTGGACGAACTGATGGACATCAACGTGACCTCGGTCTCGCTGCATTCCGAGAAATTGTCCGAGGCGGCTTCGGCCATCCAGGTCATCACCGCGGACGACATCGCCAGCTCCACCGCGACCAGCATCCCCGAGGCGCTCCGGCTCGCCTCAAACCTCGAGGTGGCGCAGATCGATTCGCGCCAATGGGCGATCTCGGCCCGCGGATTCAACAACCTGTTTGCGGACAAGATGCTGGTATTGATCGACGGGCGCAGCGTCTACACTCCGCTGTACGCCGGAGTCTATTGGGACGTGCAGGACACGATCATGGAGGACATCGACCGGATCGAGGTCATCAGCGGCCCCGGGGCCACGCAATGGGGCGCCAACGCCGTCAATGGCGTGATCAACATCTCGACCAAGACCGCCATGGAGACGCAGGGGGGATTGGTCGTGGCCGGAGGCGGCTCCGAGCTGGAGGATTCCGAGGAGGTGCGCTACGGCGGCAAACTCGCGCCCGGGGTGGATTACCGGGTCTATGCCAAATACTTCGACCGTGGCGACTCCGTGCTGCCCAATGGCAGCGCCGCGGGAGACGCCTGGCGCATGGGCCAGACCGGATTCCGGTTGGATTCAGATGCCGCGGAGGGCACCTGGCTCACCCTGCAGGGGGATTTCTACGATGGCTCGGTCACGCGGCAGGGACCGGAAGACATCCATATGAGCGGCGGAAATCTGCTCGGCCGGTGGACGCGCACCTTCGACGACAATTCGGACATGGTGGCCCAGGTCTATTACGATGAAACCTACCGGAAGATCCCCAATTCGTTCACGCAGTCGCTGAATACCTATGATTTCGATTTCAAGTACCGTCTGCCGATCGGCAAGGTCAACGACTTCACCTGGGGCCTCGGCTACCGGCTGGAAGACGATGACATCACCAACACGCCGGCGGAGGCATTTCTTCCCTCGCAGGCGACCGAACAGACGTTCAACACGTTTGTCCAGGACGAGATCACGCTGGTCGACGACCGCCTGCACCTGACGCTCGGAACAAAATTCGAGGAGTACAGCTTCACCGGCGACGAATTTGAGCCGAGCGCCCGCGCCGCCTGGACGCCGTCCGGCGACCAGACGGTCTGGGCGGCCGTTTCGCGGGCGGTGCGCGTCCCCTCCCGCATCGATCTGGATCTCTACGAGCCCGCCACGCCGCCCTACCGGCAAGCCGGCGGCCCCGGCGTCGTCTCGGAAAAATTGATCGCCTACGAGCTGGGCTACCGCAAGCAGCTCTCGTCCGCGGTCGCGCTGTCGCTGGCGACCTACTACAACGATTACAGCGACCTGCGCGGCCTCGAGCCGCTCAACCCGCCGGCGGCCTTTCCCGTCCAGGTCGACAGCGGCCTGCGCGGCAAATCCTCCGGAGCCGAGCTGGCGGCGGACTGGCGCATCAGCCGGGTCTGGCGGCTGCACGGGGGGTGGACGGAAATGCGGGTCGGCAGCTCCCCGGAGCCGGGCAGCACCGACCGGGTCGCCAACCGCAGCATCGCGCTCGACCCAAATCACCAGGTACAGCTGCGCTCGCTGCTGGACCTGTCCGCGCAATGGCAATTCGACACCGACCTGCGCTATGTCGGGCCGATCGCCAACCAGCGCGTGCCCGGCTACACCGAGATGGACCAGCGCCTGGCCTGGCGGCCGGTGCCCGCGTGGGAGTTTTCCCTCAACGGACAGAATCTCCTGCACGACTACCACGCGGAATTCAACCCGCCCGGATCGCGCCGCGAAATTGGCCGGAGCATCTTTGGGAAGGCCGCATGGCGCTTTTGACCTCCATCTGGCGGAGTGCCATCCTCAGGGTGGCGCGGTGGCTTTTCGCGCTGGCGCTGCTGCACGCGGCCGCGGCGCAGGCCGCCGCGCCGCCTCCCGAGTACCAGCTCAAGGCGATCTTCCTGTTTAATTTCGCGCAATTCGTCGAATGGCCGCCGCGCGCCACGGGCGGCGAGCAGGAGCCGTTCGTCATCGGCGTGCTGGGGGATGATCCGTTCGGCCCGTATCTCGACGAGACGGTGAAGGGCGAGAAGATCGGCAACCACCCCATGGTGGTGCGGCGGTACCGCCGCGCCGAGGAGGTCGGCGATTGCAACGTGCTTTTCATCAGCCGCTCCGAATCCGACCGGATGGGCCAGATCATCGCCGCCTTCAGGGGACGGAGCGTCCTGACCGTCGGCGACGTGGACGACTTCAACCGGGTGGGGGGGATCGTGCGGTTCGTCACCGAGCAGGGCAAGATCCGGCTGAGGATCGACGTGAAGGCGGCGCAGGCCGCCGGTCTCACGATCAGCTCGAAGCTGCTCCGGTCGGCCACGCTCGTAACCGCGGAGGACAAATAAGCCATGGCCTTCGAGGACCTGCCGATCCGGCGGAAGTTGATGACCATCATCCTGGGGACGAGCGCGGTCGTGCTCCTGATCGTCTGCTCGACGTTTCTGGGCTACGAATTCATCACCTTCCGCCAGGCCTCCGTCCAGCAGCTCTCCACGCTGGGTGAAATCATCGCCACGAACAGCACCGCCGCGCTGGCTTTCGACGTCCCGGATGACGCCCGGGCCGTGCTCACCGCCCTCGCGGCGGAGCGGCACATCGTGGCCGCCTGCCTGTACGACAAGCAGGGGCGGCTCTTTGCCCACTATCCCTCCGACGCGGCCGAATCGGCGTTCCCCGCCGCGCCGGGGGCGGACGGCTATCATTTTGAGGCGGCGCATCTGGTGGGCTTTGCCCCGGTGGTCCAGGTGAAGGGGCAGCGCCTGGGCACGCTCTATCTCCGGTCGGACATGGTCGCGCTCTACGATCGCCTACGCCTGTACGGCGGCATCGCGGTCCTGGCCATCGCCGCCGCTTCCCTGGTCGCCTACACCCTGTCGCGGAAGCTGCAGCAGCAGATCTCCCGGCCCATTCTGGCGCTGGCCGAGACCGCCAAGGCCGTGTCGATCCACCGGGATTACTCGGTGCGGGCCCTCAAATTCGGACAGGACGAGCTGGGCCTGCTCACGACCGCCTTCAACGACATGCTCGCGCAAATCGAGGAGCAGAATCTCGCCCTGCGGCGGGCCTACGACGATTTGCGGCAGACGCAGCAGGCCATCCTGGAGCAGGAGCGGCTGCGTGCGCTCGGCCAGATGGCCAGCGGAATCGCCCACGACATCAACAACACCATCTCCCCGGCCTCGCTCTACGCCGAGTCGCTGCTCGAGCGGGAGCCCAATCTGAGCGCCCGGGCGCGGGCCTACCTGACGACGATCCAGCGGGTGATCAACGATGTGGCGCACACGGTCAGCCGCCTGCGCGAGTTCTACCGCAAGCGCGAGCCGCAGCTGACGCTCGCACCCGTCAACTTGAATCAATTGGTCGAACAGGTGACGGAGCTGACCCGCGCCCACTGGGCCGACACGGCGCAGCAGCACGGCGTGGAGATCAAGATGAGGATGGAACTCGCCGCCATGCTTCCGGCCGTGATGGGCGTGGAGAGCGAGATCCGGGACGCGCTGACCAACATCATCTTCAATGCCGTCGACGCCATGCCCGAGGGCGGCACGATCACCGTGCGCACGAGCCTGATGACCGCGCGGGATCCCGAAGGCAAGTCGGTGCCCGATTTCCACGCCGCGGTGGAGATTGCGGACACGGGAGTCGGCATGGACGAGGAGACGAAGCGGCGCTGCCTCGAGCCGTTCTTCACGACCAAAGGGGAACGCGGAACCGGTCTCGGTCTCGCCATGGTGTACGGGGCGATTCAGCGCCATGACGCCAAGATGGAGATCGACAGCGCTCCGGGGGGCGGAACCACGATGAGGCTGCTTTTCCCGCTGCCGGCGACCGCGGTGGAGATGCCGGTCGCCGCCAGCGCGGGGACCCTCGTGGCGACCCACCTGCGGTTGCTCGTGGTGGACGACGATCCGGAACTGCTCAAATCGCTGGCCGACACGCTGGGGGACGAGGGCCACGAGGTGATGACGGCCGGCGGCGGCCAGGCGGGCATCGACGCTTTCCTCGCCGCGCAAAATGCCGGCCGGCCGTTTGCCGCGGTCATCACCGACCTGGGCATGCCCATGGTGGACGGCCGCCGGGTGGCCACGGCGGTGAAGTCCGCCTCGCCGCGCACGCCGGTGTTCATGCTCACCGGTTGGGGCCAGGGCATGGCGGACGAGGGGCAGATCCCTGCCGACGTGGACCGCATGTTGACCAAGCCGCCGAAACTGCGTGAGCTGAGGGAAGCCTTGGCCTCGGTCTAGACCGGGGCAGTCCGCCACCCATGTCCAACCAGCCCAGCGGCCGCCTGCTCGTCGTGGACGACGAGCGCTCGCTGATGGTTGCCCTCCGCAACACCCTGCAGGATGAGGGCTACCGGGTGACGGGCGTCATCTCGGGAGACGAGGCGCTGGCGGCAATGCAGAAGGTCGAGTTCGACCTCGTGCTGACGGATCTGGTGATGCCCAGGATGGACGGAATCGCGCTGCTGCATGCCATGCTCGCGATCGATCCGCATCTGGCCGCGATCGTCATGACCGGCCACGGCTCCATTCCCAGCGCGGTGGCCGCGATGCAGACCGGGGCGATCGACTACGTGCTGAAGCCGATCAAGCTAAACGCGCTGCTGCCCGCCCTGGAGCGGGCGCTGACGGTGCGGCGTTTGCGGGTGAAAAACGCCGAGCTGGAAAAGCGCGTGCGAGAGCGCACGGTGGAACTCGAGGCGGCCAACCGGGAATTGGACGCGTTTTCCGCCTCCGTCTCCCACGATCTGCGCACGCCCTTGCGGACCATCACCGGTTTCACCGACATCCTGCTCGGCCGCCACGTCGGTTCGCTGCCGCCGGAGGTCCGGCGCCACATCGAGCTGATCCATGCCGGCGCCGCGGAAATGACCCAGCTGATCAACGGGCTCCTCAACTTTTCCCGCCTCGCCAAGCAGGCGGTCGCGCCGGAATCGGTCGAGATCGAGCAGCTTTGCCGCGACGTGTTCCAGGCACTCGAGGGCGAGCGGCGGGGGCGGCAGGTCGAGCTCCGGCTCCAGGCCCTGCCGCCGGCTCGCGGCGACCGGGTGCTGCTCCGTCAGGTCCTGGTCAATTTGATCTCCAACGCGATCAAGTTCACCCGCCCGCGCGGCCAAGCCGTCATCGAGATCGGCCTGGCGACGCCCAAGGGCGAGATCGCCCCGGTCTATTTCGTGCGGGACAACGGCGTCGGCTTTGACATGCGGGATGCGGAAAAGCTCTTTGGCGTATTCCAGCGGCTGCACCATGCCCACGAATTTGAGGGCACGGGCGTCGGCCTCGCCACCGTGCGGCGCATCATCGAGCGGCATGGCGGTCGCATCTGGGCCGAGGCTGCTCCCGATGCCGGTGCGGCATTTTTCTTCACGCTCCCTCTCACCTTGCCCCCGGTGTCTGCGGGCAAATCCGCCTAGAGCGGCTTATGCGGGGGTCCTAGGCGATCTTTTCCACGACCCAGCCGGAAGCCGGCAGGGAAGGAAGATCGGAATTGGCCACGACAACCTCGACGTCCTGGTAGCCGTACCGGCCGCGCGTCGGCCGAAGCCCGACGATGATCCCATCGCGCTCGAAGCGCAGGACATTGGGGGCGTCGCTGCGAAAACCGTCCGGCGCGAAGCGGGCGGTGAGCAGGCACCGCACCTTTACCCCCGCGGTCAGGCGACTGGAAAGCGAACCGCGGGCGATCACGGAATCATCGGTGGCGGAAGTCGAGGCTTCCTGGTCCGGGCGGCCCGACGGAGCATAGGCGAGCGAGCGCGCCAGGGCGACCATGCCGGTGGCACCAGCGATGAGGAGGGCCGGGATTGTGGCGTGGTGGGGTACTTCCATGGACGGAGCATACCTCAAACCGATCGAAACGTATGCAGGACCAGCGCGAACGCCCCTGTAGGTGAATCACCTACAACTTCGAGTCCGCGTCACGCCTGGCGTCGGCGCCGGCCAGACGACGTTGGAGAATTAAGGAATTGGGACCTGACCCTGTGGGTGCAATGCATCCAAACAGCATCTTGCCGTCGCGTCGCCGCCGGCCAAGCTTTGGCCGCTCCTTGCCACGTGACCGCAGACCCATCCCAACAGCCCATCCGCATCCTGATGATCGACCGCGCGTCGGCCTGCGCGGACTATCGCTCGTATCTCGAGCGGGCGGGAACGCCGGCCCTATCCTTCGAGCTGGTCTCGGCTGATCCGCAGACCGAGATCGAATTGCTGATCGGGCAGGCGCTCACCGAGGGGCGGCCCTACGGCCTGGCCTTTGTCGCCCTGCCGCTGTCCTTGGGGGGGGAGGATCACGACTTCCTGCGCCGGATGTGGGCGGCCGACGGGAGGCTGCAGATCGTGCTTCTGGCCGCACAGGACGAGCCGGAGTTGCCCGGCTGGTCGGCGGCGGCCGGACACTCCGATGATCTCATCGTCCTGCGGCGGCCGGCGACCGCGGCCGAAGTGGGGCAGATGGCCCGCGCTCTCGCCAGGAAGTGGCTGCTGGCGAGCGAAGTCGCGGGGCGAGCCGCCGAGTTTGATGAAGCCATCCGCGTCCGGACTCTGGAGGTTGAGCGGGCCCAGCAGGGGTTTGCCGAAGTCTTCAACGCCAGTCCGCTCGCCCAATCGATCCTGGCCTTGGACCGATTTGAAGTGATCGCCGTCAACACCGCCTACGAGAAGATCCTGGGCTTCTCGGTCAAGGATCTGAAGAAGGTGACCCCGGAAACCTTCGGGCGGGGACTCGACCCCAATCGATGGCGGAGCCTGATGGTGAAGCTCGCGGCCAACGAAGCGGTGGACGACCATCCCTTTGTCTATGAGCCGTCTCCGGGAGTTCGCCGGGACATGCGCTGCAGCGCGCGCGCGCTCACCGTCCTCGGGCGCCCCTGCTCCATTTGGGTGATCCGGGATGTGACGGACGAAATCCGGCTGGAAGAGCAGTTCCGCCAGTCGCAAAAGATGGACGCGATCGGGCAGCTGGCGGCCAGCATCGCCCACGATTTCAACAACGTGCTGACCGCGATCCAGGTCTTCACCGAGCAGGCGATTGCCGACAGCCAGGAGCAGGCGATCCGCGATTTGCTGCAACCGGTGCTGGGTTCGACCCGGCGCGCCGCCGTCCTCACCCGCCAATTGCTCGTCTTCAGCCACAAGCAGGCCGTGCAGGTCCGGCCTCTTGAGATCGCCGGTCTGGTGCGCGACTTGAATCCCGTGCTCCGTCGCCTGCTGCCGGCGACGATCGAGCTGACCTTGGACCTGCCGGAGACTCTACCCGAGGTGCTGGCCGATTCGGCCAATATCGAGCAGATCATCCTCAACCTGGTTATCAATGCCCGCGACGCGCTTCCGCCCAAGGGTGGAAGCATCCGGATCGCGGCGGGCCTGCGCGAGTTCACCCCTGAGGAAGCGCCAGGAGAGGGTGCCCGGCGCAGCGGCCGCTTTGTCACCCTGCAGGTGGCGGACAACGGCAGTGGGATCCCGCCGGAGGTCCTCCCACGCATTTTCGAGCCGTTTTACACCACGAAGGGCGTCGGCCGGGGCACTGGCCTGGGACTGTCCACCGTTTATTCCATCGCGCGCCAGCACCGCGGGTGGGTCGAGGTCGAGACAGCCGTCGGCAGCGGCACGACCTTCACCGTTTTTCAGCCAGTGGCGGCGCAGGAGGCAGCGGCGGCGCCCGCCCGGGGACCGGCTACGGCGCCGCCCGGGCTGGGGCCGAGCGGCCTTCGCAGCGTCCTGGCGGTCGACGACAATCCCGACGTCCTGACCGTCCTGCGACTTGTCTTTGGCCGCTATAAGATCGAGCTGGTGACGGCGCCGGATGCCTCCCGGGCCCTCAAGACGTGGCACGAGGCCGAGGGCAGGTTCGATCTGCTGATCACCGATGTCGTCATGCCGAACGGACCGACGGGAATCGAACTGGCCCGCACCCTGCGCCAGTTCAATCCCGATCTGAAGGTGATTCTCATGACCGGCTATAGCGCCGACCTCTTCAAGCCGGACAGCCTGGTCATGCCGGGAAAGCCGCCCCACGTGCTGCTCAAGCCGTTCGATCTGGCCGGGGCGGTCCAGGCAGTTGCCTCGGTCTGAGCGGCCGCCAAGCTCATCCTTGCCGGCACGGAGTCATTTTCCCCCAAGTAAAAAGCCCCATGAAAAAACTCATCACCTTGGTCCTCGCGGCCGGCCTCGCGCTGGCCGGCGCCACGCAGGCCGCTGCCGACAAGAAGATCACCGTCGCGCTGCTGCCCATCTCCAAGGGCAACGTCTACTTCCTCTCCTGCCGGGATGGCGCGCAGAAAGCGGCGAACGCGCTGGGCGTCGACTTGCTCTTCGACGGACCCCAGGACCCCGATCCGGCCAGGCAGATCGAGATAGTCGAGCACTGGATCACCCTCGGCGTGGACGCCATCGCCGCCGCCTGCGACGACAAGGCGGGGATGTCCGCCGTGCTGCGCAAGGCCCAGAGCAAGGGTATCAAGGTGATCACCTACGATGCCGACGCCCAGGCCGACGCTCGCCCCTATTTTGTCAACCAGGCCACGGCCGAGAGCATCGGCACCGCGCTGATGAATGACGCCGCCCAGCTCTGCGGCCAACAGGGACAGTACGCCCTCATCACCGCGAACCTGACCTCGGCCAACGAGAACGAGTGGCGGAAATACATCGACGCGCGCAACCGGTCGGCCTTTCCCGGGATGAGCCAGGTCGCGATCCTTCCGTGCGACGACAGCATCGACAAGGCCCAGGTCGCGGCGACCCAGCTGCTTCGCGCCTATCCCGATCTCAAGCTCATCATGGCGATCTGTTCGCCCGGCGTGCCCGGCGCCGCCGAGGCGGTCAAGCGGGCCGGCAAGGCCGGCATGGTGAAGGTCATCGGCCTGGGATTGCCCAACGAGAACAAGCGGTACGTGCACGAGGGCGTGACGGACAATGTGATACTCTGGTCCACCGAGGATCTGGGCAGTCTCACCCTCCGGGCGGCGGTGGCGCTGGTCAAAGGGACCCTGCAGCCCGGCGCGGCCACCTTCAAAGCCGGTTCCCTGGGCACCTTCCAAATCCAGGGCGACCAAATCTACTTAGGGAAGCCGATCATCTTCACCCGGCAGAACATCGATCGATATAATTTCTAGTATTCAGGGTCGGGGTGGCGGGAGGCTGGCCAGGATCCGGCGGGCCTGCTGGTCACCGGGTCGGAGCCGCAGGACCTCCTCGAGGGCAGGGCGGGCCTCGGCGCCGCGGCCCGGCAGGCTGAGGAGGGCGAGCGCCAGGCTGAGATTGGCATCGGCATAGTCCGGCTTGAAGCGCAGCGCCTCCTTATACTCGGCGATGGCGTCGTCCATTCGCCCGGGTGTGGAGTACCAGGCGTTGCCCAGATTGTTGTGCGCCTCGGCATAATCCGGCCTGAGGCGCAGGGCCTCCCTATACTCGGCCACCGCGTCGTTCATCCGGCCCGGCGTGGCAAAAAAGGCGTTGGCCAGGTTGTTGTGCACATCGGGAGTGTTCGGCCTGAGGCGCAGCGCCTCTTGATACTCGGAGATCGCATCGTCCATTCGGCCGGGCTCGCCGTACAGGATTCCGGCCAGATGGGCGTGCGCCAGGGCGAAGTCCGGCTTCACGCGCGCCGCCGCCTGATACTGCGCGAGCGCCTCCTGCATGCGGCCTTCCCGCTGCAGGACATAGCCCAGGTTGTCGTGGGCATCGGCGAAGTTCGGATCCAGGCGAAGGGCCGCCTGACATTCGGCGATCGCGTCGTCCAGGCGGCCCGGCATTCGCCACCACGCGTTGGCAAGATTATTGTGGGCCCGCGCATTGGATGGGTTCTTGGCGACGGTGTCGCTCCAGATGGCCTGGTCGCTCCGGTAGTCCCGATTGCGGGCGGCGGCCGCCAGCCCCAAGGCCGCGGCGATGACCGCGAAGGCGGGCAGGCTCCGCCGCCCGGCGAGGGCGTAGACTCCGAGCACCGAGAGCGAGGCCACCCCCGCCAGCGGCAGATAAAGGCGGTTCTCCGCCATGGGTTGCGTGAACAGCGGAACGAAACTGGATGTCGGAGCCAGGATGAGAAAGAACCAGCAGGCGGCGAAACCGGCCGCGGGCGATCGCCGCACCGCGAAAATGGAGGCGGCGAGCAGGGAGGCCAGGACAACCGCATAGGGCCAAACTTCGGCCAACCGCGGCGCGGCATACGGGCCGTAATCGAAAACCAGCGGCCTCGGCCAGAGCGCGAGCAGGAGATATTTCACCACGACCCGGCATTCCGCCAAGCCATAGGCCCACGTCACGATGTCGGGTGCAAAACCCGCGCCGCGGCTGCTCAGGCCGGTCATCAGGCAGCCCAGGGGAATCCAGGTTGCCGCCAGAGCCAGGTGGACGGGCCAGTTTCGGCGCCAGGCTCCGGCGAAGCTCCCGGACAGAAACGTGCGATCATAGACGAAGACGAGGAGGGGCGCGGTCACCATCACTTCCTTGGTGGCGACGCCGGCCAGGCAGGCCAGGCAGGAGAGCGAAAACCAGGCTCGCCGGCCTCCCGGTTCCGCCGCCTCCGCGCCCCGGATGAAGCAGTAGAGCGTCAGCAAATAGCAGAGCCCCATGAGCGATTCGGCCCGCTGGGCGAGATAGGTGACCGATTCCGTCTGCACGGGGTGCCAGGCCCACACGGCGCTGATGGCGAGGGCCAGGGCATCGGCGGCCGAGGCAAAGGCCTTCGCCAGCAGGGGGCGTCGCAGCGTGCGCCGGACCACCGCAAAGAGGGTCCAGGCGGCCAGCACGTGAATGATGAGGTTGACCAAGTGGTAGCCGGAGAGATTGGTGCCCCCGGCCGCGTAGTTCAGCGCATACGAGAGATTGAGGAGCGGTCTTCCTCCGACATTGGAATCCACCCGGGGCGAAAATACCTGGGCCCCGAGCTGGCGGAGGGTCGGGTTGTCCGTGAGCCAGTCGTGATCGTCGAAAAGCAGCGGAACGGAGAATGTCCGTCCGTAGACTGCGGCAATCCCCGCCGCGAGGATCGCCCCCCCGGCCAACCCCAGCCAATCCGTGCGGCGAGCGCGGGCAGGCGCGGGATTCGAAACGCGGCTATTCATGGTCTGTGTTCCAGGTTAGATCGGCCGCGCCCCCCCGCTCAATCACGGAGCGATTCCTTTGGCGCCTGGGAGATTTGACCCAAAGGGGAGCCGCGCTACGCTGCGCGCCTACCCTATGAAAATCGCCTCCATGATTGCGCGGGTCCTCCTCGGGCTCTGTTTCTTTGCCTTCGGGCTCATGCCCTTTCTCCACTTCATTCCGATGCCGCCACTTCCGCCGGGTCCGGCCGGGGTCTTCATGGGGGTGCTGTTTTCCACCGGCTATATCTATGCGATCAAGTCCGTCGAGGTGATCGGAGGCCTCCTGCTGCTCACCGGCCGCTTTGTTCCGCTGGGCCTGACCCTCCTCGCGCCGGTGATCGTGAACATTCTCCTCTACGACCTCTTGCTCGACCACACGGCACTGGCCCCAGGGATCGTGGTCCTGATCCTCGAGATCCTCCTCCTGGTCCGTCACCGCGCAGCCTTTGCCGGTCTTTTGTCCGCGAAAAGCTAAATTAACCTGAACCCGAGCGCTTCCAGTTCGGTCATGGTGAACGGCGCGCTTTCGAGAATCTCCTGCAGCTTGGCGAGAGCCTCCGGGAGGGTGGGGGCCTCGAACAAGGCCGCGCCATCGTCGTTGTCGTGGAGGTTGATCGCCCACGGCTTGGCCGCGGCGCCGGTTTCGTAAACGGACCCGTAAAGGTAATTGCCCGGAAGGCCCGGGTGCGGTCCGCCTCCGGGAACGAGGAAGAGGCTGTGCACGGGATCATGAGCGACCGGCGCGGCATGATGGGCCCGGTGATGGACGGGTCGGCCGGCGGCGACCAGGCGGCGGGCTTCCGCCTTGAGGCGCCGCTCGGGCGGGAGGGACTGGACGTATCGGTCGAAGATGCTCGCGTTGGCCTCGAGGGCGTCGGCCCCGATCCGCCCGGCGATGAGTTCGTCCAGGTTGCTGGCGTGAAACGGGGGCAGCCGGGCGAGCGATCGGGCGGTGACGTGACCATCCTTTTGATCAGCGTCGGCATAGACTTGGTGCGCGGCATAGAGCCGCTTCAGGGCATCCTGATGGGTGGGCGTCGCCGGTACCGCGCCGATCGGGCTGTGCTCGATCAGATCGAGCACGGAGTGGTCGAATTGCTCGTTGGGGTCGCGGGGCATGGTGCGCCGGGGGAGGATCCCGTCCGGGGATCAAGGCTTCGGATTGGGCAACGCCGCCGCCGCGGCGCGGATAAAGGCCAGGGCCGGGGGGTTCTCGAAATTATCCGGCATATTGGGGCGCTGCACCATCATGACGTAGAGGACACCCTTGGTCGGATCGATCCAGGCGGCCGTGCCCCAGGCGCCGGGATGGCCGAAGCTTCCGGGCGAAAGGCTGGCCGAGACACCGTCGCCCGGCGCGTGCACCACCGCGACTCCGAGACCCCACGCGAGGACGTGATCGAGCTTGGTCTTGGTGTATCCGGTCGGAAAGTCGCCGGTGCAGATCGTCGTCAGGGCCCGATAGGCCTCCGCGCTGAGATAGCGGCGGCCGTCAAGGGCGCCTCCATTGAGCAGCATCTGGGCGAAGCGCGCGTAGTCGCCCGCGGTGGAAAAAAGGCCGCCGGCTCCCAGCGGAACGGCTTCGCCCCGGGCCGGTATCGGTCCGTTTGGCCCGAGTCCGGTCACGAGCGTAAGCACGTCCGTGGTCGGATCCGCCCGATAGGCATGGGCGAGGCGAAGGCGCTGCTCCCGATCGCTCGGATAGAAGGTGGTATCCTTCATGCCGAGGGGATCGAACAGGTGCTTTTGGAGAAAGGCGTCGAAGGACTGGCCCGTGACAATTTCGACGATGAGGCCGGCGACGTTGAAGCCGGAGCTGGTGTATCTCCAGGTGGATCCCGGCTCAAATTGCATCGGCTCGGACAGGTAGACGGCCGCGAGCTCCCGCAGCGTTTTCGCCGACCGGGTGGCGGCCGGCCTCGGGTCGGCCAGGCCGGAGGTATGATTGAGCAATTGGGCGATCGTAAGATTGGCGGGCTTGCCCGACGGCGTCTTGAGGAGGGCGAATTCCGGGACATATTTGGCCACGGGATCGGCGACGCTGAGCTTGCCTTCGTCCTGCAGCATCAGGATCGCGACGCTCGTCACGGGCTTCGTCATCGAGGCGATCCAGAAAAGGTCGTCGGTGCGCATCGGCCTTTGCTCGGCCACGTCGGCGAGGCCGGTGGCGCCGAGGTGGAGGATCGTGTCCTTGGTGGCGACCAGCGTGACCGCGCCGGCTATTTGGTGGTCGGCGACCGTCAGCTTCATCGCCTCGGTGACGCCCGGCAATTCCGGGGCGGCCAGGGCGCGCACTGCGGCGGACGCGAATACGACGCAAAAGAGCAGGCGATTGAAGCGCATGGGGGTTATCGGGGCACAATTACCAAGGAGAAGGCCGATTTCAAACCTATCCGGCTTTGGCCACTTCGACGGCGAAAACATAGGTCGGTCCGAACATGTTGGACCGGAAAAATATCAGCTTCTGGTCGGGGCTGAAGAAGACATTGGGTTCGAGCAGGTAGCCATGCTTGGACATATTGACCAAGCGCTCGGCGTGCAGGACGCCGGGATGCGGCAGATTCTTTTCCGGCGTCGTCGAGTCGTCGATGCGTTCGGGACGGAAGAGGTAGATCCAATTGTTCTCCGGCGTCGCCCAGAAGCACCAGTCGGGCGCGTTGGACGTGCCATCCCCGCAGAAGAGCGTGTTGTCGGCCGTCGCATTATAGTGGATGGACCACTCGGTATTGGCGAGGTGATACCAAAACCTCTCCCCGCTATAGACATTGTAGGTGGCGAGGTAGAACGAGGTGCCGAAGGGCATGTGGAGATCGTAATAGATCATCTTCCCGTCGTTGCTCCAGAACTCGTGGCCGGAGGCCTCCATGCCCATGGTGCGGTGGTGAATCAGGGTGTTGCCGGTGCCGTCGGTGCGGATCGTCCAGATGCGGTCCACCTTCCACCACGATCCCTCGTGGCAATACATCAGCAGCGTCGGATCGGTCGGCGAGAACTGCAGATGATTGAGCCAGTCCGTGCTCCGGAGGAGGACCGTCCGTTTTCCGGTGTTCAGGTCGATCGTGTACATTTCCATTGGGAGCCGGGCCGCCAGCCTGGCCTCCATCATCTTCACCTTGTCCACCGGCTGCACGAGGGTATGCGCCTGCGCCTGCGGTTGCCCTGCCCGCGCATTGTAGTCCTGGCCATTGCCGACGATCAAGGCGCCGGCCGCCATGGTCTCATCCGCGTTGATCGTATCAATGCCTCCCCGGGGCGGGACATCGGCCAGCTTCTTCGTCTCCCCCGTGTCCAGGTTCGTCCCATAAAGCGCGCGCTCCGCCGTCTTGAGGTAAAATACGGTCGGGCTCTTTCGGCCGACGACCACCACCCGGACAGGTCCGGCCACGACCTCCCGCGTCCTAAAGGTCGCCAGATCCAGCACCGAGATTCCCTTCCGGGTGGTGTAGACCATCTGCTTGCCGTCCGGCGTGAAGGAATTGTCGTTAAAATACAGGCTGGCGGTTTCAGGCTCGTCAGTGATGCGGTGCACGCGATGGCCGGTGTCCGGATCTATCCATGACTTGGGCGGTGTCTTGGCCTCGGTGGCCGGGACTTCGGCGCGGGAGAGAAGCGGTAACCCCAGCGAGAGCGAAAGCACCCCGGATAGGACCAGGGCGCGGAGGATGACGGGCGATTTCTCAGCGATCATAAGGGGTAGGCTTGAAGAAGAATCATCGAGGCCTGACGCAGGGCCGGGCGGTAGGTTGTGGAACATTAGGCGGTAAGGTTGTTGTCTGATGGCCTGGAATATCCAATATCACGACCCGCGCCATGAAGTCCGCCGTCCTTATTGTCCTACTCAGCGCCTTCCTTCTCTCCGGCTGCGCCACGGTGCGGGGGACCGCGGGGGCGTCGGCCGATAACAGCGAGGTGAGGTCCTCCGCCGGGCTTGGGCTGCGGTGGTGACGGGGGCGATGGAGGTGGGCCGGGCCGATGTGAGGCGAAGCCCTACAAGGCTGTAGGGCGATTCAGCACGCTGTAATTAGAAGTGGGCGGGCATCATCTTTCAGGGCGAAGGGATATGATCCAGGCGTCCCCGATAGTCCCCACCCTTGCAAAGATACAACGGCTCGCAGAATCGACCGCCCGGAGCGATGCACCGGCGGGATTTTCTACTGGGCGGAGTTAAGGTGGGTCTTTCGTTTCTGCTGCTCGATAGTCTGTCCTTGCCGGCTTTCGCCCGGCAAGGCGGGGAGGGCGCCCGCGGCCGCGCACCCTTCAGTCGAAACGATCTGACGAGGCTGCCGGACCACCTCGACGATTCCCTCAACGTGATCGCGGCCTACCTTGCGCAGTACGCCCCGCCGGAGGGTCACTTTCCGGCCGACGGCGCCTGGAAGGCCCGCTACGACCTTATCGAGTGGATGGGAACGCCGACCGGAGAGGGGGCGAAATTTTCCCGCTCGAATCGGCTGCTCGGACACCTGGCGGTGACACGCCGACCCGGTTCCGCGGGAGCGGGCGTGGGCTACGATCTCGATCACGCGATCACGATCAACGGCTTCGAAAGCACTCTCGTGGCGACGATGCAGTGCTCGGGCGGCCGCCTGCCGGGCCTGATGACCTGGGCGACCGACTATGAAATGTACGCCAGAAAAAGGCGCGGTTCGGCCATGAGGCTGAGCGAGCGGGGCCGGCTCCAGGACGGGGTGCTCGAGATCGCGAGCGCGGCGGGATCCCGGCGGTTCGAGACCGATAGGCCGGTCCTCCCCCAGTGGGCGGTCCTCGACGCTCTCCGGGGCGCGCGGGCGGATTCGGCGGGCTCCGACGCGCAGTTGGAATTCGATCTGCTGCACGACTTGACCTCCTACCGGCCGCACCAGCGGCTCGTGCCCTGCGGCGTCCTGGACATCAATCTCGGCGGCCGAGCGCAGACGCTGCATGGATTCGTCCAGACCGGCTGGGGCTCGCAGCCGACACACTACTGGGTCGACTCCGCCGGCCGACCGCTGCTCGTCACGGCCGGCCTGCTCGCGAGCGGGCTGACCTCCATCCAGCCGGCCTGAGGAACGCAAATCGTGAAGCGGCCGAATATCCTTATCCTGCATCTCGACCAGCTGAGTCTGACCGCGCTCCGGGCCGGCGGCTGCCCCCACGTCTCGACCCCCAACATGGACCGGCTGTTCGAGCGGGGCACTTCTTTCCGGCACTCCTGCATCGCGAACCCGGTATGCACCCCCTCGCGCACCTGCTGGTACACGGGGCTCATGTCGGAGGAGCACGGCCAGCTGGCCAATGAGGCCGAGTTTAACCTCGATCCATCGGTCGCCGACATCGGCCCCCTCATGCAGCGCGGCGGATACGACTCCGTCTACATGGGCAAGTGGCACATCGCCAAGCCGGTGGAGAGAAGCTTCCAACTCGCCTTCAACGGGCACGAGCACGGCGAGGTGGGCGATGCCTACACCGCGCGCGCGGCGGAGGCCTTTCTGGCCGGTCGGGAGGGAGGCAAGCCCTTCTTTTTGAATGTCGGCCTCCTCAACCCGCACGATAGCTGCATGTGGGCCTACACCTTCTCCCCCAGCCAGCCGGCGAAGTTCAGCCTCGCTCAGGGCATGATCCGGCAGCTCCCGGAGCTGCCGCCCAATCATTATCTGTCCGCCCACCCGACGTTCGCGATCGCCGCGGATCCGACGGGCGGCCACTGGACCGACCTGGACTGGCGCTATTACATGTATTGCTACTACCGCAATGTCGAGATGGTGGATGCGGAGGTCGGGCGCATCGTCCAGGCCCTCGAAAACTCCCGCTTTGCCGACAATACGCTGCTCATCTTCGCCTCCGATCATGGAGAAGGCCTCGCCCAGCATTTTCATTACGGGAAGGCCACCGCCATGGACCATTCGGTGATCGCCCCGCTGGTGCTGGTGGATCCGACGGCCCAGGGGCGCCGCGATACGACGCACATTGTGTCGAGCATCGACGTGACGGCGACGATCTGCGATTATGCCGGAGTCGATCCGCTCCCGGGGCGGCGGGGCCTGAGCCTGCGGCCGCTGGTCGAGGGGAAGGACTCCCCGTGGCGTGCGTATGCGGCGTCGACCACTTCGCTCTCGCGCGAGCGGATCATCCGAACGACCGAACACAAGCTGATCAACGACCGGGTGACCGGGGAATATGTCCTCTACGACCTGGTGAACGATCCTTGGGAAATGAGAAACGTCGCGGCCAACCCGGCCTACGCCCGGGCGCTGGCCAAGCTCAGGAGTGCCATGGATGAGAACGAGGCCGGCTACCGCTTGGCCCGCCACACCGTGCGGATGCTCCAGACCTGGGAGAGGGAAAGGGAGCGCGGGCCGGCGGCGAAGATCGGCCGCTTGGGCTGAGTGACCCGGCCGGCCCCGAGGCGGCGGGAGAGCGGGCCGGGCTTCGCGGCGCTCAATTCGGCCCGGCTATTTCCACCCGAAGGCTCGCCAGCTCGCGGTGCAGGCTCGAATCAGGCGCGGCGTATTGCTCGCCCCGATCCACGATTTCAAGCGCCTCTTGCTTGAATCCGGCCCTCTGGCCCAACCGCGCGGCTCCGGCGACCAATGCGCCGTCGCGGGGAAAGAAAGCCACGCCATTTTCGAGAAAAGCCATGTCTTCGCGCACCGGGGCGACCGCGGCGTGATTCCAGACCTCGAGAGCGAGCGTGTAGGTTTCGACCTGGGCGGGCGCGTAGCGGCAGCTTTCCCTCAGCAATCCGAGAATTGCCAACACCTGACCGGCATCCAGCCGGCCGTCGGGCTGCTTCGCGAGATCCTCCTGGTAGCGGATATGCGCCAGCTTGACGTAGATCGCCGGCCGGGCGACCTGCGCCCCGACGGCCTCCTCCAACAGCGGCCGCGCCTCCGCCTCCTTGCCGATGTCGGAATCATAGAGCCCCAGGACGGCCAGGAACGGCGAATCGGTGACGCCGCTTTGATGCGCGCTCACGAGGTCGATACCCGCCCGGTCGAGATAATCCTGCATCAGGCCCGGGTGGGCTCTCTTCACATACTTGGTCTCCTCGCATTCCCAATTGCCCTCGATCCGGCTGATCTGGCTATTGGTGGCGAGCCTCAGCTCCAGTTTTGGCACCGCGATCGACTCGGCCCGAACCAGGGCGAGGGGACGCGCCACCGCCGTCGGGAGATATTCCGAGAGCTCCCGGGTCAGGTCGGAGAAGTCCATCCCGAGACATTTTCGAAACAGAGCCGCGGTGACCGGCTCCCGCGAGGACGCATCGACGAAACTCCACAGGCGGTCGCGGCGCGAGTGGCTCGGGTCGTCGAGCGCCCAACGGACGAAGAGAACGCCCTGGGAGTACCAGGATTCGACCTGTTCCCGCGTGCCCTCATCCGCGCCTCCGAATGGGCCCAGGAGGAACCGATCGATGGGGGCCACGGTCCAGTCCGGCCGGGTGCCGGCGGGATCGCCCCGCCAACGGACCTTGGGAATCTCCACCTCATTGTCAGTCCAGACGATGTCCTGGTAGAGGCGCGAGATCACATACTGAAACCAAAACGGAAGCGGCGGAGTGCGTTTTTCGAGCAGCGACGCCACATACTTCTGGGTGAGATAGATGTCCTTGTAGTCCACCTTGTCCTTCCATCGGATGTCGGCAAAGGGACGGTCCTCGTGCGAATGCGGCGAAATCACATAGAGCATGCTGGCCGCCTCGTCGTCCCATAGCGTCATCTGGGGGATCGGGCTGATTCCGTCCGAGTCGCTGTCGCGCAAGGCGTCGACCATCTCCTGCCTCATGGCTTTTTCCATCCGGGGATCGATCAGGATCATCGTCAGGGGCAGGCTCTGCCGGAACTCGAGGGCGTCGGGAAAGAGCTCGTGCAATTCAGCGCTCCGCAGGAGGAATGATTCCACGAATTTCCCGGTGGCGCCGGCCTCGGCATAGGACAGGACCTCGAGGCCCGCCACCGAACCGTACAAGGGCAGATGCCCGCCAGCAAAGCGTTCCGCGACCAGGAACGGCGGCAGCCCGATGATTCGGCCCGCGGCAAAATCCTTCGCGGACGTGTCGCCGACCGGGGGATCACCGCGCACGAGACCAAAGGCGGCGAAACCCAGGACAAGAATTCCCCTCAACTTTGGCATGCGCATGGTGGACAGAACGGCCTTACCGCTTGAGTATGCACCGATTTGCCGGATGGCACAAGTCGCGAAACTCCGGCCGAGGCCTCATGCCGCGGCCGGAGGCACCACCGGGGTCAGCGGGAAAAGGCCGTTTGTGGCGCCGGGGCCACGCGCGTGTAGTGCTGGAGCGCGAGCTGCCACCAGGCGGCGAGCTGCGCGGAGGGGCAGGCCCAGAGTTCGTGGTGCAGCGCGTGCATCGAATCTGCGTCCATCAGCAGAGCGGTCCGGTCGCGCGGCATCAATGCGCGGGGACCTTCCCGCAGCAGCACGCGGCGCAGGGCGATAAACCGCTCTTCCGAGCCCGGCGCGGGCTCGTCCTTCGCCCGGAGCAACGAGACATGCACCGCGTTGACATAGGGATCAAGCACCGCTTGCAACAGGCCATAGTTGGCGGCGAGCTCGGGCGAATGCGGCAGGCCCTGGCGACGTCGGGCGAGCGCCTCATCGAGCTGGGCGAGTTCGGGCAGGGGGCGGCTCTCCTCCGGAGTCTCGAAGATCCCGCGGCGGCGGAGCGCGCGGCCGAGGGTGCGGGACCCGGTGAGGTAGGAGAAGGGGATCGAGAAAATGAGCCCGGCCAAAATGGGGGACATCCACAGGGCCAGCCGCGGATCGATCCGGAGGACCAGCGCGGCTCCGATCAGCCCGAGGACGGTCTGGCCCCCGTGGGCGACGACCGGTTCGACCCAGGCGTGGGCGGCGCCCCGCTCACGCAATTGCGCACCCCAGGACACCTTGCTTCCGGCCAGCGTCAGAATGACGAACCAAGTGTGAAACAGCATCAGCACCGGCGCGAGTAGGGTGAAGATCAAGGACTCGAGGGCGACCCCGGGAAGCAATTTCCTCCGCCCTCCGAAGTCGGCCAAGTCTTCCCGCCGCGAACGCAGGTCGAGCAGCGCCAGCGCCTTCGGGAGGAAAAGCAGGGTCATGGTGTAGCCGAAGAGGCTGAGCGCCTGCGCGGGGTAGCTCCAATGGACATAGGAGGCGAAGCTGCGGCCCGGGAGCAGGACCAATCCCGCGGCGGCAAAGCGGGCCGCGATCACCGTCGAGACGACGAGAAACACCAGCCAGAGCGGGGAGGCGAGATACGAAAGGATGCCGAGCATGAAGTGCGCGCGATTGGCCCCGTGGAATCCCCGCGCCACCAGGAAACGGGCGTGCTGCAGGTTGCCCTGCAGCCAGCGCCGGTCGCGCTGGGCGAATTCGATGAGCGTGGCGGGACATTCCTCATAGTTGCCCTCCATTTCGGTCGCGAGCCAGACCTCCCAACCGGCCCGGCGCATGAGCGCCGCCTCGACGTAATCGTGGCTCAGGATCCGACCGCCAAACGGTCCGCTGCCCGGCAATTCGGGCAGCGAGCAATGGCGGATGAAAGGCGCCAGCCTGATGATGGCATTGTGCCCCCAGTAATTGGCCTCGCTCAGCTGCCAGTAGTTCAAGCCGGCGACGGACACCGGACTATAGAGCCGGCTGGCAAACTGCTGGAGGCGGGCCAGGATCGTCTCGCCGTTCACCAGCAACGGCACCCCCTGGATGATGCCGACGCGGCGATTGCGCTCCATCAGGCGCACCAGCCGCACGATGGCGTCTCCGGTCATGACACTGTCGGCATCGAGCACCACCATGTAGCGGTAGAGCTTCCCCCAGCGGCGGCAAAAATCCGCGATATTGCCGGCCTTCTTGTTGATCCCGATCCGCCGCTTGCGATAGAAAATCCGCCCCTGGGCGCCGAGCCGCCGCGTCAGCGCCAGCCACGCCGCCTCCTCCCCGATCCAGCAATTGGGATCGGTCGAGTCGCTCAGCAGGAAGAAATGGCACTCCGCCAGCCGGCCGCTGCGCCCGACCGACTCATAAACCGCGCGCAGGCCCTCGATCACGCGCGCCACCTCCTCGTTGCAGATCGGCATGACCACGGCGGTTGGCGCCAGGATCGTGCCCTGGTCGTCGGCGGAATCCAGGCTCCCGACAATCCGGCACGGGTCGCCTCCGCGCCGGCGCAGGACGTAGCCGACGAGGGCTTGCGCGGCGCCCAGCGCCACGAGAAGAAACAGGAGCGCGAAGAGCGCGAGATGAAGGAACTTCCAAGCGTCAAAGCCGGTGCGCTGATGCAGATCGGCCATCGTCAGCACGGCGGGACCGGTCAGCAAGAGCACGATCGTCACGATACGGTGGCGCCGCCGGGCCGCCTCGTGGGGCGAGAGCTGCGCGGGCTCGAATTTTACGCAGTCCATCGGGAAGTCAGTGGCCGGCCGCCCAGGCGACCCCAAAGAGCCCCACAATGAAAAGCCACGAGACCATCGAGCGCAGGGGGAGCCAGGTCTTTTTCGCGGCCAGCACCGGGTCGCCGGATTCCGCGAACCCGAATTCCAGCAGCGCGGGCGGCATGTTGCTTAGGCTCAATTCGGGGCCGGGAAGGATTTGGAAGGAGGTCATCGCGGCGGCCAACTCCGCCGGGACCGGTTCGGGGCTGAGAAAATAATTCGCCCAACGGCCGGGGAGATCGGCGATGATCAGGGCGAGCCGGCCCTGAGCCCGCGCCCGCTCGTTTGCCCAATCGATTTGCTGGCCCGCCCGCGCGAACCAAGCGCCGATAAAGGCGTGGGTGACTTCCATGGCCAGGGTCACGGGTGCGTCAGTCCGGCCCGCGGCGGCGCGGGCCTCCGCGTCCCGGATGATTTCGCCGGTGATCTGGCTGAGCAGCACCGGGCTTTCGAGGCCATGGGAGCGCAGGTAACTCTGCACGCGTAGAAAGGCTTCGTCCCAATCTGGATCGGCCGGCGAGAGCGGCGCCGCGGCTAGGGAAGGAGAATTCATGGCTGGCGGGTCTCCGGCCAACCGCGGAGTCACCGCTGCAACGCCCCTGGCAAACCCGGCGACTCGCACGCCCGCCCATCGGACCCGTGCCATAGACCCGTAACGGGCTTTTTGAGTTCCACCACGCCTCGAGATCGCAGCAGCGAGCAGGACCGGCATTTCCGCCGTTAAGAACTCTTTATCGGAGTCGCCCCGGACGCCGTCGGGCGCCCGCCTACCGAAGGTCCTGCCCGATCGCAGCGACCTTGCCGTTGGTGAACGCGATGCGGAAGCGATCGTAGATGATGATCGGATTGTAATCGGCTGAAGTGAGGGGCCCGGCCCGCCAGTAATCGGGAGGGGAATCGCTAAAGTAGATGTCCCGGCCGTTCCAGTAGGGCACCGGACGACCCCAATAGAGGAAAGCCCCGTCGTAGTAGACGGTGTCCTCATAATGCCAGATATCCGACACTCCGGATGCCTTGGTCACCGTCGAGACGCGGCTCGGGTTGCCCAAGGCGAGCCTCACGGTTGCCTCGTCCATGCCGAGCCCGACCTTGCCCGTCCGGACCAGGGCCTGATCCTTGGGGGTGAGCCGGGCGAAAACCTCGGGGTGTTGGGCTATCCGAGTATCAGGGGTGGCGCAGCCTGCCGCCAAGAGCAGGCTCGCGATTGCCGCGAGCATGATGGGCCCAACGCGCGGTTCCATCGTGCAATATACCGCATTGCGCGCGGCTGTAAAGCCGCGCACGGGATGGAGCCGACGAGGGTTTTTCCTCTATTCAGGGGTTCGCTCCGCCAGCTCTCCCCAGGTTCCCTCGAAAAACCGTCGACAAATCAAAAGGAGCACGAGCGAGCTAAGGATTTAGCGCGACCCCTCAGGGCGGGCCTTCCGGCGCTCGGCTATATCCAGGACATATTGGGCCTGGGGATAGTCGGGACGGAGCTTCAGCGCGGCCCGGTAATGCGCGATCGCCTCCGCGGTCTGTCCTTGCTCCAGCCAGGCATTGCCCAGATTCAGCTGCGCTTCCGGGAGGTCGGGCTTGAGCTGCAGGGCCTTCTCGTAGTGCGCGATCGCTTCCGGCATTCGTCCCGCCTTGGCGAGGAGGTTCCCCGAGTTATAGTGGGCGATGGCCGCGCCGTTCCTCATCCGGGGATCTTCGGGATCGGAGCGGAGAACCTCCTGATATTGCGCGATCGCCTCCTGAAACTGCACCCCCGCCTCCTGAGACCGGCCGGTGCGCTCCAGCGCCATGCCGAGATTATTGTGGGCTTCGGGATTGGCCGGAGCGAGCCGGACCGCCTCGGCGCCATGCTCGATGGCTTCGGGCAGCCGGCCCTCCTGCAAGTAACAATTGCCCAGGTTGTACTGCGCATCGGCGTTGTCCAGCGGATGAAGGCGCAGAGCCCGCTCGTATTGCTCCAAGGCTTCGGGAATACGCCCGAGGACGAAGAGCGCATTACCGAGGTTGTTGTGGGCGCGATCGTTGTCCGGCGCCTTTGCCACCGTATCGCTCCATAGGGCCAGCTCGCTGCGATAGGCGGTGTTGCGGGCGGCGGTTGCCGCTCCCAGCCCCGCCGCGGCCAGGCCCGCTAAGGCGGCCAAGGCGACGGGCCGGACCGCGGCCCTCTCCAGGACGAGAGCGAGCACCATGAGCACGGCCGCCAGCGGGAGGTACATCCGGTGCTCGGCGATCGTCTGGGTGGCAACCGGGATCAGGCAGGTCGGCGCGAGAATCGCGAAGAAGCAGGCGCCCAGAAAGCCCACGCTGCGGCGGGCGGAACTGTGGGAGCAAAGGCCTGCGAGGGTGCCTGCGAGCAGCGCGAGGAGCAACGCTGCCGGAAGAATCAATGCTTCTGGCCGCCAAACCGTGGCTTTGCCGTAGTCAAAGACGAGGGGTGACGGCCAGAGCGCCAACCGCAGATAGTGGGGCACCGCATAGACCTGGGTCAGGGCGTAGTCTGACCAGCGGATATTGGTCCCGAATCCGGCGGTGCCGCTGCGATTGGCCGTGCCGATCACCAGGCACGCCAGGGGAATCCACGTCGCCCCGAGCGCTAAATAGAAACCCCGCCGCCGGCGCCACGCCTCTCGAAAGCTTCCACTGGCGAAGGTCCGATCATAGAGGAACACCATGAGCGGGGCGGAGATCATCACCTCCTTGGTGGCCATTCCAAGGAGGCAGGCGCCTACGGAAAACAAAAGCCAGACCCACGACGCCGCCGCGTCTTGATTTGCAGGACCGGCCGGCTCTTCACTTCGGCGGGGCTCGTTGCGGTAGGGCTGGTTGTCCCTAGCCAGCCGGGCCGAGTCCTCGCGCCGGTCACGATCCGGCTCCTTGGGGAAAAGGCGCCCTACCTCGGCCCCTCGGATGAATCCGTAAAGCGTGAGCAGATAGAACAACCCCATGAGAGACTCCGCTCTCTGGGCGATGTAGCTCACCGCCTCAGTTTGCAGGGGATGGACCGTCCAGATCAGGGCAACGGCGAAAGCCAGGGCGTCGGCGTGGGCGCTCCCGTCACGGACGGTGCGCCTGACGATGCCAAAAAGAGCCAGCCCCGAAAAAATATGGATCGCGAGGTTGAGCACATGGTAACTCCACACGCGCGTTCCGCTGATGGCGTAATTGATCGCCAGGGAGAGGTTGACCAAGGGCCGGCCTTCGACGGTCGATCCGTTGTGCGGGGGCCGCAGCGCGGTGGCCAGATGGCGGATGCTGGGATTGTGCCCGACGATCAGGGCGTCGTCGAAGACGAACGGGGCCGAGAAGGTCGCATGATACGCAGCGAGCGCCGCGCCGGCGATGAGGACGACCGCCAGGACCGTTCCTTTTCTGTCCGACATGCGGTCCGGTTATGGAAAGAGTTTTGCGGGACTACAAGGCTACCGGAGATTGCAATCGGGCGCCGGGGTGGGATTATTTTCGTATGTCTTATCCCATTGGCCTGCTGCGCTCTGCCGCCGTTTTGGCCGTGGTCGTCGCGTCGCTGGGCGCGCATCCCGACCACAACGCGACCCAGCAAACGGACGTGGTCCTGGTGCCGGCCACCGAGCCGCCCCCGGGAGCCAGCAAGGTCAGCATCACGATCGAAGGCGACCAGCGGGTGATTGTGGCTAACGGCCTGCCGGACCACACCACCGGCCGGTTTCCCAATGCCGACAATCCCAACGGCATCACGGCGCAAAGCTATCGCTTCACCGTGCCGGCCGTACCCATGGCCAACGCCCAGCCCACGGCGCTGCAGATGCAGCCTTTTGGCATTGCTATCAACGGGGTGCTCTTCGATCCCGGCACGGCCGAGTTCTGGCATAACGACCCCGATTCGGGCTGGCACTATGACGCGAAGGGCGACGCCTTTTCGCTCGGGCTCGATGCCAACAACGCCCACGTTCAGCCGAACGGCGGCTATCACTACCACGGCGTCCCGATCGCCCTGCTCGCGCGACTGACCGCGGGCCAGCCCGCCATGACCCTGCTCGGCTGGGCCGCCGACGGATTTCCGATCTATGGATTGTGGGGTTATCGCACGGCCGGTGACACCGGAAGTGGGCTCGTCGCGCTCAAGTCCAGCTACCGGCTGAAGCCGGGATCGCGTCCGACGGCCAACGGCCAGCCCGGAGGAACCTACGACGGCAGCTTTGTCGAGGATTTCGAGTATGTCGCCGGCAGCGGCGACCTCGACGCCTGCAATGGCCGGGTCGGGGTCACGCCGGAATTCCCCGCCGGAACCTTCTATTACGTGCTGACGACGGACTTCCCCTTTGTCCCGCGCTTTTTCCGCGGTGCGCCGGACAAGAGCTTCCTGAGGCGCGGCGGCCCCGGCGGGCGCCGCGGTCCGCCACCTCCCCGGCCCCCTGCATGAAGCCGAAACGGGCATTCATCATTCACGGCTACCTGAGCTATCCGGAGGAGGCCTGGCTGCCGTGGCTCAGGGATGAACTCGAGAAGAGAGGGTACGCGGTGGCGTTGCCTGCCATGCCCAACCCCGGCCGGCCGAGCCTGCCCAGGTGGATTGGGTTTATCGCGAAACTGGTCGGCGAGCCGGATAGGGAGACCGTCCTGATCGGCCACAGCCTCGGCTGTCAGGCCGTCTTGTGTTATCTCGAAACTCTGGGCGCTGCGGGGAAATCGGTGGGACGGACCGTGCTGGTGGCGGGGGGCTTTCCCGGCGGCATGCCCCTCGCGGAGGCCAGGGAGAAAGCCGGCGGAAATAAGGCGCTGCTCCCGTGGTTCACCATCGCGGTGGATCCCAAGAAGGTAAAAAAGGCGGCCGGGAAGTGCACCGTGATTCTCTCCGGCGACGATCCCTATATTCCGGTGGAAAAGGCCCGGGCTGCATTTCGGGCGAGGCTGAATCCCAGGATCGTCATGGAGAAGGGCAAGGGGCACTTCAACGAGGACGATAACATAACCCGGTTGCCCTCGGCCCTGAAGGCGGCGCTCTTCTGAGCTGCCGCAAAAAATTGTGGAATTTGGCTACGTCTTGAGCAGACAGCAGTGCTTGTATTTCTTTCCGCTCCCGCAGGGGCAGGGGTCGTTGCGGCCGGGCTTCGGTGCGGCGGCCTTGAACGGCGCCGGGCCCTCGCGCACCGAGCGGGTGTAAATCCACGAGCCCTCGTGGCGGACGAATTCGGCCTTTTCATGCAGCACGAGTTCCCGGCCGTCCTCGGTCCCATAGGCGGAGAAATCGACGTAGGCCACGTCGGGGGCGGGACCCGGGTCGTGATGATGGACCACCAGCCTGGTCCATTGCGTCGCGGGTTTATCCTCTGACTCCACGAAGGGCTGGCGGGACGTGGGACGGTAGGTGCGGTGCAGAAACGCGAAGTCATGCGTGACATGGGCGGTGAACCGCGCACGCATCAATTCCTCGGCCGTGGCCGGCTGGCGCTTCCCAGTCAGTACCGGCTCGCAGCAGTCGGCGAAGCGTTTGCCGCTGCCGCAGGGACAATCCTGGACAGCCTCTGGTTTGTTTTCTGGGGTCGGCAACGAAACCATGGCGAAGCGTCGCCGATGGTTCCAATCGGGGCGAGAGGAAATCTTGCCCGCCGACCGGCATTGGATGCAGGCTCAACGGGCCAAGAAACGGCAGCCACCCTGCAAGCATGAACGCCCGAGGCCTCTCCCGGTCGCTTACAGCCCTTTTCGGAGCCGGCTTCGCCTGGAGCCGCGCCCTGGCTTACGACTCGAGCGACGGCGATAACCATAGCTATGCCGGTCCCAAAACTGAAACCCATTTTCTGCTGATGGTCACCATCGAGAATGCCGCCATGCTTGACGCGACGGGCAAGCCCTACGATCCGCCCGTCGAGGGGGCAGGCGTGAGGTTCCATTCAACCCTCTACAATCTATTGGCCCGAACCTACATTGAAAAGGGCCGAAAGATATCCTTCAAGACGGACGCGGTCAGCGAAGGAAAATACCGGCAGGCGATCCAGCAATTCCCCAACTTTCCTTTCGGCTACTATGCCCTGGCCCTGACGTTGAGAGACCGTCGCGATCCAGGTTGGAGGGAGTACGCCCAGAGGGCCGTCGCGGTTTTCGAGAGAACAACGGCAATGGCGAATTGCAATGAAGGCCATTTTGCCGCGCTGAAGGAATTGAGGGGATATCTCGCCGAGGGCGCTCTCTAGGGCCGATTCCGGCCCGCGCCTCCAATTTCTTGCTTCGCAAGAAATTGCCACGGCGTAGTCCCACCGAGGCGAAGCCGGGCGGTCGTCGGCATGGACTTGTTATGGTCCTGTCCGATGACAAAAAATGAAGCCATTGCCCTGGACCAAGTTCAGAGCAGCATCTTCATCCTCAGGGGCCACCGCGTCCTCCTGGACAGGGACCTCGCCGCATTCTATGGCGTGCCCACAAAATCTCTCAATCGGGCACTCAAGAGAAATGCCAATCGCTTCCCGGAAGACTTTTGTTTCCGGCTTACGAGTGAAGAAGTTACAATCTTGAGGTACCAAATTGGTACCTCAAGCCGAACGTGCGAGAGTTTCAGTGCCGATTATCCGCGGCGTCGGCCGATCCGGGCAGGCGCCACCGCGAAGGCCGAGCCTCGACCGCGCCTACCGCATTCCATTTGCCGTTCCGGGAAGTAGGCCTAATCTATCCGCGCATGAAGCGAGTCAAACTGGGTGCACAGGGGGCGATCGTGTCGCGCGTCGGGCTGGGTTGCATGGGCATGAGCGAATTCTACGGCGAGCGGAACGACGCGGAGTCGGCCGCGACCCTGCTGCGGGCGCTGGACCTGGGGATCAACCTGCTGGATACGGCCGACGTCTACGGATTTGGCGACAACGAGGAGCTGATCGGAAAGACGATCCGCGGCCGGAGAGGCGAGGTCTTTCTCGCGACGAAATTCGCCAATCTGCGGAAAAGGGACGATCCGACCTACTGGGCGGTGAGCGGCAAGCCGGAGCACGTGCGCGCGGCGTGCGATGCCTCGCTACGGCGCCTCGGGGTGGATCATATCGACCTGTACTATCAGCACCGGGTGGATCCGCAGACTCCGATTGAGGAGACGGTCCGGGCGATGGCGGAGCTGGTGAAGGAGGGAAAGGTCAGGTATCTGGGGCTTTCCGAGGCATCGCCGGCGACGATCCGGCGCGCGCACAAGATTCATCCGATTACGGCACTGCAGACCGAGTACTCTCTTTGGGAGCGGCACGTCGAGGCGGAGATCCTTCCCACGGTGCGCGAGCTGGGGATCGGGTTTGTGCCCTATAGCCCGCTCGGACGAGGATTTTTGACCGGCACGATCACGGATATGGCCGCTCTGGGGAGCAAGGATGCGCGGGCCCAGCGGTATCCGCGATTTGCCGGCGAGGCCTTCGACCGGAACCGGGTGCTGGTCGAGCGGGTCCAGGCGATAGCGATGCGCAAAGGCGTGAAGGCGGGACAGCTGGCGCTGGCGTGGGTCTTGGCGAAAGGCGACGACCTGGTCCCGATACCGGGAACGAAGCGAAGGAAGTATCTCGAGGAAAACGCCGCGGCCGCGGCGATCGCGCTGACCCCGGAAGAGGTGATCGAGCTGGAGGCCGCCGTACCTTTGCATGAGATCGTGGGCGAGCGCTATGCGGCGGCAAACCTGAGGGCGATCGACCGTTGAGCGCAGAGGCTTTTTCAAATTCATGACATCCATCAGATCCCATCACCTCTTGATCGCCTTCATGGCCCTGGTCGCGGGCTTCCCCAACGCGCGGGCCGATCCGGACGCGAAGGCCCAGGCGGCGCCTGCGCCGAAGGATCCCGTGGAGGAAACCGCCCCGGCCGTCTACCGGGTCGTATTCGACGCCTCCTGCGGGCCATTTGTCGTCGAAATCACGCGGGCGCAGGCGCCCCACGGCGCCGACCGCCTCTACACCCTCATCCGGGCGAAGTACTTCGACGGCGCCCGCTTCTACCGGGTGGTGCCGGGCTTCATGGTCCAATGGGGCTGCGCGGCCGACCCGGCGGTCTCGCAGGTTTGGGACAGGCGGCCCATCCCGGACGATCCGGTCAAGGCGACGAACGCCCGCGGCGCGATCACGTTTGCGGCGCTGGGCGAGCCCAATAGCCGCACGACGCACATGTTCATCAATTTCGCCGACAACCAAAATCTCGACGGGATCGGCTTTGCGCCGCTCGGCAAGGTCATCAGCGGCATGGAAAAGGTTGACAAGATCTACGCCGGCGACGGCGAACGGCCCGATCAGTCGGCGATCATGGACCAGGGGAACGCCTACCTGAAAAAAGTGTTTCCCCATCTGGACTACATCGTGACCGCCCGGATCGAGCAGTAGCGCGGTGGGGACATCTGTCGGGAGAGGGGCGCGAACGCAAGCGGCCGGAGGAGGATCAGGGGCTGGCGCGGGGATTCCAGCCATGCCCGAGCACGAAGGCGGGATCGGAGTATTGCCGAATCGCCTCCGCGTCGTCGGGCTCCTGCAATTCGCGCGCGAAGGACGGACGTTTGCTGACATCGACGCTATCCCCAGCGGGCGTGCGGCTGTTGTACTCCCAGAAGTGAACCGGCGGCGGCTCCTTGGGAAGATTCCGGCCCTGCAGCTGCCAGGCGACGGACCCGACGCTCGGGCCCAGGGTGCAGTCGATCAGCACCACCTCGCTGTGCGGGAACCGGTTGGGCTCGATGCGCGAAAAGAAATCGCCCGTGACGCCCGGGGCCCCGTCCAGGGTGCAGTGGTAATAGACGAAACCATGCTTGGTCGGGGGGTTGCGGATCTGGGTGTAGTAGGCCCCGGAGCTCGTGGAGCGGGCGGTGCAGTTCTCGAAGAAGGAGGGACCGGTGCCCCACATGAAGTCGACGTCCCCCTCGATGTAACATCCCCCGATATAGGCCTGCCCGTTGATCTGGAGGGTGTCCTGGAAGCTGTAGAGATCGACGTCCTTCACCACCGCCCGGGCGGCATCCGTCCCGTTGAAGATGATGCATTCCGACTGCGAGCCGCCGTGCGGGGTCGTGTTGCGAATCGTCAGGTTCTCGAGCGTGAAGCCCGTGGCGCGATGCGCCAGGAGGACGCTGCGGCGGTAGACGGGCTGCGCATCGTCGTCCGGACTCTTGCCGGGAGGGTCATAGGGATTGCCATCGAAGCCGCTGAAGCGCGCATTGTTGGCATAGGCGATGACCGTCTGCTTCCGGTCCTCGCCGAGCAGGTTGATGTTGTCCTTGTGGCTGAAGGCGACGATTTCCGTGTAGGTGCCGCGTTTGACGAAGATTGTGACGGGGGCGGTGTTGCCCTCGGGGATGAAGTCCAGCGCTCCCTGCACGGTGCAAAAATCTCCGGTGCCGTCGGCGGCGACCGTGAGCCGCTTGGCGCCGGGCGCGGGTGGCGCGGCCCGGGTGGAGAACTGCCAGACCGTCCGCCCGAGCCCGGCGTAGGGCGTGGCGCCGTCGAGGAAGACGCCGTCGTCGATCGTCACGCGGTAGGTCTTGCCGTAGGCCAGGGCACCGTGCCGCGGGTAGATCACGGCATCGGTGCCGATGATGATGACCGGATGGTAGTGGAACCCATCGAATCCTCCGATCGACTGGGTGGGAGTCCAGGCGGGCGGCGACGGCTGCGCCCGCCGGGTCCCAGCCATGGAGGAGGCGGGCGCCGGGCTCGGCGCCGCCAGCGGCGCGAGATCGATGGTCTCCGCCACGGCGCCGGTTGCGACATCCGTGATCTGGATCTTTCCGGCTTTGCCCAAGGTGGGCGCGGTCACGAAACCCAGGCGGAGCGGCACATCGGGCGGCAGCGCCTTGGCCCCGGCGGCGGGAAAATTATCCTTGAGATAGAGGGCGAGCTTCACCTGCGCCGCGGCGTCCTTCACGGAGGCGATCGCGCCGGCGGCATCGTCCGCGGCGGAGGCCTTCAGATACGGCGCCAAGGGCGCTCCGGGCAGGGCGATGAGCCCCTCGACAATGCAGGCTGCGCTCAAGCGCGCGCCGGCCGGGCTGGTGTGGGTGTTGTCCTGCGGGAAATAGAGCGCCTTGATCCGGGCCGCGCCGATCGGGTTGTAGACCGCGGCGATCCGCGCGTTGGCGTCGAGAAAGGAGACGCCGGCGGCGCGCGCGAGCTCCTCCGCCCAGGGACCGTGCCCTTCCTCGCCCCGCACGATCACGCCGTCCGCCCACTTGCACCGCGGCACGGGCGAGAGCACGACCACCGTCGCCCCGGCCGCCTTGGCCTCGTCGATCATCTTGCGCATGTAATAGCCGAAGGTGCGGATCACGAGCTTGGCCCCGCCCCTGGGATTGGCGATCTCCTCGCTCTCCTCGCCCAGGCCGGGCAGGTCGTAGCGGCTCGTGTTGATCGCGCTCTTGGTGTCATTGTGCCCGAATTGGAGGAGGACGATGTCGCCGGAGCGCAGCTTGCCGCGCACCGCCTCCCATCGGCCCTCGGTGACAAAGGTCCGGGCGCTGCGCCCGCCGAGCGCCCGGTTCTCGACGTGGATGCGGGAGGAATCGAGAAAATCCCCGATCTTCTGCCCCCAGCCTAGAATCGGCCCCGGCATCGGGGCGGCGGTGGAGTCGCCGCAGACATAGAGCGTGGGCAGCGGAGCAGCGGCGGCCTGGCCCTGCGCGCGGACGGACGCGAGCAAGCCGGCGGATAGGGACAGCAGGCAAAGAAACGGGGTTTTCATCGGGGGCAGGCTCGAGGGGTTGGGGGCCGTATTTGGAGCGAGTTTTGCCGGTCGAGTCAAAAGCCCCTTTTGCGTGCCAGCGCCTGGAGCGCGGCATTGAGGGCGCGCTGAATCTCGCCATCGCCGGGCCTGAGGCGAAGCGCCGTCTCATATTGGGTGATGGCTTCCGGCAGCCGGCCCATGCTCGCGAGGGCGCCGGCCAGGCCCGCATGGGCCTCCGCCAGCTCCGGACGGAGCCGCAGTGCGGCCTCGTAGTAGGGGACGGCTTCGGCCGGCCGGTTTAGGCGCACGAGAATCGAGGCCAGATTGAAGCGAGACTCGACGTGATCGGGCCTCAGCCGAAGCACCTGCTCATACTCGGCCACGGCGGCGGACAATTGCCCGCTGATGACCAGGGCGACCCCGAGGTTGTTGTGCGCCTCGGCGTAATCGGGCACGAGCCGGACGGCTTCCCGATAGGCGGAAATCGCCTCTGGCAGCCGGCCGGTCTTGGCCAGCGCATTGGCCAGATTGTAATAGCTGGTGGCGTAGCCGGGGTTGAGCCGGAGCGCCGCATCGAAATGATCGATCGCCTCGGGCAGGCGGCCCGCCTGCGCCAGGATTATGCCGAGATTGTCGTGGGCGAGCCAGCTGGCGGGATTGCGCTCGAGCGTGGCACGATACAGCGTCTCCCGGTCGCGATACGTCCGCGCCTGCCTCCAGGTCAGCACTCCCAGGAGGCACAGCAGCGCAGCCGCGAGCAGGGCCGAGCGCCGGAACCAGCGCTCCCAGGCGGCCGCGGCCGCCGCGATGAAGCCCAGGCTAGCCAGATACTGGAAGTGGTCCGCGACGTAGGAAAAGACAAACGGATAGACGTTGAGGAAGCCCAGCGCCGGAAGGAGCGTGCCGACAAAAAAAAGCAGCGCGGCCAGCGGTCCGCGGCTCCGGCGCCGCATCGTCCAGAGCGCGAGGCCCAGGGCGGCGACCGCGAGCGGAAATGCATAGGGCCAGACCGCGGCGGGATCCACCGTCCAATGCGGATAGATGAAGATGAGATCGGCCGGCCAGAGGAGCTTACCGAGGTAAAAGCAAATGATGCGGCCCGCGAGGAGACCATGTTGGAGCCACGTGAGCGAAAAGACGACGCCCTCGGCGCCGATGTACGTGCGCTCCACCCAGGATGTGAAAAAGCCGGCGGCCGCTCCGACCGCAAACCAAGGCAGCAGAGGCATGACGTCGCGCTCCCAGGAGAGGCGGCCCCGCCGCCACCAGAGGACCACCAGCAGGGCGGCGGGGAGGGTGGCGGTCACGCTTTTGCTCAACAACGCGAGCAGGAAGAATAGCGTCGCCAGCGAGTAAGGGGTCAGGCCGCTAGTGCTACTCCGGCCCGCCGGAGTAGCACAAGCGGCCAGACCCCTTTGCCGGTCGAAGCGGAGGTAGGCCAGCGCAGCCAAGAGATAGAACACCGTCGAAAGGGTATTCTTCTGCTCGGAGATCCAGGCGACGGACTCCACGCCCACGGGGTGCAGGGCGAAAATAAAGGCCGCCAGCCACGCGGCGCCCTCACTCGTTCCCAGCTTCCGCAGCGCGAGCCCAAAAAGGCAGGCGGCGGTTGCATGCAGGAAAACGTTGATCAGGTGATAGCCGGTGGGGCTGTCCCCCCACAGCCGGTGTTCGATCCAGAACGCGCTGTGCAGTACCGGATAGTATTGCTGCGTCGCCCCCAGCTCGAGCCAGATACGCCGGAGGCCCTGCACCGACTGCAGCGCCGGCCGGGTCACATGGCCGGCGTCGTCCCAAAGCAGACCTCCGTTCAGCGCCGGCCAGTAGGCCGCGAGCGTCACCAGGAAAATAGCCGCGCACATCCAACCGGGGCGCGGAGAGCTGGCGGGCGGAGAGTCGGGGGTCATGGATCAGCGCCGGATCGCCGCAGAAGAATAATGCCGGAATGAATTGCTCTGCGATGATAAAGAATCCCCTCAGACCCCGTCGGGCGGCGACCCTAAGCGGTTCAGGTTTTGCGGGTTAGCTCATTCAAAACGCATCTCTGTCAGACTGTGGGAGCGGACAAACCGCCGGCTGGTTGGGACACACCGCGCTACCGGGGAACGAACGGACCTGTCTCATAGCATCTGTTCCAGCCCTGGTCCCTGGGTCCGCTGCGCATTTTTCGTTGCGGCCGGCTGTTACCTTGGAACAAATGTTACGCCCCGTCGTTGAGCACCCCAATGACCAAAACACTTCTTGGATTCTGCCTCGCCGGATGCCTGGTGCTGGGAGTCGTCTCGGCCCGCGCGCAACTCGTCAACCCCAAGGCCGTGAGCACTCCCTCTCCCGCCTATCCCGACGCGTTGACCGACACCGGCCTGAGCGGCCAGGCCGAGGTGGATATCACGATCAAGTCCGACGGTACGGTCGTCGATCCGGAACTCGGGATGGCCACGCACCGCGCCTTCGGCAAGGCGGCGATGGCGGTGGTGAAAACCTGGCAATTCCAGCCCGCCACCCGCGACGGCACGGCCATCGAAATGCGGGTCACCATCCCGTTCATCTTCGCCGCGCCGTTGGATCAGCAGGTGAACGCGATCGTCAAACGGAAGGCCTACGTCAAGATCATCGATCCGGTGCTCAGCCAGCAGGATTACGGCGCGAAGCTGAAGATCAAAAAAGACTTCGTCGCCATCTATCCCCGGACGGTCACCGGCCAGCGGACGGACGAGACGGTGCAGGTGAATTTTATCGTGGCGCCCGATGGCACGACGCTCAACCCGACGATCGTCGGCACCCCGCGCAAGGAATTTGAGCTGAACGCGCTGGTGGCGGTCGCGCGGGCGACGTACAATCCGCCGCTGAAGGATGGCAAGGGTGTGTACGTGGAAGCCACGACGAAGCTGGATTTCACGGATGTGCGGGCGGAACGCGGTGGCGGCAGGAGCTCGGGCGGTGGCAGCTCGGGTGGCGGTCGCGGTGGTGGTGGTGGTGGCCGCGGCGGCGGCGGCGGAATGGGCGGCGGCGGAATGTGAAGCGGCGGCTGCCGCGTGGCCGTCAATTCTGCGGCTAACGGCCGTGACCAAGCTCGGGCTTGAGCCGGACGGCCTTCTCATACTCGGCCGCGGCTTCCTGTTTGCGGCCCGCCAGCGACAGGGCGCCGGCCAGGTTGAAGTGGGCCGGTCCGGAATCGGGCGCGAGCCGCAGCACTTGCTCATCGCGCGCAATCGCCTCCGGGATCCGGCCCGCCCGCAACAGCGCGGCGCCGAGGTTGGTGCCGGCGTCGACGAACGCGGGTTTGGCGTTCAGGGCCGATTCATACTGTGCGATCGCCTCCGGCAAGCGGCCTGCCGCCATCAGGACGTTGCCGAGCCGATAGCGCTGGTCCGCGTAGTGCTCCAGGCTCATCGCCGCGATAAATCCGGTTGAGAAAACGAGCGAAAGTCCCCACACCGCGCGGGCCGCCCAGAGCCTGAGGACGTGGCCGGAGAACAGGTGCTCGGCGCCCAGGACGCCGACCACGGCCAGCAGGGCGAGTGCCGGCAGGAAATCCATCTCATAGCGGCTGCAATTGCCGTAAAACAGGCAGAGCGTCCCGGCGGAACTGCCGAAGAGGAGCGCCGCTGCGAGGGCAAACCCTCGGAGGGCGGCGCGGGGCTCCTTCGCGCGGTGGCGCCAGGCCAGAGGCGCGGCCAGGGCCCAAACGAGGATCGGGATGTCCGTCAGCACGCCGAAGGGATCCTCCACCGGCCCGTGGCCCGGCGGGGGCGGCAGACGGGGAATCTCACCGACGAAGGGGAAGTGCCCGCTCCATTGCACCGGCTCGAGAAAGTAGACCCAGAAATTGAAGCTGAAATAATCCGGGCTGAAATGCCGCGCGGTGTCCTGGCGATACAGGCCCAGCTGGTAGCGCTCCCCAAAGTCGAGCGGGTTGCCGAAGCGCTGTTGGTTGTAGAGCATGATCCCGAGTCCGCAAAGGACCAAGGGGACCAGGGCGCAAAGCAGGAGCCGGCCGCGGCGCCACGGCTGCCCGTCGGGCAGGCATCCCACGGGCACGAGCACGATCGCGGCGCCGAAGAGAAGGGAAGGGCGCGACCCCACGGCCAACCCCATGGCCACGCTCGCGGCGAGCAGCCACCAACCCCGCCTGGGCTCGTCCAGCCACGCCCGCCAAACCGCGCCGAGCGCGAGCATGGTCAGGGCGTAGCCGCAGGCGATGGGCACTTCCCAGACGTCGGCCTTTTGCAGCAGGATCGGCGCGCTCGTCGCCGTGGCCAGGGCGAGGCCGAGCGCGATCACGACCCCGAGGCCGACCCGCGGAAAATAGCGGCGCCACAATCCGTGCAGGATTCCGAGGCTGGCGAGATAGCCGGCCGCGCAGAAGATGGCCACCGCTGTCCGCTGGAAGAGATAGCCGCCGGTCAGCGCCGCCCACGGCCAGAAGAGGAGCAGGGCCGGGACCGCCCCGAAATAGAGATAGAGCATCCCTCCCCGGTAGCTGAGGTCGTCCAATCCGTAGGGAATTGCCCGATACACGGCGTTGGCCGCCGGGTCATAGGGATCGGCGAGCTGCCGGAGGCCGGCGGGCACGTCCCTGGGCAGGCTGACCTGCCCGCGCTGGAATCCCTCGACGAGGAGATTGTAATCCTCGTCCCGCGCGGCCGCCTTGCCCCACTCGGTCACATTGGCCGCCGCCAGGGCGATGTACCCGGCCGCGACCAGCACGCCGAGCGCCCCGAGGGCCAGGGCGTGGGGGGAAATCCTCTTCATCCCGCCTAGGGCGAGGCCGCCTTGGCGACCTCGACCGCGAAGGCGTAGGTGGGGCCGAACATGTTCGAGCGGAAGACGATCAGCCTGCCGTCCGGCGTGAAGCTGACGTTGGGTTCGAGCTTGTAGTTGTGCCGGGACATGTTGACCAGGCGCTCGGTTTGAAACAGGCCCATCCCGATCAGGTTGGTCCCCAGCATTTTCGGGTCGGAGACCCGCTCGGGGTGGAAAAGATAGATCCACTGGGCGCCGGGCGAGCGGCCGCCATCCCCGCAGAACAGGGCATCGTCGGCCGACGAGTTGAAGTGGATCGACCATTCATGCCCCTCATAATGATACCACATCCTCGCGCCGGTCTCGACGTTGTAACCCGCGACGTAGCCGACCACCGGCAGCGTGTAGTTGGCGTGATCCAGGCCCCGTTCCTTTCCGTCGGTGTAGGTGTGCCGCCCGAAATTCAGGTCGTACCAGATGGTTTTTCCGTCGCGGCTCCACCATTCATGGCCGGGACCCTCCATTTCCATGGTCCGCTGGTGGACGAGGGTGTTCTGGGTGCCGTCGGTGCGGATCGTCCAAATCCGGTCCACCTGCACCTTCACGCCTTCGTGGCAGTACATGAGCAGCGTGGGATCGGTGGGCGAAAATTCCAGGTGATTGAGCCAGTTGGTGTTGTGCTGCAGCAGGACGGTCGTCTTCCCGGTGCGCAGATCCAGCGTGAACATCGTCATGGGCAATTTCGCCGCCAGGCGGATCGCCATCTGGTCCAGCTTGTCGTCCGGCATGTCCATCTCGTGGACCTGCGCGGTTTTCGAGAGTCCATCATAGGCTCCCCCCGCACTGGCATCGCCTTCGATGTACGTGCCGCCGACGAGCGTCTCATCCGCATTGATCGTGGAAACGCCGGCGCGGCGCGGCAGCTCGGCGAGCTTGCGCGTCTCGCCGGTGTCCACGTTGGCGCACCAGAGCTCGGAGAAAAGCGGCCGATCCGTCGGTTTCGTGTAGTAGACGGTCGGGGTCTTCCGTCCGACGACGATCGCCCGGACCCGGCCCTTCACCACCGGCCGGGCCTGCAGGGTCGATAGGACGAGGACGGAGATGCCCTCCGGCGTCGTGTAAACCATCTCCTTGCCGTCGGGCGTGTAGCCATTGTCGTTGAAATAGAAGCTGGCCGAGCCGGGTTCGCGGGTGAGGCGGACCACGCGATGCCCCGTGTCGGAATCGGTCCAAGAGGTCGGGGGCTGCGGGGTGCCGGCGGGCATAGCGGCCCGGGCCTGGGGCCACGCTGCGGCGGCCAGGACCGCCGACAGTGAAAGCGTCGCCCAGCGGGCTGCGGCGCGGCGGACCAAGGACAATTCTTCAGTGATCATTGGGGTGGGCGTGAGTGACAGGCATGACGTTTTGGAAGTCATGGGGGTTGCGGGAAATGGAAACGCCCGTCCGCGGGCTTAGCGAGCCGCGAGCTGAGCCCGAAATTGCGTCAGCTGATATTGGGTCATCGAGCCGGGCTCGGCGCACGCCAGCGCGCGGTCGACCAGCTTGATGGCATCCGGTCCAAATCCGCCCTCGACGTAGAGTTTGGCCGCATTGGCCACCAGGTCGAAATTCTTGGGAAAGAGTTCCACGCCCTCAGCCAGCAGCGCCAGGTTCTCATGGGACGGAGCGGCGGCCGCCTGGCTCCAGACGTCGGCGGCGAGCAGATAGCCTTCGGCCAGCGAGGGCGCATACTGGCGGCTCTCCCGCACGAGACCGACGATGGCCGCCACCTGTTCGGGTCCGAGCTTGCCCTTGGCGCCCGTCGGCTGGGACTGCGCATGCTGCAGGCGGATTCTCGCGAGTTGGATATAAAGGGTGGGGCGGGCCACGTGGGCGGCGGCGGCCTCTTCCAGGAGGGGCAGGGCCAGCTCGGTATTCCCGATATCGCAGTCATAGAGGCCGAACACCGCGAGTTGGGCCGGATCGCGCTCGCCATCCTCCACGGGTCCGGCGAGGACCGCCCCGACCTGCGCGACGTACTGCGCGACGGCGAGCGGTGCGGCATCCTTCACGTAATCAATTTCCTTGCGGCCCATATCACCCTTGATCCGCGCGGCATCGGCATAGGGCGCTTTCTCCAGGCTAAACGGCGGAATTCTTATGGAAGCGGTGGAGATGAGAGGCAGGGCGGATTTTACCGCGGTGGGCAGGTAGGCGATCAGCGCCTCCTCGAAGCGGCTGGAATTCAGCCCAAAACATTGCTGGATCAGGTCGTCGCTGACCTCCTGGCGGGAAGACAGATCGACGAATCTCCAAAATGCCTCGCGGCGTTTCGCATCCGAGTACGCCCAATGAAAGAAAAGCGAGCACTGGGAATACCACAGCCGCGACTCGTCCGGGGTGAGCGGGACCGCGCCCCCCAGAGGTCCGGCAAAAAATTTCCGCAGGGGCAGAAGGGTGAGGCTCGCCATGCCATTGGGCTGAGTCGGATTCCTTCTGACCTGCCTGGTCAGCGCGTCGGAAATCCAAAAGACGGGACTGGCCACAATGGTGTCGGAGTGGGTCGTCCAGTTGACCTCCTGGTAGAAGGCCAGGAAGCCCGACTTGAACCAGGTGGGAAGGGGCGGCACGCGGCCGCCCAGGATGGCGCCGATGCGCCCGGTGGTGAAATTGATATCGCTGTAGGTAGTTTTGTCCGTGAGGCCCGCGAGGAGGGTCGAAGTCTCGCCTTTCATCAGCACCGGCCCGTGCTGCGAGGGATCCAGCGTGCAAACCATGGCGGTGGATTCGGCATCGGAGAGAGTAAGCTGGGGCAGCGTTCGGACCAGTTGGTAGACCTGCCAGGAAGACGCCGCGGAAGTGACATAGCCGGAGGTTTCCTCCTTGGCGCGGGAGTTCATCGTCTTCACCAACTCTTCGTTCATGGTCTTCTCGACTGCCGGCGTGATAAGGATGACGGCCAGGGGAACGGATTGCCGGACCTGCAGCTGCGGCGGCAGCAGCTGTTCGAGTTCCAGCTTGCGGGAGAGATAGCCGTTGATGAACGAGGTGGTCGTGTCGTCGTCGCACCGCGACAGGATTTCCAATCCTCCCACCGACGCGTACCGCCAGGACGGCCCGCCGTTGTGCTCGCGGACCAGCATCGGGGGCAGGAGCAGCGCCGAGCCAGCCGCATCGGGCGGCGCGGGAGCGGCGGCGAAAATGGCGGGCGGGGGCACCAGCCCAAGCGCAGCCGCGGCGAGGGCGAGGGAGGGGAGGAACTTCATGAAAGCCGCGGGAGGCGGGCCGAAGAAGATTCCAGCACAAACCGCACCGTGGGCAATGCGAACCTGTCCCCAGCCCCACTTCCGGCTTGTCCACGGCCCGGACCGGCACGAGGATAGCGATTCACCCCCCCTCCGTTGGAGCGGCGCGAACACGCGGCTCCGATCGGGTCCATCCCCATGTTCAAGATTCCGTTTGGGCCTCATGGCCATCTTTGCCGTCTCGGCGCGACCGCCCTGGGATTCATTGTGCTCGGCCGCGGGCTGGAGGGTTCGGATTTTGTCACGGTACGGGCTTGGGCCGATTCCGAATACACGGCGCGGAGGGCGGAAGCCGGCGACTCGAAGAACGAGACGTACGTCGCGGCCGTGGGCGAATATTTCGACGGGTGGTGCCGGGATCCCTCGGTCGGAAAATCCTCGTTCGGGGCGATCCTGCATTTTCTGGCGCCGACCCTGACCAAGCAGCGCTACTATCCCGCCGCGGACCCGATGGCAGCCGACCTGCTCCTGGTGGTGCACTGGGGGACGACGATCGGGCGCGTCAGCACCTATGTGCCGGGGATCGGCAGCTCGGGCAATTCTCCCGAGTTTCGGCCGTACGATTCCGTGCAACAGTCGATGGATTCAGGCCTGCTGGAGGTCCGGTCGGCGGCCAACGCGCTCGAACAGCAGTATGACACCGCGCAAACCATCCAGAGCGTGAACGAGGCGGCCCGGGCCATCACGGCGAACACGGCGGAGGGCCTGCTGGGCTATGCCAAGCAACTCGCCCGCGAGCGGAACAGGCTCGTGTCCTCGGATGTGCAAAGGACCCTGGAAGCCAATCTCCAGGAGGACCGGTATTTTGTCATCCTGCAGGCCTACGATTTCCAGAAACTGCGCAGGAAAGAGGGCCGAAAATTGCTTTGGAGCGCGCATATGAGCATGCGATCGCCGGGATTGAATTTCACCCTGGCGCTGCCCCGCATGGGTGACGTGGCCTCGAGCCTCTATGGCCAGAACAACGACGACGTCGTCACGGGCGAGTCCCTGGCCCACCAGCGCGCCTCCGTTGAAATCGGACCCATTACAATTCTTTCCGACGCGCCTCCGGCGGACCGGAAAAAATAAGCGACCTCATCCCCCGGGAAACCAATCCCAAAGTTCGCGCGAAACGCATTGCCACGGTCTGCGTCTGGCCTCGAGTTCCGGCCTTCGTCCCCACCCCCATGGCTACCCGCAATTCCCGGCTTCTCCTCCGCGCGGCCTTCTGGGCCGCGGCCGGCCTTGCGCCCCTGGCCGCGCTGGCGCAGGGGGCCCGCTTCACCCCGCCGGACTTTGGCCCGCTCGGCGCCATGCCGCAGATCGCGGGCGTCACCGTGGCGGAGGACGATTCCACCTTCACCCTGGCGAATGACATCGTGACGGCCCGCGTCGACAAGAAATCGGGCGACCTGGTTTCCCTGCTCTACAAGGGAGCGGAAACGCTCGCCTCCAATTCCGGCCATTCGGGGGGCTACTGGTCGCACGACGCGACGGGCGGGGTGCGGACGCTCACGCGGATCACCATCGATCCGGTCGCCAACGAGGGCGAGCGCGGCGAGGTCTCGGTCAAGGGCGTCTCGGGGGGCAGGAAGATGGGGCACGGCCCGGGTTCGGCCGCGGGAGGCGACTTTCCCGCCGACATTGAGATCCGCTATGCCCTCGGCCGCGGCGACTCGGGAGTCTACACCTATTGCATTTTCGATCACCTGCCGGGTTATCCGGCGGCCTCCCTGACCGAGGCGCGCTACTGCGCCAAGCTCGCCGACCCGTTCGACTGGATGACGCTGGATGGCCAGCGCAGCCTATCCTATCCGAAGAGCCTGCATGAGGGCGACAAATACATCTATACCGCCGTGCAATTCGACCACCCGGTCTACGGCTGGTCGAGCACCGCCCAGCACGTCGGTTTCTGGTTGATCAACCCCTCGGTCGAGTATCTCAGCGGAGGACCGACCAAGGCGGAATTCCTCTGCCACCGCGACACGACGCCGGTGGCCGCGCCCTGCATCCATAATTACTGGCGCAGCAGCCACTACGGCGGCGCCCTGGTCGAGGTGGGGCAGGAGGAGCACTGGACCAAGGTCATCGGCCCCTTTTTCCTCTACGTGAACGCCGGCGGGGACGCCGAAGCCCTCTGGGAGGACGCGCAGGCCCGGTCGATCCGCGAGAGCGCCAAGTGGCCGTACAATTGGGTCGCGGGCGTCGATTATCCGCGGAGGGAAGAGCGGGCCACCGTCGTGGGCCGGCTCGTCCTCGACGACCCCCAGGCGCCCGGCGCGAAGACGCCCAATCTGCTCGTCGGGCTCGTGGCGCCGGCCTACACCTCGCCCTACGTTCGCCCGGGATCCAAAGGTCCGCGCGCGATCAACTGGCAGACCGACGCCAAGGACTACGAGTTCTGGGCCCGCGGGGACGAGGACGGAAATTTCTCCATCCCCAATGTCCGCCCGGGACGCTACACGCTGAGCGCGTTTGCCGACGGCGTGCTCGGCGAGTATGCCCGCGCGGATGTGACCGTCGCGCCCGGCCAGCCGCTCGACCTGGGCGCTTTGCCGTGGAAGCCCGTGCGGCGGGGCCGGCAGCTCTGGGACATCGGCATTCCCAATCGCAACGGCTCCGAGTTTTTCAAGGGCGACGCCTACGCCCAGATGGATATTTCGCTGCAGTATGCCCAGCTGTTTCCCAATGACGTAAACTACGTCATCGGGCAGGGCGACTTCCGCAAGGACTGGTTTTTCCAACAGGTGCCGCACTGCGACGACCCGACCGCCAAGGTGGTTCCATACCGCGGGATCGTCGGCCACGGCCGGGCCACGCCCTATGCGATCACCTTCAACCTGCCGGCCAAGCCGAAGGGGCTGGCGACGCTCCGGCTCGCCATTTGCGGCACCGGCGCCAAGGAGATCGAGGTCTTCTGCAACGGGCAGGAGGCGGGAAAGGTCGGCGACCTGGCCGGCGACGGCGTGATCACCCGCCACCAGATCCAGGGAATCTGGTACGAGCGCGAGGTGCCCTTCGACGCCGCGCTGCTGCAGGCTGGGACGAACGTTCTCCGGCTGACGGTTCCGGCGGGCCCGGTCAACGACGGCATCATCTACGACTACCTTCGCCTCGAACTGGCGGACGCCCCGCCCGCTATGGCAGCGATCAACCCCCGGCCCATGCGACTATGAACCAGAATCGTTTCCTACTCTGTACGCGCTGCACCGTCCTGAAAGGAATTGGGATGGGGCTGGCCGCCGCGGCCGTTTGGCAGTCGGCCGCACTGCCGGGGCTGGCCCAGGTCCCGGCCGCGGCCGGGGCGGCGGAGCCGCCGACGTCCTGGATCGATTCCGACACCGGCCATCGGGTCATCCGGATGACGCGCGAGCCCGGCTCCTCCAGCTTCTATTTCAACGACAACTGCTTCACGCCCGACGGGAAGGAGATGGTCTACAACACGCGCGCGGGGATCTCGGTGCTGGACCTGGCGACGCTGCAGGCGCGGGCCGTCGTGAAGGGGCCGGCCCGGACGATCGTCGTGGGCCACCGGACGCCGACGATCTACTACACGAAGCGCACGGCCGATGCGCAGGTCTCGTCCCTGTGGTGCACCAATGTGGACACGGGAGAGACCCGCAAGATCGCCGACCTGCCGCGCCGCGCGAGCGTCTCGGCGATCAATGCGGACGAGACGCTGGCGGGCGGCACCTACATCGACGGCGACGCCGCGGCCGATGGCGCGTATGGCGGCGGCGCGCGGGCTCCGGCGCAGAGCGCCAACGGAATGCAGTCGCCGGACAAGTTCAAGATGATGGCGCAGCGGCTGGCCGCCAAGCTGCCCAACAGCATGTTCACCCTCGACCTGCGGACGGGGAAGCTCGCGGTCATCCTCCACAATACCGACTGGCTGAACCACCTTCAGTTCTCGCCGACCGATCCCACGCTGCTGATGTACTGCCACGAGGGGCCTTGGCAGCTGGTGGACCGGATCTGGACCATCCGCGCGGACGGCACCCAAAACGCCCCGGTCCACCCGCGGATCATGGAAATGGAGCAGTACGGCCATGAATGGTGGAGCCAGGACGGAAAGAACATCTGGTACGATCTGCGCATGCCCGAAGGGGTGCTCTCCTACATCGCGGGGCGCAACCTTGCGACCGGCGAAAGGACCTGGCTCCTGGTGGACCGCAACGCCTGGTCCATCCACTACAACTCATCGCCCGACGGCACGCTGTTTTGCGGCGATGGCGCGGACGCCCCGCCGGCCTGGTGGGCGACGACGGCGAACAAATGGATCTATCTTTTCCATCCCGAGCCGGTCAAAAATGACCGGACGCTGGGCGCGAATCTGATCCACGGAGGCAGCGTGCGCGCCGAGAAGCTGGTGAACATGTCGAAGCACATCTACATGCTTGAGCCCAATCCCTTCTTCACCCCGGACCAGAGGCTCGTGGTGTTCGTCTCCAACATGTTCGGACCCAATTACGTGTTCGGAGTGGAGGTGGCGAAGCCCGGCGAGGCGGCCGCGCCGCCGCGATGAGCACCCCCGGCACGCTGCTCACGCTGGCGCCGGTCGACTACGGCATCATCGTCTTCTACTTCGCGCTGGTCCTGGGCATCGGCCTCTACCTGAGGAAATTCGCCTCCACGGGGGAGGATTTCTTCATGGCGGGCCACAAGATGACCGCGTGGATCGCGGGACTGAGCTTCATTTCCGCCAACCTGAGCACGCTCGAGACGATGGGCTGGTCCGCGATGGCGGCCCAGACCGGCATGATCGGCGCGCACGCCTACCTGATCGGCGCGGTCCCGGCCATCCTGTTCCTCGGGGTGGTGATGATGCCCTTCTATTACATCTCGCGGATCCACTCGGTGCCGGGCTACCTCAAGCTGCGCTACGGCGAGGCCAGCCGGTCCCTCGCGGGCATCTCCTTCGCGGTGATGACGATCTTTGTCTGCGGGGTGGGAATGTTCTCCATGGCGCGGGTTCTGAATCTCATCCTGGGCTGGGAGATGCAGCGCACCATCTGGATCTCGTCCATCTGCGTGGCCGCCTACGTGATGCTGGGCGGCTTGCTTTCGGCCATCCTGAACGAGGTGCTGCAATATTTTCTCATCTGGCTCGGGCTGCTCCTGGTGCCCATTCTTGGCCTCTGGGAGGTCGGCGGCTGGCACAACCTGCTCCGGACGATCGACCAGGTGCAGCCCGGCCTCACGCATCTGTGGGCCACGCTGGGCTCGCCCCGCAACAATCCGGCCGGCATGGACTGGTTCGGGATCGTGTTCGGCCAGGGGCTGGCGATCAGCTTCGGATACTGGTGCACCGATTTCCTGCAGGTCCAGCGGGTCATGGCGGCCAAGGATCTGCGCTCGGCGGAGAACGGAACCATCATCGGCGCGGGCCTGAAGATGATGGCGATCGTGATCGTGACGATTCCCGGCCTGCTCGGCCTGGCCGTCCTGAGCCGCAACGGCATTCACCTGGTCGGGGAGGGGTCCCCGGAATTGCAGCAGCACCTCCCCGGCTACCACAGCTACAACGACGTCCTGCCCCTGCTCATGTGCCGCTACCTGGGGCCCGGCCTTCTGGGCCTGGGCGTCACGGCGATGATCGCCGGTTTCATGTCCGGCATGGCGGGCAACATCAGCGCGTTCGCGACCGTCTGGACCTATGACGTGTACCAGCCCCTGATCCGCCGGAAGGCCGCCGACTCGCATTATGTGGCGGTCGGCCGCTGGGCTTCCGTGATCGGAGTATTGGTCGCCATCGCCACCGCCTATGTCTGCTTTGATTTCGACAATATCCTGCAGGAGCTGCAGGTCCTGGTCCTCTTCTTCATCGTCCCGCTTTTCGGCACGGTCACCCTGGGCATGCTCTGGAAGCGGACGACCCCGGCGGCGGGATTTTGGGGATTCCTGATCGGCATTTTGTCGGCGATGGGCCAGTGGATCTGGATTCATCTCCTGCCGGCCGACCAGCCCGGGCATTGGCGCTTCGACATGGGCGCCGTTTACAAGCCCCACGTCGCCGACATCACCCGCTACGCCGACGCCGGCGGGTTCTCCCAAAACACCTACATGTCGTTTTGGGCGCTGCTCGCGACCGTGGTGGCCGTGGTCGCCATCAGCCTGGTCACGAGGCCCAAGCCCGACGGCGAACTCAAGAACCTGGTGATGGGCCTCACTCCGCGGGAGAAGATTCAGGGCCCCTGGCGGCGGCATCCGGTCTTCTGGGCGGGCGTGATCTCCGTGGTGCTCATCGCGGTCAACCTTTACCTCTGGTGATGGAAGACGCGCCGAAAACCCCCGCAACGACTCCGCGGATGGTCCCGATCTGGCTGATCATCGGGATCACCGTCCTGATCTACGGCGTGGCCATCGCCGTGACCGGACTCGTGAATTGGAATCACCCCGCCCCGGGGGTGGCCATGACACGGTTGCACGCCGATTTCTGGTGGGGGCTCTTCATGACGGCCATCGGCCTCTTCTACGTCCTCCGCTATTGGCCGAAGAAAAATCCCTGATTCTGCCCTAATCGCGCCATTCGCCGCGCACTTGGTGGTAGTGGCCGTTCGAGTCCTTGACCCAGGCCGGCGCTACCCAGTGCCCATGGCCGTGCGGCGGGCGGTCCCAATGGCCGGCGGCCCAGACATAGTGTCCCGGGGCGCCGTCCCAATAGCCGCCGATCCAGACATAATCGGGACCGGGGCGCTCCCGCTCGACCATCACCTCGTGGCGGGGCGGCGGCGGCGCCGGATCTAGCTGAATGTTCACGGAAACATCGGCGAGAACCGGCAGGGCCGGGACCATTAGGCCGCAGAATCCGGCGGTGAGCACGCCCATCTTGGCAAACTTCCGCAGGGCGGGAGTGGGCAGCAGATTTTTGAAGGATTGGTTCATGGAGCCATAGACAGCCGAACCGCCGACCCGTGCCGGACGAAATTTGGCGGGCGGGCCCTCCCGGGGCCCACCGCCGCCTATTCCAGCCGCAGCACGGCCGCATCCCGGTCTCCCACGCTGGTGGACAGCGTGGCGCCGCTGACGGACGGGGCGGTGGATTCCTGCCAGAGTTCCACGGCCCGTTGGAAGGGCCCGGGGAGCGAGATGGTGACGGTCCGCGCCGTGCGCGTGGGATTCACCACCCAGAGATAGGTGCCGCCGGCCCCCCGGTGCAGCCGGGCCTTCACCTCCGGGTCGCTGGAGCGGACCTGCTGGCGCACCCCCGCCCAATCGAGCAATCCCGCGAAGAATTCGCGGGTGCCGGGCGCATGGGTTCGAAAATAGCTCCCGCCGGGGAAGGTCCCGATCAGCAGCGTGCGGCCTTTGCCGTAGGCATGATCGACGGCGGCGAGGTGGCCGTTGGCGTACTGGCCCGCGGCCTGGCCTCCGGCCAGCGTGTATTCCTGAAGGAAGTACTGGCCGCCGATCGGGTGGCCCTGGACCGTCAGGGCGAGCTTGCCCAGCAGATCGGGCGTGAATTGGACATAGTCCTCGCGGGCTCCGAACACCTGGTCGAGGCCGAGGTTGGGTTGGACGGTGCCGACGGTGCCTCCATCGCCGAAATATCCCGGGCAGCCCTCGCTGATCAGCTTGCCGCCCTTGGCCACGTAGTCGCGGAGCTTGTCGGCCGTGGACTGCTTGAGCATCTCCGGGTAGGGGAGATAAATCACCGGATATTGGCCGATGTCATCGAGGCTGACGAAATCGGCCTGGATATTGGAGTCGAAGAACGCCTGATAGGCACCCTCCGCCGCCTGGACGTAGTTGCCGCCTCCCCCGGCCCCTTCCGCGGCGGCGGCTCCGCGGCCGCCCGCCGCCCCGCTCCCCTGGATCGAGGCGAAATCGAGGGATTCCTGGATGAAGACGATGCCGACGTCGCCCTTGACTGGCCGCGACTTCCAGATCTCCGGGTGCGCGTTGGTCCAGCGCGCCAGCTTGCCGGCCATCTCCGCGCGCGGCGTGACCGAGCCATCCATGCCCATCGGGCCGAAGGCGCCGAAGAGCGGACCGTCGAGCAGCGGGCGCCAGCGCGTGAAGAGGATGCCGGTGGCGCCGGCCGTCATGTCGATCAGGCTCCACACGCGGACATCCTTCTCGTCCGAACTGCGGCCGTCCTCCAGGGGCCGGCCGAGGACCTGCGGCTGGAGCCAGAGGGGTCCACCGGTCGCTTCGGCGTGCCAGAAGGGCTTGCCGCGCGAGGCGCCGCGCACCAGATCCACCGCCTGAAATTGCATCCACGGGGCGTTGCCATGGCGGGACGCCACCCAGGTGTAGCCATAGGACTCCACCTCATCCACCGTCCGCCACTCGATCTCGGTGAGGGCGCCCACGCCGTGGGCGGTGATCCTGTTCCGGTGGTCGAGCTGGCGGATGATCTCAATGCGCCAGCGCAGCAGCCGGATGGCATCGTCCCGCCGGAAGGCCAGCCAGTCGAGGGAGTCGGCATAGCCCCCGTTGTCCCGCGGCGGATGGACGGCATCCCAGTCGCCCAGGCTGTAGCGGTGCCAGGCGCGGCCGAGGGCCTCGATCGTGCCATATTTTGCCTTCAGCCACTCGCGGAATTTCGCCTGGGCGGCCGGGCCGAAATCGTCCGGCGGGCTGCCCTCGTTCCAGACGTCATAGCCCATCACGGCCGGATTGTCGCGATAGCGCTCGACGAGCGCGCTCAGGAACTTGCCGGCCCGGTCCCGGATCTCGTCATCGTCGAGGGAAAGGGGCGCGCCACCGGTCGCGCTGCCGGAGGCCACGGAGGGATAGCCCTCGGCCCCGTCGGCCGCGATGTGGCGCGCCTTGGGATAGCGATCCCACATCCACTCCGGCGCGCCGGTCATGATTTCGGCGATGATGACCTTGATATGATTCCGGCCCTCGAGTTCCACCATCCGGTCGTAATCGCGCCAGTCGTACTTGCCCGGCGCATTTTCGATGGACGCCCACATGAACCAATGCCGGAACACATTGATGCCCAGCGCCGCGGCGGTCTGGTGATCGCGCTCCCAATCCCGCTCCGGCGGACTCGATTTGCGGAAGTAGACGGCGCCGAAGGGGAACACCGGATCGGGCCACGGCTGCACTTGCGCGCGGGCTGCCAGCGACAGTCCCAGTGCGGCGAAGAGCAGGCCGAGGCGGCCCATGAGGGATCGAGGCATGGCGCGGGTTGGGAAAGGACTACCGGTATGTCTTGTCGTCGAGGTGCGAGAGATCAACCCCATCCGCCAGGACACCCAAAGTGACGACGGCGAAGGTGAAGACGGTCGTGCGGGGCTCCAAATGCCCGCCGAAGGCATGGTTTTGATCGGCGAAGGTGATGTGCGGATGCAGCCGGCCGTTCATCACGTATCCGCTCATGCCCGTGATGTCCGCAAAGCCCTCGGGGTTTTCGACGAACATGTCCTTCGATGGAAAGGTCCGGTTGCTGACCATATGATAATGGTAGCTGCGCACCGATCCGACGGCCGTCAGGATCACGGCGTTCTTGATCTTCTGCTCCTTGACCATGCGCTCGAGTCCGGCCAGGAGGTCCGCCTGGTACTTGAAGCGCAGGATCACGACCCTCTCGAATTTTCCCTCGATGGCGTAGACGTCGGGCACGTCGCTGCTGTTCGGCTTCGAGTCCTGGGCCGGCGTGGTGGCGTTGACGAGCTCCGTGCGGGTTTCATCGGCCGCGAGGGCCCCCGTCAGGGCGAGGGCGAGGATTGCGATGGATGCTTTTTTCATGGGGTAAGCGGGATGGGGCAGGGGACGACGGGACCGCGGCGCCCCGGCCGCGGACTCGGCGCGGGCTAGCGCGTCTTTTCCGGGCGGGGTGCGGGCAGGGCGGCGGCGATCGCTTCAGCGAGGGCCATGAGCGAGAAAGGCTTCGTGAGGACGCAGCAGGCGCCGAACTGACTCGCCACCTTGAGGTAGTCCCGCGCCCCGACCCGGGCTCCGCCGGACATTGCGATGATTTTCACGTGCGGGTATGTCTGCCGGAATTCCTGGATGGTTTCCAGGCCTTCTTTTCCCGGCATGATGAGATCGGTCAGAACCAGATCGGCGCCCTGGCGCGCAAAGAGCGTGAGTCCTTCCTGCCCCTCGGAAGCCTCGATCACCGAATGGCCGAGCTTCTCGAGGCCCATCCGCAGCGATTGGCGCACGCCCTCGTCGTCCTCGATCAACAAGATTCGCGCCATGAATTCATAGGGGTAACATCTCGCGGAGCATTGGCCAGCGGGGAATGACGCCGCCGAACCGGGTCTGGTATCACCGCACCCGCTGGTTATAGCCTTTTCTTCGGCTGGGGGCGGACTAGGGTGCCGGTTACCCCCATGCGAGACCAACCCAGGATGCACATTGCCAGTTTGATCGCGGCCCTGCTGCTGGTCGGCCTGGGAACCGGCTGCCAATCAAACTCACAGGAGTCCGTCGAACCGGCCTACATCGTGGGGGTGACCGGTCTCGGCATGAGGCTGGATCCGATCATCTGGGGCGCCATCACCCGGTTCGACATCGCGAGCGTCGACGGCGCGCCCCCCCGCTCGAAGTCCCGGACGACAGCCCCTCCGGGCCGGCACACGATCGTGATCGATGCAACCAGCGGATGGTCGGGCAAGGCGAACTCCATCACCGTGACCCTGGAGCTCAAATCCGGGCACACCTACCTCCTGCGTCCCTCCGCCTTCGGCGGCCTGGCCGCCGCGGTCGTGATCGACAACGACGCCGGCATGGTGGTCGCTCGCTCCGAGGAGCAGCTCCCGGCTCCCGCCCCTGCTCCCGTGGCCGCCGCGGTCGCCCCGGCTCCGCCCCCCCCGCCGCCGCCCAAGCCCGACGTCGTCGAAAACAACGCCGACGGCAGCCTGAAGACGCGCGGGGTCTCCGAGACCGACGCGCAGGGCCGGGTGGTCAAATATGCGCTCTACGACGGCACGGGAAAGCTGCTTTCCACGGACTATTCCTACTATGGGACCGACGGCCGCCTCGTCCGGACTGATCGCCGGGGAGCGGAAGGCAAGCTGGAGCGGGTCGTGGTGTTTTTCGACACCTTCGCCAAGGTGCTGGACGGGGCGGGCAACGTGATCGGCACCCAGGATCTGCCCAGCGCAGCCAGGTAAAGAGTGATCCCATGCCTCCGGCAATCCGGGCTTTGAAGAAGAGAAAAACAAGCCGGCCTTTGAGGAGCCAAGCCTGGTTTGGCCGGGAGGGCATGCATGGATTCATCTACCGCTCGTGGCTGCAAAACCGCGGGATACCCCGCGATCAGTTCGACGGCCGGCCGGTGATCGGCATCTGCAACACCTGGTCCGAACTTACGCCCTGCAACTCCCATCTGCGCACGATCGCCGAGCATGTCCGGCTCGGCGTGGTGGAGGCGGGAGGCTTCCCCCTGGAGTTCCCCGTCATGTCGCTGGGCGAGACGCTGATGCGTCCGAGCGCCATGATGTTTCGCAATCTCGCCAGCATGGACGTGGAGGAGACGATCCGGGCAAATCCTCTCGACGGCGTGGTGCTCCTGTTCGGATGCGACAAGACGACCCCGTCGCTCCTGATGGGGGCGGCGAGCGTGGATCTTCCGACGATCGGGGTCTCCGGCGGGCCGATGCTGCGGGGCATATTTCACGGCTGCGCCATCGGTTCCGGCACGAATGTGTGGACGATGTCGGAGCAGGTCCGCTCGGGCGCTTTTCCGAAGGAGGAGTTCGCCGAGGCGGAGTCCTGCATGCACCGCTCGCACGGGCACTGCATGACGATGGGCACGGCTTCGACCATGGCGTGCCTGGTGGAGGCCCTCGGAGTGGGCCTGCCCGGAAACGCGGCGATCCCCGCCGTCGATGCCCGGCGCAACGTGCTTGCCCGGGAGGCGGGCCGCCGGATCGTGGCCCTGGTCCGGGAAAATACGGTCCTGTCCAGGATTCTCACCGCCCGCGCGTTCGAGAACGCCATCCGGGCCAATGCGGCGATCGGCGGTTCGACCAACGCGGTCATCCACCTGCTGGCGCTGGCGGGCCGGGTGGGACGGAAGCTGACGCTGGATGATTGGGACCGGCTGAGCCGAAAGATCCCGGCGCTGGTGAACCTGATGCCCTCGGGCGCCTACCTGATGGAGGATTTTCACGAGGCGGGGGGGCTGCCGGTCGTTCTCCGCGAACTGGGGCGCCATGGTCTCCTGCACCGGGACGCCCTGACGGTGAACGGGAGGACGATCTGGGAAAATGTGAAGGGCGCCCGGTGCTGGAGAAGCGAGGTGATTCATCCGTTTGCGCGGCCGTTCAAGCGGGACGCGGGGATTGCGGTCGTGAGCGGCAATATGTGTCCCGACGGGGCGGTCATAAAGACGTCGGCTGCGACGCCGCGCCTGATGAAGCACCGGGGGCCCGCCATCGTGTTCGAGAACATCGAGGAATTTTATCGGCGCATCGAGGACCCCAAGCTGCCGGTCACGAGAAACAGCGTGCTCGTCCTGAAGAACTGCGGTCCGAAGGGTTATCCAGGCATGGCCGAGGTGGGGAATATGCCCCTGCCCCCGAAGCTGTTGAAGCGAGGCATCACCGACATGGTCCGGATCTCCGATGCCCGGATGAGCGGGACCGCCTACGGCACGGTCGTGCTGCACGTCGCGCCGGAGGCCGCCCTGGGGGGCGTCTTTGCGCTCATCCAGGATGGCGACAGCATCGAACTCGACGTGGCCCGCCGCCGGCTTTGGCTGCACGTCGCGGACGCGGAACTCGCGCGGCGCAGGGCGCGGTGGCGGCCGCCCGCCCTGCCGATGGAGCGCGGCTACTACAAGCTCTACGTCGAAGAGGTCCAGCAGGCCAACCGCGGCGCCGACTTCGGCTTTCTCGTGGGCTCCAGCGGCGCGGCGGTGCCGCGGGACAACCATTGACACCTTCCCACATGCCGCTGCCCCAGATGTACCGGATAAGGCAAAAGCTGGCGAGCCAGCGGCTCGGCGACATCCCCGCCGGTGTGCGGGCGGCGCTGGGCCGGGCCCGGCTGCCCATCAAGCGCGGGGACACGGTGGCGGTCGGGGCGGGCAGCAGGGGGATTGCCAACATCGCGGTCATCGTCGCGGCGGTGGTCGCCCACCTCAAGGAGCTGGGGGCGGTGCCCTTCGTCTTCCCGGCGATGGGCAGCCACGGCGGAGCGACACCCGAGGGCCAGCTCGAGATTCTGGAGGGCTACGGCATCACTGAGGCGTCCATGGGATGCCCCCTGCGCGCGACCATGGAGGTGAAGCAAGTCGGCGAAACCCTGGGACTGCCGGTCTGGTGCGATGCCATCGCCGCCGAGGCCGACTGGATCGGGGTGGTCAACCGCGTCAAGCCGCACACCGATTTCAAGGGCGAGATCGAGTCCGGCATGTGCAAGATGCTGACGATCGGCCTGGGCAAGCACAAGGGCGCCAGGCAGTACCACCGCGCCGCGGTCCAGCATGGTTTTGAAAAGGTGATCGTCTCGGTCGCGCGCGAGATGATGGCCAAGGCGCGCGTCGGCTTCGGCCTGGGGATCGTCGAGAACGGCTACGACGAGACGGCCGCGGTTGAGGCCTTCAATGCCCAGGACCTGGAGGCGGGCGAGCGCCGGCTGCTCGCGGATGCCAAGCAATGGATGGCGCGGCTGCCGTTCTCGCCGATCGATGTGCTGGTGGTCGAGGAGATGGGCAAGGAAATCTCCGGCGCCGGCATGGATACCAACGTCATCGGCCGGCACGCGAACCCCAACGAGGCGTTCCCCAAGCATCCGCAGATCCTCCGCATCGTGGCCCTGGATCTGACCGAGGCCAGCGGAGGCAACGCGACCGGCGTCGGCAACGCGGAGTTCGTCACCCGGCGGCTCGCCGGGAAGATCGACTGGAAAAAAACCGCGATCAACATGCTGACGGCGGGCTCGACCAATCTCGCCAAGCTGCCGCTGACCTTCGACTCGGACCGGGAGGCCGTCGAAAGCGCCTTGCAGTGCATCGGGCTGACCACGCCCGAGCAGGCCCGCGTCATCCGCATCAGGAACACGCTCTTGCTGGCGGAAATCGAGTGTTCGGAGGCATTCCTGCCCGAGATCAGGCGAACGCCCTCCCTCGAGATCCTCGGCGAGGCCCGCCCTCTGGCCTTCGACGAAGCGGGCCGAATCGTGCCGCTGGATACCCACGTCCGCATTTGACGAAAGGCCGGTGAGCAGGCAGATTCGGCGGCCTAACCCCGCTTCGGAGCTTTTGACCCTCCCGATGTCCACCCCCGCTGGATCCGATTCCATCCCGCCTCCGCTGATCAAGCGGAGGGAGTTCGCCAAGATTCTCGCCGGCGGCATCGTCGGCGCCGGCTTCGCCGGACGCGCTGCCGCCCAACCGGCGCCGGAGCTGCCGGCGCCGAAACCAAGGACGAACACGCTGCACCACGCGGGCGGGGATTACCACTGCGTCGCCGGCGATCACTGGGCGTCGAAGAAGAATTTCGAATTCCACAAGCGCCAGGGCGTCACCTCGTTCAGCCCCAGCATGGACGCCGGCGGCGACACGGTCTATCGCGGCAGCGGCAAGGGCGGCCCGGCCGCGATCGAGGCCTGGGACCTCGACCAGATGAAGCGGTGGAAGGACGCCTGCGACCAGGCCGGGATGCTGTGGGAGGGGATCCGGATGGACTCCCGCTACATCTACCTGCGGCCCGGCTCGGAGCGCGACCGGGCGGTCGACACGATCATCGGCAATATCCGGAAGGCCTCGCAGGTGGGCGTGAAATTGATCTCCCATCACTGGACGCTCATACCCATCCGGCGAAATCGCAATACACCGGGTCGGGGCGGGTCCGTCTACAAGGCGTTCAAACTTGAGGAGAACTGGCGGGACTTGCCGGTCGAGGGAAACGGGGTCGTCCCCTACGACGAGTATTGGGAGCGAATCACGAATTTCCTCACCAAGGTGATTCCGGTGTGCGCGCAGGTGGATGTCCGGATGGCCGCCCACCCCTACGATCCCCCGGGACTTCCCCGCGGCTACCAGGGCGTCGACAACTGGGATGCCGCCCCCGACACGGTTCTCGAATCGCTCAAGAAATACGAGGCGGTGGTCGACAGCCATTACAACGGATTCCAGCTCTGCCTCGGGACCTGCGGGGAGGGCTGTCCGAATCCGCGGGAGGACATCCTTCCCATCGTCAGCTATCTGGCCGGGAAGGGGAAGATCCACCAGATCCACATGCGCAACATCCGCGGGAGGCTGCACGATTTCCAGGAGGTCTACATCGACGAGGGCGACATGAACTTCATCGAGGTGGTCCGGATCCTGCGGGACGCGGGCTGGGCCGGCAGCTACCTCCCGGACCACAATCCGGCGCATCCGGACGATCCAGGCAAGTACGAGGCGTACGCCATGGCCTTCGGCTACATCAATGCGCTGATCCGGTCGGCGAACTCCGAGGTGCCGGCTTGATCCGCTGCGACCGCGGCGCCGTCCCCCGATCATGAAAAACCTCCTCTGGAGCGCCGCCGGTCTGAGCCTGGCTCTCGGACTCTCTCCCGGCCGGGCCCAGGACGCCGCCCTCCGGCCGCATATCCTCGGCGTCGCCCAGGTGGCGCTGTACGTGCACGACCTGGCGGCGTCCCGGAGCTTCTACCGGGATTTTCTGGGCTACGAGGAGGCCTTCACGCTGAAGAATCCCGATGGCAGCCTGCGCTCTGCCCTGTTCAAGATCGGCGACCGGCAGACGGTGGAACTCATTCCCGAGGTCGCCCCCGCCACGGACCGGCTCAATCACATCGCCCTCGAGACCGACGATGCGGAGGCGATGCGGACGTACCTGAAATCGCGCGGCATCGTGGTACCCGAGCACGTGACGAAGGGCCAGGTCACGACCGCGTACTTCACGGTGACGGATCCGGACGGGCACACGGTGGAGTTTGCACAGTACGGGCCGGAGAGCGGAATGGCCCGGGACGCGGGGAGGCACCTGCCCGCCGCGCGGATTTCGGAGCACATGTCCCACGCCGGCATCATGGTCCGCCACCTCGACGCCGCCCTGAAATTTTACGGTGACATCCTCGGCTGCGCGGAGATCCGGCGCGGCAGCGGCAACGGCAAGGTTCTCAGCTGGGTGAACCTGCGGGTGCCCGACGGCACGGACTGGGTCGAGTTCATGCTCTACGCCGGGACGCCGACGCTGGCCAAGATCGGCGTCAACCACCACTTCTGCCTGCTGGTGCCCGACGCCGCCAAGGCGGCGGAGATCCTGGGCCGCCGGCCGCTGCCCCCCGGGGCCCGTCTCCTGCCCGAGGTCTCGGTCGGCAACGATCACAAGCGGAAGGCGCAAGCCTACGATCCCGACGGCACCCGGCTGGAATTCATGGAGCCGCGCACGGTGGACGGGCTGCCGGCGCCCTCCTCGACGGCGCCGCCGCCGGGCTGAGCAGTTTGCCCGCATCGATCCCACGAACCAAGCGTCTAGCCTTCCACCCCATGATGACGATGAGCCGCCGTGCTTTCCTGGCCACCCTTCCGGCGCTGTCCGCCGGCCTTGTTCGCGCCGCCGACTCCGCGGACGCCGCCATCCCGAAGAACCTGAACGTGAAGTGGGCGCTGAGCCTGGCGCTCTGGCGGTACTTCACCCGCGGGCCCTTCACCGACATTCTCGATATCATGCGGGACACCGGCTTCATCGGCATCCGCCTCACCAGCTATCCCGATTTCATGCGGCAATACGGCCTGACCCAGGCCCAGCTGCAAAAGGAGCTCGAGCAGCGCGGTCTCCATGCCGTGTCGATCTCTTGGAACGGGCCCCTCATCGATGCCAGCCAGCGCCAGGAGGTCCTGAACAGCGCGCGGACCGCGATGAAGTTCCTGGGCGAGCTTGGCGCCAACCATCTGGTGGTGTTTACGCCGGCGCGGAACCGCCCCGGGGCGAATACCGCCAAGGGCTTCGACGAGCTTTGCGCGCGGTGCAACCAGATCGGCGAACTGGCCGGGGAGATGGGATTCACCGCCGGGGTGCACAACCACATGGGCCAGATGGTCCAAACCCGCGAGGAAATCGACCGGTTCATGGCGGCGACCGACCCCAAGCTCTTCGGCTTCTCGCCCGACACCGCCCACCTCAACCTGGCCGGCTGCGACGTGGTGGCGACCATGGAGCGCTACAAGGAGCGGATTCATTTCCTCGACTACAAGGACTCGCGGTGGACCACGCCGACCGCGGATGTGGTGCAGCCGAGCGGCGCCGTGCTGCCGAAGGATTCCGACAACGCGCGCTTCTTCTCGAGCATCTACGACCTGGGCGATGGCCAGGTCGATTTCCCGGGATGCCACCGGGTCCTGAAAAGCGTGAGCTACCGCGGCTGGATCTGCGTGGACCTGGACACGGCCCGCCACGGCCCGCTGGCCAGCTACCGGCACTGCGATGCCTACATCACCAGCCGGCTGGAGCCGATTTACCTTTAGCGGGCCCTAAATTTCCCCATGATCCATCGCCTTGCCGCCACGGTGCTCCTGATTGTTTCCGCTGCGGGCCAGGCCCCGGCGCTCCGCGCCGCCGCGCTCGAGGATTATGTCGCCCATGCGCCCTTCAAGATGCCGGCTGTGCCGCTGCCGTCATTCCCCGACCGCAATTTTTCCATCGCGGATTATGGTGCCGTGGGCGACGGGCAGACCGTCGACACCAAGGCGATCGCCCAGGCGATCGCGGCCTGCGTGGCGGCCGGGGGCGGTCACGTGGTCATTCCTCCGGGCCTGTGGCTGACCGGGCCCATCGAACTGCAAAGCAACGTCGATCTGCACACCGAGCGCGGGGCGCTCGTGCAGTTTACCCCGGATCACACGGCCTACCCGATGGTGGTGCACGGCGACCGCGGCTATTATGCCGAATCGGACATCACCGGCGTCGGACTCAGGAACATCGCGGTGACGGGCGAGGGGATCTTCGATGGCGCCGGCGACACGTGGCGTCCCGCGCGAAAATCGAAGGCGACCGATGCCCAGTGGCGGGCGTTTCTGGCGCGAGGCGGGGTGGTCAGCAACGACGGGGCGGATTGGTGGCCGACGAAGGAGGCGATGGCGGGCGAGGACTATCTCATCGCGCTCGGCCAGAGGACCAAGACCCCCACGCAGGAGGAACTGCTGCCCGGGCGGGATTTCAAGCGGTCGCCCCTCTTTTTTCTCGATCAATGCGAGACCGTCCTTCTCGACGGCATGACCCTGCGGAATTCCCCCTCCGGCCTGTTCGAGCCGACCCGGTGCGCCAACCTGACCGTGCGCTCCGTCACGCTGTTCAACGAATGGTGGGCGCAGAATGGGGACGGCATGGACATCAACAACTGCCAGAATGTCCTCATCTACCGCTGCACGCTCAGCACGGGGGACGACGCCATCTGCATGAAGGCCAATGGCACCCAGCATCCCGGGGAGGACGCGGCGCTGCGCAACGTGATCGTCGCCGAATGCACCGTCTATCACGGCCACGGAGGATTTGTGGTCGGCGGCACGACCGACGCCGGCATGCGCAATCTCTGGGCGACGCACTGTGACTTCGTCGGGACGGACACGGGGATCCGGGTCAAGAGCGGCCTGGGCCACGGCGGCCTCGTGCACGATGTGACGATGGACCACATTTACATGCGGGACATCGTCAACGATGCGATCATCTTCGACACCCACTACGACAACACCCCGGTCAGCGCCTCGACCCTGAAGGCCCCGCTGCCCCGGGACCCGGCCAAGACCCCGGAATTCCATGACGTCCTGGTCAGCGAGGTGTACTGCCTGGGCGCCGGGACGGCGATCTCGATCACCGGCCTGCCGGACCATCCGATCAACCGCGTCAAGTTCGAGAATGTGGCCATCACGGCCAAGCGCGGATTCCACGCGTCCCAGGCCAAGGACATCGTGCTGAAGGGCGTGAAGATCACCACCCCGGAGTCGCCGGCGGTGACGCAGAAGGATACGAGCAACATCCAGTTCGTGAACTGACTCGCGCGGCCGGCCGCGCGCTGTCACCAGGACAGATTGAGCTGGAGGGTGGGTTTGGCGAAACCGTGCTGTTCCGCCTCGACCGGGGCGGTGACGTCCAGCGAGACTTTCTTCTTCTTCGCATGCAGGACCGAACCGGTCTTGAGAAAGTGGGCCAGGGGAGTTTCGAAGACGGGCACGACGGCCGCGGGGCTCTTGGTGTCCTTGACGATGAAGGGATCCATCATGATCACTCCGGAGTTGCCCGGGGAGGATGAACTCGCGTTGCGCTGGATCGCCTCGCTCAACTGATGGGCATCGGCCGCCACCAAATCGGTCATTTCCTTGCGGACATCGACGGCCGGCTCGGAGGCGCCGTCGGCCGCAGGAGTCGCGCTGGTCGCCTGCGAGCGCAAATCCGCCGCCAGCGCGAGCAGGCCCAACGCAAGGGGCAAAATCCGCCAATGGGCTTTCATCGAGAAAGGAATAGAAAGGCCCTCCCTGGGATGGGTTCCAGCCAATTTCCTGCCGGCCTGGACGGCAGGTGCGGCCAAACTATGCCACGACCGCAGGCACACTTGACTCGACCTGCCCGGATGATGGCGCTCATGCTTTGAGCCTCGTTGATCGCCTTTGAACACGCTCTGGTGCTCCTGCTGCTCATTGCGAGCCTTAGCGTCGTCGCGCGCTGGCTGCCGTGGCCGGTGCTGATCACGTACCTGCTGGGTGGGGTGATCGCCGCCCTGGTCCCCGCTTTTCCGCGGCTGACGCTCGATCCGGGCTTTTTCTTCCTCTGCTTCCTGCCGCCGCTGCTTTTCTCCGACGGCTGGCTGATGCCGCTGCGGGAATTTGCCAAGGCCAAGCGGCCGATCCTGCTCCTCGCCATTGGACTGGTCATCTTCACGACTCTGGCGGTCGGGCTGGTGGCCCATTGGCTCGTACCCGGCTTGCCCCTGGCGATGGCTTTTGCCCTCGGCGCGATCGTTTCGCCGACCGACGCTGTGGCCGTGAGCGCCATTACGGAGCGCCTCCGTGTGCCCGCCCGCCTCACCACCATCCTGAGCGGCGAGAGCCTGATGAACGACGCGACGGGACTGGTCGGTTTCAAGTTCGCCCTCGCCGTCGTGCTGGGCGGCAGCTTCACGGTGCGCGGCATGGCCGTGGAATTTTTCCTCCTGTCCACGGGCGGCTTCGCCATCGGCCTTGTGGTTGGCTATGGCGTCGGGCGTCTCCGAGACCTTTTGCGGCGCCTGAATGCGAGCGACGCCCTGATCGAGGTCACCCTGTCCCTCCTGACTCCCTACGCCGCATATCTCCTCGCGGACCATGTGGGCGTGTCGGGGATCCTCGCCGTGGTGGCCGCCGGACTCTACAGCGGCTGGCGCGATCCGGTGCGGATGGATGCGGAGACGCGGCAGACGGCCTGGGGAGTCTGGTCGCTTGTCCTCTTCTGGCTCAACGGCATCGCGTTCGTCCTGCTCGGCCTCCAATTCCCAAGGCTGCTCGCGGCTGTGAGCAATGACTACACGGCACTCCAGCTCCTGGGCTTCACGGCGGCCATCGCCGGCACCGCGATCGTCGCGCGCCTGGCCTGGGTCTATCCCGGCACCTATCTCCCATTCCTGATTCCGAGGGTGCGGGCCAAGGAGAAGCGACCTCGGCGTGCCGCGGTGCTCGTACTGGGGTGGGCCGGCATGCGGGGCACCGTCACGCTGGCAGCGGCGCTGTCCATCCCGCTGGTGCTCGACGATGGTTCCCCCTTCCCGGGCCGCGACATCGTCATCTTCCTGGCCTTTGGCGTCATCGCCGTGACGCTCCTGGTGCAGGGCACCACCCTCGAGGCCCTGATTCATCGGCTGGGACTGAGGGAGGACGAGAGCCGTCCGAAGGAGGAGCGGCTCGCGCGCATGACGGCGGTCGAGGCCGGCCTGCAGGTCCTGCGCACCATCGAGGCGTCCGCGGCCACGCCGGACGAACACGCGGCGCTGGGGCACGTGATCGCGGAGTACGAACAGAGGCTCGCGGTCCTCACCGCGGAGGGAGAGACGCGCCGAAGCGCGCAGCAGCGCCGCAACGCGGGCCACCGCTACCGTACCGCCGCGCTCCAGGCCGAGCGCCAGGCGGTCAATGATCTCTGGCTCCGCGGCATCATCATCGACGAGGTCCACCGCCCCCTGCAGGAGCTCCTCGACCACGAGGAGTCGATGCTGGTTGGCTCCGCGCCCGCCGCCGACGAGGCCTGAGGGCCGATAACGGACACCTTCAGCCCACTCCGCTCACGCCTTCTTCACGGTCTCCCAGCGCTCGCTCTTCGCCGACTTGAGCACCGCGTCGGTGACCAGGTCCGTGGCCAGCCCGTCGCGAAAGGTGGGCGCGGCGGGCTCCCCGTCGGTCAGCCCCTGCACGAAGTCCGCGACCTGGTGGACGAAGGAATGCTCGTAGCCGATCTGCAGGCCGGGGACCCACCAGCTTTTCATGTAGGGCTGGTCGCCGTCGCTCACGTGGATCGAGCGCCAGCCGCGCACCAGGCCGGCGTCGCGGTGATCGAACCACTGCAGGCGGTGCAGGTCGTGGAGGTCCCAGGAGAGGGAGGCGTGCTCGCCGTTGATCTCAAAGGTGTAGAGCGCCTTGTGGCCGCGCGCATAGCGGGTGGCCTCGAAGGTCGCGAGCGAGCCGTTGGCAAAGCGCGCCAGGAAGGCGCTGGCGTCGTCGATGCCGACCTTCCGCAGCTTGCCGCTGCCGGCGTCCTTGCGCTGCTTCACGAAGGTCTCGGTCATCGCGGTGACCCGGGAGATCCCGCCGTTCAGCCAGAGCGCGGTGTCGATGCAGTGCGCCAGCAGGTCGCCGGTGACGCCGCTGCCGGCGATGGCGGCGTCGAGCCGCCACGTCCCGGGTCCGCCCTGGGGCACCTCGGCGGAGATGGTCCAGTCCTGAAGGAATTTTGCCCGGTAGTGGAAGATTTTTCCGAGCTGGCCCTCGTCGATGAGCTGCTTGGCGAGCGTGACGGCGGGGATTCGGCGGTAGTTGTACCAGACCATGTTCGGCACCTGGGCCTTCTCGACGGCCGCGACCATGGTCCGGGCCTCGGCCGCGTTCATCGCCAGCGGCTTTTCGCAAAGGATCATCTTGCCGGCTTTGGCGGCGGCGATGGCGATCCGGCTGTGGACGTTGTTGGGCGCGGCGATATCGATCAGGTCGATGTCGGGGCGGGCGACGAGCTTCCGCCAGTCGGTCTCGATCGACTCATAGCCCCACGTGTCCGCAAACGCCCGGGTCTTGGCGGGGTCGCGGCCGCAGACGGCCTTGAGCACGATCCGGCGGTCCAGGGGGAAGAAATTATTGACCTTGCGAAACGCGTTGGAGTGGGCCCGGCCCATGAAGCCGTAGCCGATGATGCCGACGTTGAGGGGTTTCATGGCGGAGGAGGACTTCAGGCGGACCAGCCGTGGTTTTTTCGGACTTCGATCATGGCCGTGAGGATGTCGTTCCAGGTTTGCTGCTTCAGCATCGTCTCGTTGGGGAACATGCAGCCGTCCCAGCAGATGTGCCGGAACTTCCGCGTGAGCTTGCCGGCGCCCGTCCGGAGCCAATAGCCGGAATCGCGCGGGAGGTTGAGCTTGCCGCGGGGGTCGGTGGGGACGCAGTGACGGCCGGTCTTGTCGTGCGTGCCGGAGCCGAAGACGGTGCCGTCGTTCTGGGCCACGTGGAAGTCGATGGTCCAGGGGCGAAGCGCCTCGGTGAGCTTCGTCATGGCGGCATGAAACACCCCGGGCTCCCAGTGGAATTGCTTCGGGACGATGCGCTGCCGGGGGGCGTTTGCCCCCAGCATGTAGAGGAGCGTGTGCGACATGTCCGCCTGGAAGCCGAGGACCTTGGGCTGTCCGACCGCCTCGAGCAGGTCGATCATGTCCTTCCAGCTGTGCATGCCGCCCCAGCAAATCTCGCCCTCGGCGGCAAGGCGCTCCCCGTGGCCGGCGGCGACGGCCGCGGCCTCGCGAAAGGTCGCCGCGATCCTTTTCGTGTTCCCCTTGGGGTCGCGGGCCCAGTCGGAGACGGAGGCGGCGGAGTCGATCCGCACGATTCCGTGCGGCCGGATGCCGATGGCGCGGAGCCGAGCGGCGATGCGGCAGGCCTGCCGGACCTGGCCGAGAAACTTCCCCCGTTCCTCCGCGTCGCCCATGGCCGAGCCGCCGCCGGTCGGGGGCCATACGGGAGCGACCACGGAGCCGGCGACGAGGTTTTTCCCCCGGAGCTTGTCGGCGAGTCTCTTGAGATCGGAATCGCCGCTGTCGATGGGGATGTGCGGCGCGCAGAGAAAGAGATCGACCCCGTCGAATTTCACGCCGTCAACCTCCGCCCGGGCGGTGAGGTCGAGCATGGTGTCGAAGTCGATGAACGGCTCGGCGCCGGGACTGCCCTTGCCCACGAGGCCGGGCCACATGGCATTGTGAATCTTGGGGTAGTTATTCGTCGGCATGGGACGGGGAGAGGGACTTACGGAGTGGGGCCTTTAAGAGAGGGGGCTTCGGGATGCGCATCGGGGCCGAAGTAGCGCAGGACGACGAGCGGCTCGACGGGGCTGGTGTTGACAAACGTGACCCCGGCCCGCGCGGCGTCCTCCGTGCAGAACACCTCGTCCTCGGTGAGTTCGTGGAACCGGATGAGCTTCGGGCAGTCGAGCGCCAGCCGGTTCATCCGGCCCTTGCCCTGGACGGTGATGAGCCCATAGGCGCCTCCGTCCGTGATCGTGCACTGCGCGCCCGGCTCGACGGTAAGCTCCTTGGCCGTGAAGTATTGCACGCCCTGGACGCGGCCATAGACGATCCAGCGATCGGCGAATCCCTCCCCCTGCGCGCCGGCCACCGGGACGGGCTCGAGGTAGTGATGGGCCTTGAAGTGCGGATCCAGGTTTTCCTCCCAATCGAGCTGGTCGACGATGAAGTCGAGATCGCGATGCCGTTCCGGCGGCATGTCCTTCACGAGGAGGGCCCACGGCACGGCGCGGCCCTCGACGAGCGACTGGTACATGCCGAACACGTCCGAACCCCACTGCGGCTCGTAGGTGCAGAGGGAGCCGGGCGCGTGCAGCACGCCCGGGGGGATGAGCCAGCCCGTGCCGGGTTTCAGGCGATAGGCCCGCGAGAGATCGAGGATGCCGTTGTCGCCGCGGTTCCAGTCCTCCAGGCATTGGCGGACCTGGGCCTTCGTGGTGCCCGGCTCAAGGCCCATGAACGTGTAGGGGAAGTTGTTGCCGACGTTGTTGTGCTGCGGGGGAAAGTAGTAGGATTCCGGCTTCCCCTCCTGCCCCACGAGCCGCGCCTGCGCCTGCGACTGGTGCAGGTGGTGCGGGATGGGCCCCATGTTGTCGAAGAACTTCGAATAGACCGGCCAGCGGCGGTATTTATCCCAGATGGACTTGCCGATGAGGGCGGCGCCGCATTCGGCGACAGCCGCCGCGAGCGTGAAGCGGCTCTTGCCCACCACCACGTAGCTCAGGCCCTCGTCGGGCGTGCGGTTGTCGTTGGCGGCGGGCGTCGTCGAGGCGAACCATCGCTCGTCGATGCCGCCGCGATCCAGGCCGAACGCATAGAGATCGTCGGGATGGAGCTTGAGCCGCTGGCCCGGCTGGAGAAAAGAGCGCGGCACCCAGCAGGGCGCAAGGCGCAGGAGGCCGCCGGTGTCATCCAGGGCGCCTTCGACCAGGCCTTTTACGCTGGAGCCGATCGTCGCAAGGCCGGTGACGGAAAGCTGGGGCATGGGGCAAATTTCAAGTTCAGGGCAACGTCTTGAGCCGGATGTCCTTGAACTGGACCGTCATGGGAAGGCCCGCGTGCAGCTGCAGGGCGATCACGCCCGATTCGGGCGCATTCGGCTGGTCGAGGTCGATCGCGTCCGCCGTGAGCGTCCCGTTGAGGAATTGCCGCAGGTGGTTCCCCTCGGCGATGATGACATACTCGTTCCAGTCCTGTTTGTGATTGGCCGCAAGGATCGCGGCCGGATCGGCGGTGGTCCCGAGCACTTCAATATGCGGTTTTCCGCCCTCGCCGCCGGTGATGCTAACCCGCTGCCCGGGCAGCGCCAGGAAGCCGCGGTAACCTTCCTCGTAGAGCTGTCCCACATATTTTCCGGATCCGTCCATGTCGGCTTGGTAGCCTTTCACGACCCAATGCTCCGGATCGACAACCCGGCTGCGGTACTGGATGCCGGAGTTCGCCCATCCCGTCGCATTGTCGGACAGGAGCCGGAACGAGGCGTGCAATTCGAAGTTTTTCGGCTGACCGCCCCTCCAGATAAGGAAGGTGTTTCCCTTGTCGGGTTTCTCGGCAATCACGCGCCGGCCGACGATGGCGCCGTCTTTCACGGACCAGAGTTTCGGGTCGCCGTCCCAGTTCGAGAGATCCTTGCCGTTGAAGAGGCTGATGAAATGCGGGTCGGATGCGGGAGACTGGGCCGACGTTCCCGGCGCAAAGAGTAGGCCCAGGGCCAGATGGGCCGCCAAGGCGGCTGGCCGGGCGAGCGAGCTCAGGGTGGGGATGCTCATGGCTGAGCGGAAATCTGCCGGGGCATTCCTGGGGTTGAAAGCCTTTTTGGGATGCTGAAGACTGGTCCGATGAACGCTATCCTCCGCGTAGCCTGTCTCGTCCTGGCCGTCGCGCCCGCCGCCGCTCGGGCCTGGTACGAGCCGGGCCACCGCATGGTAAACCAACTCGCGCTCGACTCACTGCCGGCCGATTTTCCGGCTTGGATCCACGAGCCCGCCACGGTGGACCGCATCGTCTTTCTCTCCCAGGAACCCGACCGCTGGCGACGGTCCCGCGAGACGCTGCTCCAGCATTACAACGGCCTGGATCACTTCATCGAGCTGGAGCAGATCGGGGATGCGGGCCTCGAGCTCGCCTCCCTCACGCCCTTCCGGTACCAGTTCGCCGCGGAATTTGCCGCGGGCCGCGCCGCCCACCCCGACCGGTTTCCCGCCATCGATGCCGCCAAGGACCAGGATCATTCCCTGGAGTGGCCGGGGTTCCTGCCCTGGGCCATCGCCGAATACTACGCCAAGCTGCAGGCGCAGTTCTCGTATCTGAAGACCTATGAGCTCTACGGGGGCACCCCGGAGGAAATCGCGAACGCCCGGGCCAATGTCATCTACGTCATGGGGGTGATGGGGCACTTCGTCGGCGACGGCTCCCAGCCTCTGCACGTCACCGTCCATCGCAGCGGCTGGATCGGGCCGAATCCTCACGGTTACACCACGAGCGACTTCCATGCCCTGATCGACGGCGCCTTTATCGCCAAGGCCGGGATCACTCTCGCCGAACTCACTCCCCAGGTCGTTCCGGGCCGTCCGCTCAACCTCACGCCGCGGCCGGACGGACGGGACCCCGCCTTTGTCGCCGCCGTCGATTATTTGCGGGAGACGCTGGCCACGGTGGAGCCGATGTTCCGCTTGGTTCAGGAGCACAAGTTGGTGGATGGGGGGCCGGGCAGCAGCGAGGGCCGCAAGTTCATCGATGGTCGGCTGTTGGCCGGCGGTGAGATGCTGGGCTCCCTCTGGCTGACGGCCTGGCGGCAGGCCGCCCCCGACGCGGTCTTGAAGGCGACCCTGGTGCAGCGAAAAGGGTAGGGCGCTTTGTCCCAAAGCGCCGCGGGTTGGGACAACCCGCTGCTACCTCGGTATCGTAATGTTGTCGCAATGTTTATCTGCTATGATGGGAATTTCACCTCCATGCGCACCATCATCTCCGCCTCCGTTGCCTTGGCGCTGCTCGCCTCGCTGACTGCCCGCGCGCAGTCTTCATCCGCTTCCTACGCCGTTTCCCAGACCTTCCACGTCGGAGGCGCCGGAGGGATGGATTACATAACGGCTGACCCGGAAAACAAGCTGCTCTTTATCCCGCGCGAAACCCATACGATGGTCATCGACGCCACCACCGGGAAGACCGTGGCCGATATTCCGGGCCAGAAGCACAACCATGGAGTCGCGCTGGTGCCCAGCGCCGGGCGCGGTTTCATCTCCGACGGCGACGATGCCTCGGTCGTGATCTTCGACCTCAAGACCTACCAGGTTCTCGGCAAGGTGAAGGTGGTGGAGGACGCGGACGGCATCATCTACGACCCGGCCAGCAACAAGGTCCTTCTGGATTGCGGAGACAGCGGCGTGATGATTCCGATCTCACCCCAGGTCGATCCCCAGGGCGGCAGCGCCGATCCAGCCGTCGATTTGGGCGGCAAGCCTGAGTTCCTCGTCGCCGACGGGCAGGGCAAGGCCTATATAAACATTGAGGACAAGGATCTGGTGGCGGTGGTGGACACCAAGACCATGAAGATCATTGCGAAATGGCCGGTGGCCCCCGGCGGCTCGCCGGTCGCCATGGCGATGGACCCCGACCATCGCCGGCTTTTCATCGGATGCCGGAAGCCGCAGAAGCTGATCGTCATGAGCGCCGATGACGGCAAGATCCTCGCCGATCTTCCGATCGGCGCGGGCGTCGATGCCGCGGCCTTCGACGGCGATGCCTTTGCCAGCTGTCGCGATGGCACGCTGGCGGTGGCCCGGGAGACTTCGCCGGGCAAGTTCGAGATCGTCCAGAACGTCAAGACCGCGGTGGGCGCCAAGACGCTGGGCCTGGATCCGACGACGCACACTCTCTATCTCCCCACGTCGGAGTTCGCGCCGGCGGCGGCGGGAGGTCGCTCGGCCGCCAAGCCGGGAACCTTCATGGTCGTGGTGGTGAAGCCTTCCGGATCGATGTAAGGACCCGGATCGGAGGGCCGCGCAATCCCCGGGGCGCTGCCCGGGGATTTTTTCAAGATTGCGAAGCAGACCGCCTAAGGGAAGCGTGCCTGCCTCCCTTTTGCCCTCCTCCGACACCTTCCTTGCCGCCCTGGGCCGGCTCTTTCCGGCCGCGCGGCTCCTCAGCACCGAGGCCGGGCTCGCGCCCTTTGAATCCGACGGGCTGACGGCGTTTCGCGCCCAGCCGCTGGCGGTGGTGATCCCCGAGAGCAGCGCAGAGGTGATCGCGGCGGTGCGCCTGTGCCACCAGCACGCGGTCCCATTTGTGGCGCGGGGCAGCGGCACCAGCCTTTCCGGCGGCTCCGTGCCGGTGGCAGGCGGCGTGGTCATCGCGCTCAACCGCCTGAACAAGATCCTGCGGCTGGACGCCGCCCAGCGCATCGCCGTGGTGGAGCCGGGCGCGATCAACACCTCGATTTCCCAGGCGGCCGCCCGCCACCGGCTGTACTACGCGCCCGATCCCTCCAGCCAGCAGATCTGCACCATCGGCGGCAACGTCGCCTTCAATGCCGGCGGCGCGCACTGCCTCAAATACGGCATGACCTCCAACCACGTGCTGGGCCTTACCGCCGTCCTGCCCGACGGCGAATTGATCGAGCTCGGCGGCGAGAGCCTGGAAAACGCGGGGCCCGACCTGGTCGGGCTGTTCGTGGGCCACGAGGGCCTTTTCGGCATCGCGCTGGAGATCACCCTGCGCCTGCTCCCGATGCCCGAATGCTACCGCACGCTGCTGGCCGCCTATGACCGCGTCGAGGACGCCGGCGAGGCGGTGGCGCGGGTGGTGGCGGCGGGATTCCTCCCCGGCGCGATGGAGATCATGGACCGGCTGGCGATCGAGGCCGCGGAGGCGGCGGTGCATTGCGGCTACCCGGAAAACGCCAACGCCATCCTGATCGTCGAGCTCGAGGGCGAGCGGATGGGGGTGGAAGCGGAGTTCGGCCGGCTCAAGGAGCTGATCAACGCCTCCGGGGCGCGCGAGGTGCGGGTGGCGCGCGACAGCGACGAGCGCCTGCTCTTCTGGAAGGGGCGCAAGTCCGCGTTTTCCGCGGTGGGCCGCCTGTCGCCCGATTTCCTGGTGCAGGATGGCGTCGTGCCGCGCGGGAAATTGGGCGTCGCGCTGCGGGAGATCGAGACGATGAGCCGCGAGCGGGGGATCCGGGTCGCCAACGTCTTCCATGCCGGCGACGGGAACCTCCACCCGCTCATCCTCTTCAACGGCCGCGAGCCCGGCGCGCTGGAGCGGGCCGAGGCGCTGGCGGGCGACATCCTGCGGCTTTGCCTGCGCCTGGGCGGCTCGATCACGGGCGAACACGGCGTCGGACTGGAGAAACGGGCCTATCTGGCCGAGATGTTCAATCCCACCGACCTGGCGGTCATGCACCGGATCCACCGCGCCATCGATCCGCAGGAGCTCTCCAATCGCGGCAAGATGTTTCCCGGCGGCGAGGCGCCCGCCCTGACCGCCCACGGGGCCCACCCGCTGGAGCGCGCCGGGCTCATCTCCCGCGAATGAGCCCGGCGTCCGCGAGTTCCGTGCTGCAGCCGCGCACCATCGACGAAGTCGTGGAGGCCGTCCGCGGCCACGTCCGGCTGCTGCCCGTCGGCGCCGGCACAAAGCCCGTGCCCGCGGCCGTGCCGCCCGGGTTTGCGGCGCTCAGCCTCCGCGACCTCACGGGCATCCTGGAGTACGATCCGGCGGAGTACACTTTCACCGCGCTCGCGGGCACGCCGGTCCGGACCGTCGCCGACGCGCTGGCTCGCCATGGACAATACCTCCCGTTCGATCCGCCCTGGGCGGAGGCGGGCGCCACGCTCGGCGGCACGATCGCCACGGGAGTAAGCGGGCCGGGACGCCAGCGCTACGGCGGGGTCCGCGACTTCATCCTCGGCCTGCGCTTCGTGACCGGCGCCGGCGAGCTCGTCCAGGGCGGCGGGAAGGTCGTCAAGAACGCCGCGGGCTTCGACCTCCCGAAGCTGTTCGTCGGCAGCCTCGGCCGGCTGGGTGTCGTGGCGGAGGTCACCTTCAAGGTGTTTCCCCGGCCCAGGGCTTATGCGACGCTCCGGATCGAGTTGCCCGGCCTCGCGGCCGCGCTGGCCGCCGTGGCCCGGCTGGGCTCGTCGCCCTTCGACCTCGAGGGCCTCGAGCTCGACCCGCCCGGCACGCTTTGGCTGCGGCTCGGCGGAGCGCCGGAGACCTTCGGCGGACGGCTCGATCAATTGGAACGCCACGTTGGCGGGGCCGGCCAGCGGCTGGAAGGGGAGGCCGAGGCGGAATTTTGGCGCCAGCGGGTGCCGCTGGCGGCCGATCCCGGCCGTCAACTCCTCGTCAAGGTGCCGGTTACGCTGGAGGCGATTCCGGCCCTCGATGCGCTGCTCGCGGCGGCGGGAGCCGGACGGCAGTACGGCGCCGGCGGGAATGTCGCCTGGATCGCGTGGCCGGGGTCGGCCGACCAATTGGATGCGCTCCTGGTGGCGCGCGGCCTCTCGGGGCTGGTGCTCGCCGGCGCCGCGGCCCGCGCGCTGGTGGGGCGCGTCCGCGGCGAGGGCTTCCGCCGCCGGATCAAGGCCGCCCTCGACCCCGACGGACGTTTCCCAAGTTTCTGAGCCCGCCCCATGCTGCACACCATCGCCAAAGACCGCGCCGGCCCGCAGACAGCCGCCATGACCCATGCGGTGGAGGCCTGCGTCCATTGCGGCTTTTGCCTGCCGACCTGCCCGACGTACGTCGTCCTCGGCGAGGAGATGAATTCGCCGCGCGGGCGGATCGTCCTCATGAAGGAAACGCTGGAGGGACGGCTATCGGTCGAGGAGACCAAGCCCTACCTCGACTGCTGCCTGGGCTGCCTGGCCTGCGAAACCTCCTGCCCCTCGGGCGTGCCCTACGGCGAGCTTCTGACTCCCTTCCGGGCCTGGGCCGAGCCGCAGCGCCGCCGCTCCCTGGGCGACCGCCTGCGGCGCGGCCTGCTCCTGGCCACGCTGCCGCACCCGGGCCGATTCCGCCTAGCGCTCGCCGCGGGGCGGCTGGCGCGGCCGCTCCATCGCTTCCTGCCGGCGTCCTTCCGTCCGATGCTGGAACTCATGCCGGCGGAGGTCCCGCCCGCCTATCCGTTGCCGCAAATCTTTCCCGCCCAGGGTCCCCGGCGCGCGCGGGTGGCGCTGCTGGCGGGATGCGCGCAGCAGGTCCTGGCGCCCGGGATCAACCGCGCCACTCTCCAGGTGCTCGCGGCCAACGGGGTCGAGGTGGTGATTCCCAAAGCGCAGGCCTGCTGCGGCGCTCTCGCCCTGCACATCGGCGCGGCGGAATCCGCGCGGGCCACCGCCCGGAGGAACCTGGCCGCCTTTCCCGAAGACGTGGATGCGATCCTCACCAACGCGTCGGGCTGCGGATCCGGGCTGCACGACTATGCGCTGCTTTTCAAGGGCCTCCCGGAAGAGGCCCGCGCTCAAGCCTTCGTCAAACAGATCGCGGATATCAGCACGTTCCTGGACCGGCTCGGAATCATTCCACCCCCGGCGACCTCCCGGACCGTCCGCGTGGCCTACCACGACGCCTGCCACCTGGCGCATGCCCAGCGCGTGCGCAGCGCTCCCCGCCGGCTCCTGGGGCGGATTCCCGGGCTCGAGCTCGTCGAGCCGGCCGAATGGGAATTGTGCTGCGGATCGGCCGGCACGTATAACCTCGAGCAGCCCCGCGTCGCCGACGCCCTCGGCCGGCGCAAGGCGGAAAATCTCCTGGCCACCGGCGCGGAGTTCCTGGCCACGGGCAACATCGGATGCATCACCCAGATCGACGCCCATCTGCGCCGCCTCGGCCGGCCGCTTCCCATTCTCCACACCGTCGAAATCCTCGATCGCGCCTACCGCGGCGCCCTGGTGTAGGACCCGAACTCAGCACTTCACTCATGAAAAATTACCGCATTGCAACGATCCCGGGCGACGGCATCGGCACGGAAGTCGTCCCGGAAGGCATCCGCGTGCTCGACGCCGCAGCCAAGAAGCACGGCTTTTACCTGACCTGGGACCCATTCCCCTGGAGCTGCACCTATTACAAGGAAACCGGCCGGATGATGCCGGAGGGCGCGCTCGAGCGGATCCGCGGGCACGACGCGATTTTTCTCGGTGCGGTCGGATTTCCCGGCGTGCCCGACCACATCTCGCTCTGGGGCCTGCTCATCCCCATCCGCCGCAGCTTCCGCCAGTACGCCAACGTGCGGCCGGTCCGGCTCATTGAGGGCGTGGCCTCGCCCCTGCGCGACCGGAAGCCGGGAGACATCGACATCTGCATCGTCCGCGAGAACAACGAGGGCGAGTATTCCTCGGTGGGCGGCCGGATGTACGAGGGCACGGAGGACGAGATCGCCGTCCAGCAGTCGATCTTCACGCGCCGGGGGGTCGACCGGATCCTGAAATACGCCTTCGAGACCGCGCGCCAGAGGCCCAAGAAGCACCTGACCTCCGCCACCAAGTCGAACGGCATCACCGTGACCATGCCCTTTTGGGATGAACGGTTCAAGCTGATGGCCGCGCAGTACCCCGACGTGCGGACCGACCAGTACCACATCGACATCCTCACCGCGCATTTCGTCCAGCACCCGGACTGGTTCGACGTCGTCGTCGGGTCGAACCTCTTCGGCGACATCCTCTCCGACCTCGGGCCGGGGCTGACCGGCACGATCGGGATCGCCCCTTCCGCCAACCTCAATCCCGAGCGGGAGTTTCCCTCGATGTTCGAGCCGGTGCACGGTTCGGCCCCCGACATCGCCGGCCAGGGCATCGCCAATCCCATCGGGCAGATCTGGTCGGGGGCCATGATGCTGGAGCATCTCGGCCACCCGGCTGCCGCCGCGGCGATCCTCCGGGCCATCGAGGTCGTCATCAAATCCGGCCCGCGCACCCGCGACCTGGGCGGGACCGCCACGACCGAGGAGGTCGGGCGCGCCATCGCGGCTGCGCTGAGCTGACGCCTTACGGTCTGGCCTTCGCGAGATTAGCCCGAGCCGGCGCGTAATCCGGCCTGATCCGAAGCGCCGCCTCGAATTGCCCGATCGCTTCGCTCGTCCGCCCGGCCCGGTATAAGATGACGCCGAGGTCGTTGTGCGCCTCCGCCAGATTCGGATTGTACCGCAGGGCGGCCTCGAACTCGCGGAAGGCTTCGTCCGCATGGCCCTGGCGCAGACGCGTCTCACCGAGGCGGTAGTGGACGCCTCCCAGATTGAACCACGGAGCCGGCCGCTTTGGATCGAGCTTCAGCGCCGCTTCATACTGCGCCAGCGCTTCCAGGGGACGGCCGGAATGGTCGAGCGCATTGCCGAGGTTGTTGTGGGCGGCCGGGTCGCCGGGCTCGAGACGGATCGCGATCTCGAGTTCCGCAATGGCCTCGGGGAAACGGCCCGAGCGGGTCAGGGCGTCCCCTAAGCTGTCGTGCGGCCGGCTGGAAGAGGGGTCGAGGCGGATCGCGGCGCGGAAGTGATCCATCGCCTCTGGAAGACTCGCGGGATCCGCGACGAGGATTTCGCCGAGGTTGTTGTGGGCGAGCCAGGCGTCGGGATTTTGCGCCAAGGTCGCGCGGTAGAGCGTCACGGGATCGTGGTAGATCCGGCATTGGCGCCAGGTGAGCAGGGCCAGGACGGCGACGAGCGCCGCGGCCGCGACGTCGGCGGCCCGCGAGCGGCTTCTCCACGCGGCCCAACCCACGGCGGCCGCGGCCACGACTCCCACCAGCGCCAGATGCTGGTAGTGATCGGCCACGAGCGAATACTGCATGAAAAAGACGTCGGTAAACCCGAGGGCGGGGATAAGCATGACCCAAAAATAGAGCCACGCGCCGAGGAGCGCGGGCAGCCGCCTGCGCCACGCAATCAGGGCCGCACTGACTCCGACCGCCGCCGCGAGGGGCAGCCACCACAGCGGGTTGGCGGCATCGACGCGCCACCGGGGGTAGACAAAGCACAGGTGCAGCGGGAAAATAGCCTTGGAGAGGTAAAACCAGCCGGCGGCCGCCGCTCCCAGGAGCCGCTCGGTGGGCCCGACCCTCCGGAATACGATGCCGGTCCCGTGTTTCTGGAACCAGATATCGACCAGGACAAATGCGCCGGCGACGAGAAAAAAGGGGGCTATGCGCAGGAGGTCGCGCCTCGTCGGTCGGCGCATCCCTACGGCCGTGCCCAGCAGCACGGCGGGAAGCAGCGCCGCTGAGCCCTTGCTCAACATGGCCAGCGCGAAGGCCAGCAGGCTGAGGCCGTAGGCCCTTCCGTAGGCGAGGGCCGAGAGCAGGCAAAACAGCATCGCGAGCAGGTTCTTGCGCTCGGCGATCCAGGCGACGGATTCGACGTTGACCGGATGCACGGCGAAGAGGAGCGCCGCCAGAAAGGCGCCGGGCATCCGCCAACGGCGCAGGACCGCCCAGAGCAGCAGGGCGTCGGCCAGGTGCAGCGCGAGGTTCGTCGCGTGGTAGCCCGCCGCATGCAGGCCCCAGAGTCTCCACTCGACCCAAAAGCTGGTGTAGGTGACCGGCCAGTAGTCCGTCGCCAGGGTGCTGAACCAGATCTGGCGCAGCCCGCCGGCGGCTCGGATCAGCTCGTTATGCGTGAGGATCAGGTCGTCGTCCCAGATGAAGCCGGCGCGCAGGACGGGCAGGTAGGCGGCCATCGTCACGACCACCAGAAGGGCGACGGCCCAATAATCCCGGCCGCCGGGCCGGCCGTCGTCTTGGATGGATCTGGATGCGCTGGGCTTTATCCCGGGCACTCTGGCACGAACTGCCCATCCCGTCCAAGCCGCTATCTTCGATGTTAGAGCGACTGCAAATGGACGCTGCCGTTCACGGTGGTGGCCACGATCGAGCCGCCGCCGGCCCCGATGACGCCGTTCATGCCGCGGCGATGGCTCGATTCCGTGAGCCGGATGGGAAATTCGCACGAGGTGCTCCCATTGACCGTGGAGGCCCGGAAGGTTGCGCCGGCGTCCTTTGCGAGCAAGACGGAGATCGAGCCATTGATGGTCGAGAGATGCAGGTGGCCGCTGGAGCCGAGTGCGGTCACTTCGGCGTGGATCGTGCCGTTGACCGTCGATAGGTCGGCATGGTCCCCGACGCCGGTCGCGTGGATGCCGCCGTTGATGGTATGGACGTCGATGGCTCCATGGACGCCGTCGATCGTGATGGAACCGTTGACGAGAGTGATGTCATTGAGGTCAACCGATGCCGGCACCATGAGGACGAGGTGCACCTCGGCTTGATTGCCGCCCCAGTTCCGCAGCCAGCTCAGGGGATGACTTGGAAACCTCGTCTTGATCGAGAGCGAGTGCGGGTCGGAGTCGATCGCAACATCGATTTCCTTGAGATAGTCCTCACTTGAAGCGCGCTTCTCGACCTCGACGGAGACTTCCGGCCGGTCCCACGTCTTGATCACGATCGCGCCATTGGTGTTGTCGATTCGGATCATGCCGTGTGCGTCCAGGGGATGCGTCTGCGCGTAGGCGTCCCGGAAGGTTTCGGCGTGGAGGAGGCCCGCGGAAAGCAGGCCGAGAAGAGCGATGCGGTGGATCATGGGGATGACGAGGTTGCCTCCATAACCCGCGAAAGTGCGAAAAGTTGCTACGATCTCGCTACCCCTTGGTCCCGAGGTCCTTGGCTTTGCGGTCGGCGATCGCCTCCGCGAACCACAGGACTTCATCCAGGAAGGCCGCCCCCTGCTTCTCATAGGCGGCCTCGTTGGGCGTGCCATCTTCCTGGAAGCTGTCGCGCACCTTGGAAACCGTCAGGGCTTCGGGGATGGGAAAGGCCCCCATGCCGATCGTCACCAGGCGCAGCTGCGCGAGGCACGTGATGCCGCCATGCCCCCCCGCCGAGACGGTCGCGATGCCGACGGGCTTTCGCTCATATTCGGGCAGCAGGTAATCGAGCGCGTTCTTGAGGACTCCGGGGTAGCCATTGTTGTACTCGGGCGTGACGATGATAAAGGCGTCCGCCCGCCCGATCTTGTCGGCGAACTCCTGCAGGCGCGGCGGCGGATCGTCGCGATGGTGCAGCCGCTCCTCCATGATGGGGAAATTGTACTCCAGGAGATCGAGCAGCTCGGTGGCGACCCCGGGGCGCTGCCGCAATCTCGCCAGGACAAACCGCGCGACCTTGATGCTTTGCCGGTCCCGCCGGGTGCTGGCGGCGATGATGGGGATGGAGAGCACGGGTGAAGACGTTAGGCGTCAGACATATGAAATCAATCTGTGGCGCACATGAGCGCAGGTAGGGCACCTTGTCCCAAGGCGCCGGGCGTTCCGCTGACGGAGCGGCTGCGCGTTGGGGACAACGCACGCTACCTCCAAACGAACCCGCTGCATGCTTTAGCGTGAGATTGCCACCCTGGCGGGACGCGCCAGCTCATCCTCGCGCAGCTGGCGCTTCCGGTACTCGTCGAGGTAGATCATCATGGGCTGGGCCATGACGTCGCGGTCCAATCCCATATCGAAGTAGTATTGGCTCAGGCTGGCGTAGCCGGTGCCCGGGTTTTCCGGGTTGGCGGTGGGGCCGGCGTAGTCCACAACCTGCCGGCCATCGATCCAGGCCTTGATGAATCCCGTGGACTGCGGCGTGAGGCGCACCTGGAAACGGAGGTCGAGCCAACGGCCGCGCAGGTCGCGGGTCTCCCGGTAAAGGACGGCCGGCGACTTGCGGGCGCGATTCTGGGTGATGCGGAGCACGCCACCGACGTAGCCGACGGCCAAGACGGGGCGGTCGTCGAACTCGGGTGCGGAGGAGTTCGCGGCCATCTGCTTCCACTGGGCGACGATGAGCCGAACCGGAACGATGGGGAAGTCCGCCGGGAGGTACATGCTCCAGGCGAACTCGTACGGCCGGCCTTCACCCGAATAGAGTTCCGCCGCTTCGGCGAGTTCGTCGCGTTCGGTGCCGAGGTCGCCGTTCCGACCCGCCTCGAAGAAATCATGCGGCTGAAGTGTGATGCGCACCGCTCCATAGCCGGCGCGGACGATCGCGGACTGAATCTGGACGGCGCCGTCCGTGACGCGCCACGTGGCCCATAACTTGCCCAACGTCGTCCCTTCAAAGTCATCGTATACGTCTATCGGAGGGAAGTCCGACGGAGTGACCGTCCAGACGGCCAGCGGGACGGGCGCGAAGCCGGGGGTATCCTTTGGCGTACGCTCCCCCTGCGCCCGCGACCAGGCGCCAGTTCCCGCCAGCAGTAGCGCGGCCAACGTTCCCTGGATCCCGCGGCTGAGGCTATCCTTCATTTGCCCATGATCTCGGCGATTTCATCGCATGCAGATGGGCGTTGGCACGAGACCATGCCCACCTTTGACCGCGTTGGAGCCCAACGGGTCCAGACTACCTGCGCACGACAGGCTGCTGGAGCGTCCTGGATAAACCTGCGGCGCAGGTAGGGCGCCTTGTCCCCAAGGCGCCGGGCGTTCCGCTTACGGAGCGGCTGCGCGCTGGGGACAACGCGCGCTACCTCGACTCGTCGAGCTCGAGGCGCAGGTAGTCGTAGATGATGCCGCTCGTGAGCCCGCCGGCCGGGACGGTGAGGGTGAGGACGTTGGCTCCGGGCTTGAGGAGGGAGGCGGCGAAGGGGACTTCGCGCTCGTACCACAGACCCTGGATCCCGTTGCGGCCGACGGTTGAATCGGGGGAGATCGGGATCGTGCCGACGGACTCGCCGTTCACCGCCACGGCGATTCCGCGGGCGCCTCCGCCGGCGATCGCGACGCGGAGCGTCGCCACTCCCTGCGGGGCCTTCGGCATGTCGAAGTGAATGGACCAGGGGCTGGCCCGACCGCTGGCCGCCGGCGGGCCAAAGCGCGCGCGGGCGGCGGCGCTGCCGGGAGCCGGCGGCGGCGCGTTGGGATCCGGTGGTTTGAGCCGGGCGGCGCGCCAGGCGGCGACCGCGGCGATATCCGCATCCGGGTTCTCGTCGTGGGGGACGTGCTGGAAATACCAGTCCTTGTGGTAGTCGCTCTGGCCGATCACGTAGTCGACGTCGTGCGGAAAGAGCTGCGCGTAGACGAGGCCCATGCCGTCGTGGAAATAGTCGTCGCCCTTGAAAAATTCCGAGGCGTTGCGGTTGGGCACGCCGATTTCCCAGATCTGCCGGCCATGGCGGACGGGAGTCCAGGTCAGGCGGCCCAGGTCGATCGCCTGGCCCGGGGCGACCGTAATGTCGGCGTAGGCAAACTCGCCGAGGACGCCGTCGGCGATGGCGTGCAGCGTATATTTGCCGGGGCGCACCTGCGGAATCGAGAAGCGGCCATTGTCCCGGCCGTGCACCCAGAACTCATAATGCTTGGCGTCGGTCATCCAGGTGATGTCGGCGGGAGTGTTGCCCGCCGCCGTGCGCCCGGTCGTCACGTGATAGTCGGGATAGGCCAAGCCGACGAGCAGGTGTGACATCCTGTCCTCCGGCGGCATCAGGGGATCCTCCAGGACGATCCGTCCCGCGACGCTGCCGCGCTCGCTGCGGTGGGGATAGTCCACGCCGTTGACCCAATCATAGGGCCATTTTTTGTTTTCACGGCCGGCCTGGGCGATGGCGTCCCGCCAGAGCGCATCCGGGTCGGCGCCGGAATTCACGTAGATGAGAAACGGGCCGATGACTTTCGTCCAATGCTCCCCCTGGGCGACGTCGACCGAGCTGCCGCCGTAGTGGCTGCTGCGCCAGTAGTTCAGGACGCAGGGCGCGGTGACGCGGTTGGTGTCGCGGTGGCAGAGGAACTCGACCTTCGTCGGCCCGCCGCTGAGGTATTCGACGGTAGGATTGACGATGAAGCAGCCCACGCTCTTGCCCGAGCTGGCCCAGCCGAAGGCGGGATGATCGAACTGGTCGGTGGTATAGTTGTATTTATCGTCCCCGTTGCGCTCAAGCTCGGGCGGGTAGGGCATGTGGTGGTGCTGGTCGATCATCATCCAGTCGAAGACATCGTTCAGCTTCAGGCCAAACCGCGCCTCGCCGAGGGTCGTGGCGGCGTATTCGGCCGGGTGCTCGAACGTGCAATAGGTGTACACGCCCGAATCGCCCCGGCCGAGCGCATAACGGATGTCGATGTCGGAGATGAATTCTCCGCCGCGGGCTCCGGGCCCTGTGCCCATCTTGCGGCCATGGGAGATCCCCTTAACCGACACTTCGGCGCGCTCGCCGCCGGTGGCCTGGGGATCGATCGTCACGCGGGCTATGGCGGGTTCGGTGCCGCGGACGCCCATGGCGTCGTGGGACCAGAATCCGTACTGATGGTCGGTCATGCCCCGGTTGAGCCCGTTGGGATTGTCGCCGGGCGGGTCGCGCTGCAGGTCGGGCCGGCCATCGGAACCCTCGATCGTCGCCAGGACCTCCATCCCCTTATATTTGAGCGACACCAGGTCGCCTGAGGCCTTGGCCACGACGGCCGTCAGAATGCCGTTATCGAGCGTATAGGTCGCCTGATCCTCCTGGAGGGTGACCGCGGCGGGCGCCGGCGCGGCTTGAGCGAGGCCGATGAGCGGCGCCAGACCGGCGGTGAGGATGGCGAGGAGGCTTGTGAGATTTTTCATGGGGTTTCAGTCGGGGGGAGAGGGGCGGCCGATTACGGATGGGCGCGCATCCAGGCGATGGCGCGGTCCTGGGTCGCATTGGGCAGCCGGGCGTAATCGACCGGTTCGTCGAGGCCCAGGCTGTCCGCCGCGCCATAGAGAGCATAGACCTTGCGCGCTTCCCCGACGGCCGCATGGACGTCCGGAGGAGTGGCCTCGCGGTCCATGGTGGGTTGCACGATCAGGACGGGACGGGGGGCGACGAGGCCGATGAGCTCGTGATAATCGAAGGGAATCCGGGCCTCATGGCCGACGAAGAAGCCCAGGCGCGGCATGAGGCCCCGCTGCTCACTGTAGCGGGCGACTCCGCTGGTGCCCTTGTCGGCGGTGTCGGTGCGCAGCGGGGTGAAGCCGCAGATCGACACGACGCCCTTCACGCGCGCATCGAGCGCCGCCGTGTAGAGGGCGACGGTGCCCCCGATGGTATAGCCGAAGAGATAGATGTGCCGCGGATCGACGGCGCCGTCCTTTTGCAGCGCGTCGATCGCGCTGCGCGCATCCTCGACCATCCGGCCGAGCTGCGACCAGTGAGGAAAGCGGTCGTAGAACGGCCCGCTCTCCGCCATCCGGCTCCCGAAGCCGCACTGGTCGTAGGCGAGGACGGCGTAGCCGGCCTTCACCAGTGCGAGGATCGGATGCAGGTCCCGGCGATAGACCCACATGTAGCCTAGGGGATAACTGAAGCCGTGCAGCCAGATCACCGTCGGGAGTTTGGCGCCCGCGGGCGCATGCGCGGGTGTGAAGAGATCGCCGGTCAGGTTGACGCCGAAGCGGACCTTGTGCGATGCGACCTCGTTTTTTTCCGGCTCCAGCCACCCAAACTCCGGACCACCGCGGGAGATGACCCAGGCCGGCACGTCGGGACCGAGCTGGCCGGGATTGCCCAAATTTCCCAGGGCTACGACCGTCGGCCCCGGAGCGGGCCCGCGGCCCGGCCGTCCGGGAAAGAGATTCCGGACGGGAAACGCCGCCATCGTCGGCGGCGCATCGCCCAGCGCCCACCCGACGGTTTGGCGGACTCCCGCTGCCTTTTGCTCCCAGCCCGCGGGCGAGCTGATCGCGCTGCCGCCGGCCGCGAGAATATCGTCCACCGACTTAACGGGGTACCGGCTCAGGTCGATCTTCTCCCCGCTGCGCTCGCGCCAGTCGGCAAAATTCCAGGGGAAGAGGAAATTATTGGTCCAGGAGCGCGTCGATCGCCCAAACTGGATGTCGAGCCAGTCGAGGCACGCCTCGGTGTCGTTGGCGCCATGGAAGCCGGGCACCCGCAGGAGACCGATGCCGTCGGGGCGGCCGAGCAGCCGGTAGACGGCGATGGCGGAATGGTAGGTCTGCTCGCTGCCCCACGAATTTGAGACCTCATCGTTGAGCCCGTACTCCATGAGACAGGGGCGGGGGGCGATGAGCGCCACGAGCGAGTTGCCGTCGACTGGCAGCCGATCCTCGCGGCCGGAGAAAAACCGCAGCCGCGGCACGAACCAGTCGGGGAACATGCGCGTGGTCGACTCGATGCCCTCGCCCGGGCCGCGCTCACCCGCGATCCGCCAGGGCAGGATGCCGCCGACGCCCGTGCTGCCCGCGACCAGGGCGCTGATCCGCCGGTCCAGCGCCGCCGCGATCGTCGCCATCTTGCCGTCGCGCGAATAGCCGAAGAGGGCGACGCGCTTCATGTCGATCTGCGGGACGGACTCCAGGTAGTCCAGGACCATCTGGACGGTCCAGGCGCGCCGGGGCAGCGTGGCGAAATCGTAATCGGGATACAGCTCCTTGAGCGCCACCGCGTCGTCCATGCGGTCGTTGCCGGCAAACGCGACCGAGGCGTACCCGCGGCGGATCAGGAGGGGCTCCCACGTTCCGGTCGGCCCCGCCTCCGAGAGATCGGGATGGATCAGCGCCGGGAAGGGCCCGGGTCCATCGGGGATCGTCACCGCCACCCGCAGGGTCCCCCGGCTCCCCGGCCCAAACTCCAGGCGCAGGCTGCGGACGACATAGCCCGCGCCCCGCTTTTCCTCCAGGACGACCGCCCGGTCGAGCGGCGGCTTCGGCGGAAAGGTGCCGGTGACGTATTTTTCGAGGAGCTGACGGATCTCGGCGCGGCGGGCCGGCCATTCCGCGGGCGATCGCACCTCGCGGCCATTGATCCCCTGCAGGGGATCGGGCAGACGGTTGACCTTCGGCAGGGCATCGAAGTCGGGCGGCAGTTCCCCGCTCGACTTTTGCCAGGCGGTGAAGGGCGGGTCGTCGGGCAGGGTCTTCAGCATCCAGTCGAGGTAGCTCCGCCGCTCGTCGAGCGACATCCCTTGGGCGGCGAGGGCTGCCCCCACGAGGCCGATGAGGAAGAGGGGTCGTTTCAGCATGGGGAAGGCTAGACGCACTGCGGAAAAAATCCGACCGAGGGCGGCCTCGAAGAGGCCGGGCCACACCCTAGTCCGAAACGGCCGGGCTGTAAAACAAGTTTGCTCCGCGCTCGACCCGGTTCCCCCGCCGGCCAAACTGGGGCGGTCCCTTCCGCCTGGCCCCAATGTCCAACTTGACGCGTCGCAATTTTCTCAAGACTTCGGCGGCCGCCGGAGCCGCTCTCACGCTCGGCGAGATCGCGCTGCGTCCGGTCCGGGCCGCGGAATCCGCGGGCGGCATTCCTTCGGATCCCCCTTGGGCGGACAAGCCCATGCGTTGGGCGCAGCTCACGCTGGCTGAAAATGACCCAGGGAGCTTCGATCCGCAGTTCTGGCTCGATTACTTCCGCCGGACGCATTCCGACGCGGTGTGCCTGAGCGCGGGCGGTTGCGTGGCCTATTATCCGACGGAGGTTCCCTTCCACCATCGCAGCGCCTGGCTCGGCGGGGGGGACCCCTTCGGCGACCTGGCCGCCGGCTGCCGCCGGCTCGGCCTGGTCGTCGTCGCGCGCACCGATCCGCATGCCACCTATGACGACGCGAAGGCCGCGCATCCCGACTGGATCGCGGTGACCGCGGACGGACAGCCGCGCCGCCACTGGGCCTCGCCGGAAATGTGGGTCACCTGCGGCCTGGGGCCCTACAACTTTGAGTTCATGACCCAGGTGAAGAAGGAGATCATGACCCGCTACCGGGTGGATGGCATCTTCGTCAACCGCTGGGACGGATCGGGCATGTGCTACTGCGAGCACTGCCGCGCCAACTTCCAGGCCGCCAGCGGTCACGACCTGCCCCGCACGAACGATCCGCAGGATCCCGTGCGGCAGGCCTACGTCCTGTGGCGCCAGGATCGGCTCTTTAGCCTATGGCGCCTCTGGGATGCGGCGGTGCGCGAGATCAACCCGGCCTCGTGCGTGGTGCCCAACGGGGGAGGCGGCGCGACGAGCACGCTCGACATGAAGCAGATCGGCGTGCTCGCACCCACGCTCGTGGCCGACCGGCAGGCGCGCCACGGAGTCACGCCGCCCTGGGCCAACGGCATGAGCGCCAAGGAGTTTCGGTCGACGATGGGCCGCAAACCGATCATCGGATGCTTCAGCGTCGGGCTGGAGGAAGCCTACCGGTGGAAGGACTCCGTGCAGAATCCCGCGGAAATCCGCCTCTGGGTGGCCGACGGGATCGCCAACGGCATGCGGCCGTGGTTCACCAAGTTTGGCGGCAGCGTCAATGATCCGCGCTGGCTCCAGCCGGTCGCGGACTTCTATGGCTGGTGTTACGGGGCCGAGCGCTATCTCCGCAACGAGCGGCCGCTCGCCCGCGTCGCCATCGTCTACTCCCAGCAGACGGCCTGGTTCTATCGTGGCCGGCGCGGCGCGCCCGACGCGGTCGCGGATGCAGCGCTCGGCTGGTATCAGGCGCTCATCGAGGCGCGCATACCCTTTGAGATGGTGCACGATCAGCTGCTCGACGCCGAGCACCTCGCGGCCTTCAAAACGCTCATCCTGCCGAACCTCGCGGCGCTCTCCGACGCCCAATGCGCGCAACTGCGGCAGTTTGTCGCGCGCGGCGGCGGGCTGGTGGCCACCTCCGAGACCTCGCTCTGCGATGAGCGGGGCGCCCCGCGGCCGGACTTTGGACTGGCCGATCTCTTTGGCGCCACCTGGCGGGGTCCCGGCGAGGGCCCGATGCACAATGCCTACCTGAAGCTGGACCACGACTCCGCCTCTCCGCTGCTCGTGGGGCTGGAAGACGCGCCGCGCGTCATTCACGGAGTGTGGCGGGTGGAGGTCGCGGCGCGGGACGCAGCCGCCCGCTCGCCGCTCACGTTGATCCGCTCCTATCCCGACCTGCCGATGGAGAAGGTCTACCCGCGCCAGCCGCCCACGGATATCCCGCAGGCCTTCCTGCGCGAGCTGGCCGGGGCGGGCCGCGTCGTCTATTTTCCCTGGGACATCGACCGGACGTATTGGGAGGTGCTCGCCGTCGATCACGGCAGGCTGCTGCGCAATGCGGTGGCCTGGGCGACAAACGAGGATCCTCCGGTGCAGGTGACCGGACCGGGAGTCCTGGATGTGACGCTCTGGCAGCAGAGGGATTCGGTCACCGTTCATCTCGTCAATCTTACGAATCCCATGATGATGAAGGGGCCCGTCCGCGAACTGCTGACGCTGGGCGAACAGCGGGTGCGCGTGCGGCTGCCCGCGGGCCTGCGGGCGCGCCGCCTGCGCTTGCTGGTCGCCGGCACGGCCCCGGAATATCGCCAGAACGGCCCCTGGCTTGATCTCATCGTGCCGGCGATCAACGTCCACGAGGTGGTCGCGATCGAAGTCTAATCCTCCATGATCAATCTAGCCGGACAACGAATTTTCATCGCGGGCGGGAGCCGCGGCCTGGGCCGGGAAGCGGCTCTCCTGGCCGCGCGGGCCGGCGCGGATGTCGCCATCACCTATCGCGCCGAGAGCGAGGCGGCCGGCGCGGTGGCCAGGGAGATCGAGGCGCTCGGCCGGAAGGCTTTCGTCGCCCGCGCCGATGTGGTCGACGAGGGGGAGACGAGCCGGGCGATGGATGCGGCCGTGGCAGCCCTCGGCGGGCTCGACGGTCTCGTGGTGTCCGCGGGGATCTTCGAGGGCCTCCCGATCGAGGAGATGAGCGTGGCCTTTTGGAATCGGACGATGGCCGTGAACCTCACGGGCACTTTTCTGGCGGTGAAGGCCGCGGTCCCGCATTTCCGCCGGCAGGGCAGCGGCGGCAGCATCGTCATCTACACCTCCACGGCCGGCCAGAGGGGGAGCGACGTCTATTCGGCCTATGCCACCAGCAAGGGCGGGCAGATCATGTTCATGCGCAGCATGGCCAAGGAGCTCGCGCGGGATCGCATCCGGGTCAATTGCGTGGCGCCGGCCTGGACCGAGTCGGACATGTCGCGCGGACCGGTGGACAAAATCGGGCGCGACAAGGTTATTGCGGACTTTCCGCTCGGCCGGATCGGCCGGCCCGAGGATGTCGCCGGTGCCACGCTCTACCTGCTCTCGGACCTCGCCCAGTTTGTAACCGGCATGACCCTGACCGTCGATGGCGGCAGGGACATGCGCGGCTGAGGCCGGCCGCGGGCCCATGCGCGGCAATCCGCCAGCGGCCCAGTCCCCGCTCCGGACCGTCTGGATCGCCGTCGCCCTGCTGGCGATCGGTTTCGTGCCGGCGGGTCCTTTCCTGACGAGCCGCGCGGTGGGCACGAGCGAGGCCTACAATTACAGCCTGTCCCTTGCGGATGCGATCAGCCAGATGCGCGCGGGCGTCCTGCCGCCCCTCGTCGGCCAGACGCCTTATGCCTTCAACGGCCGGATCCATCCCCTGAGGAATGCGCCCTACCTGGTGTACCTGGCCGGCGCCCTCGACCTCGCCACGTGGCACCGCCTCAGCTTCTGGGAGCTCCAGAATTTCTCGCTCGCCCTGAGCCTGTTCGCCGCCGCCTTCGCGTGCTATTTCGGCCTGCGCTGGGGCGCCGGCTGCGGCCGGGTGTTCGCCATCGTCCTCTCGGCGGCGTACGCCTGGTGCCCAGGGCTGCTGGTCGCCGCCCACGCGCACGACCTCTTCATGACGGTCTATGCGGCGCCCTTTCTCCCGCTGGCCCTGGGGGCCTGCCTGCGTCAGATCCGGCGGCCGGCGGCGCGCGACGACCTGCTGATGGCCGGAGCCCTGGCCGCGGCCTGGCTGGCGCACCCGCCGGTAGCCCTGTGGACGACCGCGGTGGTGGGATTGGTGCGCTTCGCGATCTTTCTGCGGCAGCCTACCTGGCGGGCCTCCCGTGGCCTGGCCGCCGCCGCCGTGCTCTTCCTTGCCCTCGCCGGATTCGGCTTCACCTCGGCCGCAACGGTCACCCACGACCTTGCGCTCCTGGGAGCGGGCGACGCCTTCAAGCAGGACTACGCCCGGGTCGTGGTGGACAACCTCCGCTCCGCCTTTCCGGCCGCGCTGCTGCCGGTCACCGGCCGGGTCAGGGACTTGGGAAACATGCAGCTCGGCTACGGCCATTGGCTCCTGCTGGCCCTGGCGTTCGCCGGACTTTGCCGGCCGCGGCCCGGCTCCGGGTGGGACACGGGGAGGGTGTCCGGCCTTGCGCTCGTCGGCTGCACGTTTTTGCTGCTCGCCTTTTGCCTGCCGATTCCCGGCCTGACGCAGGCGCTCTGGCTCCACCTGCCGCCGGCTGTTCATCTGATGACAAACATCTGGCCGATGCAGAGGCTTTACCTCGTGGCCACGGCCCTGATCGTCTTCGCGGCGGCCCTGACGCGAACGGACCTGATGCCGCGCTGGGCGGCGCCGGTCCTGATCGTCGCCGGCCTGGGCTGGACCCTCTGGCAGGCCGGGCCGTTTCTCGCGAGCGGCTATGCGCTGCGTTGGTCGCCGGCAAAGACGGCCGAGAGCCACGCCTATTCCAACGTCGATCTCTCGGCCACCTCCTATTCGTTCTTTGGCCTGCCCAACGCCTTTACGAGCGGCGTCATCGATCCGCTACTGCAGCTCCGTCTCGTTTCAATCCAAAACGGGGCGATCACGGCCGATCATTCGCAGCCGGCCCTGGCGCGTGCGCCGGTAGTCCGGCGGGGTGTTTTCCGGCGGAAGGCGCTGGACAGCGATCAACTCGCGCCGGACCTCACGCTCCAACCCGGGAAGCGCTATCTCCTGGAGCTGGATTTCCTGACCGGGCCGATCCGGGTCTATCTGAAGTTCTCCGGCGCCGCGATGGATCGGGAGTACCGGCTGCCGGACGCGGGCGGCGAAGCGGGATTCGGGATGGCGCCGGAGAACAGCCACACCCTGGGTTTGTGGACCGACCTCGACCATGCCGAGACCATCCGCGCGCAGATACCCCGCTGGGGGGAGGGCGTGCCGGAGAAAAACCAGGTCGATTTTGCACGATTCACGCTACGGGAGGTCGATCCCGCGCTCCTGCCGGTTCGGCTCATATCCTACCTGCCGCTGCGCTGCACGGTGGATTCTCCGCGGGAGGGGCTCTACCTGGAGACCTTCCGCGAGTATCTGCCCGGATACACGGCCAAAGTGGGCGACCGCGCCGTCGCGGTGCTGCGCGCCCCCGATGGGAACGTCCTGGTGCCGGTCCCGCAGGGACGGAGCGAAGTGGAGGTGCGCTATGCCGGATCGCCCCTGCTGGTCGCCTCCTTCTGGCTGAGCGCCATGTGCTGGTGCGGATTCGTCCTCTGGCTGGCGGGGGGCACCTGGGCCGTCGGATGGATCCGGCTGCGCTGGGCCGATCGCCATGGAGAGGCGTGGAGGACGCAGCGCAAGATCAGCCTGCTTCTGGCGGGGTTTGGATTGCTGGCCGCCGTGGCCGCCTGGCGCTTCGAGAGGCCGAGGCCTGCGGCCTCCGGCCCGATCCGGGTTCGCTACTTGCTGCCGCTGGACCAGGTCGGAAAGAGCCCGCCCATCGTCGTGATCGGCCATGACGGCAACGGGACGATCATCTTCCTGAACCTGACCGACGCCCGCCATGTCCGCGTGGGCGCCGACGTCTGGGGCAATTTGTACGAGACGGAGCCCATTCCCGTCGACTACAACCGGATCCAGGACCTCGTCGTCAGCGCGAGCGCGCTCTATCCGCCCGACGATCCCCTTGTCGCGGCACTCGACCCGGCGACCGCGCTGCAGCTGCGCGGCGAACTGCGGGTCGACCTCAACGGCGCCAAGGTCCTCGAGGTAAGCCATCCGCCGAACAAAGGGGAAACCACGGATGTCAGGCTGGGGGAAAATCTGATCGGAGGATCCTTTGCCGGACCCCGCTTCTCGGGCGAGATCATCGCCAGCAGCCGGCTGCCCCTTTCGCAGTGGCTGCAACTCGGGCCGGGCGAGGTTGTCCGCGTGCGGCTGAAGCTGCCCCAGGCGACGGCCAGCGGGCGGGAGCCCCTGCTGACCCTCGCGGGCGACGGCCGGATGGCGGTGGCGTATGTCTTCCCCAACTCCCCGAATTCGGCCCGGCTCGGGATCTTCTCCTTTGACGGCACGTGGGCGGAGCTGCCGGTGGACACGCGCGGCGCCCTCGCGCTGGAGATTCGGGCCGGGCGGGCGGACAGCTCCCCGTTCCCCTCCGCGCTTTCGATCGATCTCGACGGCCGCCATCTCCTGGGACCGGCGAAAATGCGGCCCTTGCTCGATCCCCTCCAGGTGGTCACGGGCCGCAACCTGGTCGAGTCGGCTGCGGTCAACGCGGACTTTGACGGCCGGGAGCTGAGCGCCGAAATTGTCCGCGAGACGGCCGCGCCGCGCCGCTTTGGGCCCGTCGACCTCGTCGTGGCGTTTCCGCGGGACCGGGCGGGACGCCCGGAACCCCTGGTGGTGTCCGGGCGGCGCGGAGCGGCGGATCTGATCTACGTGGTCTATGCCGACGCGCATCACGTGCGCTTTGGTGTGGACCATTGGGGCCAGGGTGGAGCCACGAGCGGGCTCGTGCCGCTCGACTACGCCGCGCGTCACGAGCTCGAGGTAAGCCTGGGATCGCTTTATCCCGCGGAGGGCGATCGGTGGTGGGAGGGGATGTCGGCGGCGGCGCGGCAGGAGCTCGCATCCCGCGTGCGCATTCGCCTCGACGGCCGGACCGTGCTGGATGCGCCCGTGACGGCCTATCCGAGCAGCTCCGACCGCATCGTGGTGGGTGCGAACCGGATCGGCGCTTCGACCTGCGACGCGCAATTCAGCGGCCAGATATTTTTTTCCGGGCGCCTGTCCCTGTCGGACCCGGCGGCGGCAGGGCGCTGACCGGACCGATCGTCAGCTGGCGACCGCCGGCATGGCCGGCCGCGGCGGACCGCCAAAAGGCTGCGACAGATTGTTCGTCATGACGTAGATGACCATCGCCGCCAGCATCACGATCGCCGCGATCCAGAAGAACGGGTCGCGGTGGGCCCGCTGCCAATAGGGCCGACGGGGCGGATTGCCCGAGGGGTGGGGAGCCGCGTCCTGTTCGCGGTCATGTTTGGTGGCGCTCATGGTCTGGGGCCGGGGAATCTAGCAGGACGGGGGCACCCGCCGCCATGGGGTCTTACCCGACCGGGACGACACCCCGGGGAGCAAACGCCGCCGCTCGCGTACTATATCTCCGGAAAGAGGCGGCAAACGATTTGCCGTCAAAATGGAAAGAAAAATTATGCACCTCCTATCCTCACCGGTCCTCGCGAACATGTACTATTACGGCGGCGGCGGCTTCGGCCTCATCGTTCTCATCGTCATCATCGTGCTGATCCTGCGCTGACCCCCTCATACCGCAGGGGCCTCGGCGGCCTCGACGTACTTCCGCCGGAAGACGAAGAACTGCTTTTCGATCAGGTGGTACGTGCACCAGGCGATGCCCACCGCCAGGGGCAGGCAGATGAAGACGCCCTTCAGCTCGGCATCCACGTCGAGACGGCCCGTGATGCTGAGGCTCCGGGCGTACTTCAAAGACCAGACCACGGCGAAGTCGTGCATGACATAGATGGAAAAGCTGAGCGCCCCCAGTTTCGCCAGGCTTTGGTCGACGAAGGCCGGCAGCGGAATCCGGCAGCTGACATAGCTCAGGGCCAGATAGCCCCAGATCGCGCCGGAGATCGTCGGCCAGACCGTCCAGAGCATGGAGCCGGCGCCCGTGCCCAGGCCGTCCCAGGCCACGAGCCACTGCAGGGCGGCCACGCCGAGAATCGCGGACACCACGAGATGCAGCGGATGGGAGAAGAACTCCCGCTTTTTCAGGAATAGCCAGGCGGCGCCGATGCCGATGAGGAACTGGTCGATCCGGCCCGGCAGGGAGCCATAACTGAGGTTTTTTACCGTCCCCATCTCCATGTAATAGAAGGCGCGCAGGCCGATCGCGAGTAGCAACAGGGCGACCAGATAGCGATAGCCGTTGCGGAGCAGGAAGGCCGCCAAAAAGGGAAAGATCAGGTAGAACTGAAATTCGAGGCCGACCGTCCAGAGCTGGCCGAAGCCGGGCAGCGCGACGAGATAGCCGACGATGAAGATCGGAAACACGAGGAGGACGGAATCGAGGGGCAGGAACTTTTCCGCATGCGTCCCGAGGACGAGCAGGATCGCGAGGAGATAAAGAGGGTAGATCCTCACCACCCGCGACCAGATGAAGTCCAGGTAGCGGATCTTCCTCTGGTAGCTGATCAGCCCGAAGATGAATCCGCTCAGCACGAAGAAGATGTCCACCCCCGAGCTCCCCTGGACCAGGATGTTGGCGACGATGTGCCTGCTGTGGGAATCGACGGTCACGACTTTGCCAAAGTAATGGTAGAGGACGACGAGCGCCGCGGCGAAGAAGCGCAGGTGGTCCAGGCGCGCGATGCGCGCGATATTCTTGCTTTCGACCGTGCGCTCGAGCTCCGGGCCGATCAGGGCCACAAAGCCGCCCACGCCCAGCGCGGCCAGCGGGAGATAGATCACGGCAAACAGGGCGGTCGTCAAAACCGGCTGGCCGCCCAGCTGGATCAAGGGCCATTGCCAGGCGGCGACCAGCGCGATCCAGGCGGAGGCGAGGAGGGCCCACGTGAGATGCAGCGGGCCGTTTTGCCGCAGCGGGGCGGGAATCCAGCCGGGTAGAGGGCTCATGCTCGGCGAGGCGCCGGCGGGGCGGCGCACACTGGTCTCAGTAGCCCAGTTGGGCTTTCCTTTGCGCGGCGGTCGGCAACGCGTCTTTCTGCTTCAAGATCGGCTCGCTGCCCGCATCCTTCAATTGCCGCGACTGCACGGCGTTGAAGTCGACGTCGGCCTTGAACTCCTCCGGCAGGCTCAATTCGCTATAGATCGCCTGGACCGGGCACACATCCACGCAGGCCGAGCAGTCGATGCAATCGTCCGGGTGGATCACCACTTGGCCGTCCAATTCGTAAAAACAGGCGACGGGACACGTCTCGACGCAGTCGGTGAATTTGCAGCCCGCGCATTTGTTGGTGACTATATGTGCCATGGGACTCGTGGGCTGGTGACGGATCGCACTGCCACTGCATTGTCGTGGAAAATATTCCAGTCAAGATATTGTCTGTGATGGCTCCCGGCGGCGGAAGACGAAGATCTGGCCGGGCACGCGCACATCGGCTTCCCAGCGGATCGTGGTGGCCAGGCAGGCCTGCTCCTCGAACGCCGGGTTCGCCAGGCTGCGGACATAGGAGAGGGATTGGGCAAAACGCCCGGAGGGGAGCAGCCGGTAGGTTCCCTGCGGGATCACCTCCACGCTGAACGCGAGGAGGCCGCCGGGTCCAAGGGCGCGGGCGGCCGCGTCAAAAAACGGCGCCAGATCGCCGAGATAGATCATCACGTCCGCCGCCACGACGAGGTCGAATCGACCCGCGGAGCGGTCCAGATAGCTCGTCAGGTCCTCGCAGGCCAATTCGCCGTAGATGCCGCGCTTCGCCGCCTGGCTGAGCATCTTGGGCGAGAGGTCGACCCCCGTCAGCGTCCGGACGCAGGGGAGGAGGCGGGGGCCGCAAAGACCGGTGCCGCATCCCGCGTCGAGCGCGTCGTAGCGGTGCCCGGGAACCGCGACGGCCAGCACCGCGGCGCCGAGCTTCTCCGGGATGTCATAGCCGAGCCGGCCCACGAGTTGGGCATCGAAGCCCTCGGCAAAGCCGTCAAAATGCTCCGTGACGTAGGCGGGAGGCGCGCGGTCCACACCCTCCGTGCCGTCCACGGCCTTCAGGAGGTATTCGATGGAGGGACTGTTGGGCCACATCCACAGATATTTCCGGCCAATCTGGACGGCGGCCTCCCGGTGCCCGAATCCGGCCAGGAACGTGAAGGTGGTATAGAACAATTCCGCCAAGTCCTTATCGGCCGTGTTCCGGTGGGGCGCGAATTCCACGTACGCCGCCAGCGCCTGGTCGATGGGCAGGCCCGCGCAGACGTCGCGCCGGAAATTGCTCCGGCGCAGCATTTCCTGATACTTGATGTTCGCGCCATCGAGGCGGACGGCCTCGGCATAGGCCTGGCAGGATTCGGCGAGCCGGCCCGTCTGCTGCAGGATCTTGCCCAGATTGGCCCAGAGCGCCGCGCTGGCACCGCCGCTTTCGATGCAGGTCTGGAAGCAGTTGATCGCCTCGCCATAGCGGCGGAGACCCTCCTGCAGGAGTCCCAGGCACTGCCAGACGATGGCCGATTTGGGATCCAATTCCAGAACCTTCATATAGGCGGCTTCCGCCGCCTCCACCGCACCCAGCTTTGCCTGGGTCAGGCCGAGCACGAGCCAGGTGTCCGGCTGATCGGCCGATAATTTGAGCGAGTGCTCCAGGGCCTCGATGGCGTCGGTCAGCGCATTGGTGCGCTCGAGCAGGACCCCGTAGTTGGTCCAGCATTGGAAGTCATTCGGTTCCACGACCGTGGCCAGTCGAAAGCTTTGCATCGCCTCGGGCAGCCGATTTTCCCGGAGAAGCTGCCTTCCGCGGCGTTCGAGCGCCTTGGCGGTTGGGATCCCAGCCGCCAGCATGGCGCTGAATCGCTGGTCGACGGCCGCCCAGCGGGCGACCGCGAGGTCTGTCTCCGATGGAGCGGGGTTTGGTACAACTTCGGTGCTGGTCTGCATCTTCTTCGGTCCAGGCGGCTGGTTTAAAATTTCCGGTTTTAAGACAAGGGAGATCGCTATTGCCCTGTCCTAAAGCCAGCGCCGTTCCGCTTTTCGCATCACTATTGTAAGATATTACAAAGCAGCATTGTGCATTAATTTATATCTTCCTTGGCCGGCGCCAGGTGACCCGCAGGCCCATCCTGCCTTGGCCCTGGCAAAAAGTGCCTAAGCAGAAAATCATGCGCGATTGCGGGCTGGTCGCTGGGTGAACACCCCATGGCGCCGGGACGGTTGCCGCTGTCCTATGAAGGATGATAAAACCAATTGGTAATCTTCTATCACCTTCGGCCTCCGTGGCTGCGGCCAGGCAGCTCACATCGGCCTTCGCCTGCTGCGCCATCCTCGGTCTTCTGGCCGGCTGTGCCACCGAGCCGGACTCGCATTTGGTCTCCGCTCCTCCTCCGGCTCCGCCGAGCCGGGCGGTCACATCGACGACAACGACGACGACGACTCCCCCGGCCATGCCGATGGCAGTAGCGACTCCGGCGACGGTCGTCTCGACTCCCGCTGGCTATGTCGCGACTCCCGCTGGCTACGTGATGACCACGGCCGCAACGCCCGTCGTGAGCACGACCGTGGTGACCCAGGCCCCGCCCGCCCTGCAGCAGGAGGTCGTGCAGGCCCAGCCGTCGTCCCGGCATGTGTGGCTCGCCGGCTATTGGACCTGGCGCGACAACCAGTACGAGTGGATGGCCGGACACTGGGAGCTGCCGCCGAGCTCGGGTTCGACCTGGGTTAATCCCCGCTGGGCGCCGGAGGGCAATGCCTTCCGGTTCTACGAGGGCTATTGGACCTGAAGCGCGGGATCCGATCCCGCACCCGATAAAGATTTAGAGTCGTCAGACTCGATTGGCCTCCCACACCCGGGGGGCCAATTTGCTTTTTCGCGCGCCACCTAAAAAAATCCGCTTGACCTTCAGCTAATTAGTTGCATATACAAGTGGTATGAAAGATTCACCCGCCGCCGTCACGACGCCTCCCGCCGCGTGGACGGGACCGTGCTTTTGCGGAAACTTGCGGCGGGCGACCCGCACGGTCACCCGGGTTTATGAGGAAGAATTCCGGGGCGTGGGGTTTACCGGTTCGACCCAGTATACCTTGCTGAGAGTCCTCGCCGGATCCGCTGGGATGCGTCAGCGCGACCTGGGGGAGTCCCTCGGGATCGATGAAACGACGCTGACGCGGACGCTTCGACCCTTGTTGGAAAAGGGATGGTTGGACCTCAGGGAGGGAAATGACCGGAGGGAAAAACTTATTTCGCTGACCAAGAGCGGGCGGCGGCAGACCCAGTTGGCGCTCCCGGCCTGGGAACGCGCGCAAGCGCGCATTAAAAAGGTGCTCCCCGCCGGTCTGTGGGAGGCGCTGATGGAGGCGCTGCCCCAGGTCGCCCGGGCGAGCGAGAGAGCGTAATTTTTTTGGGCCACTTACTTGCATATACAACTATAACGTTTCCTTACCATGACGATCGACGAATCAATGTCTGTTGCTGAAAAGCTCGCGCCGCTGAATGGCGCCCGGATGCCTAGGCCGGATCAAGCGCACGCCGCCGCAGCCAAGCCGCGGCAGCCATTCCGCATGCAGTCCGAGCCTGCGACCTTTGCGCCGCCCAGTCCCGTGGCCGAGGCGAAGCCCCGGCCGCACCAGCGGCCCTGGGGCAAGATTCTAGCCGGAGCCGCGATCCTCGCCGCCGTGGTTGCGGGCGTCGGCAACTATGCCTATCGCGCCGCCGGCTTTGAAACCACTGATGACGCGTTTTTGGCCGGCGACGTTCATCCCATCAGCGCGCGCATCAACGGCACGGTCGCGCGGGTGCTGGTGGACGACAACGCCCAAGTCCGGGTCGGTCAGCCGTTGGTCGAGATTGATCCGGCCGACCTGAATCTCGCCATGGAGGGCCGCGAGGCCGATCGCGCGCAAGCCCGGGCCAACGCGGACCAAGTGACGGCGCAAATATCCCGGGCCCGGGCCGACATCGAGGCGGCCACCGCCCGGATCGCACAGAATGCCGCCCAACTCAATCGCGCCCAGCTCGATTTTCACCGCATGGAGATGCTGGTCAAGGAGGACGCGGTCTCCCGGCAGGAATTTGACGCCTCCCGCGCCGCGCTCGATGCCGCCCAGGCCGCCCAGCAATCCCTGGTGGCCGGTCGCGTCGCAGCCGAGGCCGGACTCGCCGCCGCCCAAGCCCAGCGCGCCGTCGCGCTGGCCCAGGTGCAAAGGGCCGAGGCCGCCCGCGGCGCCGCGAGACTGCAAGTCGCCTACACCGTTATCCGGGCCCCGAGCTCCGGACGGGTGGCCAAGAAGAGCGTGGAAGTCGGTCAGCGCCTCCAACCCGGCCAACCGGTGATGGCGGTGGTGGACGACCAGGTCTGGGTCGTGGCCAATTTCAAAGAGAACCAGCTGGCGCACCTGCGGGCCGGCGAAAAGGTGCAGGTGAGCGTCGATGCCGTGGCGGGCCAGGTCTTCCCAGGCGTGGTCGAGAGCTTTTCCCCGGGCACGGGAGCCCAGTTCTCGCTCCTGCCCCCGGACAATTCGACCGGCAATTTCACCAAGATCGTGCAACGCGTTCCGGTGAAGATCCTCCTGGCCGACGACTTGCCGGCGGCGGCGATGGCGCGCCTCTCTCCGGGGTTGTCCACCACCGTCAAGGTCAGCGTCCGCTAGCGACGGCGCCGCCCTCGGCCCCGCCCGCGCCACTCCGATGATGCCTACCTCCTCCTCCCGCCCCGCGCCCGCCGTCACTCCCGGATCGACCCGGGCTTGGATCGGCACGCTGGGCGGCATGCTGGGCGCCTTCATGGCCATCCTCGACATCCAGATCACGAATGCCTCGCTTCGGGATATTTCCGGGGCGATCGGCGCGACCCTGGACGAGAGTTCCTGGGTCTCCATCGCCTATCTCGTGCCCGAGATCATCGTCATCCCGCTCACGGCCTGGATCGCCTCGATCCTGGGTCTGCGGCGGTATCTGCTGATTTCTTCGGCGCTGTTCCTGCTCTTCTCCGTTCTCTGCGGTCAGGCGTGGAGCCTCGGAAGCATGATCTGCTTTCGCGCCGGGCAGGGTTTTTTTGGCGGGGCGCTCATCCCGCTGGGCTTCACGGCGGTGCTGCAGATGCTGCCGCCGGCCCAGCACTCCATCGGCTTCGCCCTGTTCGGCCTGTCAGCGATGTTCGCGCCCTCCATCGGGCCGAGCGTCGGCGGGTGGCTGACGGACAACTGGGGTTGGCAGTGGAATTTTTACCTCAACCTGCTCCTCGGCCCGTTCCTGCTCGGCGCGGTCTGGTACGGCTTTCCCCGGGCGCCGACGCGCTGGGAGAAGCTCCGCCAAGCCGATGGCTGGGGCATCCTGCTGCTGTCGCTGGGCCTCGGCGCGCTGACCACGCTGCTGGAAGAGGGCACGCGCGATGATTGGTTCGGGTCCGCGTTCATCACGGGGCTCGCGCTGGTCGCCGCGCTGACGCTGCCGCTTTTCGTGCTCTGGCAGCTCCGCGCGAAGAATCCCGTGACCGACCTGAGGCTCTTCGCGAGCCGCAATTTCGGCCTCGGCTCGATCATCAACATTGTCCTCGGCGGCGCGTTGTACGGCTCGATTTTCATGCTGCCGCTCTATCTCAGCACCATCCAGGGTTACGGCGCCTCCGCTATCGGCGCCACGCTCATCTACGGCGGCATCCCCCAGCTGTTCATCATCCCGCTGCTCCCCTGGTTCATGAAGCGCATCGATGCGCGCTGGCTGATCGTGTACGGGCTGCTGATGTTCGGTGCGAGTTGCCTGCTCAACACGTCGCTGTCGGCCGATTTCGCCCACGACCAGCTGCGCTGGTCGCTCTTCGTCCGCGCGCTGGGACAGCCGTTCATCCTCGTCCCACTCTCCGCCCTCGCCACGGCCGGCCTTCCCCCCTCCCGGACGGCCTCGGCCTCGGGTCTATTTAACATGAACCGCAACCTCGGCGGCTCGTTCGGCATCGCGCTGCTGTCGGCCCTGCTCACGGTGCGCGAGCGGCTGCACTCGAACCGGCTCGGCGAAGCGGTCAGCCTCTACAATCCGCTGACGCAGGAGCGGCTGGGCGGGCTGACCCAAAGATTCGCCGCCTCGGGCAGCGACGCCTACACGGCGGGACAGCAGGCCGTGGCTGCGCTCGATGCCGCCGTGCGGCGCGAAGCCACGCTGATGGCCTTCAATGATTGCTTCCGCGTGCTGGGTCTCGTCCTGATCGCCGCGACCGTCGCCGCGTTCTTCTGCCGTCCGGCCAAGGCCGGGGCTTCCGCCGCCACCCACTGAACGCCAACTTTCCCCCATGGTCTTCAGCTCGTGGTCTTGAGTGGGTTGGGGAGAAGGAGGGAAGTGTTTCTGCGCGGGTCTCATTGAGCACCAACCGCGAGGGGTCGCACCCGATTCACCAGCTCGGTCAGAAATTCATCGGGACGATTGAAATGGACGAAATGATGGTCGCCCTTAAAGCGAACGAACTCCTTATGCGGCGCTTTGATCGAGGCAAAATACTGTTCGGCTGGCTCAATGGGAGTCATCTGATCCTCCGTTCCTTCAAAGAAAAAAATGGGCATGGAAAAATCGAAGCCCAATGATGGCAAATCAACCGTCCACATTTCCCGACCCAGATGCTGCCTGGTAAAGTTCATGCCTAGCCGGATATAGTCGACGTCTTCCGACGACATGCCCGGAGGCAACCCACGGATGTGCGGCACCGCGGAATCGCCGCCGCTGGCCAGTCGATCGGCCCATTCGCGCTCGATACCCAATTTAGACAAATCGTCGTAGGGCGGCGGCCCAATCTTCGTGAGTGCGGCGATGGCAGCGTCATTGCGGGCGGCTTTGGCCTGAGCCAGCACGTGGGCATAGTTATATGCCTCATTGCGCTCCGCCTCCACAAACTGCCCCGTTCCGACATAAGCCGAAAATAGATCCGGGCGCCGCCTGACCATGTTGATGCCGAGGATCGATCCCCAGGAATGCCCCAAAAGAACAATCTTCTCCTTGTGCAAATGTGCCCGGAGGTATTCGGCGACCTCGATGCCGTCTTTGGTCATTTGGTCTATCGTCATGCCGGGAGCTTCGGCGTCTCCGTTCAAACGATAGGTTCGCCCGGCACCGCGTTGGTCCCACTGGACAACGGTGAAATATTTCTCCCACGGCTGCCACGCCCAGCTCAAGGCCAGCGCGGAAGCTCCCGGTCCTCCATGCACATAGAGGAGCACCGGATTCGCCCGGTCTTCGCCGCGGATTTGAATCCATTGCCTGATGCCGCCGATGGGGACGTAGAGGCCCTCTTCCGCCATCTAAGGCGCAGTCTGCCGGGGAATCGAAACCCAGAGGATCACGTAGGCGATCACGCCGCCGCCCCAGCAGAGCGCGAACGCGCAGAAGAGCACGCGCCACATCCAGGCGGCGAGCGGTGTCACCTCGCCCAGGGCGGAACAGACGCCGGCCAACGGAGCGCCCTTGGCGGGCAGCCGCAGGTTCTGAAATCTTTTCCAGGAATCGCTTTGGAAGATATCTTTCAAGGTCGTCGGAGCGCTCCGACATAGTGTGCGGCGATTCGGATTAAACGAGAACTATTCAGCCGCGGCGCGATTGCCTTACGTCCACAAGAGGGTAACTTGCTCCGCAACCCCTCATGACAACCATCGCCACCTGCTCAAACATCGCCGAGGCGGAGATATTGAAATCATTGCTCGAGGGTGCGGGCATCCGGGCATTTCTGCCGGAAGAGATCACCGGCAACTCGGCCCCGCAGCTCGTGTTCGCCTCAGGGTTGCGGGTCCAAGTGGAGGACGAGGACGCTGCCGAAGCGCGCCGCGTGATCGAGGTTCCCAAGACACCAGCTTAGCGAGATTTGCGAACACGGGGCTGGCAGGGGAGAGGGTAGTGGGTCGGTTTTGCCAACAATGACGCAGGGCGCGTTATCCCCATCGCGCCGGCCGGACGTCCAGGGCGGACGGAGCGCCCGGCGGGTTGGGGACAACCCGCTCTACCTCCAAACTGCGCCACTATCCGGAAAAATGCCCAACGGGCCTCGACAAGGGCTGGTGCTCGTCTCAACGATTCCCGGCGATGATCCGCCAGACCTTCCTTCTTGTTTCGTCGCTGGTCCTGTCGACCGGCGTCTATGCGCAGCCCGCGAAGATTGACTTCCCCGGGGCGAGTCCGACCGCGACGCTCAAGCAGCGCGTCGGCCTGACCGACGTGGAAATCACCTACTCCCGGCCGAGCGTCAAGGGCCGCGCCATGCTCGGTCACATCAACCCCTACGGGCTGGTCTGGCGGGTGGGCGCGAATGACGCCACCACCATCACCTTCAGCCGGGCCGTGAAGCTCAACGGCGCGGACGTCCCCGCGGGCGCCTACGAGCTCTTCGCCATTCCCGACCCCTCGGAGTGGACGATCATCCTTAGCAAGGCTTCAAAGCAATGGGGCGCCTATACGTATAATGCCAAGGACGACGCGGTCCGCTTCAAGGCCAAGGCCGTCCCTCTCGCGGAGCCCCTTGAAACTTTCACCATCGACTACAGCGACTACCACATCGGCAAGGCCACCCTCAATATGTCCTGGGAGAAGACGCGCGTGCTCATCGAGGTCGAGGACGACGCGGTTGCGACCGTCGCAGCCCAGATCGACGCGGCCCTGACTTCGGCTGAAAATAAGACATCCCGATTTTACATCAGTGCGGCGCAGTTCTATTACGACGCCGATCTCGACCCGAAGAAGGCGCTCACCTGGGTCGACGCGGCGATCGCGCTTAAGCCCCCGACCTACAGCATCGAGACCCTGAGGGCGAAGCTCCTGGCGAAGTCCGGCGACAAGGAGGCGGCGATCGCCCAAGCCAAGGACGCGATCGAACTGGCCAAGAAGGGCGTCGAGCCCGCCCGGAGCGAATATATGCGGCTGAACGAGGATATCATCGCGCGACTTGGGCCCTAAGCCCAGGTCCGGCGGTCGGTGGCCCACTCCCGAGCCTTTCGAAATTCCATGAAGCTGAAAGTGAGCGCGAAGGGCGGGTGCGACGTTGAGGGCGATGTCGCCCACAACCTCATTCGGATGTCCTATCGTGGAAAGGTGGGCACGACGGAAGCGAAGGCAGCCGGTGAAAAGGTCGTGCTCCTGCTTCCGCAGATGCGCCCTGGATTTGCCGTCCTGAGCGATCTTAGCTGCCTGGACTCAATGGATCTGGAGTGTGCAGCCAACATCGCGAAGACGATGGATATACTAAGGGCCCATGGCGTCGGCACCGTGGTGAGGATCATTCCCGATCCGACCAAGGACATCGGACTCAATATTCTCTCGATCGTGCACTTCAGGGGCAAAGTGCGGGTCGTCACCTGCCAGAACAGCGCCGAGGCCGAGCAGGTGCTCAGCCGCCTTTCTTAAGCCCGCGGCCCATCGTAGCAGCCGAGCAGTTCTGGTGGTGGTGCGGTCTGGGGGCAGCGCGGGTTGTCCGCAACCCGCCGGGAGGTCCGTCCGCGTCGAAGGTCCGCTCGGCGCGTTGAGGACAACGCGCCCCACCTCAGCTCTTGTTGGCGCAGGTTTCGGGACCGAGATCATATAAATCTTCGATAGGGACAGGTCCGATTGGCCGCTGCCGCTGTCCATGAGAATGCAGTCAACGACGTCCTGAAAACTCAGGAGGTAATCTCAACGCCCGCCCACCATGAAAAGCCATTCCGCACCATTTTTTCCGCTAGCCCTCGTCACCGCCGGCTTCGCCACGCTGACCTTGTTCGGCTGCGCCAAGCAGGATCGCGACGCCGCCACCTCCAAGGTGACGGCAGCCTACCAGGATTCGAAGAATGCCGTCGTCGACAGCTGGAATGACGTGAAGGCCAACACCTTCGAGAAGCGCGATGATTTCAGCGCGGATGCCAAGGCCCGGATGGCTAAGATGGACGCCCAGGCCAGCGAGTTGAGAGCCAAGGATTCCGGTGCCCAGGCCAGCGACAGCCGCAAGGCCGCCTGGATGGAGCTGAAAAATTCCCAGGTCGACTTCAAGGGCAAGGTCGATGCGCTCGGCCAGGCGACAGCGGACACGTGGGACAGCGCCAAGCAGAACACAGTCACTTCCTGGGATCGCCTCTCCGCCGCCTACGACAAGGCGCGAGCGGATTGAGCGCCCGAAGGAATTAGCCGGGGCTCGCTCCTACTTTATCGGCTTCTCGGCCGCCGGCGATTCGGCAAGCAGCGCCTTGATTTCGGGGTCGTCGCGCCACGGCGCCATGCGGGGGTCGAGCTGGAGGCAGACCCGGATCCAATTCCGGCCGTCGGGCCGCAGGGCGCACTCGCGGATCAGCTGCACCGCTGTGTCGTGTTCGCCGAGCAGCAGGTTGGCCGGGATCGGTTCAAACCACCAAAGTCCAATGGGAAACGCCCGATAGGGGCGGCGGAGGATCTCCAGGTAAAGGCGATTGCGCGCCCGCGCTTCTTCTGTGCGGCCGAGTCCATGTAGAATCCACACCTCGTCGATGCTGGCGTCGATATCGGCCGGATTGCCCGCCTTGTGCCGCTGCACTTCAGCCAACGCCGCCTCATATTCCAGGCGGGCGAGCTCTGGTTTGCCTTGCAGGGCTCGCAATTCGGCCGTCAGGAGAGCCGTGGGCCCGGAGTAGTTGTTCGAATCGAGAAACCACGGTTCCGAAAAACTCCGGACGGCCGCGAGGCCCTCGTCGAAATGCCCACTGGTCACCGCGTAGACGAAGCGCGTGATAATGGTGCGTTCTTCGGCACGATTCTTGGGGGGCACCCGATCGATCCACGTCTTCATCTCCGCCAGATCACCGTGCATAAACGCCACCCGTGCCTTCCAGTCGAAGGCGTTGGCCACCGGAGCCAGGCGGACGGTGGCGTCGTTCTCCCGCTCGAAATCCTGCAAACGGAGGTTGTCGCGGTAGAGGATGGAAAGGTCATAGTGGGTGAGCGCGTCTTCCGGAAATCGCACAACATTTTGTTCCGCGAGCGCCAGCCCCTCCTCCGGTCGCTGGTGGACGACATTTGCGGCCAATTCCCTCCAATAGGCGGGTTGCGCCGGATCAAGTTCGCACGCGCGGCGGGCCAGGGTCTCGGCTTGCGCCAGGTCGCCTCCGCTCCGATATCCCACAAAAATCGCCTGGGCATAGAGCGCCTCAGGTTCATTGGGCGCCAGGATCACGGCCCGCTCGGCATAGCGCTTGGCGAGAGACAGGCGCTCGGCGCGCTTGTCGAAACCGCGGAGCAGAAACTGATTTTCCACCCGGGCCAGAACCGTGACGGCCTCGGCATCGGAGGGCGATTTGTCGACGGCGCGCTGCGCAATTTCTTCGGCTAGCTTGAAATCCTCCGGCGTGCTATTGATCGCATCGATCAGCCGAATGGCCTGTTTCAGTTCGGGGTCGTGCGGCCAGTCGCGGCGTTGCGCCGTGGCAATGGCACCGGCCGGCTGGATGACCGAGGGCCCCGCTCCGGCTCCGGCTGCGGCTGGCGCACCGGCCGCATGCGGCCGCAGGCGCCAAGCGAGCATGAGCACGCCCGCAATCGCCGCGAGGGCGATGAGCCAGGGCAGACCTTTCCAGCGCCTTCCGGATTTCAGCGAACCGGCCGCACTTTCCGTGCGCCGGCTGGAATCGGCCTCTTCGGATTTTTTGGAGAGCAGTCTCGCGACCCGTTCAGCGAAGATTGGCGGCGTCTCTTGGACATTGAGCCGGGTCCACTGCACCTCGCGGAATCGGTCCGGCACGCGGGCCGTCGCCGCGGGCGTCTCGTCGATGACGACCGGGAAGAGAAAGTGGGCGTCGTCCGCCCTGAGGCGCGATCGCTCGACGGCGAGCAGCCATTCGAGGCGAAAATATCCCTCCTCCCGCGCCTGGGTGTTGGCCGAGATGACGGGGACAAAGAGCGCGCACTCCTTGATCTGCCGGCGGATCTTGGCGTCCCACGCGTCGCCCCCGCGCAGCTCGCTCTGATCGAACCACACCTCGACTCCCGCCGCCCGCAGCGCCTCGCAAATGCGCCGCGCGGCCTCCGCATCCTGGGAGGCGTAGCTGAGAAATACGGCGCCGGACATGGGCCGGAACGGTGCCAAACCCACGCCGGACCAGCGAGCCTAAAGCGGCCGGCGCGATGGGGACATCGCGCGCTACCTCGGAGGAAGATCCTCTCTCCAAGGCAAAATTAGGCTGGCGCGATTATGCGGCCAGAGGAGACAAATAAACCGGATTCGTGTATAGTCTTTTTCCCCCCCAATGAACCCATCCAACATCCGCCTTGTCCTTGCCCTGGCCGCCGCGGCCCTGCCCCTCGCCGGCCGCTCCGCACCCGAAACCCCGCCCGTGGTCAAGAATCCACCCAGGAGCTGGATCGATCCGGAGACCGGACATCGGGTGATTCGCATCACGGACGAACCGAACACGGAGAGCCTGTATTTCAACGACAACTGCTTCACCCCCGACGGCAAGGAGATGATCTTCACGACCGAGGGAGGAGGCATCTCGGTGCTGGACCTCGCGACCTGGAAGAACCGTCCGGTGGTGAAGGAAAAAGTCCGCGTGATCATCGTCGGGCACAAGACCCCGCGGGTCTTCTACATCAAGTCCCAGGACAACGCCCTCTACGCGGCCAACCTCGACACGGGCGAGACGCAGAAGCTGGCCGACCTGCCGGCGCGCGGCGGCGTCTCCGCGATCAATGCGGATGAGACCCTGGCCGCCGGGACGCGGTTGCTGGGCGGGAGCCCGGAGCGCCAATTCGCGACCGGCCGGGGCAACGGCTACCAGGCGGACGACAAGATGGAGATGATGGAAAAGCGCCTGGCCGCCCATCTGCCGAACGAGATCTACACGATCGACCTGCGGACGGGAAAGCAGACCGTGCTGATCCAGAACAACGACTGGCTCAACCACCTCCAGTTCTCACCGACGGATCCCGGACTGCTGATGTACTGCCATGAGGGCCCGTGGTGGAAGGTGGATCGGATTTGGACGATCCGCACGGACGGCACCCAGAATACCCTCGTCCAGCCGCGGACGATGGAGATGGAGGCGAGCGGCCACGAATTCTGGAGCGCCGACGGCAAGAAGATCTACTACGACCTGCAGACTCCCTGGGGCACCGTCTTTTGGGTCGCCGGCTACAACATCGAGACGAAGGAGCGGACTTGGTACCATATCGAGCGCAGCGAGTGGTCGATCCATTTCAACGCCACGAGCGACGAGACGCTCTTCTGCGGCGACGGCGCCGACAATCCGCCGGGGCCGTGGGCCGACGCGTCCAACCGCTGGATCTACCTCTTCGTTCCGGACACGATGATCAACGGGGCGCCCTGGAAGACCATGCGGTGGGACTACGGCAAGCCCTCAGGCGAACCGCTGGTGCGTCCCGGGGTCTTCCACACCGAGAAGCTGGTCCATATGGTCAAGCACAACTACCTGCTGGAACCGAATCCCATCTTCACCCCCGACAAGAAGTACATCATCTTCCGCTCGGATATGTTCGGCGACACCTACGCCTTCGCGGTCGAGGTCGCGAAGGCCGCGCCCTAGCGGGACTTCACGACCACTTCAGGTCCTCGTCGGCAAAGGGCAGCGTGCGGATGCGCTTGCCGGTCGCGGCGAAGATGGCGTTGCAGACCGCGGGAGCGGCGGCGGGAAGCCCGGGCTCGCCGAGGCCCGTCGGCGGGGCCAGCGACTTGATGAAGTGCACCTCCACCACCGGCGGCGAATTCGGCATGCGCAGGAGGGGGTAGTCGCCAAAGTTGGACTGGGCGGCGGCGCCTCCCTCGATCGTGACTTTCAGGAACCACGCGGCGCCGATGCCGTCGAGCATCGCGCCCTGGACCTGGCTTTCGGCCGAGCTGAGGTTGACGATCAAGCCGGCGTCCACGGCGGCGGTGAGTTTCCGGATCTGCAGGACGCCGTCGGGACTGACGGCCACATCGGCGACGATGGCCACATAGGCGTTATTGGTGTGCGTGATGGCCAGCCCCTGGCCCTGGCCGCGCGGCAGCTTCTTGCCCCAACCCGCTTTTTCCGTGGCCAGCTTGAGGACGGCTGTCATCTGCGCGGTGGAGAACCTTGGGCCGCGTCCCCCGCGCCGGCCCGCCATCCCCGAGGGAGCGGGCGCGCCGGGGATCGCCGCGAGGAGTTCGAGGGTGTAATCGAGCGGATCGCGGCCGGCGGCGTGAGCCAGCTCGTCCACAAACGATTGGGTGGCCCAGGTGTTTCCGTTCTCACCGGGAGCGCGCCAGTATCCCGTGGGCACGGTGCCGGGGATCTTGCTGGACCGCACTCCCGATCCCGGCACCGCGTTGAAGGGAAACCCCTCGGCGGTCATGTCGCCGGGGCCGCCCTGCATCTTGACGAACGCGTCCTGCAGCGCGACGAGCTTTCCGGAACTGTCCACGCCGGCCTGCAGGAAGTGCCAGCCGTTGGAGCGGTAATTGTCGTGCGCGAAATCGTGCTCGCGCGTCCAGGTGAGCTTGACGGGGGTGCCTTCGAGCTTTTGGGCGATGGCGGCGGCCTCGAGTGAGAATTCGTTGCTGCCCCTCCGGCCAAAGCCGCCGCCCACCCGGGTGACGTGGACGACGACGTCGCTGGCGGCCAGGCCCAATCCCTGGGTGACCAGACGCTGGCCGGCCGAGGGCATCTGCGTCGGGCACCACATCTCCATGACCCCGTTCTTGAACAGGGCGGTGCAGTTCTGTGGCTCGAGCGTGGCGTGGGCGAGAAAGGGGTAATGGTAAACGGCCTCCACGCTGGTGGCGCCGGCGGGCAGGGCGGGGGCGGGCTCGGCCCTTGCGAGCTCCTCGGCCTGCTTCGCCATGGCGACGCTGCTTTGGCTGACGCCGGGGCCCGCCATCCACTCGACCTTGAGTTTTCCAGCCGCCTGGAAGGCGGCCCAGGTCGAGTCGGCGACGATGGCCACGCCGGAGACGAGACCGGTGATGCCGTCGAGCACGAAGGCGTCGCGCACGCCGGGAAGCTTCTTTACCTCGTCGAGGTTGGCGCTGCCGACCTTGCCGCCGAAGACCGGACACTTGACGTAGGCGGCGTAGACCATGCCGGGCAGCTTTTGATCGATGCCGAAGAGCGCCCGGCCCATGACGATCTTCTGGTTGTCGATCCCGGGGACGCGGGTGCCCAGGAGCTTGAAATCCTTCGGGTCCTTGAGCGCGACCTCTGACGGCGGCGGCAGGGTCGCGGCCTTGGCCGCAAGCTCGCCATAGGTCAGGCGGCGATTGGAGGCACCGTGCAGGACCGCGCCATTCTCCGTCGTGCACTCGCTCGCGGACACGCCCCAGGTCTGCGCGGCGGCTGCCACCAACAGGGTGCGCGCCGTCGCGCCCGCCTGGCGCAGCGGACCGTAATTTCCCGGCGTGGATCCGCTGCCGACCGCCGCCTGCCGGCCATAGGCCGGATTCAGGTCGCCCTGGGTGATCGTCACCCGGTCCCATGGCACATCGAGCTCCTCGGCGAGGATCATCGGCAGCGCCGTCTTGGCTCCTTGGCCCATCTCGGAGTTCGGCGCGATCAGCGACACCGCCCCATCGGGGGCGATGCGGATGAACGCGTTCGGGGCAAAATTTGCGGAAGCGGCGGGGGGCGTCTGCGCGAGGGCCGACGAGCCGCCAAAACGAAGATACGTGCCGATCACGAGCCCGCCGCCCGCGAGGGCGCCGACCTTGATGAAGCTACGGCGATCCAGCGTCGGAGCCGGGGAAGTGGAACGCGAAGGGGAAGGGGCGATCATGGCGAACAGCTTAAATCATCGGCCGGAATGAAACCAGTCCGATCGTCTCGCCGTCATGAGGCTAGCGCACGGCCCGTGGTGCGTCGTCATGCCCCGAACGCTTTCCATTCTCATCGTAGAGGACAATGAGGCCATGCGGCAGTTGCTCCAGCAACTGTTGCAAGTGATTGGACACAAAGTGATCCCGACAAGTGATGGCGAGGAGGCCCTGAAGGTTTTGGAGCGCGAACCGGTCGATCTGATCGTCACCGACGTGCTTATGCCCGGGAAAGACGGGCTGGAGCTGATCCGGGAGGTCCACAAGAATCGACCGAGCCTGCCCATTGTCGTCGTCTCGGGCGGCGGATATCGTTTGGACAAGCATAGCTGCCTGACCACCGCAAAATACATGGGCGCGTCCGCGACGCTTTCCAAGCCATTTAGCCTGCAAGAAATCCAATTGGGCATCGATCAGGCGTGGGCCAAGGCGCAGTGGCAGGCCGCACAAGCGACGTTGGCACAGCCGGTGGCAGGATGACGGGCGGTCCACCGGCCGGCGGGAAAATTACGACCACCGGGCAACCTGCCGCCGCTTCTGCGCGGCATCCAGCGGCTCACTGGGCCGACGCCGGCGCGGGCGGAAACGATTCGACCGCCAGCAGGCAGAGATCGTCGTCGAAATCGCCCTTCCCCGTGAAGGCTTTTACGTCCGCCATGAGGCGGTCGAGCAGCAAGGGGCCGGACAGCGCGGAATTTTCCAGCAGCAGGGCGCGAACCTTCTGCTCGCCAAACATGCAGTCGGTGGCGTTGCAGGCCTCGATCAAGCCGTCGGTGTAGCCGATCAGAACGCTGCCCGGCTCGAACGCGCAGGTGTGCCGCGAGTAGGGAAAGCTCTCGACGATCCCCGCCGCCGGTTCCGGATTGGTGAGCGCCAGCTCCTCGACCGCGGCCGGCGCGCGGTGCAGCACGAACGGGGGAGGGTGGCCGGCGGAACTGTATACCAGCGTGCCGGCGGCCAGGTCGATCACGCCGAAAAAGGCCGAGGCGAACACCAACTGACCCGTCTGATGGAGGATCGGCAAGAGGCCGCGGTTGATTTCCGCCAGGACGTACGCCGGATCCCCGGCGCGCTCGCCGAGCTCCCCGACGACGCCGCGAATCAGGGCGGTGAGCAATCCCGCCCGCACGCCGTGGCCCATCACGTCGCAGACGAGCACGCCGCAGCGGGTGTCGGAGAGCTGGATGACATCGAAGAAGTCTCCGCCCAGGGTCGTCGCGGCGACATAGCGATAGTCGAACTTCAACGCGCTGGCCTCCGGGGAGGCCGTGCGGGGAAATGCCGGATAATTGCGGGAAAAGAACGCCTCCTGCACCTGCCGGGCCATGCGCAGGTCGGCCTCCATCTCGGCCGAGCGCCGCTGCAGCTCCTGTTCGGCGCGCTTGCGCAAGGTGATATCGTGGCTGATCCCCACGAGGCCGGTGACGGCGCCGTGCACGTCGCGCAGCGGCACCTTGGTGGTGAGCGCCCAGCGGCAGTCGCCCTCGGGGCCGAAATTGGATTTTTCCTGGCTGATGATCGGCGGCTCGCCGGCGAGAACCATCCGGTCGTCCTCCATGGTCTGCTCGGCGCGCGGGCCCGAGTAGAATTCGCGGGCCGTCTTCCCCTTGGCATCTTCCTGCTGCGAGACCCCGAGCGAGCGCAGGTGGGCCCGGTTGTTGATGAGGTAGCGGGCCTCCTTGTCCTTGACGAAGACCCGGCTGGGCAGGTGGTCGATGATCGTGCGCAGGAGGTTATGCTCCTCCGTGACCTTTTCCTCGGCCCGCTTGGTGGCCGTCACATCCCGCGTCAGCCCGAAGGTGCCGATGATCCGGCCGGAAGCGTCCCGCCAGGGCATCTTGGTCGTCGAGCCCCAGGCCGCGCTGCCGTCCTGTTTCGTGATCAGCTCGATTTCCCCGACGAGGGGCTCGCCCGTGCGCATGATCTCCTGTTCTTCGGAGAAGGCGGCCGTGGCGTGCGCATTGGAGAAGAAGTCGAAATCCGTCTTGCCGACGGCGTCGGCCGGCGTCGGCACGCCCAGCCACTTGGCGTGCGACCAGTTCACCCGGACAAACCGGCTTTGGTCATCCTTGAAATAGATCCGATCCGGAATCGTCTGCATCAGCAGGCGCAGGATCGCCGAATCCGTGGCGTCGACCGGCGTGGAAACCGCTTCCGAATGGGCGGGGGTATCGCTCATGCCCGGATTATAAATTTCGCCCGGCGGCGCTGCAAGCCTCCGGTGAATTTCGATCGCGGAGGATCAAAGACCGGCTCGCCGTGGGCGCGTTTTCCCTTATCTTGCGGTGCGTGAGAACCATCCTCGCCCTTGCCCTGCTCACCCTGCTGGCTTCCCCGTCCGCCTATCCCTGGGGAGCCCAAGGGCATGCCGCCATTGGTCTGTTGGCGGAGCAGCGCCTCAGTCCCGAAGCTCGTCGCAACATCGAGCGGATCCTGGGCAACGACAACCTCGCCGCCATCGCCAGCTGGATGGACGACCTGCGCGGCGCCTCGAACGGCTTCGGCCGGCTCGCGGGCGACACCGAGGCGCGCCAGCTCGCCCAGAGCTTCCCGCACAACGACCAGTGGCATTACGTCAATCTGCCGCTCGGCGAGGCGGCCTATTCGGACCACGACTCCTTTTCACGCCCGGATGACGTGGTGCATGAGATCAACACCGCGATCCAGGTGCTCGAGGGCAAGTCCTCCGTCGTATCCCCTCGGGTCGCAATCTACATGATCGTCCATTTCGTGGGCGACCTGCACCAGCCGCTGCACGTGGGGACCGGCTACTACGAGCTGGCCGATCCCGCGCACCCGGTTCTCATCACCGACCCCGCGGCGGCCACGGGCAAGGAGAGCGACAAGGGGGGCAACGATCTGAGCTACGGCGGCCAGCGCTTCGAGGAGCTGCACGCCTACTGGGACACCATCCTCCCTATGAAGATCGCCGGCTCCAACGAGCCCTCCGTCCTGGCGAAGAAATTGGCGGACGCGATCCAGCCCGGCGGCTGGGCCAGCGCCGGCGACCATCATTCCTGGGCGGAGAGCTGGGCCACCGAAAGCCTGATCGCCGCCCGGCAGGCGTACGCCGGCATCGCCTTCGGCGCCGCTGAAATGGCAAAGCCGGACGGGACCAACCCCGCCGCCCCGGCGCTCAGAATCATTCACATCGCGCTGCCGGCCAACTACGACGCCTCCTCGATTCCGCTGGCGCGGGAGCGCCTGGCCAAGGCCGGGTTTCATCTCGCCGAATTGCTGAACGCGATTGACTGGCCGGTCCGAAACTAGTCCATTCGGACTTCCCAATCTTTTCCTAATGCTATCCAAAATCCTTGCGCGTGGCCCCTGGCTCGCATCCGCGCTCCTGGCATGGTCGGGGACGGCCTGCGCGGCGATCCCCCTGGGCGCCGACAACGTCGTGCCGCTTAAGGCGGGAGCGCACGCGCCCTCGGCCATCGTGAAGACGGTGGACGGCTCCGACTTCGATCTTGGCCAGGCGTTCGCGGCCAAACCCACGGTGCTGATCTTCTACCGCGGCGGCTGGTGTCCCTTTTGCAATAAGCAACTCGCGGGCATCCAGGACCTCGCGCCCAAATTCCTTGCGCTCGGATTCCAGATCCTGGCCGTCTGCACGGACAAGCCGGCGGACCTGAGGGCGACGATGGACCGCCATCATCTCACCTACACCCTGCTTTCGGACCGGGCCATGGCGGCGGCTTCCGCTTTCCAAGTGGCCTTTCGGGTGGGGGACGATGACGCCAAAAAATACGCGTCCTTTCACGTCAATCTGCCGGACATCCCGGGGGAGCCGGGCGGCCTCTGGCTGCCGGTTCCGTCGATCTTCGTCATCGGAAAAGACGGGGTGATCAAGTACGCGGAATTCAATCCGAATTTTCGGATCCGCCCGCCGCCGGACGAAATCCTGGCGGCGGCCGCCCAGGCCGGCCATTAAGGGCTCATCGACACTGGGGAGGACAATGGGCCGAAGTCCGGCGGCTGCATGCGGTGATGGGTCGCGTGTTCATAGGCCGCGCAAATCGTCAGCAACGTGGGCTCGCTGAAGGGCCGCCCGAGAAAATCGATGCCGACCGGGAGCTTGTCCGGAATGGGCCCGACCAGCTTGGTCGCCACGCGGGGACCGCCCCGCCCGCCAGCGCCCTCGGCCGCCGGAGCCGGCGCGGTCGGATCGGCCTCGATGTCGTAGACCTCCGTCGTGAATCCCGCGGGCACCGTGATCACCGGGAATCCCTGCTGCCCGAGGAAACTCTGGACGCCCCCGATGGCTCCTGCGCCGGCCCCGCCGCCGCCGCGACCTGCGCGACCGCCTCCCCCGCCCTGGGGACCCCCGATCTTCGTGGCCGGCGTGCTGCTCGTCGGATAGGTGACGGCGTCGAGCTTGAGCTCCGCCATGCACTGCAGGACGATCTGCTGGACGGCAAAGCGCCGTTGCAGCCGGACGGACGTCTCCAGCGTCATCGCCTCATTCGCCGTGATCAGGGTGGTCGGCCTGCCGCTCATGGCCTGGCCGTCCTTGTAGAACTTCGCCTTGTTGATCAGGTCGTCCAGGGTCTTGATGTTGGCGTCGCCGCGTTCCGCGAGGTAGATATCGAACCCGTATTTCGTCTCGCCGACCGCCTGGGCCGGCGCGAAGTCCCGGATGGTCAGCTTGCCGGGAACCTTGGAAGGATTCATGGCCAGGTCGACCAGCGTGGCGATCTGGTCGGTCGTCGGCTTGCCGCTGGCGTCCACCGGGAACAGTTCGGGAAACAGCTTCGTCCACGACGAATTGCTGAGAGCCGGATTGTAGCGCCGGACATAGTCGGTGAATAGGCCCTCGCTCTCCGGACCCGGATCGACGATGGTCGCGCCGAGATTGCGCAGGTCCTCGATGGCCTTCTCGGCGAGGTCGATATTCTCGTACTGCTGCTTCGTGCTGATGCGCTTGTCCATGTATTCGCGCACGATCCCGATGCGCAGGCCCTTCAGGCTCGTGGCGTGCGTGAAGCTCTCGTAGGGCCGCGCGGGAGTGCGGCCGACATTGAACGCGGTCATCGGGTCCTTCGGATCGTAGCCGGCGATCACGCTGAGGATGCGCGCGGCGTCCTCGACCGTGCGCGCGATCGGTCCGATGCGCGTGTTGATCCCCAGGTTCATCATCCCGACCCGGCTGACGAGCTCCTGCGTCGGGGAAATGCCCACATCGTTGTTGTTGACGGCCGGGGCCCGGATGGACGGCGAGGTCTCCTCCGCGATGGCGCAGGTGACGAGATTGGCCGCCACCGCGACGCCGGATCCGGCGCTGGAGGCGCCCGGCGTGCGCTCGGTGTCGTAGGCGTTGACCACGGTGCCCCCGAATGAGCTCCGGTTGCCGCCGTAGCTTCCCGCGTATTCGCCCATGTTGGCCTTGGCGAGGATGATCGCGCCCGCCTCGCGCAGGCGCACCGCGAAGGTCGAATCATGCGGGGGCCGGTCGTTGGCGTAGTCCGCGTCCGCGCCGGAGGTCGTCCGCATGTCGAAGGTGTCGAACTGATCCTTGATGGCCATGACGACGCCGTGGAGGGGCCCGACGAGCTTGCCGGTCTTCGCGAATTCAGCGTCCAGCCTGGCCGCCACCTCGAGGGCGTCGGGCATGGCCGGGTCGGCGTCCACCGGGTCGGTCATGCTGCGGGCCTTGTGATCGTCAAAGCCCATCGCCTTGCGCGTGGCGGGGCGCAGATTGAGCGTGCCCAGCGCGTCGAGGCCCTTGGCGTGGGGGATGGTCTTGATCGGCCCGAGGATCCCGTCGGGCTCCTCGACGGCCTGGCCGTTGTAGGCCTTGATGCGCGCGAGGTACATCTTGACCAGTTCGACGCAGGTAATCTGCCGGGCGAGGATCGCCCGCTGGATGTCGGCGATGGTCGCCTCCTCCACGTGGAACGTCGCGCCCGGAGCTCCGGCGGTTTGGTCCGCCGCGAAAACGCGAGCCGGTGAGAGGGCCCAGCCGCAGGCGAGGATGCAGGCGGCGGCGGAAATTGCCGAGATGCGCCCACGGGCGCCGGGCACCGAGGCCTGGCGGTGGGGCCAAAGACACTGCCGGTTTTTCTGCCGGAATCCGAGGGGGGGGGTGGCTGAGGTCATGTTCATGGGGTACCCCAGGGGCGAGCAAGAACCAAGCCAAATGGAACGCGTTGACCCGGGCGGAACGCTGACGTAGGGTCTCCCGCGCCAGGACCGATGAATGACATGTTTTCCTCCGACGAACAGGGGCCCGTGACCTGGGTGGGCGGGCATCCCGTCTATGCCGCGCATTACCTCGCCCTGGGTTTCGCCGTCTCCATGGTGGTCACGGCGGTCCTCTCCGCCCTCGACCTGGGGCCGGCGCTGGCGTGGCTGTCTTTCTCGAGCAGCGATGTGCTCCGGGGAGAAATCTGGCGCATCTTCACCTACGGGCTGAGGAACGAACCCAGCATCTGGTTCGCGTTCGAGCTGCTCATGATTGTCTGGTTTGGGCGGGAGGTGGAGAAATTCTTCGGCCGGCGGAAGTTTTTCGCTCTCTTTGCCTGCCTCTATGCGATTCCGCCGCTCCTCTTCACGCTCCTCGGACTCTGGCGCGCCAACGCCCTGGTCGGCGAAGCGGCCGGCTTCGCTCTCTTCATCGCCTTTGCCACGCTTTATCCCGACACGCCGGTCCTTTTCAACCTGCTGGCCAAGTGGGTGGCGTGGATCCTCCTCGCCATCTGCGCCCTGCAGGCCCTCAGCGCCCGCGATTGGCTGGGCATGATCTCCCTCCTGGCGACGACCGGCTTCGCCTATGGCTTCGTCCTGTGGCAGATGGGCCGCATTCAACTGCCGTCGTTCGCGCCGCACGCGCGGGATTCATCCGTCCGTCTGCTTCGCGAATCCTCGGCGCGCGGCGATTTGAGCCGTGTCACCCTCCGGGACGAAGCCGCCAGGGAAGTCGACGCGCTGCTGGACAAGATCGCCCTCTCGGGCCTGGACAGCCTGACGGCCAAGGAACGCGCCAAGCTCGAGGCGGCGCGGGAAAAGCTGCGGAGAAGGCCTGGAGCGTAGGTCAGGGCCGGCGAACCATGCCCGTGGCCGTGACCTCGTCGCGGTCGTGGAACAGGTGGGTGACCCGCACCCCCGTGGCCTGCGCGGCCAGCGGCGAACCGGGGGCGGCCAGTTCGCGCAGGAGTGCGATCGGATCGACCCGGCCCAGCTTGAGGTTTATGATGAACCGGCGGCACCAGGCCCGGCCGAACCAGGGTTCGACAATCGACCGCAGGACATGATGCGGCTCTTCGACCAGGTCGCAGAAGAGCCAGTCGAAGGTCTCCCCGGCCGCGGGCTGGAAGTGGAAGGCGTCCGCGCGGCGGTGCTCGATCCGCGGATGGTCGAGCGCGCCCCCTTTGAGCGGTCCGTTGTCCACCGCCACGACGCGGGCGCCGCGCCGGGCGGCGCTGTAGCTCCATCCGCCGGGCGCGGCGCCGAGGTCGCAGACGGTCTCGCCCTCCCGCGGCTCGCTCCCGATGACGCCATAGGCCTCCTCCACCTTGAGATAGGAGCGGGAGGGCGCGAGCGGATCGTCCGCCATGCGGCGTTGTCCATTGCGCCGGGCCTCCCGGGTGACAAAGGCCCGGCCAAAATCCGTGAACCACACGAACAGGCCGCGCGCAGGTCCCACGCCGCGCGGCATCGCTGCCGAAGCCAGCCTGGCCAGCCGCCCCAGCTTCTTCTCCAGGATCTCGCGAAAGGCGCCCTCGACCGTGGCGACGCGCGCGCCCAGGCCCTCCGGACCCGCCGCGCCGGCAAACACACACGGCCAGGGCTCCACGATGCGCTCGTCCCTCAGGCTGGTTGAGAAAAAATCAAAAAGCGCGTGCGCGAGGCCATTGACGCTCTCCTCTCTCACCTCGGCGGCCGCGGCGAGGACGAGGTGGGAGAAAGTCGCACCCGTCGCGGGAACGGAATCCGCCAGAACCCAGCCCGGACCCTGGGCGGCGGCGCGCGCGCCGCCGGCCTCGAGCTCGCGGATGAGCGTCTCCTCGTAGCCGGCCTGGCACGTGCACAGCTCCATCTAGCGTTGGGCCCACCACTGTTTCACGGAGTCCACGGCGTGGTGAATCACGGGAGGCAGATTCTCCAGCGCCTGGTGGACTTCGGGCACATGCCGGTCAGCCAGCCAGATCACGAGGACCCAGAAGGCGAGCCAGGCCACCGAGCCGCCGCCCGGGTATCCGCCCAGGCCCTGGAAGAAAAACGAGTGCCGCAGGGCCCTGAGGGGCCAGGCGAGGATATGGAAGGCCACGATGAGAAAGAGGATGCTGATCCACAGCGGCACGCCGGGAGGAGGCAGCACCCCGAAGACCGCTCCGGTCAACAGCAGCGAGAGCACGGCGATCACCGCCGCGAGGGCGATCGCCCAGATGATCAGCGAGATCACCGGGACAAAAATCCAGGCGAGGAAACTCGGTCCGGGCTGCGGCGCCCAAGAGCCCGGCCAATGCGGATGCCACGGGTGGGCGTGGGCGCGCATTTCCCGGCGAAAGCTTCGCTTCCATCCCCGCATCTCCTGCTTGAAAATCCGCTTCCAGCGGCGATGCGCCTGCTTGTCGTGGAACGTCCTCATGCCCTCGTAGTATCCCTCCTTGGCGCGCCGGATGAATTCCTCGGCGGTGGAGGGTGTGCCGTAGGCGGCGGCCTTCTCGGCGGAGGTGTGGGCCGTCGGCAGCACCAGCATCAGGATGAGGTAGAGAGCAATCCCGATGACGCCCCAGCTGAGGACGGCCAAGACGGCGAAGAGGACCCGGATCACCGTGACATCGACGTTGGTGTAGGCCGCGAGGCCGTTGCAGACCCCGGCGATCATGGCCCCATCCTTGATGCGATAGAGGCGCTTCGGGGTGCCGGCGGACGCGCCGGCGCCATCCGACTCGTTCGGTTTGGGGCTTGCTTCCGGCCGCTCTGGAGTCCGCTGGGCGGAGGCGCTCGGCGGCACGGCGCCCGCCGGCGCGGAGGCATCCTCCACCGGGCCCATCTCCGCGACGACCTGTTCCACCTCGGCTGTCACCACGACCGTCTTGTTCGCTCCCAGGATGGCCCGGAATTTGTCGGCGATGGCCTGCTCGATGTCGGCGATGATCTCGGCTCTGTCGGGATTGCCCTCCAGGCGGCGCGCAGCCGTATCGAGATAGGTCCGCAGGGCCTCGTAGCCATCTTCCTCGAGGGGGTAGGCGTTTCCGTTCAGATTGATGGTGATTACTTTGTTCATGGGGGTGGATTCTTCGCGGCGTTAGGGTCCCGGCTTCTGTCCGAGGCTCTTCACGGTCCCGTCGATCTTCTGCCAATAGTCGCTCGTCTCCCGCAGCTGCTCGCGGCCCTTGGCCGTGAGTTCATAATATTTCCGGGGCGGACCGGCGTCGGACTCGGTCCATTCGTAGTCCACGAGCTGCTCGCGGCGCATCTTGCTCAGGAGGGGATAAAGCGTGCCCTCCTGGGTCGCGAATTCCGTGCCGCTCAGCTGGCGGAGGATGTCCGCCACATAGACGCGGTTTGCCGCGATGATCTTGAGCACGAGGAACTCCAGGAGTCCCTTCCTTATGGGTGAAAATTTCTCGTTGATGCTCATCTTTATTATCCATCCAAGCTACCTTGTACAAACAAGGTAGTGATGAAAGGAAAGGTCCGTCAAGGATTTTCCCACAGCCCATAGAGGACAACTACGGCTGGTCGAGCGAACGCCAGAGATACCAGCTCGCGACGGAACGATACGGCTGCCAGCGCCGCGCGTGCTTGAGCACGGCTTCGGGGTGGGGATCCTTGCGCTTTCGGTAGAGCTTTTTGAATCCGGCCCGGATGGCAAAATCCCCCGTCGGCATCACATCGGGCCGGCCCAGATAGAAAATGAGCAGCATATGCACCGTCCACGGGCCGATGCCGCGCACCTGGGTGAGACGGGCCTCGAGTTCCTCGTCGCCCAAGGCATGCGCCTCCCGCAGCGACGGCACCGTGCCCGCCAGGCACTTGGCGGCGAGGTCCCGGACGGCCAAGAGCTTGTTGCGCGAAAGACCGGCCCGACGAAGGGCGCCGTCGGAGATCTTGCCCAGGGTCTCGGGTGTCGCCCCGCCGTGCGGCTTCAATTCTGCCAGGACGCGCCCATGGATCGTGGCGGCCGCCTTGCCATGCAGCTGCTGGTAAACGATCGAGCGCAGCATCGCCTCAAACAGGCTGGCGGTCGGCCTCATTTCGAGCACGTAGGGTCCGACGCGGTCCATCAGAGCGGCGAGGACCGCATCGCTCTCCCGAAGGTGGGCGACGGCCGCCGCGGGTTCAAAGCGCAGCTTCGGCTTCATGGCCGATTGTCGGACGGTCTGACGTCTCCCGTCGAAATAAAACGTCCCCTTTGGCCCGCTCCCGCGTCTTCTCCGCCCACAAGCCCCCTATGCAAAAAATGCCCCTCCTTAAAGCCGCGGCGGTCGTATTGGCCTCCGCCTCATTCATCTCGCTGAGCTGCGCGCAGGTCGGCCGCGTCTGGCCATCGGAAAAGAAGGTCGTCATCGATCCGGTGACGGGAACCCCGCTGACATTTCTGACCAGCACGCCGGTCGGCGACTCCAAGATCTACCAGACCCACCCGGATTGGACCTCGGATGCCCAGTGGCTCATCTTCCGCTCCAATCGCGCCGCGGGGCAGGCCTTTGCCGTCAACGAGACGACGGGAACGATCGTGCAGGTGACCGAAAAAGGCTACATGGGGATGCTCTGCGTCGCCCGCAAATCGATGAAAATGGTCATCATGCGGGATCAATCCGCCCCGGCCGACATCGGCCGCGATCCCTACATCGATGCCGCGGCGGCCGCGATGGCGGCAGGCAACGGGGGCAGGCGAGCGACGCCTCCGGCCGCCCCCGCCGCTGGCGCGACCCCGACGCCGGGGAGGTTCCGCAGCCGGGGGCCCTACCAAGTCATCGAGATCGATCTGGCGCGGCTCTTCGCCGATGCCGTGGCCGGAACCGTCAAGGACACCGCCGCCTATGAGCGCGTTTGCGGAACCACGCCAGCCGGCATGCGGGCCACCGGCAACATGGGTCTGGATGCCAATGAGGACGATGTTTACTTCGGCATCACCGGGGCCGATCTCGCGGACAAGATGGCTCCCGGACAGAAGATGGCCACTCCCTTCGGGCCCCGCAACATGGGCGCCGGCCCGAGCGGCCTGGCCAGCATGAATCTTAAGACGGGCGAGGTGAAGATCATAACCGTGGTAGGCTTCCAGATCGGTCACGTCCAGACCAACCCCTGGGTGCCGGGCGAGATCGTCTTTTGCTGGGAGACCGGAGGCAAGGCGCCGCAGCGGACCTGGACGGTCATGGCGGACGGCACCGGCCTGCGTCCGCTCTGGCCCGAGGCTCCCTTTGATTGGGTCACGCACGAGGCCGTCATCACCAAGGATGAAGTCGCGATTGCGATCCTGGCCCATCGCCGCCCCGGGCTACCGGCCGACGCCCCCTGGGGCAACGAGTCCAGCACCGGCGAACATCCGAGCGGAGTGGGCATCGTAAATCTGCGCACGCACGAGATGCGGATTGTCGGCCAGGTCCCGGTCGGCAACCCGGGTCGCTCCATCTGGCACGTGAACGGCTCGGCGGATGGGCGCTGGGCGGCGGCCGACGACTTCAGATATCGGCTGTGGGTCATAGACCGGCACACCGGGGAGATGATGCTGCTGGCGTCGATGGGCGAAAAGACGACGGCGGCCGATCACATCCATCCGACGTTCAGCGCGGACGGCACCAAGATTGAGATTCAATCCGCGATGCTGTCGGCCAACAACCGATCCCTTAATATCTGCGTCGTCCCGCTGCCCAGGACCTGGCTCGCCCGCAACTATGGTGACAGGGCTCCGCCCTGAGAGCCGAGCCCCGTCGGTTTTGACTGTCGCCGGCGGCTCTTTCCGGTACTGTCTGGCCGCAATGCCTCGCCGGTCCTGCCTGCTTGCAATCCTGGCGCTGCTGGGCGGACTCGCTCCGGTCCGGGCGCTGGCCCACGCCCTCACGATCACCCAGGTCCTGGCCTCCTTCGACCAGCCGGGGACGGTGGATGTCAAGATCGACATCGACCTCACGAATCTGCTGGGTTCGCCGGAGGCCTACTATGCCCTGGCGCAGGCCAGCGCCGCTTCGCAGCAGGATACGATCGGCGGACTGCTGCCGGGCATCACCAACGACCTGCAGGTACGCGTCGGCGGCCAGCGCCTGGCGCTAATTTTCCAGGGCTATGCGCTGCCCGCACTCTCGAAATCCGATTTCCTCGATCCCACCGTCGATCATTTCACGACGCTGCGCTTCCTCGCCGTGCTCCCGGCCACCCGGGATCCCATCCGTCTGGTGGTGAGACCGGGGGCGCGGGTGGATTATCCGGTCGCCTTCATCGTCCAGATTCCCTCGGCGCACATTTCCGAGGCGAGCTGGATCGAGGACGAGTCGGAGGAGAGCGACGATTTTGACTGGGTCGACGTCGCGCCGAAGCCCGGCTCGGCTCACGCCGCCGGCGCGGCGGTCGCGGGTGGTCCGGCGGCCGTGGCAGGCCCGGCCTCAAGCCGGCCGGTCTTCGACGTCGACACCATGCCCTGGTACCGCCAGCTGCCGATGTACCTCAGCCTCGGCTTTCACCATATCGTCCCGGAAGGGACCGACCACATTCTCTTTGTGCTGGGGCTCTTCTTTCTGGGCATCACCTGGCGCAAGCTGCTTTTCCAAACGACGACCTTCACCGTGGCCCACGCCACCACGCTGTTCCTGTCGACCTACGGAATTTTCAGCCTGCCGAGCAAGTACGTCGAACCGGCGATCGCGCTGTCGATCGCCTTCATCGCCCTGGAAAACGTGTTCAATCCGCGGCTGGGCGTCGGCCGGCTCGTCGTCGTCTTCTGCTTCGGGCTCATCCATGGCCTGGGCTTCGCGAGCAGCCTGAGCGAGGTGCCCTTTCCCAAGCACCAGTTCCTGGTCGCCCTCCTGGGCTTCAACTTCGGGGTCGATTTCGGCCAGCTGTTCATCATCGCGATTGCGTTTCTCGCCGTCGGATGGTGGCGCAATCGGCCATGGTTTCGGGCCCGCGTGGCCATCCCCTGTTCGATCGCCATCGCCGCCATCGGCGTCTTCTGGGCGGTGCAGCGCGTGGTCTTCTACCATCATCTCTATTGAGCCCGCTCCAACGGCCATTGTCGGCTCCCGACGGCTCCGAAGGTGAATTTCGCCTGCGGCGCGGAGCGGCCTGGGTCTTCGGCGTCGCCCTCGCCGCCGCCGGCGCTTCCGCGCAGGCGATGGTCGGGGTCCCGCCGGCGCCGGCCGCGGACGGCAGTCCCGCCGCGCCTTCCCCGATACCAATCAGCACCGATCAATCCGTGACGCGGCTGCCGAATGTCGTCGTCCAGGGGAGGCAGGACGATCTCACCGGAATCGCGGATTCGGCGAGCGAGGGCACGGTGGGTGGCGAGGAGCTCATGGATCGGCCGCTCCTGCGCACCGGGGAGATCCTCGAAACCATCCCCGGGGTCATCATCACCCAGCATGCCGGCGGCGGGAAGGCCAACCAGTACTTTACGCGCGGGTTCAACCTCGATCACGGCACCGATTTTTCGACGGACCTGGACGGAATGCCGCTCAACCTGCCGAGCCACGCCCACGGCCAGGGCTATGCGGACTTGAACATCGTCATCCCCGAACTGATCGATCGGCTCAATTTTGAGAAGGGCCCCTACACCGCCGCCAACGGGGATTTCTCCACCGTGGGAGCGGCCCACCTCATCTATGCCGACACCCTGCCCCAAAGCATCGCGAAGATCGAGGGCGGCACGGATCGCTACGGCCGGATCCTCTTCGCCGACTCGGCCCCGCTGGCGTCGGGAAATCTGCTCGAGGGCCTGGAGATCTACCACGAGAACGGCCCCTGGGCGGTGCCGGACGATTACAAGCGCATCAACGGCGTGCTCAAATACAGCCAGGGCAACGCGGCGCTCGGATCCAGCATCATGGCGATGGGCTATCACGGCGAATGGAATTCGACCGACCAGATCGCCGGGAGCGCGGTCGGGTCGGGCCTGATTCCCTTCTACGGGTCGCAGAGCCCAACTGACGGTGGCTACTCCCAACGCTACAGCCTCCAGGCCGAGTGGCACCGCCAGGACTCCGACTCCGCTTCGCAGATCATGGCCTATTCCTTCCACTACGATCTCAATCTTTTTTCAAACTTCACCTATTTCCTGGAATCGCCCGAGGGCGACCAGTTCGAGCAGCAGGACAACCGGAATGTCGCCGGATTGAAGGCCAGCCACACTTTTCGCGGGCAAATCCTCGGCCGAAAAATGGAAAACACGGTCGGCGCGCAGCTCCAGAACTCCTGGATCGACCTCGGCCTCTACCAGACCATCGACCGCGTGCGGACCGACAAGGTGGATTATCAAGGCGCCGGCATCCCGGCCGCGACGAAGATTGACGCCGTCACCGAAACATCCGCCGGCCTGTATTACGAGAACCGGATCTGGTGGACGGACACCTTCCGCAGCGAGTTCGGATTGCGCGAGGACATCACCAACGTCGACGTGCGCGACCGCGAACCGGTCAATTCGGGCGACCGCGCCGCCGCCCTGGCGAGCCCGAAGCTGAGCCTCATTTTCGGCCCTTGGGACAAGACCGAGATCTACCTGCAGGGCGGCTACGGCTTTCACAGCAACGACGCCCGGGCGGACACGGCCACGGTCAATCCCGACGACTCCATCGTCGGCACCCGTCTGCCCGTCCTCGTTCCGGCGCGGGGGGCGGAGGTCGGCGTGCGCACGACGGCGGTCAGCGGGCTGCAAAGCACGCTCTCGCTCTGGTGCCTGCACAATGATTCCGAACTCTACTTCAACGGCATCGACGCCGACAGCGGGCAAACCACGCCTTCCGAGCAGGCGACCAGTCGCTATGGGGTCGAGTTCGCGAACTACTATACGCCGGCGCCGGGCCTGATCTTCGACCTCGATTACGCCGACTCCTGGGCCCATTTCGTCTCGCCGACCACGGCGGCTGAGGACGTCACGCCGGGAGGAACGCTGGTCGACGAGGCGATCCATCAATCTCTCGCCGCGGGTATGACCGTCAAGGAGGGCCGGGGTTGGGAGTCCAGCCTCCGGCTCCGCTATTTCGGGCCGCGCCCGCTGACCTCCAACGGCAGCGTGAAGTCCGATTCCACCCTGGTCGTGAATCTGGGGCTGGGCGCCCGCATCAGCCGGACCTGGAAAGTGACCGGCGAGGTCCTCAACCTGCTCGACCGCCGCGACCACGACATCGACTATTATTATCAGTCGCGAAACTCCCCGGTGCCGGGGTCGCCGGCGCTCGACGAAATCCACTTTCACCCGGTTGAGCCGATCGAGTTCCGCCTTGGGGTTGAAGCGCGGCTCTGATGCTCAGGGCCGCTTCAGCCTAGGTCCGTCGCGGTAGGGCGGGTTGTCCCCAACCCGCCGGCGGCTTGTCCGCGCCCGAAGCCTGCCCGGCGCGTTGGGGACAACGCGCGCTACCTGCGCATATACCCGGCCACAGAATTGTTTGAGATTCCTTGGCTGCTTTCGGCTCCGGCTCGGCGATGAAAGTAGAACCAAACGGGCCGGTTTGCGTCTAGCTCCCGTTGCGCCCGGCCTCCTCAGGGCGAGGCGCAACCATCCCATGAATAAATCCCCCGAAGTTGCCCCGGTCAGCGCGAAGCCGAATTTAAACCTGGGATCGCTCGACCGGCGTTCCTTCGTCAAGAACCTC
>Ga0302326_10000181_pt1 | contig 183938 bp, 179 predicted proteins | sample Palsa_T0_3_FD_202264 | JGI IMG/M metagenome (GOLD analysis project Ga0302326, IMG submission 202264) | Peat permafrost microbial communities from Stordalen Mire near Abisko, Sweden - Palsa_T0_3 | ecosystem: Environmental > Terrestrial > Soil > Palsa > Peat permafrost | place: Sweden: Abisko...
TTCTCCTCGACCGACTGCTCCAGCATGTCGAGGGGATGGATGGCACTCGGGGTCTCTTCCTGGTGGGCAAGGCTCATCCTTGGACTCCTGGGACACGAGGTCTGGTGAAAACGAAGCACCTTGGGTCAACCTGACACAAGATTTTGTAGGGAGACAAGAGTCCTGCCCTCAACCCCTTTGGGGCACAGCGTCCATGCACAGCTTTCACGAAACGGATTCGCCGTCCACAGGTTGCGTGGGGCCGAGCCGCGCTTCGAGCTCCGCAATGCGGCTTTCGAGGCGCTCATTCTCGCTGCGGGCCTTGGATGCCATCGCCTTCACGGCCTCGAATTCCTCGCGCGGGACGAAATCCATATCGGCCACAAGCTTCTCCAGCCGCTGGCGCATGAAGGTGTCGACCTCCGTGCGCACGCTCTGGGCAGCACCCGCCGCGTCGGTGAAGAACCGGGCGAGACCGTCGAGGACCGGATTGTCGCTTTGCATGTCCCCTATATGGCGGGGGCGGCGCGCCGGGGCAAGACTGGACAGGACAGCCTTGACAGTCCGCGGCGAAGCAGCGCGATTTAGGGTAAATGTCGTAGAGTTGTTTGCGAATGCCACCCTCCCCATGAGGGAGGGTCGAAATCGTCTTTGAGCGCAGCGAAAAGAGGATTTCGGGGAGGGGTGCTGTCGATAGAATACCCCTCCCCGAAGTCGTCTCCGTGCTTGCGCACGAATCCGACTTCGACCCTCCCTCAAGGGGAGGGTGGAAGATTTCTCAGTCGCTCCGGATTTAAGAGACGCATGGTCGAAGCCAGCCTCCCCTTCCCGCACATCGATCCCGTCGCCATCCACATCTGGGGCAGCTTCGGGATTCGCTGGTATGCGATCTCCTACATCGTGGGTTTGCTGCTCGGTTGGTGGTGGCTCGCGCGCACGATCCGCGACAAAGCGCTGTGGTCGAATCCCCCCTTCAACGGCAAGCCGCCGGCCACGCTCGACGACATCGGCGATTTCGTCGTGTGGGCGACCCTTGGTGTCATCATCGGCGGCCGGCTGGGGTGGGTGCTGTTCTACGGCATATTTCTCTGCACCGTGTCGCCGGAGAACGCGGGCTATTGCCGTGGTCTGCCGATGGATTTCATCGAGCATCCCATTCGCATCGTCGCCGCCTGGGAAGGCGGCATGTCGTTTCACGGCGGCGCGATCGGCGTGATCGTGGCGCTGTGGTTTTTCGCGCGCAGCCGCAGAATCGATTTCGTGCAGCTCGGCGATCTGGTGACGACCGTGGTGCCGATCGGGTTGTTTTTTGGGCGCATCGCCAATTTCGTGAACGGAGAACTGTGGGGGAAAGTCACCACCGTTCCCTGGGCAATCGTGTTTCCGAATGCGGGTAGCGATCCGCGCCATCCGAGCCAGCTTTACGAAGCGGGCATGGAAGGACTGCTCCTGTTCGCAATCCTGCAAATAGCGATGAGGCGCTTCCATCTGCATGAGCGGCCCGGGCTTGTGAGCGCGATCTTTTTCACCGGTTACGGCACGTTCCGATTCATCGCGGAGATATTCCGAGAGCCCGACACGATGTTCATCGGCTGGTTCAGCCTCGGCATGGCGTTCAGCATTCCCATGTGGCTCGCAGCGGCCTATTTTTATTGGTACGCGTTCAGGCCGCGAGCAACGGCGTGAACGCGCTCGCCGGGCGCATCGCGGGGATGATCGCGGCGCAGGGTCCCCTTTCGATCGCGCAGTTCATGACGGTGGCCGCGCTCGATCCGCAATTTGGCTATTACGCGACGCGCGATCCCCTCGGCGCGGACGGAGATTTCGTCACGTCGCCGGAAATCAGCCAGGTGTTCGGCGAGTTGGTGGGCCTGTGGTGCGTTCAGGCCTGGTTCGACCAGGGCCGTCCCTCGCATGCACGGCTTGTCGAGCTGGGCCCGGGCACGGGCTCGCTGATCGAAGATGCGCTGCGCGCGGCGAAGCTCGCGCCCGAATTCCGTCAAGCGATCGACGTCGTATTGGTCGATGCTTGTCCTGCGCTGGTCGCGCGACAACAGGCTCGCCTCTCCAAAGTCGGGGTTTCCGTGACGTGGCGGCCGCAGTTCGACGAGAGTCTTTGCGATCGTCCGCTGTTCCTGATCGCCAATGAATTTTTCGATGCGCTGCCGATCCGCCAATTCGTCAAGACCGCACGCGGCTGGTGCGAGAACATGGTGACGGTCGACGCGGGCCATAATCTGGCGCCGGCGCTTTCGCCCGATCCATTGCCGCTGGATGTGCCGGCGGAGCGGGGCGAGGCGGGCGATGGTGCCGTCTACGAAACGTCGCCTGCCTCCACCGCGCTCGCAGAGGAGATCGGCCGGGCGATCACCTCACGCGGCGGCGCAGCGCTCATCGTCGATTATGGGTATTCCGGCGCCGGTTTCGGCGACACATTGCAGGCCGTGGGCGAACACCAATTCAAGGACGTGCTGTCGACGCCGGGTGAAATCGATCTGTCGGCGCATGTCGATTTCGACGCGCTCGCACGCGCGGCGGAACGCGGCGGCGCCGCCGGCTTCGGTCCCGTGACGCAAGGCGAACTTCTCACCGGCCTGGGAATTCTCGACCGCATGATGGCTCTTCGCCATCGAAACCCCGGTGGACAAGCGGAGATCGCGCAGGCAGTTGACCGACTGATCAATCCCGATCAAATGGGGGCATTGTTCAAGGCGTTGGCCATCCTTCCCAAGACCGCGCCGTCGCCGCCCGGATTTTGAGCGATGTTGCGATTGACCACTGCCAATCTCGCCGACGCGCCGGATATCGTGCACGGATTTTTCGGACGCCAGGACGGGGTCTCGACCGGAATCTATGCCTCGCTCAATTGCGGGCCGGGCTCGGGCGACGAACGCGAGGCCGTGATCGCCAACCGCGCGCGCGTGCAGGCCGTACTCGGTGCGCAGAGCCTGATCACGCTTTATCAAATTCACAGTGCCCGGGCGGTAAACATAGCAGCGGCGTGGGAACTGGATCAGGCGCCACAGGCCGATGGAATGGCGACCAACATTCCCGGAATCGCATTGGGGATTCTGACCGCCGATTGCGCGCCGGTGCTGTTCGCGGATTCGCGGGCCAGAGTGATCGGCGCCGCTCATGCGGGGTGGAAAGGCGCGCTGGCCGGCATCGTCGAATCGACTCTGGCGGCGATGGAGCAATTGGGAGCGGAACGCGCGCGAATCGCGGCAGCGGTCGGCCCCTGCATTTCCCAGCCGAATTACGAGGTGGGACCCGAGTTCCGCATCCGCTTCCTGGACAATGATTCGAGCTTTGCCCGGTTTTTCGTGCCGTCCGTCAAAGCCGATCACTGGCGCTTTGACCTCAAGGGATTTGTCGCGCTGCGGCTCGACGACGCGGGAATCGAGAATGTCGCGCGCTTTCCGGCCTGCACCTATGCGCATGAAGGCGATTTCTTCAGTTTCCGGCGGGCGACGCATCGCGGCGAGCCGGATTACGGCCGGGAAATCTCCGCCATTGCGCTCGCGTCATAAGGCCACTTCTCCCGAGGGCGGGCCCTTGCTAGAACCCCCTTCACCGAACCTTCATACGGCAGCGGGGCCACGCGAATGAGCGATGCGAACGGAGCGCGCGGCATGAAGCTGCTCGCGGGCAATTCGAACCGGCCGCTCGCCGAAGCGATTGCCCAATATCTCAAGCTTCCGTTCACCAAGGCCGTCGTGCGCCGCTTCGCCGACATGGAAGTTTTCGTCGAAGTGCAGGAGAACGTGCGCGGCGAGGACATGTTCGTCATCCAGTCGACGAGCTATCCGGCCAACGACAATCTGATGGAGCTGCTGATCATCATCGATGCGTTGAAGCGCGCGAGCGCGCGGCGCATCACTGCCGTCATTCCCTATTTCGGCTATGCGCGCCAGGACCGTAAAGTGGGCTCGCGCACTCCTATCTCGGCCAAGCTGGTTGCCAATCTGATCACCGAGGCGGGCGCCCATCGCGTGCTCACCGTCGATCTTCACGCAGGTCAGATCCAGGGCTTCTTCGACATCCCCACGGACAATCTCTATGCCGTGCCGGTGATGGTGAAGGACATCCAGGATTATCTGGGCTCCAACAATCTGATGGTGGTGTCGCCCGATGTCGGCGGAGTGGTGCGCGCGCGCGCGCTCGCCAAACGGCTCGGCGCCGATCTCGCGATTGTCGACAAACGGCGCGAGCGGGCCGGCGAATCGGAAGTGATGAACATCATCGGCGACGTCAAAGGCCGCGTGTGTCTGCTGGTCGACGACATTGTCGATTCGGGAGGTACGATCTGCAACGCGGCCGAAGCGCTGATCGAACAAGGCGCGAAGGAAGTCTGCGCCTATGCCAGTCACGGCGTGTTGTCAGGCGGCGCGGTCGCGCGCATCCAGAGTTCCAAGCTCAAATCCATGGTGATCACCGATTCGATTTCGGCCACCGAAGAAGTGCGCAAATGCCCAAACATCCGGCGCATTTCGATTGCACCGCTGATCGGCGAAGCGATCCACCGCATCAACAGCGAAGAGAGCGTCTCGAGCCTGTTCGACTGACGCTCGCATATGGGCATGCCTGCTGCTCTACAACTCTTTCGTCGGCGCGCCGCGGGAACGATCGACCCTCGCAGCCGTTGCAACATTCGGGGCGGTGGCACGACCGGCCTCTTCAAAATGGGAAGACATATGCGCAATCTGGCAATGCTGGGTGTTGTCCTGGTGATCTTGGGTGTGGCCGCCTTGCTGTTCGGTCATTTCAGCTATTCCCAAACCAAGCCTGTATTGGACGCAGGCCCCATCCACGTCACGAGCCAACAGGAGCATGACGTGTCGATTCCGACGATCGCGGGCATAGTGGTGCTGGTTGCGGGGCTCGGTCTGATTCTGATCGGCCGACGCTCCGCATGAAGGACGAAGCGTCGCGGCCGTCGTCACTGTCGCGCGGCTTTGCAAGGATTGTCGAGCGTGCATCGCAAGCGGCGGGACACCCTCTCACGTTCAGCCTGTGCCTGCTGGCGGTGGTCGCCTGGGCAGCGGCGGGTCCGGTATTTCAATATTCGAATGCGTGGCTGCTCCTCATCAACACGGTGACGTCGACAGGGGCATTCCTGATGGTGTTCCTGATTCAAAGCAAGCAGAACCGGGACGATGCCGCGATCCAGGCCAAGCTCAACGAACTGATCCGCGCGCTTGAGCCGGCCAAGAACAAATTCGTCGGTATTGAAACCCTGACCGTCGAAGAAGTCCGCGAGATGCGCGACGAGACGGTCGAAGAATTGAAGGTCGAGCAGGAAGCCCTGGAAAAAATGGAATGAACCGACCTGCCCCGGCGACGGAGCCGGACTCAAATCTCCGGCCGATCGACGCTTCCGTGATCCTCGGCGATCGTCCATTCAATCCCGGCTACCAAAAGTGCGCGCAACTGTCCGAACGCGAGTCACGTCTCGATTGCGCATCGTACCGGTTCGACTGCGAAACGATGCGGGGCGGATATTCAGAATCGCTTGTCCGGCAATACAACCTGTAATATTGACTGAGATTTAATCGTACCTTAGGTTGAATTGGTAGTTCGACGTGAGTAGGTGTCGCGGCCGGTGCAGCGGAGCCGATCGCATGCGTTCGATTCCTCAGCGGTTGTTCGCGTCGGCACCGCTGAACAATCTGCCGCCGTCCGTTGGAGGACGTGCGAAACGGGGGATGCAAATGAGCTGCTGCGACAAGGCCACCGTCACAATCACGAACAACTCCAACGCTCTCCTCACCGTCAAGAGCATCTCGATCGACGAGGGCAAACTGGAGGGAATCTCAATCGGCAATGCCGTATTGCCGAACACGTCGTTGCAGGGCACGGCATCGTCGACCACAGGATCGAAAGGCGCGGCGATCGGAGAAATCGGCATAATCATCAGCAGCCAGTCGGGCGGAGGCACGGAAAAGGATCCGATCGTGCTCGGTTACAATTTCACTCCGAAAGACAATCTCGGAAAGTGTCCCTGCACGACGACCGGCGGCGCCAGTCCCAACGAGCGCGGCAGAATCGGGATCGACGTGACGCGGCAAAATTGCGATGACGACAAAAAGAGCAAGGCGGGCATCGCCTATTCGTTCGTCGAGGAAAAGCGCGACCCAAGGAGCGCAATCATTGTCGGCGCGGGTGCCGGCGGCATATTTAGCGCCTACGAGCTCACGACCCGCAAGCCCGACTTAAGCGTCCTTCTGCTCGAAGCGCGCGACCGCATCGGGGGAAACGTCGAAAGCGTCACCGTGACGGTCGATACTCCACCGCCTCCTCAATCTCCTACAAGCAGCTACGAGGTCGTTGTCGATGCGGGTGCGCAGTTCTTTTCTCAAAACGCACAGCCGAACTATTGCCAGCTGATCGAAACGCTCGGCCTGAACAATCCCCAAACCATCGTCAGCGCGTCGGCCGGAGTCACGATCTGGGACCGAACGACCGACAAGCTCGTCTTCAAGATTCCCGCGCAGCTGAGCGCTGCCTATGTCCTCGCACATCTCGACGACTTCATCGATTTCGGAATATTCCTCTATGAGGCCTGCAAGCTCTACAAAAAAGGCTGGGAAGACGAGACGTCCGTCAAGGACTGGGTGAACGGGCTTCATCTCATTCCCAGTTCGTTCCGGACGAACGCCATTCTGCCGTTCCTCTATCAATTCGACACCGTCGATCCCGACACGCTCAACAGTTGCAGCGCCTGGTACACGGTTTCATATCTCGTCGATTCCGTGCATCCCGAGACGCCCGGGGCGAACGCCTCGGGAGGCCTTTTCACGGTGCTGAACTGCATCCAGGGCCTGCAATATATTTTGCAGCAAACGCTCGCCGCGACGCCGGTGTCGCCGCTCTTGTCGACGAAAGCGGTCAGCGCCTCCTGGACCGGCGCTAACTGGACCGTGAAGTCCGCTGCCGGAAACGAGTACACGGCGGAAGCGCTTGTCTTTGCGATCGACGGTCCCGACGCCGCCGCTGTTTTGACCGCGGGCCAGTACAATTCCGAGGTCATTCATTACCTGTCGCAGCTTCAATTCGCGCGCCTTCCCATCACCTTGCAGGAATACGAAAGCAACTATATGCCCGGCACAACGGGCGATTGGGAGGCCGTGAACATCCTCACATCCAAGACCGGCAGCGGCGCGCTGCAATATCTCTTCACGGTCTGGTTCGGTGCGCTCAGGCCCGAGGTACAGGGCAGTCCCATTCCGATATTCAAATCCTGGGGCAATCCCGATTTCGATCCGAATGCGTACTCCCCGATCCTGCCGGGAGAGCATCCCGTTATCGTGCCGACATATGAATTCCTGCAGGCGCGTGACGAGATCGCGGACTATCAGGGTCTCGACGGCTTGTGGTTCGCCGGCGCCTGGACGAACTGGTTCGACAGCCAGGAGGCGGCGCTGAATTCGGCCGGCGCTATCGCCGATAAGATGTTTCCGGACCGGGCGACCGCTCGCCAAATGCGCGCAAAGACCGATCTCGCGTCCCGGCTTGCCACGATCGACAGATTGGTCGTCAAGCCCGCCCTTGCCGCCGTCACGGATGCGAAGCGTCGTGCCGAACTCACCGCGGTGTTCGAGGCTCTGGCGAAGGAGATCGGGAGTTGATTACAGGAGCGTATGATCGCCGGCAGCTGCTTCGCGAGCCCGCGTTCGGCTGAAGCGTTTCCCGCTGGCGGACGCGAAGCAAAATGCGGCATCATGCAGTCCTAGGAATCGCGCGCGAGATCGCTGAATGTCCACCTGCGAAGACGTCCGGCGTTTTGCGCTCGCGCTTCCCGGCGTCGAGGAAGTCGATCACTGGGGCGTGCCGGCGTTCCGCACCAAGCGGCGCATCTTCATCACGTTGCGGCCAGCCGAGCAGAAGGCGATGTTCCACCTGAACGAGGAACACCAGGAGATTCTGTTCGAGGCGCGGCCCGAGGCGTTCGAGCCGCTGCACTGGGGCAAGGTCACCCGCGCGTTTCTCAACCTGAAGAAAATTCCGCCGCGCGAACTGGAGACGCTGGTGCGCGAAGCGGCCGACAATGCGGCGCCGCTCGCGCGTACCCGGCCAAAGCCTTCGACCCCACGCCGACCGCGCGGGTAAAGTCCTCGCCTGTTGCCTTGCCCGGTGCCTTCCGCTAAAAACCCCGGCTTCCCGGCCCAACAAGCCATGTGCCCTGCCGAGACGGGCTGGAAAATCAAGGACTTAAGCCATGCGTGAGATGCAGGAACTGGCCGCGGAAGTGCGCACAGGCACGGGCAAGGGCCCGGCCTATCAGTCCCGCCTCAAGGGTCTCGTTCCGGCCGTTGTCTATGGCGGCGAGTCGGCACCCGAGAATGTGGCCATCGACCGGCACGCCCTCGAGCGCCACACCGGCACCGGCGGCTTCCTCACCACCCTCTTCAATCTCGACGTGGCCGGCAAGAAGACGCGCGTGATTCCGCGCCAGCTGCAGCTCGATCCCGTCAGCGACCGCCCCGTGCATGTGGATTTCATGCGCCTCGTCCAGGGCTCGAAGATCCGGATCGAAATCCCCGTCCATTTCAAAGGCCAGGAATCCTCGCCCGGTTTGAAGCGCGGCGGCGTGCTGAACATCGTGCGCCACACGGTGGAACTGCTCTGCCCCGTCGACAACATTCCGGAATACATCGAAGGCGACCTCTCCGAACTCGACATTCACGACTCGCTGCATATCTCGGCGTTCAAGCTGCCCGAAGGCGTGAAGTGCACCATTCGCGAGCGCGATTTCACCATCGCCTCGATCGTGGCGCCGACCAGCGTCATCGAAGAGCAGAAAGCCGCGGCAGCTGCCGCAGCGGCGGCAGCCAATGCGCCGGTCGTGGAAGAAGCCGCAGTGGCGACGGGACCCATCGGCGCTCCGGGCGCTGCAAGCGCCGCACCGGCGGCGGCGGCGGCAACTGCCGCGCCGGCAGCAGGCGCGGCCAAGGGTGCAGCACCTCAGAAGAAATAACGCGGTCCTGCGCGCGTGCGCGGGAACGAGCTTCGCGGGACGCTCATGTCCGATACGCCCCTCCTGATCGCCGGGCTCGGCAATCCCGGCGTCGACTACGCGCGCAACCGCCACAATGCAGGGTTCATGGCCGTCGACACGATTGCGGACCGCTATCGCTTCGCGTCATGGCGCACGCGATTTCACGGCCTGATCGCGGAGGGTTCGCTCGGCGGTCGTAAGACATATCTGCTGAAGCCCATGACCTATATGAACGACAGCGGACAATCGATCGGCCCGGCAGCGCGCTTCTTCAAGCTGCCGCTCTCGGCAATTGTCATAATCCATGACGAGATCGATCTCGCGGCCGCCAAGCTGAAGGTGAAGACGGGGGGAGGCGACGCGGGCAATAACGGCTTGCGCTCGATCACGGCCACGCTCGGCTCCGACTATCGCCGCGTGCGGATCGGCGTCGGCCATCCCGGCGAAAAGGGCCGCGTGCACGGCCATGTGCTGTCGAATTTCTCCAAGGCCGACGAGGATTGGCTGGTGCCGATGCTGGACGCGATCGCCGAAGCGGCGCCGCGCTTGGCCGAAGACGACGATCCCGGATTCATGAACAAGATCGCATTGATGCTTCATCCGCCGGTGAACAAACCGAAGCCGGATGCGAAGCCGAAGGAACAATAATGGGATTCAAATGCGGCATTGTCGGATTGCCCAATGTCGGCAAGTCGACGCTCTTCAACGCGCTGACCCAGACGGCGGCGGCGCAGGCGGCCAATTATCCGTTCTGTACCATCGAGCCCAATGTCGGCGACGTGGCCGTGCCGGATGCGCGGCTCGACAAGCTCGCGGCGATTGCGCATTCGGCGCAGATCGTGCCCACGCGCATCACGTTCGTGGACATTGCCGGGCTCGTGCGCGGCGCGTCGAAAGGCGAAGGGCTCGGCAACCAGTTTCTCGCCAATATCCGCGAGGTCGATGCCGTCGCCCATGTGCTGCGCTGTTTCGAGGATGACGACATCACCCATGTCGAAGGCCGCATCGATCCGGTCGGCGATGCCGAGACGGTCGAGACCGAATTGATGCTGGCCGATCTCGAAAGCCTCGAGCGGCGCGTGATCCCCATCGAGAAAAAGGCGAAAACGGGCGAGAAGGAAGCCAAGGAACAATATTCGATCATGATGAAGGCGCTCACTCTCCTGCGCGACGGCAAGCCTGCGCGCCGCGCCGAGCTGACTCCCGAAGAGCGCGAGCCCTTCCGCCAGCTGGGACTGATGACGCAGAAGCCCGTACTGTATGTGTGCAATGTCGACGAGGCGTCGGCCGCGCAGGGCAACAAATTCTCGGCGCAGGTCGAAGAGATGGCAAAGCGTGAAGGCGCGGGCTGCGTCGCGATCTCCGCGCGAATCGAGGAAGAGGTGGCGCAACTCGCGCCTGCCGAGCGAGAGGAGTTTCTTGCGAGCCTCGGCCTCGAAGAGCCGGGCCTCAACCGGCTGATCCGCGCGGGCTATGAATTGCTGGGCCTAATCACCTTCTTCACCGCGGGTCCGAAGGAAGCGCGCGCCTGGACCGTGGCGCGAAATTCCCGCGCGCCGCAGGCGGCAGGAGCGATTCACACCGATTTCGAAAAAGGCTTCATCCGTGCCGAAACCATCGCCTATGACGACTACGTCGCGCTCAACGGCGAAGCCGGTGCCCGCGACGCCGGCCGCATGCGCCTCGAAGGCAAGGAATACATCGTCGCCGACGGCGACGTAATGCATTTTCGGTTCAATGCGTGAAGATCGGCGAGGGAGCAACGTGAGCCTGCTTCACTTCGAAGATTTCCACGTCGGGCAAGTCTATAATTGCGGCGCGCACGAAGTCACCAAAGACGAGATCGTCGCGTTCGCGCGCGCGTTCGATCCCCAGCCGCAGCATCTGGACGAAGATGCGGGCCGACGCTCGCTGCTGGGCGGGCTCGCGGCATCCGGCTGGCAGGTGTGCGCTATCGGAATGCGTCTCTTCGCCGACGGGTTGATCCTCAAATCCGCGAACAAAGGCGGCTCCCGCGTGCAGGAGTGCCGCTGGATCAAACCGGTGAAGCCGGGCGACGTGCTGCGCCTCGATGCGCATGTGATGGAGACGAATATCTCCAGCAGACGTCCCGATGTCGGGTTCGTGACCTTCGAGTGGCGGATCTACAATCAGACAGAGCAGGTTGCCTCCGTGATCCTTTCGCCGATCCTGGGACGGCGCGAGCCGGGCGGAGCGTGACGGCGATGTGGTTCGAAGACATCGAGATCGGCATGCGCCGCGAACTTGGCGCTTACACCTTCACGCAGGACGAGATCATCGCCTTCGCGCGAGAGTATGATCCGCAAGCTTTCCATATCGATCCCGAGGCCGCAAAACACACGATGTTCGGCGGCCTGATCGCATCGGGCTGGCACACGGCCGCGGTGTGGATGAAACTGATGATCGCCGCGCGTGACGGCGGCCCCGCCGCAATGGGCTCCGGCGTTTCGCCGGGCTTCGAAGACATGCGCTGGCTCAAACCTGTCCGTCCCGGCATGACGCTCACTTATTCCACCGAAGTCATCGAGAAGAGGCCGCTCCACTCGCGACCGCAATTCGGCCTGATCAAAAGCCGCAACGAAGCGCGCGACGAGAGCGGCGAGCTCGTGTTCAGCTTCATCGGGAAGGGATTCGTGGCGAGGCGGGGTTAGAAGGAAACAGGTGTCTTCACGCGACGCGCTTGTCCCCGATTGCCGACGTTTCTTCCGACAATAGCGCCCCTTCTCGCAAAACCGCGGCTTTGGCGATGTTGGGCGGCGCATCGGGACCGTCCGGATGGTGCACCGGAAAAGCTTGCTGCCATGCCGATACAAATGCTCGTAACATGCGGTTTAGAGCGCCAATCGAAACACGGTGCAGCCGCGCCGAGAATCGAGTACGGCGACTGAATTCGCGATTTTCGATGACGCGCATGTGCGGTTCGTTCCATGGCGCTGTAGTATAGCAGAAAAACGGCCTGCGTGGGAGGCGGCAATTGGAGCCCCGGCCGCGGTATATTAATCTCGCATTGCGATTTCTCCCGGTCTTGCAATGCCCGTCACTCTCGTCAAACCCACCCTCGAATTCCTCCCCTCCTACAAATCCGCGCTGGAGCGCGGTTGGGGGCCGGACAATCTGCGGGAGGCGGAGGCGGCGCGCGAGCATCTGGCGAAGATCGCGCAGGACACTGCGCTGTTCGTCGCGCTGCATGACGATCCGCATGCGCTCGCAGGCCCCGTGACCTTGCCGGACGGATCGCAGGTCGCGCGCCTGCCCGGCATCACACGCTGGCTCTGGGACGGCGAGTTCTGCGGCAGCATCAATCTGCGCTGGCAGAACGGAACGTCGGCGCTGCCCTCCTACGTGCTGGGGCATATCGGATTCTCGGTCGTGCCGTGGAAACGCAGGCTGGGCTACGCCACGCGCGCGCTTGCGCTGCTCTTGCCGGAGGCGCGTGCGCAGGGACTCGAATATGTCGAACTCACCACCGCACCCGGCAACATCGCGTCGCAAAAGGCGATCCTCGCCAATGGCGGCCGATTGATCGAGCGCTTCCGAAAAGACGCAGCCTATGGCGGCGACGAGGGATTGCGGTTTCGTATCGTGTTTTGAAGGCGTTAGCGTCCCGCACGCGACTTTTCTCCGGGGCTCGCGGCCGGATTCATCCACAGATAAATCTGGGTCAAATGACCAATCCGCGACAGACCCGTGACAGCGACTCTTCGTAAAATCCCCGTTGCGAGGTGGGGATCATGCGATCTTTCGAGGAACGGCTGTACCGGCGCGCCTATGCGAGCGCGCAAGGTCCGCGCGCGTCCTTCCAGCTTGCGCAAATCGATTCGCAGCTGCGCCGACTCGGCGCACGCGCCGGCGCGGATACCAGCGGCTTCTATAGGGACCCGTATTTCAATGCATATGTTCTGGGCGTTCTGGATTCCATCACGAAATTCTACGAGACCGAAACGCGCCGCCGCATCGGCATATCGCTCCATGAAGATTTCTTCGTGGGCTATCTTTGCAAGCGCTTTGCGTGCTCTCGCGACGAGGCGCGGCAGCGCTTTGCTGCAGCCATCGAGGCTCTGGAAAAGAACGGAACTTCGTCAGGCTATGCGGATGGCTGTGCGGACGGCCAAGCGTCGCGCCGGGGCGGACCGGCGCAGACGCGACTGCTCTGGCATATGGCGGGCCGGAATGCGCCGCTTCGTGCGCCGCAGGCAGCGTCCCGGCGAGACGCGGTGGCGCAGGATTTCCGGCCGCCGTTCCTGGTGACGGACCGGCAGGCAGTCTGACGCCAAACATTCGCACGCAAAAATCATGCACGCGCCCGCCTTCGCTAAAGCTTCGGCGGGTCAGAATTGTGGTTTTGTCCGCCGTAGCCTTGGCGTAGGCGGAGAGGCGCGGAGGACGCGGAGGAGATAACCACGCAGGCCGCGAAGGCTCTTCCCGCGCGCCTGCGCGCGCGACTCTCCTTCTCCGCGTCCTCCGCGGCTCCGCGTGACAAACTTCTCTTTCCTGCGACGCCGCGGTGCGCTGTAATGCTCCCGGAGCATTACAGGAGACGACTATGGCCACACGCGGCAAAATGATCGACATGAAAATGATCGACGGGAAGACGATCGGCGTCTATCAGGTCGAACCGAAGGGCGCGCGGCGCGGCGGCCTCGTCCTGATCCAGGAAATCTTCGGCGTCACGGATCACATCAAGGAAACCTCGGACGGCTATGCCGATGAAGGCTATGAGGTGCTCGCGCCGGCGCTTTACGACCGCGAAGCGCCGGGATTCCAGGCCACTTATTCGCCGGACGACATCCAGCGGGCGATCCAGATCGCGCGCCAGGAACACCCGCTCGATCTTTCCATCGCCGACACGCAGACCACCATCAATGCGCTGACGCCCAAGGGAAAGGTGTTCATCACCGGCTATTGCTATGGCGGCTCGATTGCGTGGCTCGCGGCATGCCGGCTGACCGGTTTGAGTGCGGCGTCCGGTTATTACGGCAGCCTCGTTCCGCAATTCGCCCACGAGCAGCCGAAATGCCCGACCATCCTGCATTTCGGCGAGCACGATCACGGCATTCCCATGGAAGGCGTCGAGAAAGTGAAGGCCGCGCATCCGGAAGTGAAGGTCTATGTCTACGACGCGGGCCACGGCTTCAATTCCGATCGCCGCGCCGATTACAATCCGGCGGCCGCCAAGCTCGCCCGCCAACGTACGCTCGATCTGTTCCGCACCAACGGGGGGTAGGGCTGCGTTCCGAATTGATTCACGCGGAGCCGCGGAGAACGCGGAGGAAAAAGGGGCGCCACCGAGACACGGAGAAAAGGGAGAACTGGGAGAAGTTTCTTGCGCGCGCACGCGCGCAACTCATTTCTTCTCCGTGATCTCTGCGCCTCCGTGGTGCATTTCTTCTTTTTGTTCCGCGTTCTCCGCGGCTCCGCGTGAATACATTATTACTACCGCAAGCTCGCCTCGATATTCCCGCCGTCGACGGTGACGATGGCGGCGGTGGTTTTCGTGGCCGTCGCGAGATAGACGAACGCATCGGCGACATCGTTGGCGGTCACTTCGCGGCCGAGCAGGTTCGAACTCATGTAATCCGTCGCCGAGACGCCGCGCGCTTTGGAGCGCGACGCAACCATTTCGTCCGTCAGAAGCCCCGAACGGATTCGGTCAGCATTTACCGCATTGGCGCGGATGCCTTCCTTGCCATGATCGAGCGCATACTGCTTCATCAGGAACAAGGTCGACGCCTTGGGCAGGCCGTAGGGCCCGAAATCCTTGCCCGGATTGACCGCCTGTTTCGACACATTGAACAACAGGCAGCCGCCCGTTCCCTGCGCCGCCATGATCCGTACGGCGTGTTGCGCGACGGTGTGATGGGCGAAGAAATTAAGCTCGAAGGATTGGCGCAGGATTTCGTCTTCCACCGCGCCGATCTTGCCCTGCCACGCCGCACCCGCATTCGAGACGACGATATCGATCCCGCCGAGCCGCTTGGCGATCTCGTCGAAGGCCGCGCGCACGCTTTCCGGTTTCGTCACGTCGCAGCCGATGGCGATAGCCGTCTTGCCGATCTCGCGCGCGACCTGGGTCGCCGATGCGCGGTCGCGGTCGAGCACGGCCACTTCCGCACCGGCCCGCGCCAGCGCTTTCGCGGTTGCCGCTCCGATGCCGGAGCCGCCGCCGGTGACGACGGCCACCTGGCGCGCGAGAGGTTTCTCGGCCGCCTTGCCCAGCTTTGCCTGTTCGAGCGACCAATATTCGACCTCGAACATGTCCGCTTCGGAGATGGGGCGATAGGTGCCGATCGCTTCCGCGTCCGTAATCACTTCGATGGTGTTCTCGGCGATATCGGCCGCGATGCCCGCGTCCTTGGCCGACGCGCCGAGCCCGAACAATCCCTTGCCCGGCACGAGAACGACGCGCGGATAAGGATCGAGCTCGGTTTTCTTCGGATCGCTGCCGGCATTGTTGCGGTCGAAATAGTCGTGATAGCGCGCGACGAAAGCGGCGACTGCCGCCTGCACATCCGTCTTCCACCGATCGAGCTTTCCTGCTTCCGGCGCGGGCACGACGAGCGGCCAGTTCTTGGTGCGGATCGTATGGTCCGGCGTGACGACTCCCACCTGCGAATAGCGTTCGAGCTCCGCGCCGGCCACATAGGCGTGCACGGCAGGCGTGTTGCGGAAATCGACGATCTGCCGCTTGTAAGCACCGTCTCCCAGCGCAATCGCTACGGCGCCGCGCAGGATCGGCGCGATGTCGGCCGTGCGCGCGAGATTTTCGGGAAGCTTGGCGGGAACAAAATTCTTGCGACCGCGCGCCAGCCGCTCTTCCGCCAGGCTCACGAGAGCGATCATCTTCTCATAGGCATCCTCCGCGGTCGTGCCGAACGAAAAAATGCCGTGCTGCAACAGCACGAGACCTTCGACATTCGGATGGCGCGCAAACACCTGCGCCACGCTTTTCGCCAACGCAAAGCCCGGAATTGTGTAAGGCACATAGGCCACGCGATCGCCGAATACGTCGCGCGCCAGCGCCTCGCCGTCCGGCTGATCGGTGATCGCCAGCACCGCGGTCGAATGGGTGTGGTCGATGAATTTGTGCGGCAGGAACGCATGCAGCAGGGTTTCGACCGACGGATTTGGCGCGTTCGGATCGAGCAGATTGACCCGCTGGAAATTGACCATGTCTTCGTCGGAGAGCTTGTCGAGCGCCAGCAGGCGGCGCAGCGGCGCGAGCCGCACGGCCGGCAATCCCGCGGGTTCGATCGCACCCATGTCCCAGCCGGAACCTTTGATGCAGATCACTTCGACCGTATCGCCGAGAAAATCCTTCACATGGGTTTTGACAGAGGTGTTGCCGCCGCCATGCAGCACGAGCCGCGGATCGCCGCCCAACAACCGCGTCGTATAGACCCTGAGCGCGAGATCCTCGTTCACGCCCTTCGGCTCATAGCGCGCGACGCACTCGCGCGCTTCGGCGTCCGACCAACGGCTTTTCATGTCTCGTCCTGCACTTTGCGGCGTTCGGGAAAAAGGGACAAAAGCCCGTCCCGCGTCGCGGCGCAAGGCCCTCTTTCGGTGATGAAACCGGTGACGAGGCGGGCAGGAGTCACATCGAAGCCGGGATTGGCGCCCGGGCTTCCGGGAGCCGCGATTTCCACCGTGGCGAGGCCGCCGCCGGGCAGCCTTCCCGTCATTTTCAACAACTCGTCGGACGAGCGTTCCTCGATGGGGATCGCGTGGCCATCCGCAATCGTCCAGTCGATGGTCGATGACGGCAGCGCGACATGGAACGGCACGCCATTGTCCTTGGCCGCGAGCGCCTTCAGATAGGTGCCGATCTTGTTGGCGACGTCCCCGTTGGCGGCGACGCGGTCGGTGCCCACAATGCAGAGATCGACTTCGCCTGCCTGCATGTAATGGCCGCCCGCATTGTCGGCGATGATGGTGTGCGGCACGCCGTGGCCACCCAACTCGAAGGCTGTGAGCGAGGCACCCTGGTTGCGCGGCCGCGTCTCGTCCACCCACACATGCAGCGGAAGGCCCGAATCGTGCGCCATATAAATCGGCGCAAGCGCAGTGCCCCAATCCACGCAGGCGAGCCAACCTGCATTGCAATGGGTGAGGATGTTGAGCTTGGCGCCGGATTTCCTTTCGGAGGCCTCGCGCAGAATGGCGAGCCCGTGTTCGCCGATGCTGCGGCAGGTTTCGACATCGTCGTCGCAGATCGCCGCCGCTTCCGTCCAGGCGAGTGTCGCGCGCTCCTCGCGCGGACGGTTGCGCAGCCTGTCGCGCATGCGCGCGAGCGCCCAGCGCAAATTCACCGCTGTGGGACGCGTCGCGAGCAGCGCGTCGTAGGTCTGATCGAGAGCGACATCGGACGAGTCTTCGCGCATCGCAAGGGCGATTCCATATGCGGCAGTCGCGCCGATCAGCGGCGCGCCGCGCACGATCATCGTCCTGATGGCATGCGCTGCATCCGCGGCCGATTTCAACCGCAGCGTTGCGAAGGCGTGCGGCAGCTTCGTCTGGTCAATGATCTCGACCGAGCCGTCGTCACGCGACCAGATGGTACGGTAAGACTTGCCGGCGATTTTCATGAACGACTCTCAACGTTTGCAATCGTTTCCCACCCTCCCCTTGCGGGAGGGTCGAAGGCTTTCTTGGAGCGCCAGCGAAAAGAAAACTTCGGGGAGGGGCAAATCTCCGATCGCCGTGACTCGCCCCTCCCCGAAAAATCTCTCGCTACGCTCGAATTTTTCGACCCTCCCGCTAGGGGAGGGTGAAGAAATGTCTCAATGTCCCTCGAAACTCACCAGCGCCGTCACTTCCTTGCCCAGCGCACGAATCTTGTCGGCGCCGCCAAGCTCCGGCAGATCGATGACGAACAGGCAGCCGACCACCTTGGCGCCGGCCCGCTCGAGCAGCTTGATCGCGGCGAAACAGGTGCCTCCGGTGGCAATCAGATCGTCCACCACCACGACGTGGTCGCCACGGTTCACGGCGTCGGCGTGAATTTCGATGCGATCCTTGCCGTATTCGAGATCGTAATCCTCGCCCAGCACCTTCCAGGGCAGCTTTCCTTTCTTGCGCACGGGAATGAAGCCGGTCGAGAGCTGATGGGCGACCGCGCCGCCCATGATAAACCCGCGTGCCTCAATGCCCGCCACCTTGTCGATGCGCACGCCCGCGTAAGGCTGCACCAGCTCGTCGACGGCGCGGCGGAATGCGCGCGGATTGCCCAGCAGCGTGGTGATGTCGCGGAACATGATCCCCGGTTTGGGATAGTCCGGGATGGTGCGAATGACGGTCTTGAAATCCATGGGGACCTCTTGAATGCGCGGCGCCTAAAACTTCTTCCTCAAAACCCGCCCTGCAACGGCGTCGAGTTTTTCGAACAGGGCCGGATCGCGCTTGTCGTAGGACGTGATGACGGCGGTATCGAGCACATGCTCGATACCGAGCGGAGACGGTGTGCGCTCGGGACCGAGCTTGGGTGCCGCGCGCGCAATCAACCGCCTCGCATTGTCGGCGTTGGCCGTGAGGACCTTGATCACCTGATCGACCGTCACGTGATCGTGGTCCGGATGCCAACAATCGTAGTCCGTCACCATGGCGACGAGCGCATATGGCAGCTCCGCTTCGCGCGCGAGCTTGGCTTCCGGCATGGCGGTCATGCCGATCACGTCGCAACCCCAGCTGCGATAGAGATTGGATTCCGCCAGCGACGAGAATTGCGGGCCTTCCATCGCGAGATAGGTGCCGCCTTTGGCGTGCGGAATGTCTTCCTCCCGGCAAGCTTCGACGAGCGCATCCGCCAGCTTGGGGCAAATCGGATGCGCCATCGAGACATGGGCGACAAAGCCCTTGCCGAAGAAGCTCTTCTCGCGCGCATGCGTGCGGTCGATGAACTGGTCGACAATCGCGAAGGTGCCGGGCGCGAGATGTTCGCGGAACGAACCGCACGCCGACACCGAGATCAGGTCGGTGGCACCCGCCCGCTTCAAGGCGTCGATATTGGCGCGGTAGTTGATCGTCGTCGGCGAATGAATGTGGCCGCGGCCGTGGCGCGGCAGGAAGATCATGTCCACGCCTGCCAGCCGACCGAACAGAAGCGCGTCGGACGGCTCGCCCCAGGGGCTCACCACGCGATCCCAGCGCGCATGCTCGAGGCCCGCGATGTCGTAGACACCGCTGCCGCCGATCACGCCGAGGACGGTTTTCGCCATGAACAAGTTCACCCGAAAGCGGGTTCTTGTATCACGCGAAACGCGTCAATCAATGCGCGTCGCGCCAGATCCGGCGATAGGTGAGGAACAGCATGCCCGTGAGCAGCAGCATGAACGCCATCACCTCGAAACCGAGATGCTTGCGCTCCTCCATCCGCGGCTCCGCCGTCCAGGACAGGAAGGTCGCGATATCGTGACATTCCTGGTCGAGCGTCGCAGGCGTGCCGTCGGAATAGGTGACCTGATTGGCGGCCAAAGGCGGCGGCATGGAGATGTTCCGGCCCTCGAAATAGGGGTTGTAATATTTGTTCGCGAGCACGGTGAAGCCGGCAGGCACCGGCTGATGGAAGCCGGAACAGATCGAATAGATATAAGCCGGACCGCCTGCCCGCGCCTTCACGAGGATGGACATGTCGGGGGGAAGCGAGCCGTTGTTGGAGGCGCGCGCAGCGTTGTCGTTTGCAAACGGCGCCGGGAAATGATCCGCCAAGGTGCCGGCCTGAGTCAGCCGGTTGCCATTGGCATCGAAGATATCGCCCTTGTCGTTCGGCGGCGCGGGAATCTTGTAGCTCGCGGCAATCGCCTTGGCCTGCGCTTCGGTAAAGCCGGGGCCGCCGTCTTCGTCGAGATTGTGAAACGCAACGAGGTTGAGGCTGTGGCAGGCCGAGCAGACCTCCTTGTAGACCTGAAATCCGCGCTGCAGGCTCGCGCGGTCGTAATGGCCGAAGGGTCCGACAAACGAGAAGCTGACATCCCGCGGCGGAATGGCGGGCAGCGTGATCGTCTGCGCCGAAGCGACATTCGCCGCGCCGAGCAGTATGCCAAGCGAAATTCCAAGACCGAGTGCAATGCGCATGTTCATGTTCCTCACTCGGCCGGCGCCAGAACGGCAGTGGCGATGCTGGCGGGAAGAGGTTTCGGCGTTTCGATCAAACCGACGATCGGCAGGAGGAGCCAGAAGAAACCGAAGTAATAGGCGGTTCCGAGGCGCGCGACCCACACAAGGCCCACGTCGATGCCGCCCAGGTTCCAGGACGCATCGACCGATTGCGCGCCGCAGTAACCGAGCAGGATGCAATCGATCACGAACACCCAGAAGAAGACTTTGAGCATCGGTCGAAAGCGGCAGGAACGCACTTTCGACGTATCGAGCCAGGGCACGAAAGCGAGCGTGAGGATGGCGCCGAACAGGATCAGCACGCCGATCAGCTTCTGCGGAATGGAGCGCAGCATCGCGTAGAACGGCAGCAGGTACCATTCGGGCACGATGTCGGTCGGCGTCACGATCGGATTTGCCGGAATATAATTGTCCGGATTGCCGAGCATATTCGGCGCGTAGAACACCAGCGCCACATACAGGATGAGGAACAGGCCCACATAGAACGCGTCCTTCATCGTGTAATAGGGATGGAACGGCAGCGTGTCCTGCGGGCCCTTCACGTCGATGCCCAGCGGATTGTTGTTGCCCGGCACGTGGAGCGCCCAGACGTGCAGGCCGACGACACCGGCGATCACGAACGGCAACAGGTAGTGCAGGCTGTAGAAGCGATTGAGCGTCGCGTCGCCGACGCCGAAGCCGCCCCACAACCATGTCGCGATGCCGGTTCCGAGGCCTTTGTGAATCTGGTCGAACGCCGTGAAGAAGTTGGTGATGACGGTCGCAGCCCAGAACGACATCTGACCCCAAGGCAAGGTGTAGCCGAGGAAGGCCGTCGCCATCATCAGGAGATAGATGAGCACGCCCAGGATCCACAAAATCTCGCGGGGCGACTTGTAGGAGCCGTAATAGAGACCGCGGAACATGTGCACATAGACGGCGAGGAAGAACATCGACGCGCCGTTGGAGTGCATGTAGCGCATCAGCCAGCCGTAATTCACGTCGCGCATGATGTTTTCGACGCTGACGAAGGCGCCGTCGGCCGACGGGATGTAGTGCATCGCGAGCACGATGCCGGTGACGATCTGAATGCCGAGCATGACCGTGAGGACGGCGCCGAATGCGTACCAGAAATTCAGGTTCCGCGGCGTCGGAAAAGTCAGCATCGTGTCGTGGGCGAACCGCATGAGCGGCAACCGCGAATCGAACCAACGGCCGAAGGCGGATTTGGGAACGTAGGTTGATTGTCCGGACATCTTTCGCTCCTCAACCGATCTTCAGGCGCGTGGGCGTGAGGAACGCATAAGGCGGCACCGCCAGATTATAAGGCGCCGGTCCTTTGCGGATGCGTCCGGCGGTGTCGTATTGCGAGCCATGGCAGTGACAGAGCCAGCCGCCGTAATCGCCCTCGAGAACGGTCGGCGTGCAGCCGAGATGCGTGCAGACGCCTACGACCACCAACCATTCGGGCTTGAATTCGCGATTCGCATCCGTTGCCGGCGCGTCGTCCGGCAGATTGGCGTTGCGCGCGATCGGATCCGGAAGCGATTCGACCGGCACGGCGCGGGATTCCGCGATTTCCTTCGGCGTGCGCCGACGCACGAACAGCGGATGGCTGCGCCAGATGAAAATCACCTGCTGACCGGGCTGCACGGTTGAGATGTCGGCTTCGATGGAAGCCAAAGCGAGCACCGAGCCCGTCGGATTCATCTGATCGATGAACGGCCACGCCGCCATGGCGACGCCCACGGCTCCCACTGCCCCCGTCGCGATGTACAGAAAGTCGCGCCGTGTGGGTTCGGCCGATGTCACGTTTGCCACTGGCTCACCTTTGCGAGAATTGATGCATTCCGGGAGGATGGAGACTGGACGTGCACCACCCCGGATCACCGGCGCACGTCGAAAACCGCGCCGTAAAATAGAGAGTCGATTTTGGAGGGTCTTGCGGCACGATGACGCAGAATTTGCCCGAGATTCCACATACTTGGCGGATGGTTGGCAATTTTGTCCGTCAACATTCGACTGCGCTCATATGACCCTCGTTCGCATAGGCGAGCAGCCCGCGATCGCGCGTCATCACCGTGAATCCGTATTCGCGCGCCGTCGCCGCGATGATGCGATCGGCCGGATCAGAATGAAGAGTGCCTGGAAGCAATGACGACTCCATCAAGACCTTGGGAGTGAGTTCCGCGAGCGCCGTATCGGGAACATTCATCAAGCGCTCGAACCACCGCTGCGGCGCGTAGTGCGATCTGAACCGGCCCTTGCGGGCGAGCAGTCCCACTTCCCAGGCGGTAATCGGAGACACATAAATGGGAAAACCCGCGTCGCGGGTTTCGGAGAGCGCATCTGCCGTCGCCTGCGAGATCGATTCCGCGACGATCCAGAGCGCCGCGCAAGTGTCGAGCAGAATAGGCTGTCTCATCGCGACTTGCCGGAGAGACCCTCGGCAATGAGATCGGCTGTTCGTTCCAGATTGGCCTCCATCTCTTCCAATTCCTCCTCATCCAGCGCGGGCTTTGTCAAATCCCATCCGGGCTCAATGGTGAACGTGCCCTTCATGCTGCCGATCAGAGGGTGTCGTCCCTGCTTCTTTTCCATTGGTTCGAACTCGCGTTGGGACTCCGCCACGCCGTGAAGAGCGCTCTCTCTTACAAACACCAGCGTCTTGCCATCCATGTCGACCTGCTCCGTGCGGTAGCCGGCATCGAGCCATGATTGCGCATGGACGTGATTGGACGCGTTGTTGCTCCACCACATTCGATAAAGGATTGCTGAGCGCGGAAGCGGTGTTCCAATGAGTGCCTCGACATCGGCGAACGTCATGCGCAATTCGGTCGCCGTCTGGCTCTTTAAGTACTGCTCCAAAGGCTCATACTTGGACATGGGTAGATCTCGAAATAGGAACTATATTCGGAAAAAAGTACTTCATATGAATTCCTTTTTCAAGTCCTTTTAGAGGATTTCCAGTGCGCCTTGCCCTTTTCCAGCCGGACATCCCGCAGAACGCCGGCGCGCTGATTCGTCTCGGCGCCTGCCTGGGGGTCGGGATTGAGATCATCGAGCCCTGCGGTTTCGTCTTCAGCGACAAACGTCTTCGGCGCGCCGGTATGGATTACATCGAACTCGCGAATATCGTGCGCCACACCTCCTGGAACGCGTGGTGCGAGGCGCGCGCCAATCGTGCCGCAGGCCGCGTCGTTCTCTTGACGTCCAAAGCCTCGCATCCCTACACGGATTTCGCGTTCGCGCCGGACGATACGATCCTGCTCGGGCGCGAAAGCGCAGGGGTTCCTGCGGAAGTCCACGACGCCGCCGATGCGCGGCTGCGCATTCCTCTTTTGCCCGGTCTGCGTTCGCTTAATGTGGCGCAGGCAGGCGCGATGGCCTTGGGAGAAGCCTTGAGACAGACGAACGGATTTCCCGCATGACGACGGAGGCCGACAATCGCAAGGCGCGCATGCGTGCGTGGCTCGATGAACTGCGCGACCGCATCTGCGCCGAATTCGAAACCATCGAAGACGAATTGACGGGGCAGCTGTCCGACCGCGCGCCGGGCCGCTTCGAACGCAAGACGTGGTCGCGTGCCAGCGAAGACGGCGGCGACGCCGGCGGCGGCGTGATGTCGATCATGCGCGGACGCGTGTTCGAGAAAGTGGGCGTCAACGTCTCGGAGGTGCATGGCAGCTTCAGTCCGGAGTTCGCCAAGCAGATGCGCGGCGCGGCAGAGGACCCGCGCTTCTGGGCCTGCGGAATCTCGCTCGTGGCGCACATGCAGAACCCGCATGTGCCGGCAGTGCACATGAACACTCGCCATATCCGAACGACCGAATCATGGTTCGGCGGAGGCTCCGACCTGACACCGATGTTTCCCGACGAGGCTGCGGCCGCCGCGTTCCATGCCGCGCTCAAGCGCGCCTGCGATCGCCGGAACGCGGAGCACTACCCGCGCTACAAGAAATGGTGCGACGAATATTTCTTCTTGCCGCACCGCAACGAAGCCCGCGGCATCGGCGGCATCTTTTACGACTATCACGACAGCGGTGACTGGGAGGCAGACTTCGGCTTTACCCGCGACGTGGGACTCGCATTTTTGGAGGTCTATCCCCAGATCGTAAGAGAGCGGATGAACCGTCCGTGGACCGATGCGGACCGTGCTCACCAATTGGTGCGCCGCGGTCGATATGTGGAGTTCAACCTGTTGCACGATCGCGGCACGCAGTTCGGACTGAAAACGGGAGGCAATGTCGAGGCCATTCTGATGTCCCTACCCCCCGAAGCACGCTGGCCGTAGCGCGAGCACCCTTTGATCCACATTCACCTCATGTCTCCGGCGCTTGCGGCGATGCTGCAGGTGATCCTGATCGACATCGTGCTGGCGGGGGACAACGCGGTCGTCATCGGCATCGTGGCCGCGAAAGTGCCCCGGCCCGACCGACGCAAGGTGATTTTCTGGGGGCTGGTGGCGGCGGTCGTCCTGCGCGTGTTGCTCGCTACGGTCACCGCAACGATCCTGGAAGTGATCGGCCTGATGTTCGCCGGCGGCGTTCTCCTGTTGTGGGTGTCGTGGAGGCTTTATCGCGATCTGCGCCAATCGCCAGAGCACGATCTCGGAACCAGCACGCTCAACGAACGCAAGGCAGGCGGCACCGATTCGCCGGCGCATATGCCCACATCCGATCTGCGCCGCGCAATTTTGCAACTTGCCGTCGCGGATCTCTCGATGTCGCTCGACAATGTGTTGGCCGTAGCGGGCGCCGCCATGAACCATGTGTGGGTGCTGACGATCGGTCTTCTGCTCTCGATCGCGTTGATGGGCCTCGCTGCCTCACTGATCGCCAATCTGCTGCAGCGTCATCCCTGGATCAGCTATGCGGGCCTGATTATCGTGGTCTATGTCGCGCTGCGCATGATCTTCTTCGGCGCCTTGGAAATCTTCCACCACGCGACGTGACCGTCAGACAATTTCGAGCAGCAGCGCCGTCGCGTCGTCGCTTTTCTTGAAGCGCGGAAAACGCGCGCCGTTCGGGTCTTCCGCTTCGACCTCGCGCAATTCGTCTCCCAGAACCGCAAGACCTCGCGTGCGCGCCGCATGCATCAATGTCGCAATCTCATAACGATCGTAATCGCTCGCGAGCGCAAGGAAGCCGTCCGATACCAGCAAGAGAATCGTTCCCGCAGGCGCAGCGACTCGGGCAGACGCCACATGTTCCGCCGCGCGCGCGTCGGGTCCGAAGAGCCAGCCGCCGCGTTCGGTGTTGACCATATTGCGGGCCACGCGCAACGCCGGAAGAAACGTATCGCGCACCCCCGCAGACGCAGCACTTTCGCCCAGGCTCGAGGCCAGAGCCGCCGCGCGGCCGCTTTCGCGCGCCTTCTTCTTGATCGCGTCGCCGACAAGCTCGACGTTTTCTCCCGGCCGCTCGACAAGCGCCGCGCAATCGCCGAACCACAGCGCATCGAATCCCGATCCGGACTGCGCCACGAACATCATCGAGGAGAATGGAATTTCGTAAGTTTCAGTCGGCGCACGCCGGCGCAGATGGACGAAGGAATTTTCCGTATCGCGTAGCGAGGCCGCGACCGCATCGTGCGGGTTCAGGTCTTCGTCGCTGTGCGCCATCAGCCGATTGGCGCCGAACCGCGCGACCCAGGCTGCGTCGCTCGGGCCCGGCATCAGCTGCTCGCCCAATCCCGTCGCGCCATCCATCACCACCGCGGCCTGCGCGCGACTTGCGAACGCGTCGTCGTTCGGCTTCGACGGATCGCCCGGCAGGCTCAGCGATTCGATCGTTTCAAATGGCACGGGCCGGATCCTCAGAAATATTTTCTCAGCGCGGAACTACACTGGATGCGAACTCGATAACATAGGAACAGATACTCTTGCAGGTGTTACAGGTTGGTTAGATGCACGGAAGGGCGATGAGGCAACAACGCCGGCATCACACAAGGCGGATGAAGCCCAGTTGACGGCCGATCTGGCGCAAAATGCGGTAGAAATTGCGGAGAGTCACAGGAATGGCTTTGGCACTTGAGCCGGGCCGGAAAACCGAACGGGACACCCGTGCGAGTATCCCCTTGATCGATTGTCTCCCTTGCGGGCAACGGTGACGCGGCAACGTGGCGAAGACGCGAATATCCGCTGCGTAGGCTATCCTGTCCTGAAATTCAATTGGCTGCTAACGGTTCCGGCTTCGGCAGTACCTTGGAGAGGCTTTCATTCGAGAAGATAGGAACGGCGCGACCCTGACGGCCGCGACGGTGCGTTCAAATCGCGCACCAAACGATCTGCGGCGGTCGTGATGGTAGGATCGGGCCATGTCAAAGCTGCTTCAGACATTCATCGGCGGGTGCGAGCTATCAATTAGCATCGACGCGGCAGCGCGGCGGGCGTCGGCCAAGGCCAAAGTTCCGCTAGCTGTGATCGCGGTCGTCGTGATCGTGATCGTCTTCGCCCTGCTCTACCACGCGCATTAACACGCGCGGATCGCGCGCGAAAACTTCTGATAACGGCCATCATGGGAATTTATTTGAAAGGCTCGCGAAGGGAAGAAAAAGGGCTCGTGGCGTCGGGAACCTGATTGCTGAGAATCGCCGATAAAGACAACACGCGCCGTCCGCAATTCCGCCTTCCGAATACTTTCGCCCTCGCCGCAACAATCTGTCGCGTTAGGATGGTCGTAGGCGCGTTTTGCGTGAGGCCCGGCTAAGTTGATATCTCCTGCCCGTGTCGTTCTCGGGGAGCCCTTCGCGCTCGAGATCGGCGCGCAATCCGCTTGTGCGGAGCTCTCGAAAAAGGATCTGGACCGGCGGTCATTGCTGGGGCCAATTCGCCAAATCTCGAAGTGTGAGACCCAAAAAGACCAGCGCCGCCGCCCTGAAAGAGACTGGACCGATATCAAGCGCGATGATGGGATGAATGACCTCTCTGGCGTTGATGAGCGCACCTTGCGCAATAAAGCCGATCCACGTGAACGCAAAATAAGTGACCAGTCCGAACAGTCCATTTCCTGCAATTCGGCATATCATTCGCCATATCATTTGCTCAGTCCCTTTCTGGGGGTTTACTTTTTCTTCCACCGCCCGCTGTTGATCTCGACACGCTGCGGCTTTCCGTACCGCTCGAGAACCATATTCATGCCCACGACCAGAAGCAATCGGATGTCCATGTCGTGCTCATCAGCGAAAACGCGCCAAGCCTTCCAGTCAAGAAAAGAACGTCTATGAATATCTTGGCTCGCAGAACTGCAACTTTCGGCGGTGGCGACCCCGGAAGTCTCTTGGCCAAAACTTATTGTATCATTGGTGGCCGATGAACACCGATTATCTAATAAGCCGTCGCCTGCACGACGGCCTTGAGCCGTTCGGCAAGCGAGAATTCGTCGTCGGTGAAATCGCTCTCGATCCACCAATCTTCGACTTCGGCAAGGATGCGTCCGACCAGTGGACCTTCCGGGACGCCCGCAGCCATCACGTTGCGGCCGGTGAGCGGAAAGGCCGGACGTTCCCACGCGTCGGCGAGAGCGAGCAAAGCGCGCCATTGAATACCGTTGGAGTCCTTAGGGTCTTCCGCCCAGTGCAGGAAGACGCGATCCTTGAACGGCACGGGATCGAGGCGGTAGAGCAGCTTGCGAACTTCGCGGATCGAGAGATAGGAGACGATCTTTTCCCGCGCGCTTGCGAGGTCTTCAAGCCGCGCGCGATCGGCATTCGAAAATCTGAGGCGCTCGGCGATCGCCTGCACCTGCACCGGATCGTTCGGCAGCAGCGCCGCCAGCCGCAGCACGGCATCGGGCACGAAGAAACTCGCGGCATCGATCGCGGCAAGCCGTTCGAGGCGCACGATGTTCAAGGCTCCCGGCAGGATATCGGCCAGGATTCCGGATGCCGCCATCGCGCGCAGCATCGGCACGGGGTTCTCCGCTTCGAGCAGGCGCAGCATTTCCTTCTGAATGCGCTCGCCGGAAAGTTGCACAATCCCGCCATTCTCGGCAGCGGATGCGCGCAGCGCCTCCGCGTCGATCTCGCCTTTGCCGTACCAGGCGTGAAAGCGGAACAGGCGCAGGATGCGTAAGTAATCCTCGCGAATGCGGGCCGTCGCATCGCCGATGAAGCGGACGCGTCCGGCTTCGAGATCGGCAAGGCCGCCGCAATAATCGAAAATCTCTCCGTCGGCATCGGCATAAAGCGCGTTGATGGTGAAATCGCGCCGCTGCGCGTCTTCCATCCAATCGGTGGAGAACGCGACGGTCGCGCGACGACCGTCAGTCGATACATCCCGGCGCAACGTCGTCACTTCGAACGGTTTGCCCTGCACCACCGCCGTCACCGTGCCGTGCTCGATCCCGGTCGGAACGGATGCGATCTTTGCCGCATCGAGCCGGCGGATAACCTCCTGCGGCACGAGCGGCGTCGCAATGTCGATGTCCGCGACCGCGCGGCCGAGCAGCGTGTTGCGGATCGCGCCGCCCACGAAGCGCGCCGCGCCGCCGTCCTCGTTGAGCGCATGCATGACCGCTTTCGTCTCGGGGGCAGACATCCATCGCTCGCGTTTGGGGTCCAGTCGTCGCGTCACGGCTTTTTCGCTTTCTCCACGTGACCGGGAACGATCTGCCCGTTCACCTCATGGGGCGGAACATACACCCCGCTGGTAGGTTCGCCCTCGGTCAACCCGACATAGATGAAACTGATCGCCACCAGCGACAATCCCGCAATGAAAAGCAGAGCCCAGGGTGTCGCGCGCGCATTCGGGGCCGTGCGCTGCTGCGACAGGAAATAATAGATCCCATAGATCGCGAACGGCGCGGCGAACAGAAGCAGACGCATGACGAGTGTGCGGATCATGCGATTCCGAGCCTCTCGGCGAAGCCCGACAATATCGCGGCCGTGGCGCCCCAGATGTAATGACCGGCATAGGTATAGGCGTAATAGGAACGCTGCCTGCCCTGCCATTCGCGCGTGTGGCGCTCGCGATTTTTCGAATCGAGCAGGAACGCGAGCGGCACTTCGAACACTTCGGCCACTTCGTTGGGATCCGGCATCAACACGAATCCTTCCGTCAGCAGTCCCACGACGGGCAGGATGGCGTAGCCGGTTCCTGTTTCGTAGGGATCGAGAAACCCCGCAACGGTGACATAGCTTGCGGCAATTCCGGTTTCTTCTTTCGTTTCGCGCAGAGCCGTTTCGACCAGCGACAGATCGTCGGGATTGGCGCGGCCACCGGGGAAACTCACCTGTCCCGCGTGACGGGACAGATGCGCCGTGCGTTCCGTGAAGAGGATCGTGGGCTCGCGTCGCGCGACGATGGGCAAAAGAACGGCTGCGGGCGCGAGTTCGCCGCGCGGCGCAGGCCGCGAATCCGAATTGAGGTCGTAATCTCCGCGCTTCGGCACGAGCGGCAGAACGGAGGGCTCTGCGAGAAGAAGCGGCCGCAGCATATCGAGACCCGATTTGCCGATGCGTCGTGCGAGCGCGCTCGCGGATTCCTGCTCCTCGGCGCTCACGATTGGGGGCCTAACGGAAAGAATTGCCCTTCGCTCCACACGCCAAGTAGGCCCGCATATTCGTGCTCACCCGGCACGGCCATATCCGCCAGTTGGTAGAAGACGTTGCGGGAGATGCGCGCTTCGAGACCGCGCCGCACATGAACGTAAGGGGCAGGCTCGCCGCTCTCGGCATGTGTCTCGACGCGGATGGGATTGTCGGGCCCCGCGACTGTCTCGTCGCCGACATTGGTGATGAAAATGAGACGGCGACGTACTCCTTCGCCTTCGTCACGAAGCAGCACTGCCGTGAAAGGCGCGTCGTCGACCCGGATGCGCATTTTTTCGCCGGGGGTGACGAGATGAAAACCGTCGGCATCCTTCCTGAGGATGGTGGAGAACAGGCGAACCAATTCGCGACGGGTGAAAGGCGAGCCCTGATGGAACCAGGTTCCATCACGGGCGATGCGGATATCGATGTCGCCGCAATGGGCAGGATTCCAGCGTTCCACAGGCGGCAGGGTGCGCCCGGCGGCGGATTCGCGCTGCAGGCTCGCAAGTCCCAATGGCAGGCCGTCCGGCAGTGTCATTGCAGCCTCTTAACCCTTCACGGCGATGTGCGGCGCCGGGCCGCCCGGCCCCGACTTTTCGCAGTTGCGCGCGCGTCTCCGGGGTGCAACATAAAGCGCGCCTTTCAAGGCGCACATTGCGATTTGAACATAGGCGTCGGCCTCAGGACCGGCAACTCGGGCGGCCCGAACGCCTCACGCCGCCAGGATGATCTCATGAACGATACCCAGACCGACGCCGCGACGGAGAGTTCGGCCGTCGCGCATGCCGAAGCCGCAGCCGCGGCTTTCGTCAAGGTGCGCGACGCGATCGGCAAGGTGATATTCGGCCAGCGCGACGTGGTCGACCAGACCCTGGTCACCCTGCTTGCCGGCGGCCACGGGCTCCTGATCGGCGTTCCGGGCCTGGCCAAGACGCGGCTGGTGGAGACGCTCGGCATCGTGCTGGGGCTTGACTGGAAACGCATCCAGTTCACGCCGGATCTGATGCCGGCGGATATCATCGGTTCGGAAGTCCTGGAAGAAGCCGAAGGCGGCCGGCGTTCGTTTCGCTTCCTCACCGGGCCCGTGTTCACCCAACTTCTGATGGCGGACGAAATCAACCGCGCGAGTCCGCGCACGCAATCCGCATTGCTGCAGGCGATGCAGGAAAAACATGTGACGGTTGCGGCCCAGCGCTACGATTTGCCGACGCCGTTTCACGTGCTCGCGACCCAAAACCCGCTGGAGCAGGAAGGCACCTATCCGCTTCCCGAAGCGCAACTCGACCGCTTCCTGCTGCAGATCGATGTCGGCTATCCCGATCTCGACGCCGAGCGGAAGATGCTGGTCGCCACGACATTCGGCGAAGAAGCGACGCCGATGCCCGTCTTCACACCGTCGGCGCTGCTCGAAGCGCAGAAAATCGTCCGTCATCTTCCGGTCGGCGAAAAAGTCGTCGAAGCGATCCTGCGTCTTGTGCGCGCGGCGCGTCCCGACGCAGGCGGCGCCGCCGAACTGCGCGGCTACATCTCCTGGGGTCCCGGTCCGCGCGCAAGCCAGGCGTTCATGCTTGCCGTGCGCGCGAAAGCGCTGATCGAGGGGCGCCTCGCACCGTCAATCGACGACGTCGCAGCCCTTGCGCAGCCCGTGCTGCGCCATCGCATGGCGCTCAATTTCTCGGCGCGCGCCGAAGGCGCCACGCTCGCCGACGTGATCGACCGGCTGTGCCGGAGCACTCTTTGACGGAAAGCGGCGAATGGAATGCCTTGCGCGAGCAGGCGGAGACGCTCGCCGCGACATTGCCGCCTCTGCTGGCAGCATCCGAGCGGCTGGCCGCCGCTGTCAGCCTCGGCGTGCATGGACGGCGCAAATCGGGCATGGGCGAAACCTTCTGGCAATTCCGCCGCTATCGCAGCGAAGACCCGAGCACCGCCGTCGATTGGCGGCAATCGGCAAAATCCCAACACCTGTTCGTGCGCGAACGCGAATGGGAGGCATCGGAAGCCGTGTGGTTCTGGCGCGACGGTTCGGCGAACATGCGGTTCAAATCGGATTTCTCCACCGTCACAAAAATCGATCGTGCAACCGTGCTGGCGCTGGCCTTGGGTTCGCTGCTGGTACGCGGCGGGGAACGCATCGGACTCTTCGGCGACGGACGTCTTCCGGCCACCGGACGCATACCGTTGCGCCGAATTGCCCACGCGCTGGCCGAGCTTCCACCTTCGCATGCGGCCCTGCCGCCGGAGGCGCCCATCGGAAAGAACGCGCAGTTCGTTTGGCTCAGCGATTTTCTGTCGCCTCTGGGCGAGTTCGAGAGCGCCTTGCGCCGTCTCGCACATGGGGGAGTCGCGGGGCATCTGGTGCATATCATCGATCCGGCCGAGGAGGATTTCCCGTTCGCCGGACGCACGCGCTTTGAATCCGCGAGCGGAAGCGAGAGCGAATTGCTCGGCCGCGCGGAAATCGTTCAGCAGCCTTATCGCGCGCGTTTCAAGGCGCACAACGAAGCTGTTTCCGCGCTGGCGAGGCGACTCGGTTGGAGCTATCTCGCACATCGCACGGACAAGCGGCCCGAAACGGCTCTCGTAGCGCTCTACGCCGATCTCGGCGGCGCCCACGCGCGCCTGCGCATTGCGTAGGACACGGCCATGTCGATTCTTTCCGGCCTGAGCTTCGGCGCCCCCTGGATTCTCGCAGGCCTCGCGATCCTGCCAGCCATCTACTGGCTCTTGCGTGTGACGCCGCCCGCGCCGCGTCGTGTCGTATTTCCGCCGTTGCGCCTGCTGCTCGGACTCGAGGCGCCGCAGGAAACGCCGGCGCGCACTCCGTTATGGCTGCTCGCATTACGACTCCTCGCAGTGGCGCTTGTGATCGCAGCGCTTGCCGCGCCTTCGATCGGACAATCGACAAAAATCGGCGGCACGGGGCCGATCGTGCTGTTCGTCGACAATGACTGGGCCGCCGCGCAAGGCTGGAAGAGCCGGCAGGCCGCCATCTCGGACACGCTCGCGGATGCGGCACATGCGGACCGTCCGGTCGCCATCGTTCCCACGACAAGCGCCACGGCGCCTGTCGTCTCCTTGTTCGATGCGGGCGAAGCCGAACGCGGCGCGCGCGATCTCGCGCCGCAATCCTATTTGCCAAATCGCATGCGCGCAGCGGCCGCACTGTCAAAAACAAAGTTCGCCGCAACGCCGGAAATATTCTGGCTCAGCGACGGGCTCGACTATGGCGATGCGCAGAAGGTGGCGGAGACGCTTTCCCGAATCGGGCATCTGAAGATTTTGTCCGACGCGCCGGGCAAGGGCCCGCTCGCGCTCAAGAGCCAGCAGAGCGAGCCGGACGGATTTCTTGTGACCGTGGTTCTCGCAAGCACGGAGGGTGCGCGCGAAGGCGATGTCGAGGCACAAGGTTCGCATGGCGAAGGGCTTGCCGCGGCGCATTTCAAATTCGTTCCCGGCAAGGACGAAGCGACCGCAAAAATCGTCCTGCCTTTGGAAGTGCGCAACGAGGCCGAGCGCCTTGCCGTTATCAATCAAGACTCCGCAGGCACCGTAAGACTTCTCGGCGCCGGCGCACGCCGCCGCGCGGTGGAGATCGTGTCGGCCACCAACACGGAAAACCAGCAACCGCTTCTCTCGGACGTTTTCTATCTTTCGCGCGCGCTCGCGCCTTACGCCGATGTGCGCAAAGGCACGATCGAGGACGCGCTCGCCCGCAACGTTTCCGTCCTGGCTCTTGCCGACATCGGCAACGTGTCCGGCGCCGATCACGATCTGGTCGCCCAATTCGTCGAGAACGGCGGCGTACTGCTTCGCTTTGCCGGCGGCCGCATGACAACCAATGTCGACGATCTCGTGCCGGTCAAGCTGCGCGTCGGCGGACGCTATCTGGGTGGTGCGCTCGCCTGGGCCGCGCCTCAGCACCTGGCGCCGTTTCCCGATGCGAGCCCGTTCCGCGGCCTCACGATTCCGCCGGAAGTGACTGTCTCGCGGCAGGTGCTGGCCGAACCGTCCGTGGAACTCGGCGGACACACCTGGGCGCGACTGACCGATGGCACGCCTCTCGTAACGGCTGCCCAACGGGGCAAGGGCTGGATTGTGTTGTTTCACGTGACGGCGAGCCCCGCGTGGTCGTCGCTGCCGCTGTCGGGATTGTATGTCGACATGCTGCGCCGCGTGCTCGATCTGGCGGGGGGAGCGCGTCCCTCCGAAATGGGAACGGACGCAGCCGCGGTGTTTCCGCCTTATGCGACGCTCGACGGCTTCGGACAATTGGTCAAGCCGCCAAGCGAAGCGGAGCCGATCCGTGGATCCGAATTGTCGAAGCTGCGCGCATCGGCCACCCATCCCGCAGGACTCTATGGCGGAGAAGGCGCGCAGATCGCGCTCAATGCTGCGAGCGACGACATTGTTCTCACGCCTATGGGCGATGTCGGCGCGGAATCTTTCGCCTATAGCGGCGTGTCAGCGCTGCAGCTCGAGGCGCCGCTGCTGGCGCTCGCGATCGCGATTCTCCTGGTCGACATGGCAATCTCGCTTCGATTGCGCGGATTCGTTGCGATCCCGCGCAATCCGTTCGCCACGCGCGCGCTCCTGTTGCTCTTCTGTATTCCGTTCGTCTTGCCGCAACCCGCTCGCGCCGACGATGCGTTCGACATGAAGGCGGCCCTGGACACAAGGCTCGCCTACGTGATCACGGGCCTGCCCGATGTCGACGCGATCAGCAAGGAGGGGCTGGAGGGCCTCGGACGAGCGCTCAAAGCGCGCACATCCTACGAGCCTCAGGAGCCCGTGGGTGTCGACGTCGCGAAAGACGATCTGAGTTTTTTCCCGCTTCTCTATTGGCCCATGGATCCACGCGAACAGGATCTGTCGCCGCAGGCGATCAGCAGGATCGCCGACTACATGCGCAATGGCGGCACGATCCTGTTCGACACCCGCGATCTTTCGTTGGGCGCGATCGAGGGTGCGGATTCGCCGGGCGAACAGACATTGCGGCGGCTGACGGCCAAACTCGACATGCCTCCGTTGCAGCCCGTGCCGTCGGATCACGTGCTGACGAAGTCGTTTTATCTTCTGCAGGATTTTCCGGGACGCTGGGACGGCGGCAAGGTTTGGGTGGAAGCCCTGCCCCCGCCGGATCCCGACGCGGGCCCGCAGCCGGCGCGCGGCGGCGACGGCGTATCGCCCGTCATCATCGGCAGCAACGATTGGGCGGCTGCGTGGGCCGTCGATTCGCAGGATCGCCCGATTGCCGAAGTATCGCCCGGCGGCGCCGATCAACGCGAAATGGCCTATCGCTTCGGCATCAATGTGGTGATGTACGCGCTGACCGGCAACTACAAGACTGACAACGTGCACGCGCCCGCGCTGCTCGAACGGCTGGGGCATTAGGGCGCGCATGAATTACGCCATCGATTTCGCGCCGCATATTCCGCTCGCAGTGTTGTGGCTTCTCGCGGGTCTGGCGGCTGCACTCGTCGCCTATGCGTTTCTAATGCGCGCACGCGGTGCCTGGGCGCGCACAATCGCCTTCGCCATCGTGCTGCTCGCGCTGGCCAATCCGCTCATCGTGCATGAAACGCGCGAGGCGTTGCCGGATGTCATGGCGCTGATCGTCGATCATTCTCCGAGCATGGACATAAGAGGACGACGTGCCGAAGCCGACGCCACGGCGACGCAGATCAAGAAATTGCTGGCGGCCGACAAGAGCCTCGAAATCCGCGAGGCCTATGTGCCGCCGCCGCGTCCCGGCGACGACACCGGGACCGAGCTTTTTGCGACACTTTCTTCCGCGCTCGCCGACGTGCCGCCCGATCGCGTCGCCGGCGCCATCGCCATTACCGACGGCGAAGTGCATGACGCGCCCGATTCCGGCAAGCCTCTTTTGCACGCACCGTTCCATGCGTTGATCGTCGACAAGCCTGATGAACGTGACCGCAAGCTCACGGTGGTGAGCGCCGCGCGATATGCCATCGTCAATCAGAACGCGCCTATCGTCATCCGGGTCGACGATTTCGGCTCTCCTCCTGGGGGATATGCCGATGTGGACGTGCGCGTCGGCGGTGTCGATCTGGGCACGCGGCTCGTGCCGGTCGGCAAGGATACGCCGGTCAAGGTGACTATCGCGCATGCCGGCGAAAACGTCGTGGAGCTCGAAGCACGGCCGGGACCGGGAGAATTGACGCTCGAGAACAATCGCGCGGTCGCGGTGGTCAACGGCGTGCGCGATCGCCTTCGCGTTTTGCTGATCTCGGGCGAGCCGAATGCGGGCGAGCGCGTGTGGCGCAATCTGCTCAAGTCGGACCCTTCCGTCGATCTGGTGCATTTCACCATTCTTCGGCCGCCGGAAAAGCAGGCCGAAGATCCGACGCCGATCGACGAATTGTCGCTGATCATTTTTCCAACCCGCGAATTGTTCGTCGAGAAGCTCGACCAATTCGATCTCGTAATCTTCGATCGCTATCGCGAACGGGGAATCCTGCCGCTCGCCTATTTCGAGAACATCGCGCGCTATGTCGAAGCCGGCGGCGCGCTGCTGGTGTCCTCCGGAACCGAGTTTGCCGAACCGATGAGCATCTATCGCACGCCGCTCTCTTCGGTGCTTCCGGCACAGCCCACGGGCGATATCGTGACGGAAGGCTTCAAGCCGGCGGTGACGCCGGAGGGTCTCGCACACCCCGTGACCCGCGACCTTCCCGGTGCGAATGACGGCACGAAGCCGCCCGGCTGGGGCCGCTGGTTCCGGCTCATCGGCGCCACGAAAGTGTCCGGCGAAACCGTCATGTCCGGGCCGGGCGACAAACCGCTGCTCGTGCTCGACAATGTGGGAAAGGGACGCGTGGCGGAACTGCTGTCGGATCAGGCGTGGCTCTGGGCGCGCGGTTTCGAGGGCGGCGGACCGGACGCGGAATTGCTGCGCCGTCTGGCACATTGGCTGATGAAGGAACCCGAACTCGAAGAAGAGCGTCTGTCCGCTTCGATCGCCAATGGCGAGATCACCGTGGAGCGCCAGACAATGGCGGCGCAGCCCGCAGCGGTGACGCTCACGCTTCCATCTGGGAAGTCATCGACCCTGACATTGACCAAAGTCGAACCCGGACTTTGGCATGCGAGCGCCAAAGCCGACGAGCTCGGTCTTTATCGCCTGACCGACGGCACGCTGAACGTCGTCACCGCGACAGGTCCGCTCAATCCGAAGGAAGTGGCGGACATGCGCGCGACGGATCAGATCCTGAAACCGGTCGCGCGCATGACAGGCGGTTCCGTGAACTGGTTAGCTAAGGGCGGCATCCCGACCATTCGGCGCACGGCGCCCAATCGGTTGGCCGCGGGCGACGGTTGGATCGGCCTGCGCGAGAACGGCGCCTATCGCGTGACGGCCGTCGAGCAACAGGCGTTACTCCCCGCATGGCTCGCGCTGATCCTCGTGCTGGGCACAGTGCTCTTCGCGTGGCGGGTCGAGGGACGTTGAGGCGGAAGCCGAATTGCGCGGCTTTATTTGCGAGGCGTCGTACGCTCTACTTACCCGCACCCCAGCGGCGCGCTGTCGGCGCAGACGGGATTGTCGAGGTGGGCACGGCGCACGGGACCTTCGAGCGTTTCGAGCGCGCCGTCCGCCAGCGCCAGCCCGAGAATGCGCGCCGGATCGACCGGTCCGGGGAATTTGATGCGACCGCGCGCGATCTGCGTAAATCCCACGCGCGCGTAATAAGGCGGGTCGCCGACAAGGACGATCGCGCGATGTCCGCGTGTGCGGGCCTCTTCGATGCCGCGAGTCATCAAGGCGATGCCGATGCCGCGGCCGCGCTGATCCGATTGCACCGCGAGCGGTCCCAGCAGCAGGGTGGGTGCGTTGCCCACGAACACGGGCCAGAAACGCACCGAGCCCCTCAGCGCGCCGTCTTCGACGGCGACGAAGCCCAGATCGCGTTCCGGTTCGACCCCTTCGCGCAGGCGATAGGCGGATTTGACGAAACGTCCGGGGCCGAAACTGTGCTCCGCAAGGCGTTCGATATGCGGCGCGTCCCCCTGCGCCTCCTGCCGGATCTCCCACATGCGGCTTGCAACCCCTTTTATGGTCGAAGGCCCGCCGCTAGGCTCCGCGCCGGCTCAATCGATCGGAGGTAATCCCATGGGAGTGCTTGAAGGCAAGGTCGTTCTGGTGACGGGCGGCGCAAACGGCATCGGCAAGGAATGCGCGCTTCTGGCCGCGAAGGAAGGCGCCAAGGTCGTCGTCAACGATTTGGGAGGAGCCGTCGCGGGCGGCGACGAAGGCTCCGCCGGTCCCGCCGAACAGGTGGCGCAACAGATTCGCGCCGCGGGCGGCCAGGCCGCATCCAATTCCGACAGCGTCACGAGCCGCGACGGCGTCAAGCGCATGATCGAGCAGGCGATGGACTCGTTCAAAGGCCTGCACGCGATCATCAGTCCTGCCGGAATCCTGCGCGATACGATGTTCCACAAGATGTCGGACCAGGATTGGGACCTCGTGATCGATGTGCATCTGAATGGCAGCTACAATATCTGCCATGCGGCGATCAACCATTTCCGCGAGCAGGGCGAAGGCTCCTTCGTTCTCTTCACCTCGACATCCGGCCTCATCGGCAATATCGGCCAGGCCAACTATTCCGCGGCAAAGATGGGAATCGTCGGACTGTCGCGCATCATCGCGATGGAGGGTCTGCAGAAGAATGTGCGCTCCAACGTGATCGCACCGTTCGCCTGGTCGCGCATGATCGCGACCATTCCCGTCAAGGACGAAGCGTCCGCCAAACGCGTCGACCGCATGAAGAACATGATGCGCGCCGATCAGGTGGCGCAGCTTGCGGTGGCGCTCGCTTCGCCCGCGACAAAGGACGTGTCGGGCCAGATCTTCGTTGCGCGCGGCAACGAGATTTTCCTGATGAGCCAGCCGAGACCCATTCGCGGCATCGGCAAGGTGGAAGGCTGGACGCCGGAAACGATCGCAAACCATGCGATGGCGGCGCTCAAGCCCAGCTTCGTCGAGCTGGGAGCCACGACCTCCGTGTTCGGCTGGGATCCGGTCTGACCTACCAATAAGGACTTGGAGGCGCCTTGCTGGCGAATTCGGCAAGGCGCCTGCGGGCACCGGGAGCCGTGTCGTCCGGAGGCGAAGCCGGATCCGCCCAGCAGATTTCGCGAATTTCGAAATTCCGGACGAACTCGAATCGCGCATTGGCCACGCGATAGAGCGCGACCAGATTGGTGACCCAGCCGAATTTGCGCGTGAACAGTCCGATAAATTCGGGGTCGTCGGATTGCACGAGACCGATCTCTTCGCGCAGCTCGCGCACGATCGCGACGGCAGGCGGCTCGCCCGTCGACACGCCGCCGCCCGGCAGATGCCACCCCGCCATATAACTGTGGCGCACGAGCAGTACGCGACCTTCCTTGTCGTCGACGATCGCATTGGCGCCGAACGCGACCGGCGTCATCACGGCCCTCGCGCCCAATCCCAATGCGAGCCCGGTGCGGCGAAGCAATCGAGGACTGCGGCTCACGGTTTTCTCGCTTGAGGCTAAAGGATTCATAACCGAGGGATTGTAGCGTCAAACCGCGATCTCGCCGCGGCCGGTGTGCTTTGCACCTGCGCTGCCTTTCGTCACATGCGCCGGACTCTTTCGCGCCCAAGCACCGATGGATTACGAGACCTTAACGCCATGGCAAGCTTCGATCACCGCAATGGACTTGTCGTGAACGACAACGTCCTGCCGCGAATGGGTGATCGCCGAACTCAAGAGGATCGTCACCGCGAGGCACCGCAATGTTAACGATCCGGAAAGAGCTGTCTGCGCCGGGACCCGCTGAAACACGCAATTTCGCCACGTTTCAAACGGTCTTCATCGCTCCTTAAGCCCTATTATTAATAATGATCGAATGTGGGTTCGGGGGCATTCGCGCCGCCGCCCTTGCGCATTATTCGGGCTTCTTCTGATGCTCCAAATCGGCGGTATTGTCGTTCTCTTCGCGATGGTGTTCGGCGGCTTCCTGATCTCGGGCGGCTCGATCGGCGTCATTCTCGAATCGTTGCCGCATGAGATGATGACCATCGGAGGCGCTGCGATCGCAGCCCTTCTGATCGGCGGATCGATGTATTCGCTGAAAAAGGTCGCCGGCGATTTGAGCAAGGTCGTCTCCGGCCCGAAATGGAAGCCGCAGGACTACCGCGACCTTCTGTGCCTGCTGTTCCTTCTGACCAAGACGATGAAGACCAAGGGTCTCATCGCACTCGAAGCCCATATCGAAAAGCCGGAAGAGTCGTCGATCTTCAAACGCTATCCGCGCATCATGAAGGACCATTTCGCGCTCCATTTCATCTGCGACACGCTACGCATGATGACCATGAGTCTCGAGGACCCGCATCAGGTGGAATCGGCGATGGAGAAGGTGCTCGAAAAGCACCATGCCGAGGCGCTCGGCCCCACCAATGCGATGCAAACCATGGCAGACGGCCTGCCCGCGCTCGGTATCGTCGCGGCCGTGCTGGGCGTCATCAAGACCATGGGCGCGATTTCGGAACCGCCGGAAGTGCTGGGACGCATGATCGGTTCGGCGCTGGTCGGAACCTTCATGGGCGTGTTTCTCGCCTATGGAATCGTCGGACCGATGGCCATCCGGCTCAAGGCGATCGTGGAAGAAGAGGCTCTTTTCTATCACGTGATCCGCGACATCCTGGTGGCCCATCTGCACGGCAATGCGGCCCAGGTATCGGTCGAGATCGGACGCGGCAGCGTGCCGTCGATCGCGCAGCCGACCTTTCAACAATTGGAAGCAGCACTTGAATCGATCCCGCCCGACGGCGGTTGAACTCCGCCTCCGTACGAATCTGGCTTCCTCAAGACGATCCACCGCTTCGACCCTGATTTGCCGATAGGTCCTGGGCATTTGCGGCCATTGACTAATATGAGTATTTACTCATGTATCGAATGATACGGAACTCCGATCATCCAACGATATGACACGCAAAACCAAAGTAGAAGTCGGCAGCGGCAACATTTTCGTAGATCTCGGATTGCCGGATGCCGAGTCCCATTTCCTTAAGGCGCAGATCGTGTCGGAAATCTACCGGCTGGCCAACACGCGGAAGCTGACGCAGACCGCCATGGGCAAACTCGTCGGAATCAGTCAGCCGGAAGTGTCCCGCATGTTCCGGGGCAACTTCCGTGAATATTCGGTCGAACGGTTGATGGGATTCCTGACCGCATTCGATCGGGATGTCGAAATTGTCGTTCGCCCGCGCAAACGGGCCGGCAAGCCGGGCCGGATCACTTTCACGGCCGACGCGGCCTGAACGACAGGGCTATTTCGACCGTGCAGCCATGTGCTGGTCGGCGAGTGCGACGAAGAAGGTCGCAAGCGCTCCGGCCATGATGCCGAGCGGCACGGCGTAGAGCACATCCAGATCGCAACCAAGCACGATGATCGTCGTGACGACCATTCCCGTCCATTGTCCGATGTGTCTGGGCATGAGCATTTCCCGCCATTCGTTGGCGGCGAGCCTCGCGCGCGGACGTGCCAAAACGAAGCAAATGCTTAAGCAAGGGTTAAGATTTGCACCCGGGAACTCCGCGCTCCCGGGCCCAACGCCTCGATCCCTGCGCTAAACAGCGTCGAAAGCGATTCCCTGGGCGAGCGGCAATGCGTCGGAATAGTTGATGGTCGCGGTCTGCCTGCGCATATAGGCCTTCCACGAATCCGAGCCGGATTCGCGACCGCCCCCGGTTTCCTTCTCTCCTCCGAACGCGCCGCCGATTTCCGCGCCGGAAGGACCAATGTTCACATTGGCGATGCCGCAATCCGAGCCCGAGGCCGCGAGGAATTTTTCCGCCTCCTGCATGTCCTGCGTGAAGATGCAGGACGACAGGCCTTGCGGCACGTCATTGTGCAGCGCGAGCGCGTGATCGAAATCGCGCGTGCGCATGACATAAAGGATGGGCGCGAAGGTTTCGCAGCGCACCGTCTCCGTCTGATCGGGCATTTCGACGATCGCGGGACGCACGTAGAACGCATTCGGGTATTTGTCGGCGTGCACTCTCCCGCCGCCACTGATCCTGCCGCCCTCATCCTTTGCGCTCGCGAGCGCGCGCTCCATGTTTTCGAAAGCCCGGCCGTCGATCAGCGGCCCGACCAGCGTCCCGTTTGCCAGAGGATCTCCGATCGGCAGCCGCGCATAAGCCGCCTTCAGTGCCGGCACGAGGCTGTCGTAGAGACCGTCATGCACGAGGAGCCGGCGCAGACTGGTGCAGCGCTGGCCCGCGGTGCCGACGGCCGCGAACAGAATTGCGCGCTGTGCGAGATCGAGCTTGGCTGACGGACACACGATCATGGCGTTGTTGCCGCCGAGTTCGAGAAGCGCGCGGCCGAAGCGCGCGGCCACTGCAGGCGCAAGCGCGCGACCCATGGCGGTCGAGCCCGTTGCGCTCACGACGGGAATTCGACGGTCGCGCGCCAGCACCTCGCCGGCCTCGCGCGCACCGAGCACGATCTGCGAGAGGTTGGCTGGGGCAGTTCCGAAGCGTTTCACCGCGCGCTCGAACAGGGTTTGAGTTGCAAGCGCCGTGAGAGGCGTCTTCTCCGACGGCTTCCAGATAGTGGAATCGCCGCAGACCAACGCCAGCGCCGCGTTCCATGCCCACACCGCGACGGGAAAATTGAATGCGGAGATGACTGCGACGGTTCCGGCCGGGAGCCATTGCTCCATCATGCGATGACCAGGCCGCTCCGACGCGATGGTGAGACCGTAGAGCTGGCGCGACAGGCCGACTGCGAAGTCGCAAATGTCGATCATCTCCTGCACTTCGCCGAGGCCTTCCTGCAAAATCTTTCCCGCTTCAAGGGTGACGAGCCGGCCCAGCGCATCCTTGTTGGCGCGCAATTCCTCGCCGAACAGGCGCACCAGTTCGCCGCGCCTGGGCGCGGGCACGTCCCGCCAGGCGCGGAACGCGTCGATGCTTGCCGCGATTTTCTTTTCAATGGACTCCGCCGTGTCGAACGCGACGCAACCGATTTCCGCGCCGTCGATCGGCGAATGGACGGCGTGTCCGCCGGATGTTGCGGCGATGCCGAATTGGGATAAAAGGTCCGACTCGTTCATCATTTAGCTCCAGATTCATGCTGTCCAAAAAAATTTGCACGCGGAGCCGCGAAGGTCGCGGAGATATCTGTCGTGCAAAATACCTTGACCTCTGCGCTTTTGGTCGAATTGGCTTCTCCGCGTTCATCGCGCCTCCGCGCGATCAACTTTTCATTCCGCGCTCACGCAATTTGGTCAATGTCGTTGTGGGCGAGATCGCTTCGGGATCGACGCCGATATGAATGAGAGAAGGCCTCTTGGCTTCGACCGCTTCGAGGAATGCCGCCGCAAACTCGCTCGTTCTCTTCACATGGAAGGCCGCCGCGCCATAGGCGCGCGCGAGCGCCACGAAATCGGGATTCTTCAGATCGGTTCCGATCGTGCGGCCGGGAAATTCGCGTTCCTGATGCATGCGGATGGTGCCGTACATGCCGTTGTCGAACACCAGCACGACGATGGGCACCTGATATTGTACGGCCGTCGCCAGTTCCTGCCCGTTCATCATAAAGCAGCCGTCGCCGGCGCAGGCCACGACGACGCGGTCGGGATGAACCAGCTTCGCGGCAATGGCCGCCGGAACGCCATAGCCCATCGCACCGCTGGTGGGCCCGAGCAGAGTCGGGAAGGCGCGGTAGCGATAGAAGCGATGCAGCCAGCCTGCGTAATTTCCTGCGCCATTGGCGATGATCGCATTCGCCGGAAGCTTGTCGTTGAGCCACGCATAGATGTCCGAGGGATTGACGTCGCCTGGGCACGTAACGGGCCTCGCAAACGCTTCGTAATCGCTGCGCGCATCGCGGCGAAAGCCGCGCCACGCGACGCGCGCAGGCGGGGTCAATTCGGCGGCAGCGCGTGCAAAAGGCGCAACACCGGAAAGTATCGCGAGATCGGCCTGATAGACGCGGTCGAGTTCATTGGCGTCGGGATGCACATGGATGAGCGCTTGTTTCGCGACAGGCGGCTTGAGGCGCGTGTAGCCCGCCGTCGTCATCTCGCCGAGGCGCGCGCCGACCACGAGCAGCAGATCGCTGTCCTCGATCCGCTTCACCAGCTTGGGATCGGCGCCGATTCCGAGATCGCCGCAATAATTGGGATGCGTGTTGTCGAACCGATCCTTGGCGCGGAATGCGGTGCACACCGGAAGATCGAGCGCTTCGGCGAATTTGCGGATGTCGGCGATGGCGTCCGCGTTCCAGCCTGGTCCTCCCAGCACGACAAAAGGATTCTCCGCGCGCATCAGCATGGCATGCGCGCGCTTGACGGCCTCGCGCGAGGCGGTGGGCTCGCTTTTCTGATAGCGGCGCGTGGCCGGAGTGTTGCATTCGCCGCTCAGGACATCTTCCGGCAGCGACAGCACGACAGGTCCCGGCCGGCCCGACGTCGCCACATGAAAGGCGCGCGCGACATACTCCGGAATGCGGTTCGCATCGCGAATTTCCACTGCCCATTTGGCGAGCGGCGTGAACATCGCGCGGAAATCGACTTCCTGGAACGCTTCGCGGTCGAGATGACCTTGCGCCGCCTGTCCCACGAAGAGGATCATCGGCGTGGAATCCTGGAAGGCCGTATGCACGCCGATAGAGGCGTTGGTGGCTCCCGGACCGCGTGTGACGAAGCAGATGCCCGGCTTGCCCGTCAGCTTGCCATAGGCTTCGGCCATATTGGCAGCGCCGCCTTCCTGGCGGCAGCTGATCAGGCGGATTGTGTCGCGCGCGTCATAGAGCGCATCGAGCACGGCGAGATAGGATTCGCCAGGCACGCAAAAAGCGAGATCGCTGCCGTGAATCTTCAGCGCCTCGACGAGTGCCTGGCCGCCGCTGCGGGTTTCCATCTACACGAACCTCCTGCCGGCCCCGGCCACCGATCTGACGCGCCTACAACCCCTTCGCGTAATAACGCCCGAAGCGGTTGGAAAGGAAGTCCGAAAGTTTTGCCTCTTCCTGCCGCACGAAGCCCTCTTGCGGCAGCTTGCCCTGCACGAGCAGGTCGCACATGGCGCAGATGCCTGTGGCGGTGGTCACCTGGATCGCGCTCATCAGCCTGTCTCCCACCGTCTGGCTGTAGATTTTCTTGGCGTAGCTTTCCTGGGTCAGCCGGCCCTCCATCCAGCCGGACACGGTGACGAAGATCAGCACCACATCCTGATAGGTGATCGGGATGGCGGTTTCGAGAACGTCCTTCAGGATCTCGCGGCGCATGCCGAGCCGAAGGTCGCGCACCAGAATCTTGACGATGTCGCGGTGGCCGGGATAGCGCACGGTCTTGTAGTTGAGATTCTCGACTTTGCCTTCGAGGGTATCGCACAAGGTGCCGAGGCCACCCGACGTGTTGAACGCTTCGTATTCCGTGCCGTCGAGCGAAAACGCTTCGACCTCTTCCAACGCCGGCACTTCGCCGCGGCGGCCGTCGCGGATCGACTCGCAGGGGTTGCAATATTCGTTGATCAGACCATCCGTCGACCAGGTGAGATTATATTTGAGAGCGTTGTGGGGAAACACCGGCAGCGCGCCTACGCGCATCTGCACTTCCCGCAGCTTCTCGAACTTGCTCGCAAGATCGTGGGCGACGATGGAGATGAAGCCCGGCGCCAGACCGCATTGCGGGATGAAGGCCGTTTCCGCGCCATGGGCGAGCTTCTTGATCAGCCGCGTGGTTTCGACGTCTTCGGTCAGATCGAGGTAATGCGCGCGGACGCGCTTGGCCGCTTCGGCAACGGTCGAGGTGAGCGAATAAGGCGTCGCGGAGAGAACGATGTCGTGACCCTCGACTTCATGGGCGAATTCGCGCGCGTCGCCGATCTCGACGTGGCGCAATTCGACATTCTTGCGCGGCATCCGTTCGAGGCTCGCGGCGTCGCGATCCACAACCGTGACCCGATAGTCGCCCGAGGAGGTCAGGAATTCGGTGATCGCAATGCCGATCTTGCCGCCACCCACCAACATCACGTTCTTCATCGCCGCTGTCCTTTCGAGAGGAGCGCCAAACCTGCCCCCGTGCGCGGCCGGACGGGAGGCGGCAATGCGACGGAAACTGCGCTACCATCCGGCGAATCGCAGGAGTTTCCGGCGGATCGCCGGATCGGCCGACATGCGCGACACGGACACCCAGCTACTCGCTCTCCTGAAAGCCAATGCGCGGGAGCCCACGGCCTCGCTCGCCCGCAAATTGGGTCTCGCCCGCTCGACCGTGCAGGAGCGCATCGCCCGTCTCGAGCGCGAAGGCGCGATCAAGGGCTATACCGTGCGTCTCTCCGACGAAGCCGAGACGCGGCGACTGCGCGCGATCGTGATGATTACCGCCGATCCCAAACAGGCGGACCGGGTAAGCGGCGAGCTGAAACGCATCGCCGACGTGCGCACGCTGTCGGCCGTCTCCGGCGCCTACGACATGATGGCGATCGTCGAAGCCGACACCACCGCGCGCATGGACGCGGTGCTGGACCGCATCGGCAAGGCCATGGGTGTCGCACGCACGGTGTCGTCGATTATTTTGTCGGAGAAGTTTTCGAGGTGAGAGTGCAAGCGCCTAACCGGCTACTTGTACAGAACTCTCGGTTTGAAGCTGGAGGTCGCCTGCGCAAATTACACGGCCGCGTCGAGCCGAGCGATTTCCGCGTCCATTTCCGAACGGAGGCGGACGATTTCGGTCTCGTCGGCAAGCTTGCCCAGAAGCGAGGGCCAGACGGATTCGCGATAAAGCACGACAGTCGAAGGCTTCCACGGCCAGCTTGCCGCGGCGCGCATCTTGTCGAGCATGCCCTGAAGCCGATCACGTGCATTCTCGGCGTCCGGAGCGTATCGCGGCAGATCGTCCTCTGCGAACATGAAGGGTTGGGCAGCTTCCACGTTGTGTCACCCGCGAATCACCAGATACCGGGGAAGTTTGCCGCCGCCGGGCTTCGCGGGGAAGGACGGTTCAGGACTTGTCCCCAAGTTCCCCCGGCCGCGAGCCTATAGCGCCACGATCGTTTCAGTGTCGCCCGCTTCGAGGGCATTCATGTAGGCGAGAATGAGGTCGCGGGTGCGGAAGCGGCCGTCGTGCGCTTTTTCGTCCTGCTCGCGGACGATGGGAAATGTGTCGAGGATGTAGCGCACATCGTCGCGGTCTGAGATGCCGTAAAGCAGGAAATAGAGCGCATCGAGTCGGGCGCGCAGATGTGCGCGTTCCTCCTCGTCCCATTTGAATGGCGGAAGCACCTCCCCGGTCTTGCGATCCATATGCCCCATATCGCGCGCAAAATCCTTCAGATCGTGCGCGGTGTAGCTCAGCCGGAGCACATGGTCGCGCACGATATGGCTCGCTTTACGCTTGCCGAATTTCTGCGCGTAATGTTTCTCAGGCACGATTGGTAGCTGTTCAACGATGTACCAGTTTGCATGAGTCGACTGAACCTTTTGCCTGGCTACATAATCCAGCACGACCGAACTCAAATTCCCGGCAAGTAGAACCAACGCCTCACTTTGATCGCTCAGAATGAGCGGTAGCGTGTTTCCATAAGCGGCTTTCGGCACAATAGTCCCAATGATTGTCCGCTCATCCGTCGAACGAGCGATATCTCGGAAACCAAGGCACCAGTTGAGCTTGCTCGGCCACTCCACGGCCGACAAGTCGATCCAGTATTGCGGTCTTGGCGCAAAATCGAATTGTTGATGCTCGATCAAGGAGACCCTGTCGGAATGTCCCGCCACATGAACATTTGCCGTGTTTATGCCAACGGACGCCGCACGGTGATCGAATTGATGAATCATTTTGCCGACGCATAGCGGAACAAACTGCTGCTTACCCTTCTGCCAGCGGCTGCCGGGAACGGGATAGGCGCGGTGCGCCTCCAAGCGCTCCCGCGTCCAGAAAAAGTTTGAATCGTTGGTCATATGGAACATCGTAAAATACCGGACTGGCCAGACGCTCTCGGCGACTTCGCCGTCACCATCGCGGCGAACAAGAACAGGCAGCCGTTTGTATATCCCTGTCGTCATCCCGGCATCCCGTCGCGCGCGAAAGATAGGCGCAGTGCCGGTATTCGGATTGACGAGCGCGAAGTCGTCCGGTTTCAGCGTGAAGCAACGTTCCGGATCAGCAAGATCATCTTCGCCGCTGAGGAAAAATCCGCACTGCGCGTCGCCAGCGTTCCGTTTAGCGCCGGTAGCGACAAGAACGCAGAATTTGAAACTGTTGTGCACGTCGGGAAAGTAAATGCCGCGATTCTCGAAATCGAGCAGCGCGACAAGGCGCGCGGTTGTCGAGATCGAGCGGAAAAAATCGGCTGCCCCTTTGTCCGAGGCGATGCCGGAGGGCACGAGCAGTCCGGCGATGCCGTCGGGTTTGATGAGCCGCTGCGCACGCTCCACAAAAAGCGAATAGATGTTGATATCGCCGCGGCCGAGCAGCGGATATCCAGTCGAAAACCGCAAACGCCCGCCATGGCGCAAGTGGTATAGGAAGCGAAAGACTGCCGAATGACTCCGGTAGCCTTTCGCCTTATCCTTGGAATCGCCAAAGACCAAGGAGAAGTCATGCCGCTTGATGATTTCAATGATACGTTTCGCGACTACTATCGAGGCCGGATAGGTCAGGACGATCTCCGCGTCGAGATTGTTGTCGGGTCCGAATGTCCTGTGAAGCTTTCTTTAGCACTGCCAAATGGTGCGAGTTTAAAACACGCCCTCGCAACGCATCCACCGGGAGCCATTCTGGCATTGGATATGTCTGCCGAGACTGCTGCACATCTCTTTTCTGAGTTGCGCAAGAAATTTGACGAAATGGGTTGGCCGCTCCCAGCAGAATCCAGATCGCAAGACGCAGTTCAGCAACGCGTTCCGCAAAATCCACGGCGATCTCTCCGAGATAAAAGGGAGTGGTAAGAATGGCTCAACCAGAAAACCCGCCTGAGTGGGTGAAACGAATTGTTGATTCGCTGGGACAGGCGCAAGCGATAAATCGCGCCAATCATTTTATTCTGGCAGAAGTGGTGAACGACATGGCTAGGCAGTCCAAAGACCCGGAGAAATATCTTGCGACCATGTTCGAACGCATTAGCGCGCGAGCAGATCGAACACCCATCGAAAAGGAAGTGCATCCGGTAAACGCCGAATTCCGATGGACGATAGAAACCTTTTTTTCTCTGGCTCGAAAGCGTTTGAAGAAATAGGGGGCTCTGCCAAACACGCGCGCTCAAATGCCATCCGTTTGCTCAAGGTTTGTGAAATAGCTTCGAACATCCTAGGCACCCTTACTCAATGATAACCGCCGGTGAGGCGATATTCGAGCTGGTCGAGGCGGTCCATCGTTGGGCTGTTGACCATGTCCTGACATTTGCTCATCGGCGGCATGTTTTCGTGGATCGTGCGTTGCATGTCGGCGTCAACTAGCTTGCGATTGTCGACCGAAAGATGCGCCTTCTCCGCTTCGCTTTGCGCGAGCATGGTCAGAGATTGAGTGAAAACCAAAACCCATTCGTCGCTACGCAATCCGCAGTATTTCGCGAACAAAGCCAGCGCAACATCGCGTGCGGGAGGTCGTAAAGCCAACTCTGTCGCGAGCACAGGTGATGGCTGCGCTGCTATCGACATTTGAGGCGGCGACACGCAGAGCGCAGCAATTACAAATCCGTTGAACCCTAAACGCCGCATCGTGCAATTCCCCCATTGTCGATCAGGGGAACATATCAGCGCTGGAATTGAGGCGCGAATCTGTGGATTAGCCGGATTTCTTGACTTTGCGGGTGGCGGCTTCAGGCCGACTCGGTTTCCGCTTTGCTTTGGTCATCGAATCCGGGCGCGGCTTCGGCGGTGTCTTCAGCATCCGCAAGAGAACTTCATCGCGCTTATTGAGAGAGCGAGTCATGGCAAACCCATCTGGCAAATCAGGCGCGAGCGTATCACGCCGGCTTCCAAGCGGCGACAGGAAACGGGGGCTTAAGAAGCACACCAGGCTGGTGGGAGAAGTTGTCTGGGCATGGAGCGAGTTACAGAAGGCATACGCGTTTGCTTTCTCCCAGACCGTGGATAATGAAGGCACGATGATTGGGCACGCTATTTGGACCGCACTCAACAATGACAGTGCCCAAAGGGACATCCTTGATGAGGCGCTTTACTACTCGCTCAAGGTGAAAGCCGCTCAAAGGAAGCGTATTCAATGGGCGATCAAAGAAACCGGACATTTGACACGCTATCGAAACGATATCGTTCACGGCGCGCGAGGGTGGGAGATAACCACGCGCGGCCTGATCCCGACGTTTTCATCTTACGGAAACCCAATAAACCGCCTCGTTCGCTATGCAGACAGAGAGAGCGATGACGGCGAGTGGCTGGCGGGTCCAGACATCCATCAGTTGATGGTCCTGCTTCGGGGCGACCTCATGCAACTAGCCGCGTACGTCAAGGAAATTGGACGGGCTATCGCCGGGAGGAAGCCTTCAGCATTGCCTCGAAAACCTCGACTGCTAGCGCGGAAATTCGCTCTGGCGGCGGAGACGAAGGCGAAGTCTCCCAAGCGCCGTCAAGGGCGCGGAAGCCCGCCCAAACCATCTCGGACGTGATTTCAATATCTCGCGGGCGGTCGGCCTGTCGACGCTTATGTGTCATTGGGTGATTCCTACGTCAAGTGCACATAGGCCAGCCTGTTTGCTCTTGTCCGCAAGCTTGAGGGATGCATCGTCGGGCAGCAGGAGTGCGTCGGGAACATCGTCGCGGCCCTTCTCCGCCATCGTATTCTTGCGGAGGATCAGGTTTTCCCAACCGAGAGCGGACAGAACCGGGTAAATGATGCGCTCTTCGGTGTCCGCTTCATTGTGCTGTGCGCCCGAATGAAAAGGCGCGAATATTTTCCTCAACGCCGATTTGGCTGCGTCGACTTCAATCGGAGAAAGGGCCTGCCAATCCGATGTCTGAAGGATGCCCTCCCGAAGAAAGTCTTCGGTGAAGAGTGTGCCGTTCTGCATGACGGGGAAAACCGCGCGGCTAGATTCGCCGGCCCATACTATCGGAAAAGCGGCTCGACTGCGCGCCGGAGCACTACCGCAACCTGAATCCCGCCGCTTCGAGGCAGGCGCGGATTTCGGCGGCGTGGGTCGCGTCGCGCGCTTCGATGACCAAGCCGAGGTCGGCCGATTTGGCGGGCATGTCCGTGATCATGCGGTTGTGGGACACTTCGAGGATGTTGCCGCCTGCTTCGCCCACCAGGGTTGCGATCTTGGCGAGCAAACCAGGCCGATCCTCGATCTCCACCACCACCGAAAGGATCCGGCCTTCGCGCGACAGCTCGCGCAGGATCACGTTCGACAGCAGCCGCATGTCGATATTGCCGCCGGACAACACGATACCGATCTTGCGGCCGCGGAAGATGTCGGGGTTGCCGGCGACTGCCGCGTAGGCAGCCGCACCCGCGCCTTCGACGACCGTCTTTTCGATTTCGAGCAGAGTCGCCACGGCGCGCTCGATGTCTTCCTCGCGCACGAGCAACACGTCTTTCACCAGCGCACCCACGATTCTGCGCGTCAACGCGCCGGGTTCCTTCACCGCGATGCCTTCCGCGATGGTCTGTCCGGCACAAGGCAGCTGCGCACCTTTCAAGGCGTCGTACATCGAGGGATAAAGTCTCGCCTCGACGCCGTAAATTTCGATCGACGGCTTGAGCGCCTTGGCCGCGATGGCGATGCCGGAGATCAATCCGCCGCCGCCGATGGGCACGACGAGCGTGTCCACGTCCGGTACGTCTTCGAGCAATTCGAGCGCGACGGTGCCCTGGCCCGCGATCACGATCGGATCGTCGTAGGGGTGGATGAAGGTGAGATTTTCGTCGTTCGCGATCGTGCGAGCCCGCTCGTACGATTGGGACAAGGTCGCGCCGTCGATCACGACCCGCGCGCCGAAGCCGCGGGTGTGCTTGACCTTGTTGAACGGCGTGCCTTCCGGCATCACGATGGTGACGGGCACGCCGAGGCGGCCCGCATGATAGGCGACGCCTTGCGCATGGTTGCCGGCCGACATCGCGGCCACGCCCCGTTTGCGCTCTTCGGCCGAGAGCGACAGCAATTTGTTCAGCGCGCCGCGCTCCTTGAACGATGCGGTGAATTGCAGGTTCTCGAATTTCAGGTGGATGTCGCAACCTGCCAGCTGCGACAGCGTGCGGGAATGATGGGTGGGCGTGCGCTCGATCGCATCGCGAATTCGACCGGCCGCGGCGCGCACATCGGCAATCGTGACCTCGGGAAAGGTCGATGTTGCCTGGGTCGCCGATGTCGCCTTCTTGGCCAAGCCGCCTCCTCGCCGCGCTTCAAGGCTGGTAGCAGCGGAGGGATTTGAACCCCCGACCAAGGGATTATGATTCCCCTGCTCTACCACTGAGCTACGCTGCCCTGGCGCCAGCCAAGGCGGGGGATTTACGGGCGGGGTCCCGGCCTGTCAAGGCGAGGCCGGATAGCATCGGCCACGGAAATTGTGGCAGGCTGGGCCGCGAGACCCGAGAGGACGAAATCATGATCATCGGCGCGCATATCATGGTCCAGAGCACAAACGATGCTGCCGACAAGGCATTCTTCACCGACATCCTGAAATTGAGTTCGGTCGATGCGGGCGGCGGATTTCTCATCTTCGGCGTTCCGCCGGCGGAAATCGCGCTGCATGAATCCGACAAGAACGGCGCGCACGAACTGTTCCTGATGTGCGACGACATCGAAGATTTCGTTTCGGCGATGAAGAAGAGCAAGGTCGCGACCACGCCACCCCAAAACCGGGGCTGGGGAACGATGACGCAGATCACGTTGCCGGGAGGCGGCACGCTCGGCGTCTATCAACCCCACCACAAGCGGCCGAAACCGGTCGCAGTGAAAGCGGCAGCGAAGAAGAAAAAGACGCCGAAGAAGAAGACCGCGAAGAAAGCTGCCAAGAAAGCAATCAAGAAAAAGAAGAAATGATCGCTTGGCGCTGAGCGACAAGTATGCCCGCGACGCCGCTCACGCCACCTTGCGCGCGGGCTCGGCGCGGGCGATCCAGCCGCCCCCCAATACGCGCGTGCCGTCGGACGCGTAGAACACGCAAGCCTGGCCGGGAGCGACGGCGTCTTCGTTTCCGAGAAGTTCGACCGCTGCGCCGCCGTCGGCGCACGGCGTTACGCGCGCGGCGACGGCCGCGCGCGTCGAGCGCACCTTGACCGCGCAGTTGAATGCGCTCGCGGGCGCCGGCATCAGCCAGTTCACATCCGTCAGCGCAATCGTCCGTATGCGGAGCGCTTCCCGCGGACCCACCACGACGCGCGCCTGCGGCGCATCGAGCTTTAGCACGAAAAGCGGCTCGTCATTGCCGGAAAGTCCAAGCCCCTTGCGCTGCCCCACCGTGAAATGGATCACGCCGTCGTGGCGGCCGAGCACACGGCCTTCGAGATCCACGATCTCGCCGGACCGGGCCGCATCGGGCCTCAGGCGCTCCACCACCCGCGCATAATTGCCGTCCGGCACGAAGCAGATGTCCTGGCTGTCGGGCTTCTCCGCCACCGGAAGATCGAGCTCGGCCGCGAGCGCGCGGACCTCGCGCTTCTCGAGCGCACCCAGCGGAAAACGCAGAAAATCGAGTTGCGCGCGCGTCGTCCGGAACAGGAAATAACTTTGGTCGCGCGCGGGATCGGCGGCGCAATGAAGCTCGGCGCCGTCCACGCCTTCGGCGCGGCGGACATAATGCCCGGTCGCCAGCACATCGGCGCCCAGTTCGACAGCCGTATCGAGCAGATCGGCGAACTTCACCTTCTCATTGCAGCGCACGCAGGGAATCGGCGTAAATCCGCGCGCATAGGAATCCGCGAAATCCCGCATCACGCGCTCGCGGAAGCGCGATTCGTAATCGAGCACGTAATGGGGGAAGGCAAGCCGCTCGGCCACCCGTCGCGCATCGTAAATATCCTGCCCGGCGCAGCACGCACCCTTCTTCTTGGCAGCCGCTCCCTGATCGTAGAGCTGCAAGGTCACGCCCAGCACGTCATAGCCTTCGCGCTTCAGAAGCGCGGCCGTGACGGAGGAATCCACGCCGCCGGACATCGCGACGACCACGCGGGTTGCGTGCGCGGGCTTGTCAATTCCAAGGCTGTTGCGGGCACTCATGGCGGCAGCCCTATAGGACCGCCGCCTGCCCGTGGCAAGCCGGATCAGCCGGAGGTCGTGGGCGACAGGTAGTTGAGCAGCGAAACCTGGTTCAGCTGCGCCGTCACTTCCGTCGCCGCCTGCAGCGCCGTTTGATCCAGGTTCAGATTGCTGATCGCCGACGCCATGTTCACGTTCTGGATGTTCGAGACGAAGCCGGTATAGAGCGTGTTCATGCTCTGCTGCGTGGTCAGCGCCGTCTGTAGTTCCTGGTAGGTGTCGCCGTTTTGGCCGGAGATGGCGTTGACCGTGTCGCTCGCGGCCTGTGCCGTGGGAATCTCGTTTGACAGAAACGTCGATTGCGCGCCGGTGAGCGTCGTTCCGAAATTGCCGCTGGCACCGTTGTTGAAATTGGCGACGTCCGCCAGGGTCTGCAGAATCCCCGAGCCGATACTCGACGCCAGCAACCCCACTTGTACCGTCTGTCCCGCTCCCACCTTGACGCTGCCCTTGACGGTTCCGCTGGTGAACGCCTGCGAAACCGAGGATAGCGACGCCAGATCGCTGAGCGACGTCGTCGTCACGGGCGGCGTGTTGCTCTGGTCGCCGCCATAGATGTAGTTGCCGTTCGAATCCTGCGAATTGAGAATCTGGGTCACCTGATCGTAGATACTCGAGGCATCCGACATCAAGGTCGCGCCCGAATTGTTGGCGACGGCCGAAGTGATGTCCTGCTGCAGCTGGCTTGCGAGCGTCGAAAGCTGTGTCAGCTGAGAAGCCTGAAGGTTGACCTGGTTCAGCCCAAGCTGGGCTGCGGCCTGGTAGGCGGTCGTGGCGTCCACGCCGGCCTGCGCCGATTCGAGCGCGGCCGTCTGATCGCCGATTCCGCCATAGGTCGTCGATGTCAACCCCGTTGCGATCTGCTCCTGGGTCTGATTGAGCGTGATATTGTCCTGGTTCAACTGCGAAATCAGCAACATGCTTTGCGCGCTGGTGGATACCGGTCCGATCGTCATGGCGGCTGCCTCAGGTTACGTCTTGCTGGAGTGTTTGATCGAGCGCCTGTGCGACCTGCAGCATGCGGGCGCCGGCGCTGTAGGCCTGCTGATAGACGACCATCTTGGACAGTTCGTCGTCGAGATTGACGCCGGACGTCTGCGACTGCCGTGCCTGCGCTTCGCTCAGCCGGTCGCTCTGGGTCGTGCTGTTCGTCGATGCCGTTTGTGTCTGGGTCGCGATGTCCTGATAGAACGCGCCCACATAATTCGACAACGACGTGGACTGCGCCGAGAGATTTCCCGCCGCCTGAAAACTCTGCTGCCCGATCGCAACATTCTCGAGCGCATCGAGCCCGCTGGCATCGCCGGACGCCACGATCGGGTCGCCGATGGCCGTCGTGCCGGTGATCGAAGGTTGGCCGAAAGCCAGCAAGGACGGGTTCGCGGACAGCGCGGGATTGACGGTGAAACCTTGCGCCTGTGCGGCCAGCTGTTGACTGCCGAGACCGAAGAGTTGCGTAAAGCTCACGCCCGTGGAGCCGCGCTGCGTGGAATCGCTCACCGTATTCAACTGATAGCCGGCATTGCCCGCGGACGGCGTCATGCTGAGGGCGCCGCTGGACGAGAGCGTGAAGGTCGCAGCGCCGCCGAACGCGGTATTGAGCGCGCTGACGATGTCGCCGATGGTCATGCCGGCCGTGACGGTAACGCTGGCCTGCTTGCCGATCTGCCCGTTCGGACCCTTGAGCACGAACTGCATCGTGCCGCCCGACGCAAATCCACCCGCATCACTGGCCGACAAGCCCGTCGCGGCGTTCGAAGGCACCGAAGTCTGGAAAATATTGTTCAGGCCGAAGAACTGCGAAAATGCGGTCCCGCCGCGGCTCGACGGATCGCTCGCATCGTCCTGGACGACGATGCCGTTCGTGCCCGTCGCCGAAATCGAAAGCGCGCCGTTCGAAAAGCTCGCCGTTCCATTTGATCCGAGTGCCGAATTGAGCGCCGACGTGAAACTGCCGATGGTCGTGCCGATACTGACCGGCGGACCGCCGTCGACCGACAACGTGCCGGCGTCGAAATCGACATTGATCTGCGACACGAGATTGCCGCTTTGACTTGCCACCGCGATCGTCGTCTGACCGGTGAAGTTGAGACCGTCGCTCGAGAGCAGTCCCGTGTCGGTGCCTGTCAGGGTCGTGGGCGGCGGAAAGGCGGCGTTCGCATTCGATTGCGCGTTGTATGCCTGGGCGGTCTGCTGCGCGAAATTTCCCAGTTCCTGCTGGAAGTTCGCGAGCGCGCCGTCGCGCATGTTGACGAGGCCTTCGAGCTGACCCGAGCCGAGATGGGAATCCATGGCCTGACTCGGCCCGACATTCTGCCCGGTCGCGGGATCGATGGTCTGCATCGTGATCGGAGGGTAGCTGCCGGCCGAGCCGCCGCTATAGGAGAGCTGCCCGCAGGTGCTCGTGCCGACCAGGTTCACGCCGTCGCTGGTGCTCACCACCATCTGGCCGTCGGCCAGCGTGCTTGTTTGCACCCCGATATATTGCGAGAGGGTTTGCACCGCCTGATCGCGCTGATCCAAAAGGCCGGAGGATGAATCGCCTTGCGACTGCGCGGTCTGTATCTGTTGATTGAGAGAATAGATCTGCTGCACCAACGTATTGACCGAGCCGACGGTCGTAGTGACCTGCTGATCGACCTGGCCCTGCAGGCTGCTGATCGACGAGGACAAACCGGATACTGTCGATGCCAGATTCTGGTAGGACGTGAGCACGGACTGCTGGCTTGTGGCCGAATTGGGCGACAGCGACGCGCCGTCGAGTGCCGCAGAAATCGCATCCAGCTGCGAGGTAAGAGACGTGCTCGAGCCCGGCTGCCCCAGAAGTCCGTTCAACTGCGAGAAAACGCCGGACTCCGTCGCGTATTGCTGCGAGGACGAACTGGCATCGAGGTTTTCCTGCGTGAGGAACTGGTTCGTTATGCGCTGGATATCTGCGACTTCGACGCCGGAGAGGTTTCCACCCAGCACCTGCGTCTGTTCGTCGACCGTGCGGTCCGCATAGCCGGGCGTATTGAGATTGCCGATGTTCTGCGAAACAACGCCCAACGCGGTCGTGTTCGTCTGCAGTGCAGACAGCGCAGACGACAGAATTCCGTTTAGCGACACAGCCGGAGTCCCCGCGAAACCTTTGTTGTCGGCGTAGAGTTCGCAAGCGGCGTGCCATCGTCAAAACACGGCTTCCGCCGGAAATGCCATGGTTTCGCATACGTTACTGCGATAGTTGCGCGGCAGTGTTTGCCGGGGCGGCAGAACATTCCTCACAAGAATCGCTCCGGCGCGCCGCGATTTTCGCAGCGAATGCCGAAAAACGTGTGCGAGGCGGGTGGTCCGGCCCTTGCTACCGGTCCTGCGGGCAATCATTGGTGCATCGGCGTGGCGTCTGTCGCAACGAGTGGAGTTTCGTCGAATGCCGCCGCCACAGGTTTGGCGGCAGGTTCCGCGTCTGCACGCGGAACGGCGACGGCGAAGTTCGCCGCGGACGACTCGGATTTCAGCGCGATGCTGGCGCAGACGGATACGGCGCCAACCAAGCAAGCGGCCAGGATCAATTCCGCTGGCGCCTCGGCGGCAGGGTCCGCGCCTGCGCGCGGCACGGCGGCTGCGAAGCCCGGCACGGAAACTTCGAATTTCAACGCAACGCACGCGCAGGCGAACCAGGTGCAAGCGAAGCAAGCGGCAAGCGTCAATCCCGCTGTCGTCCCTGCCGCACGCTCTGCATCTTTGCGCGGCGCGACGACGACAAAATCCGCTACGAACGATGCGAAATTCAACACAACGCTTGCACAAATGGACACGGCGCAAGCCAAGCAAGCGGTCGGGATCAAGCCCTCTGTAGTCCCGATGGCACTCTCCGCGCCTTGGCGGGGAGCTGCAACGATAAAATCCGTCGCCAACAAATTGAAACTCAGCACAACGCTTGCGCAACTGAACGTCGTGCAAGCCGAGCCGGGGGGCAGGATCAATCCCGCCATCATCTCAGCGGCGGGTTTCGCGTCTGCGCGCGGAACGGCGACGGCGAAATCCGTGCCGGACGTTTCGGTCGTCGGCACAATGCCGGCGCAGAGGGACACGGCGCAAGCCGAGCCGGCGGCCAGGATCAATCCCGCTGTCGTGTCGGCGGCAGGCGATGCAGCTTTGCGCAGTGCAACGATAGCAAATTTGACCACGGACGATTCGCGGCTTGATACAACACTGTCGCAGATGGGCACGGCGCAAGCCAAGCCGGCGGCCTCGATTAATACCACCGTCGTGTCGGAGGCAAGCTCTGCAGCTTCGCGCAGTGCAACGACAGCAAATTTGACCACGGACGATTCGCGACTTGATACATCACTGTCGCAGATGGGCACGGCGCAAGCCAAGCCGGCGGCCTCGATCAATACCACTGTCGTGTCGGCGGCAGGCTCTGCGGCTTTGCGCAGTGCAACGACGGTAAATTTGGCCACAGACGATTCGGAACTCAATACAGCACTGTCGCAGATGGGCACGGCGCAAGCCAAGCCGGCGGCCTGGATCAATACCACTGTCGTGTCGGCGGCAAGCTCTGCAGCTTTGCGCAGTGCAACGACGACAAATTTGACCACGGTCAATTCGCGACTCAATACGGCACTGTCGCAGACGGACGCGGCGCAAGCCAAGCCGGCAGCCAGCACCAATCCCACTGTCGTGTCGGCGGCTGGCTCTGCAGCTTTGCGCAATGCAACGACTGCAAATTCGGCCGCGCCAGATTCGCAACTCAATACGGCATTGCCGCAGACGGACGCGGCGCAAGTTAAGCCGGCAGCCAGAACCAATCCCACTGTTGTGTCGGCGGCAGGCTCTGCAGCTTTGCGCAATGCGACGACCTCAAATTGGGCCACGCAAGATTCGCAACTCGATACGGCACTGTCGCGGATGGACACGGCGCAAGCCAAGCCGGCAGCCAGCACCAATCCCACCGACGTGTCGGCGGCAGGCTCTGCAGCTTTGCGCGGCGCAACGACGGCAAATTGGGCCACGGACGATTCGGAACTCGACACAACACTGTCGCAGACGGACACGGCGCAACCCAAACTCTCTACCAAGATCGATGACACGGTGGTCGCGCGCATCGTGGTCTCGAAAGCGAACCCGATCGTCGACACAGCGGTCAATACGTCGAGCAATACTTCGACGCGCGCATCGGACAAAACATCGACAAGCGTCAACCAGCCGAAGGTCTCGTCGCCCGAGGCGCAGCAATCTTCTGCGCCGACTTCTCGGCCCGTGAACAGCCTTCCTCAGAACGCTCCTTCGGTGCTCCCGCGCGTCACGCAAGGCATGGGCCCCGTGCTCGCCGCGCCTCTCAATCCGCATACCGATAAGGTCGAAAACACCGACGACAAGGCGGACTTCGCGCCGAAAATCGTGCAGCAGGATGCGGCGCAGAGCGCGGGTGAAGCGCCAAGTCCGACGTCAACACCGACTCCCGGAAAGCAGCGCGCGGAAGACGACGATACGGAAACTTCGGATCGGACATCGGCGACGCCGCAATCGGATGCACCGATCGCAGCGAGTTCCGAACCCGTGCAACAGACTTCGACTCCGGCACAAAATGACGACGTGCTTGCGCAACTCGTGAGTTCAAATCCAAGCGACAGCCGGCTCAACGCGCCGATGCAGCCCGTGCAACATTCGCCGCAACGATCGCCTGCGGTACAGCCGCCTCCGGCGCCGGCGAGCGCGCCGCAGCCCGACTCGAACGGCGGCAATCAGGCCGCAGCGACGCAGAGCCAGAGCAACGGCAGCGAAAACCCGGGCAACGGTCGCGGTCACAGCGATCAGTCTCGCGACACCACCGACAACGGATCGTCGCAACGTGCCGCGCTATCGACCGACGCGGCGAGCGCCATCGCAGCACCGACGCTTTCCGTTACCCCTGCCAATAATGGCGCTGCGAACGCTCCGGCCGACGCCGCCGGCAACATTTCGGCTTCCATCGGCGCTCAGAATGCCGGTGCCGGCAGCGGCACGCAGCCTGTGGCGCCAACGGCACAAATGCCGGCGCCGTCTGCGCAGCCCGACATCAATACGCTTGCGATCAGCATCGCCGCCCGGTCTCAAGCCGGTGCAAAGCAATTCGACATCAGCCTCGATCCGCCGGAGCTCGGCCGCGTCGAAGTGCGCCTGACCGTGGACGCAGCCGGCAAGGCACAAGCCCATCTCGTCGCCGAGAGGCCGGAGACGGTTCAGATGCTGCAACGCGATTCCGGAACCCTGACGCGCGCTCTTAGAGATTCTGGCGTTCAGCTCGGAGACAACGGGTTGCAGTTCTCGCTGAAAGGTCAGGGACGGCAGGGGGACGGCGCGCAACAAGACTCCGCGCGCGCCAAGCCGCTCGCGGCTGCGGCGGTTTCTGCTGCCGGTCCGGTTCTTCCCATTTCTTCCACTTACGGCCTCGCATACTCGCGAGCCGGAATCGACATCCGCGTCTAGGAAAGGTTTCAAGCCATGGGTACGAGCGCAATCAACGGGTCATCGGGCGCAGCGGGAACGTCGGCCAATGCGAGCCAGCAGCTCACCGGTAATTTGAATACGTTCCTGACGCTGCTCACCACCCAGCTGCAGAACCAGGATCCGATGAACCCGATGGATTCGGATCAGTTCACCCAGCAGCTCGTCGAATATTCGCAGGTCGAGCAGCAGATCAACACGAACACCAATCTGCAGACGCTCATCTCGCTGCAACAAGGCGGCGCCGGTTCGAGCGCCGTCGGTTATCTGGGAAAGACCGTCACCGTCACCAACGGCAATGCGGCGCTGATCGACGGGGCCACCAGCTGGAACTACGCGCTCGCTGCGACGTCCGCGTCAACAACGCTCACCGTCAGCAATGCGAACGGCCAGGCCGTCTACTCCACCACGGGCTCGACCACGGCGGGCAGCAACGCATTCAGTTGGAACGGCCAGGACAACAACGGCAATCAACTCCCCGACGGCGTGTATACATTGTCCGTGAACGCAACCGCCATCAACGGCTCGGCCGTGCAGACCGCGGTGAGCAGTTCCGGCGTGGTGAGCGAAGTGAATCTCTCGGGCAGCACTCCCGAATTGATGATCGGGTTGATGGCAGTCCCCCTCTCGCAGGTGGCGGCGGTCCAAGACCCGACAAGTTGACAATGAGGCGGTTGCCGAGAAACGGCGCCTTGAAACCCATCCGGTTGTCCTCCGCGAAGCGCAGGTTGGACCGAAAGGAAGAGAACCATGAGCTTGACATCCGCAATGCTTACGGGCGTGGCAGCCCTAGATGCAAACAGCGCCGCGATGAACATCACGTCGTCCAATATCGCCAACGTCAACACCATCGGCTACAAGGACAGTGAGGCCGATTTCATGACGTTTCTGACGTCGTCCTACGGTTCCAACATCAACGAAGCGAGTGTGTTGGTAAACTCGCAGCAGAACGTCTCCCAGCAAGGCGTCCTGGAGGCTGCAAACTCGCCGACCGATCTGGGAATCGAGGGCAACGGCTTCTTCGTCACCAGCCAGTCACCGACATCGACCAGCAACCTCTTCTATACGCGCGCGGGAAATTTCACACCCGACTCGTCCGGTCAGCTCGTCAACGGCGCCGGCTTCTATCTGCTCGGCTATCCCATCACGAATGCCGGCGGCACCTCGACCACGGGCAGCAGTTTGCAGCCGATCAATGTGAGCAATCTCGAGGGCTCGGCCGAACCATCGACGGAAATGACGCTTCAGGCCAATCTCGAATCGACAGCAACGGTCGATTCGACCTATACGCCCGGCGACATGGCGAGCGGCGTCGCGACGCCGGATTTCACCACAACCGTCAATGTCTACGACAGCCAAGGCGGTTCCGAACCGTTGAATGTCTCCTATATCAAGACGGGAGCCAACACTTGGGCTTATGAAGTGAGCTATCAGGGATCGGCTGCCAATATCTCCCCGGCGGTGAACCCGATCGCGACCGGCACCATGACGTTTAACGCCGACGGCACTTTGGCAAATGCCAATTCGGCCTCTACACCGCCGACCGGCAATGTGTCCGTCACCATTCCGTTTTCGTCAACATCCGGTCTCAATGCGCAGACGATCTCGATCAATATGGGGACCGTCGGAAGCTCGAACGGCATCACGCAATATGACAGCCCTTCGGCGCTTACGAATTCCTCGGTCGACGGCGCGGCCTATGGCAGCCTGACCGGCGTCTCGATCGGGACTGGCGGTATCGTCACGGCGCAGTATTCCAACGGCCTTACGCAGAATGTCTATCAGGTACCGTTGGCGACATTCGCAAATCCCGACGGCCTCAATGCGGTCACGGGAGATGCGTATCAGGCATCCGAGAGTTCGGGTGTGGCGACGGTGAACGACGCGAACACCGGCGGCTCGGGCACGGTCCAGTCGGGGGCGTTGGAAAGCTCCACCGTCGATCTGGCCACCGAGTTCACGAACCTGATCACGACGCAGCGCGCCTATTCCGCGGCATCGCGCATCGTCACGACGGCCGACACGATGCTGCAAACACTCGAGCAGCTTCCGTCAACTTAAGGTGATGGGGCGCATTCTGCCGCGAATGCGCCCCATTCCCATTTCAATACAAGTTAAGGCGGTTATTTAGCCAAACATTTACCCTGCGCTTTCGGCCTTTCTTAAAGCGGAGCGGGTTAGTTTGCGTGCGGGTAGTGGAGTGCGGAGCATAACCAATATGGGCGAAGACCGCAGAGGACGCGTTAGCTACGTGATCGGGCCCGATGGCAGCCCGCTGACGCTTGCCGACCTTCCGCCGCCGAACACGAAGCGTTGGGTCATACGTCGCAAGGCCGAAGTGGTCGCTGCGGTGCGTGGCGGACTGTTGAGTCTCGACGAGGCTTGCCGCCGCTACACATTGACCGTCGAGGAGTTCCTGGCCTGGCAGCGTGCGATCGACCGTTTCGGCCTTCCGGGCTTGCGGGCCACGCGCGTCCAGCAATATCGTCATTGAGCGCACGCAAATCGAAAACGATAACGAAACGTAAATTGCCGGCGCTCAATTTTGCTTCGCGATTATCGGTGCCGTTAAGGCGACCTTTACGTTAATCCCGGCAATGTTTGCCTAGCACGACGGGCGAGCGGCCTGGCAGCGGATAACTCCGCTTGATCCAGGCAGCACCCCTCACGCGGAGGCATGCGTTGTCGGACTTCATAAAAAACGTTGGTGCAGCGCGTTTCGGCGTCATGGCGGGCGTCGCGGCGGCCCTCACGGCATTCTTTCTGTATTTCGCGGGCGTCATCTCGGAACCTGCCAAGAGCATCCTTTATGCCGGACTCGAATCGCGCGAAGCGGCCGCGGTGACGGCAAAGCTCGATGCGATGAACGTGCCCTATGAAGCCAAGGGCGACGGCGGCACGATCCTCGTGCCTGCCGATCAGGTGACCAAACTGCGCATGGAACTTGCCTCCGAAAACATTCCGGCGGCCGGTGTCGGCTACGAGATCTTCGACAAGTCCGATTCGTTCGGCACCACCGCATTCGTCCAGAACATCAATCAGCTGCGCGCCCTGGAAGGCGAACTCGCACGCTCCATTCAAACAATCGACGGAATCGAAACCGCGCGCATTCATTTGGTCGTGCCGGAGCGGCAGCTGTTCTCGCACGATGCCCAAAGCCCCAGCGCTTCGGTCGTTTTGAAGACGCGCGGCACGCTCGACCGCGGCCAGGTCGCGGCCATCCAGCATCTCGTGGCGGCGGCGGTCGCGGGGCTGGAACCCTCGCGCGTCGCCATCGTTGACGACAAGGGCGAACTCCTCGCCGGCGGCGAAGACAAGACGGGACCCGAAGCCGCGTCGTCGGACGAAGAATCGCAGACGACGAGTTTCGAAGACCGGTTGCGGCAGCGCATCGAATCGATGGTGGCGAGCGTCGTGGGACCCGGCCATGTCCGCGTTCAGGTCGCGGCCGACATGAACTACAACCATACGAGCGAAACTGCGGAGACCTACGATCCCGACAGCAAGGTCGTACGCTCCACCCAGACCGTCGAGCAGGACTCGTCCGACGCGGGCAGCGGCAGCAACGGCGCGGTATCCGTTGCCAGCGCGTTGCCGGGCGGCCAGCAGGCGGCCCAAGGCGGTGCGGGCGAGACACCGAAATCCAACAGCACGCGAACCGAAGAAACGACCAACTACGAAATCTCCAAAACCGTTCGCACCAGCACGCAGGACGGAGGACAGATCAAGAAATTGTCGGTGGCCGTTGCCGTCGACGGCGTTTCGTCGGGCGCCGGCGGCAAGGACGACTACAAGCCCCGTTCCGCGCAGGAGATGCAACAGATCGAGGCGCTCGTAAAATCCGCTATCGGCTACGACAAGACGCGCGGCGACCTGGTTCAGGTCGTCAACATGCCGTTCGCAAAAGTCGATCTGGGTCCGTCGACCCCGGCCGCGACGCCTCTGCTCGGTCTCGACTCGTCCGACTGGCTCAAGATCATCGAGGTGGCGATTCTGTCCCTCACCGCGCTGCTGATCGGGTTCTTCATCGTGCGGCCGCTGATCGGGCGGATGTTCGCGCCCAATCTGGTGAGCGGCAGTCAGCGCCAACTCGCGCCGCAACAGATCGCCGGCCAGCTTCCGGCTCCCGGCCAGATGCCATCGGGCGGCGCGCTGCAATCGGCGAGCACGGGTGCCCTGCCTGCGCCCGAGAGCATGATCGATATCACGCGCATTGAAGGACAAGTGCGCGAATCCTCCATCCGCAAGGTCGGCGAAGTGGTGCAGGCGCACCCGGAAGAAGCGCTCGCGATCCTGCGGACGTGGCTCCATCAACCGGTATAAATCATGTCCCGCTCCGCAAAAACCCAAGCCAAGGAAGACATCCGCGCCCTGACCGGCCCGGAGCGCTCGGCCGTTCTGATGCTGGCGCTCGGCGAAGAGCACGCGATGCAGGTTTGGAAAATGCTCGATGACGACGAGGTCAAGGAGATCTCGCAGATCATGTCGACGCTGGGCACCGTGAGCTCGAGCCTGGTGGAAAAGCTATTGGTCGATTTCGTCTCGCAGATGTCGGCCACCGGATCCCTGATGGGATCCTACGAATCCACGGAGCGCCTGATCTCGCGCTTCATGCCGGAAGACAAAGTCTCGCAGATCATGGAAGAGATCCGCGGCCCGGCCGGTCGCACGATGTGGGACAAACTCGCCAATGTGAACGAGACGGTTCTGGCCAACTATCTCAAAAACGAATATCCTCAGACCGTCGCGGTCGTGCTTTCGAAGATCAAGCCGGAGCATTCCGCGCGCGTGCTGGGTGCGCTGCCCGAGGAATTCGCGCTCGAAGTGGTGCAGCGCATGCTGCGCATGGAATCCGTGCAGAAGGATATTCTCGACAAGGTCGAGCGCACGCTCAGAGTCGAGTTCATGTCGAACCTCGCGCGCACCGCCAAACGCGACTCGCACGAGCACATGGCCGAAATCTTCAACAATTTCGACCGCCAGACGGAAAGCCGCTTTCTCACCGCGCTCGAAGAGCGCAGTCGCGACTCGGCCGAGCGCATCAAGGCGCTGATGTTCACCTTCGAGGATCTGGGCAAGCTCGATCCCGGCTCGATCCAGACGCTTCTGCGTCACATCGAGAAGGACAAGCTCGGCCTTGCGCTCAAAGGCGCGACCGACACGCTGCGCGACGTGTTCTTCTCCAACATGTCGGAGCGCGCGGGCAAGATCCTGCGCGAAGACATGGAAGCGATGGGGCCTGTGCGCCTGAAGGATGTGGACGAAGCGCAGATGCGCATGGTCAACGTCGCCAAGGACCTCGCCAACAAGGGCGAAATCATGATCGCCAGCAAGCAGGGCGAAGATGAGCTCATCTACTGATGGCGATGGCCCGATGAACGCGACCAAATTCACCTTCGACACCGTCTTCGCCGACAAGCGCGACGTCGCCTCCGATGCCGCGAAGGCCCGCCAGCGACGGTCGTTGACGGAAGGGGAGATCGACAAATTGTGCGCGGACGCGCACGCCGCGGGCATGAAGGCGGGAGAAGTTCGCGCGCTCGAGGCTCTCGAGGTGGCGGCGCGCGATGTCAAGGTTGCGATCGACAACGCGCTCGCAAAGACGGCCCGCCACGTGGAAGTCATCCGCGCGCAGTCCGCCGAGGTTGCATTTGCGGTGGCACGCAAGGTTGCGCGCGCGGCCGTCGCGGCCTTCCCCAGCGGCGAAGTCGAGGCCGCGCTGCGCGATGCGATGCATCAGGCGATCGGCGAGCCCAGAATTTTGTTGCGAACCGCGCCTGCGGTCGCTGAGGCGCTTGCGCCGCACATCGCCCAGATTGCGCATGAAGAAGGTTATGAAGGCCGCGTGCAGATTTCGCCCGACGCAGCACTCAAGGGTGCGGATTGTCGCGTCGAGTGGCGGGGCGGTGGTGCAGAACGAGCGGAAGCCGCGATCGACGCGGCCCTGGATGAATTGATGGCGCGCCATTTCCGCAATGCGGAAGTGCGCCCGGCGACGGAGGTTTAGACGATGGCAGGCAACGACGAAGTCGAATTGCCGGACCTGGCCCAGGATCGTGCAACCGGGCCGGCATTGCTGAAAGTCGGCGCGGCGTCCGACGCGGATGTCAAACGCAGCGCGTCCGATCTCGAGGCCGTGTTCGATGTGCCGGTCACGGTTTCCGCCGTGCTGGGCAAATCGTCGATGGAAGTGAGCGAGCTCCTGAAGCTCGGGCGGGGAACGATCGTCGAACTCGACCGCAAGGTCGGCGAAGCGATCGACATCTATGTGAACGACCGTCTCGTCGCGCGCGGCGAAGTGGTGCTGGTCGAAGAACGCCTCGGCGTGACCATGACGGAAATCATCAAAGCCGGTCAATCTTAGGACCGGGCGGCAATTACCTGAAGGAATAAGATCATGCGTCTACTCATCGTCGGCAGTTTGCAGGGCCAGATCGGCGCGGCAACCAAGATCGCAATGGATCGCGGGGCGAAAGTTACCCATGCGAACGATCTCGAACAGGCGCTCGCCGAGTTGCGTGCCGGACGCGGCGCCGACCTCGTGCTGTGCGATGTGACGCTCGATATCGGGCGGCTCGTTCGCGCGCTCGCCACGGAACGCATCTGCACTCCGGTCGTCGCCTGCGGCGTCGGAACAGACGCGCGGCGCGCGGTCGACGCCATCAGGGCCGGCGCCAAGGAATATCTGCCTTTGCCGCCGGATCCCGAACTGATCGCGGCCGTTCTCGCCGCCGTTGCCGACGAGAGCCATCAGCTCATCTATGAAGACGAAGCGATGGGCGCGGTGATCGCGCTCGCCGACCAGGTCGCGGGCAGCGAAGCTTCGATCCTGATCACAGGCGAGTCCGGCACCGGCAAGGAAGTGCTCGCACGCTATGTCCACAGGAAATCGTCGCGGGCCGACAAGCCGTTCATCTCCGTCAATTGCGCCGCCATTCCGGACAACCTGCTCGAATCCGAATTGTTCGGCCATGAAAAGGGTGCATTCACCGGCGCCATTGCGCGTCGCGTCGGCAAATTCGAGGAAGCCGACGGCGGCACGTTGCTGCTCGACGAAATCAGCGAAATGGACGTGCGCCTGCAGGCAAAACTGCTGCGCGCCATCCAAGAGCGCGAGATCGATCGCGTGGGCGGCACCAAGCCGGTCAAAATCAACATCCGCATCATCGCGACCTCGAACCGCGACCTTGCCGATGCGGCCAAGCGCGGCACCTTCCGCGAGGACCTGTTCTATCGCTTGAACGTCGTCAATCTGCGCCTGCCGGCCTTGCGCGAAAGGCCGCGGGACATCCTCGCGCTGGCGCGCCACTTCGCGCACAAATATGCCGAGGCCAACGGCGTGCCGTTCAGGCCCATCGCGCCCGAAACCGAGCGCCTGCTCATTTCCCATCCCTGGCGCGGCAACGTGCGCGAACTCGAGAACACGGTTCATCGCGCGGTTCTGCTGTCGTCCGGTTCGGAGATCACGCCCGAGGCCATCCGCCTGCCCGACGGCACGCTGGTGGGCACCTCGCGCACGCCCGACATGCCGGGCACGGTGAAGACGGCGGTCGAGACCGCCGCGGCCGCCACACGCGGTCTCGTCGGCCGCACTGTTGCCGATGTCGAACGCGATCTCATTCTCGATACGCTCGATCATTGCCTGGGCAATCGCACCCATGCCGCCAATATCCTCGGCATCTCGATCCGCACGCTTCGCAACAAATTGCGCGAATACACGCAGGCCGGGCTGCAGGTTGCGCAGCACGGCGAAACGCGGCTCGCAGGCTAGAGCCGACAGCAGAGAGCACGAGCCCTAAATGGCCGAAGCCACAGACATCGCGGCGCTGCCCGGCACCGGCACATATTTCGGCGTCAACCCGTCCGCGATCGCGAGTTACCTGAAGCGCAGCGACCTTGCGCTCGCCATCGGCATCATGGCGATCCTGGTCGTCCTGCTGCTTCCGCTTCCGCCATGGCTGCTCGACGTCTGCCTGGCGTTTTCTCTGTCTTTTGCGATTCTCATTCTGATGACGGCGGTGTTCATTCGCAAACCGCTCGAATTCAGCGCCTTTCCGACCATCCTGCTCATCACCACGATGATGCGGTTGGCGCTCAATCTCGCCTCGACGCGCCTCATTCTCGGTCACGGCAATGAAGGCACCGCGGCTTCTGGTCTCGTGATCCAGGCCTTCGGCAAGCTGATCATGCAGGGCAATTTCGTGATCGGACTGATCGTGTTCGCGATCCTCGTGATCGTGAATTTCGTCGTCATCACGAAAGGTTCCGGCCGCATCGCGGAAGTGGCGGCGCGTTTCACCCTGGACGCCATGCCCGGCAAGCAGATGGCCGTGGACGCCGATCTGTCGTCGGGGCTCATCGATGAAAAGGAAGCCCGTCTCCGCCGCAAGCGTCTGGAAGAGGAATCGAATTTCTTCGGCGCCATGGACGGCGCTTCGAAGTTCGTGCGCGGCGACGCGATTGCCGGCCTGATGATCGTGGCGATCAACGTCGTCGGCGGCATCATCATTGCCGTGGCCCAGAAGGGTATGAGCTTCGGCGACGCCACACAGACATTCACGCTGCTGACGGTCGGCGACGGCCTCGTCACCCAAATGCCGGCGCTCATCGTCTCCACCGCCGCGGGCCTGATGGTCTCGAAGGCCGGAGTCGAAGGTTCGACCGACAAGGCGCTCATGAGTCAATTGTCGTTCTATCCACAGGCGCTCGGCATGGCCTCTGCCGTGATGGGCATCATGTCGGTGCTGCCCGGCATGCCGACCTTCGTGTTCGCGGGTCTTGCGGCCGGCATCGGCGCGCTGGCGTGGTTTGCCTACAAGAAAAAGGAAGACGCGCTCGTCTCAATTCAGAAGCAGGAAGCGAAGTCCCAGGCGGATTCCGCGCCCAAGGAAGAGCCGATATCGACGGCGCTCGCGCTCGATCTTCTTCGCGTCGAACTCGGCTACGCGCTTCTGCCGCTCATCAACGACGTCAAGGGCCACCGCATCACCGATCAGATCAAGGCGCTGCGCCGCCAGCTGGCGCAGGAAATGGGCTTCGTGATGCCCTCGGTGCGCATCCTCGACAACATGCAACTGGGCGCCAACGAATATTGCATCCGCGTCAAAGAGGTCGAGTCCGGACGCGGCGAATTGTTCCCCGGCAGCCTGCTGGTCATGGATCCGAAGGGCGCAACAATCGAATTGCCGGGCACGCACACGACGGAACCTGCCTTCGGCTTGCCGGCGACATGGGTCGCGCAGACCCTGCGCGAGGAAGCATCGTTCCGCGGCTACACCGTGGTCGATCCGGGCACGGTCCTGACGACGCATCTGACCGAGGTGCTGAAAAACAACATGTCGGAGCTGCTTTCCTATTCGGAGACGAAGAAGCTGCTCGACGATCTGCCGGCGGAACAGAAGAAGCTGGTAGAGGAACTGATTCCATCGCAGATCTCGGTTACCGGCGTCCAGCGCGTATTGCAGACCTTGCTGGCCGAACGAGTCTCGATCCGCGATCTCGCCGCGATTCTAGAAGGCATTGCCGAAGCGGTCGGCCACACCAAGAACGCGCTTTACATCACGGAGCACGTGCGGGCGCGGCTTTCGCGACAGATCTGCCATCAATATATGGCGCCGGGCGGCTATCTTCCGCTCATCGCGCTGTCGCCGACCTGGGAACAGGCGTTCGCGGAATCCATCGTGGGACAGGGCGAAGACCGCCAGCTCGCGATGGCGCCTTCGCAGCTCCAGCAATTCATCCAGAGCATGCGCGACCGATTCGATGCGGCCGCACAGAAGGGCGACGTGCCCGTGCTGCTCACGAGCCCGCAAGTGCGTCCATTCGTGCGCTCCATCGTGGAGCGCTTCCGCGCACAAACCGTCGTGATGTCGCAGAACGAAATCCACGCCACCGTGCGGTTGCGCACGCTGGGTCAGGTGTAGCGCGATGCAATTGCGCACCTTTCTCGCCAAAGACATGCGTGAAGCGCTCGCCAATGTGCGCAGCGAGATGGGGCCCGAAGCCGTCATCGTGGCCAGCGAACGCGCCAAGGGCGGCGGCATCATGGTGCGCGCCGCACTCGACTCGGAAGAAAGCGAAGCCGGGGTCGAAACGGTGGCGCGCGAGCTTGCCGCCGCACTGAATCCGCCGACCGCTTCTCCCAATTTCGAAACCAGCTATCGCGAAGGCCTGATCCGCCGCCTGCGCGGCGAACACAGCCCAGCCGCGCCGAACGCCATCGGCTTCAACCGGGCGGAGCTTCTCACACTGTTGCGCGCCCATCGTGCTCCCGACGGGCTGGCGCATGTGTTGGCGGAAGCGGCCGAAAAAAGCGGCCTGGCCGACATGACGTTGGCGCTGGCTTGCGCGCTCGACAAGCGTATGCGGACAAACCCGCTCGATATCGAAAATGCGAAAGCTGTTTTGCTTGCAGGCCCGCCCGGCGCAGGAAAGACGGCCGTCGCAGCCAAGATCGGCGCGCATGCCCGCCTGTCCGGACGCGAGGTCGAACTGATCGCCGGCGACGTCGCCGGCGCCGGCGCCATTGCACGCCTCGAGACTTTTGCGAAACATGTCGGCGTCCGGATCGTCATTGCCGAAACTGCGGATGCACTGGCGGCTGCGATCGGCGACTCCGCGTCGAAGAACATTTTGTCCGTCATCGACACGGCCGGCTTCGATCCGCGTAATGCAAAGGCGCGAACGGCCTATGCCGCGCTCGCACGCATCGAAGGTGTCGAGGCCGTCGGCGTCGTGACGGCGACCAACGATGCCGAAGAGATCGCCGAAGTCTCGGCCGCGCTCGTCACACTGGGCGTGAAGCGGACAATCGTGACCGGACTCGATCTGGCCCGTCGCGCCGGCGCAGTGCTTGCCGCGGCCACACAAGGCGCAGATCTGGCCCATGTCACCCGCTCGCCTTTCGTCGCGGGTGGGCTTGAAACACTGACACCCTTGTCGCTGGCAAGACTTCTGATCGAAACCAACACCGGCAGCGCCGACCGCGGGAGCGCACAATGATCACTCGTCATGCCCCGCGTCTGACGGCGATCGGTTCCGGCAAAGGTGGAACCGGGAAGACGTTGATCGCCGTCAGTCTTGCCTATGCGCTGTCGCATGAAGGCGAACGCGTTCTTTTGTGCGACGCCGATCTCGGACTTTCGAACACCTCGGTTCATCTGGGACTGGAATCCGGCGGCAACCTTCCCGGCCTGCTTGCGAATGCGTGCGCATTGCGCGACGCGACCGTTCCCGTATTGGGTGGTGCTGCCGCTCGCGGCGGTTTCGACCTGCTGGCGGCGGCCTCGGGTTCCGGCTCTCTCGCCGACTTTGACGAAACGGATGCAGCCCATCTCGTCGCCGGCCTCAAAGCCGAACGCAATTACGACCGCGTCCTGCTCGATCTCGGAGCCGGCGTCGATTCGAGTCTGATGCATTTCGCCGCCGCGTCCGACGAAACGATTGTCGTGCTCACCCCCGATCCCGCTTCGCTGACCGATGCCTATGCTTTCGTGAAAATCCTTATGCGCGCGTTCACCGCTCCGCCTTTTGTCGTGGTCAACATGTCGGCCAACGACGCCGAAGCCCGTCGCACCGCAGATGCGTTGACGTCCACCTGCCGGAATTTTCTCAAGACAACGCTGGAATATCTGGGCCCCGTGCCGCGCGATCCGCGCGCGGTCGAGGCGCTGAGGCAACAAAGCCATTTGCTGAAGCTTTATCCGCAGGCGCCGGCATCGCGCGCCATCGAGACGATTGCAGCCCGGCTCCACGCGCGCGCGGCGCCGCGTCCGGCTCTGGTCAGCGCGCGTTAACCACACCGTTGCCGGAATTGTGCCGGTTTACCCTGCGACGCCAACCCGAGTGTCCCTATCTCCCGCAGCCGCACGAAATCGTGTATCATTCTCGGACAGGAGCGCTCTTTTGGCCCCGAGGAATCGGTGGGGCGGCGTGTCATGGCGTATTCAGGGGACCTTAAGGGGGTAATATGTCTGTTATCATGGATCTTTGGCATTCAATCGTCGGCATCATCACGACGTCGGGCTGGATCACGCTTGTCATCATAGCAGTGATCGCGATCGGGGCGGCGTTCATGATCGAAGGCGCGGGATCGCTGGTGTCGGCAACGGTCGGCGCACTGATAGTATTCGGTCTGGCGACCACGATTTATTCCGCGGCCACTGCCAAAGGCGGCGCGAATTGGTCGGGGATGCCGCAAGCCGATTGGGCTGCGCTTCATTCCGTGACGGTCCCGATCCTGCTGGCTTACGCGATCATATTTGCGGTCGCCATCGGGGTGCTGAATTTCATCCGGTCGATCGTTCTGCGCTGAACTTCCGGCGGCATCGCAATTAACGCTCGGACGCGGCGTTGCGCGTCAGCGGCCTCTTTTGCCGCCGCCGCCGGTATTGTCGATCGCAAAGGGTCCGGCGCCCATTCCCATGAGGAGCAATAATCCGCCGGCGATAGCCATGTTGCGGATGAATATCTCGGAATCGGCCAGCCGGGCCGCCTCGTCATTCAGTTTCCAGTAATCGTGCATCGTCACCGATACGATCACGGTGAACCCGAACAGCAGCAAGGCACCGTGGCGCGCGTGATAACCCAGCGCAATCGATACGCCGCCCAGAATCATCACGGCCAGCGCAATGACGAGCAGCAACGGCGCCGCGGGCAGATGCCTCATCTGCAGCAACGTGACCGTGCCGTCCCAGGAATTGATCATCGACCACGCCTCGCCCAGAAAGAGCCACGCGATCGCCAGACGCCCGATCAAAGGCGATATTCTCTCGGAAAGCGACATTGCATATCCCCCGACGCAACGGGAGGACCGTAACGAATCCGCGTGCCGCCGAAAACCCCTAGACTTGGCGGAGAGCGTGCTTGCGCAGGTGGCGGACGATGGCCATTTCGTCGATGCGCGATTGGCTTCTGTGCGCTTCGACGTCCGCGACCCGCTTGGCTTGCTGCTCGGTCGCGAGTTCGAGGCTCTTGAGATCCTGGTAGGCGTGCGTGAGATCGCCCTGACATTGCGCGCGTTCGCGGTCGATTTCCTTCAGTGTCGCGCGCAAATTCTCGCGACGGACATCGATCGAACGCAGGAACGAGGGAAATGCGAGTCGTCCGATATCGGAATCGTTGGCGCGGTGGCGTTCGCGCGCCACGCTGTCTTCGAGATCGGCGAGCTTGCGCTCGACATCGGCGCGCATGCCGTCAAGAGTGGTCATCCGCCGCTTGAGATCGTCTACCCGAAAGCGCTTCAGGCGCATCAACGTGTCTCGCCGTTTCATGACGCATTACCCCTTCCCTGTCCGCCGCCCGATATGAGATCGAGCGCGGCATAACCCTCAGCCAGAGTGACGCGCTCGTCCTTCTTCTGGGACAGAAACGCCTCGATTTGCGGATAGACTTTTATGGCGGCATCGACTTCCGCATTCGTGCCGGCTTTATAGGCGCCGAGCCGGATGAGCTCGGCCATGTCTTCGTAAACTGCGAGAGGCACACGCGCGCGCGCGACGATCGCCTGTTCCGCCTCGGTATTGCATTTCGGCATCGCGCGCGACACCGATTTGAGAATGTTGATGGCCGGAAAGCGGCCGCGCTCCGCAATGGTGCGATCGAGAACGATGTGCCCGTCCAGAATGCCGCGCACCGCATCGGCGATCGGCTCGTTATGGTCGTCGCCTTCGACGAGTACGGTGTAAAGACCGGTGATCGAGCCGGTGGTTCCCTGCACGCCCGGACCCGCGCGTTCGAGCAGACGCGGCAACTCGGCGAACACCGTGGGCGTGTAGCCCTTGGTGGCCGGCGGTTCGCCCGCCGAGAGTCCGACTTCACGTTGTGCCATAGCGAAACGGGTCACGCTGTCCATCAGGAGCAGCACATGCAAGCCTTGGTCCCGAAGTTGTTCCGCGATGGCCGTCGCGACATAGGCGGCCTGACGGCGCACCAGCGCCGGTTCGTCCGAGGTTGCGGCAACGACCACGCTGCGGCGAAGACCCTCGGGGCCCAGATCGTCCTCGATGAATTCCTTGAGTTCGCGTCCGCGCTCGCCGACAAGCCCGATGACAATGGCATCCGCATCGGTATTGCGCGCCAGCATTGCGAGGATGGTCGATTTCCCGACGCCCGAGCCCGCAAAAATACCCATGCGCTGGCCTCTGCAGCAGGTCACGAAGGCATTGAGCGCCTTGACGCCCAGATCGAGTTTGCCTCCAACCCGGGCTCTCGAATGGGCCGACGGGGGCGAGGCCTTGAGGGGGTAGCCGACAGCACCCTGCACCAGAGGACCCTTGCCGTCGGCTGCGCGGCCATAGGCGTCGACCACCCGGCCCAGCCAATTCCGGCAGGGATAGATCAAGGAGGCGCGGTCGTCGAAGTCGGCCCGGGCCCCCAGCGTGACGCCGTCCAGCGATCCCAAAGGCATGATTTGGGCCCGTCCGTCGCGGAATCCTACGACCTCACACGGGATTTGCTTGCCATTTGAGGAGGATAGCCTAACCTGCCCGCCGAGGCTGATCGCTCCGGCAGCGCCCGTCACTTCGACAAGCAGCCCTTCGATGCGGGCCACCCGCCCGAAGCGTCTGAGTGCCGGAACGGCCTCGATATCTTTGAGAAGCGCGCGCATCCAGGTCCCTGACTGCGAACCCCCCAATGGGATTCCAGCGAGCATCTTGAAGGGAAGGATTTAAGTGGCGGTAAACTTAACGAGACGAATCAATGAGATGGGCTTGGTCCGCTCACATTCGGTTAAGCCGCCTTCGTAGCGAGTAAACCCAGGGGCCGTTAGAAAGCGGATGTTAACCATTTGGATTTACCGTCCCAATGTTTGTTAACCACGACCGGCGGGCGGTCGCGAAAGAGGTTCGAGAAACATGCGCGTGTTATTGATCGAAGACGACAGCGCCATGGCGCGCAGCATCGAGCTGATGCTCCGCTCGGAGGGCTTTAACGTCTATACGACCGATCTCGGGGAAGAAGGGATCGATCTCGGCAAACTCTATGATTACGACATCATCGTGCTCGACCTGCAGCTCCCGGACATGAGCGGCTTCGAAGTGTTGAAGTCGCTGCGCCTGGCGAAGGTGCAGACTCCGGTGCTGATCCTGTCGGGCAATGCGATCGTCGAAGCGAAAGTCAAGGCTCTCGGCTTCGGCGCCGACGACTATATGACCAAGCCGTTCCACAAGGACGAACTCGTCGCCCGCATCCAGGCCGTGGTTCGCCGCTCCAAGGGACATTCCCAGTCCGTCATCACGACCGGCAAGCTGACCGTCAATCTCGACGCCAAGACGGTCGAAGTCGACGGCAGCCGCGTGCACCTGACCGGCAAGGAATATCAGATGCTGGAGCTGCTCTCGCTCCGCAAGGGCACGACCCTCACCAAGGAGATGTTCCTCAATCATCTCTATGGCGGCATGGACGAACCCGAACTCAAGATCATCGACGTGTTCATCTGCAAGCTGCGCAAGAAGCTCGCGGCGGCGACCAACGGCGACAATTACATCGAGACCGTCTGGGGCCGCGGCTATGTGCTGCGCGATCCGGCCGAGGAAGTGGCGGCTTAACGTTACTGTCCCTCAACGACTGCGAAGGGCGCCCTCCGGCGCCCTTTTCGTTTCGAACCCTTAAGCTGTGCGCGCGGGGGCTTCAGCCGGCCAGCGCCATGCCGCTGGTGAATTGCAGCGAGGCGAGCCGGGCATAAAGACCGCCGCGCGCCACAAGCTCGGCATGGCTGCCCTCGCCCACGATGCGGCCCTGATCCATCACCACGATGCGCTTCAGGCGCTGGATGGTGGCAAGGCGATGCGCGATCACGATGGTCGTACGTCCGGCCATCAGATTGTTGAGACCCGTCTGCACAAGCTGCTCGTTCTCGGCATCGAGCGCACTGGTCGCTTCGTCGAGCAACAGCAGCGGCGCATTGCGCAGGATCGCGCGCGCGATCGCAATGCGCTGGCGCTGTCCTCCCGACAATGTCGTGCCGCGCTCGCCGACAAGCGCGCCATAGGTGCCCGGGAGGCGCTCGATGAACTCGGCGGCTGCGGCAGCCTCGGCCGCGCGGCGAACTTCGTCGTCACTCGCATCGGGCCGTCCGTAGCGGATATTGTCGGCAATCGTGCCCGAGAAGATCGCAGGATCCTGCGCCACCAGTGCGATGTTGCGGCGCAAATCGGCCGGATCGAGATCGGCTATATCGACGCCGTCGAACAGGATTTCACCGCTTTGCGGCGCGTAAAATCGCAGCAAAAGCTGGAACACGGTCGACTTGCCGGCGCCGGACGGTCCCACCAGCGCAATCGCTTCGCCCGGCGCGACGTCGAACGAGAAACCGTTGAGGGCCGGCGCATCCGGCCGCGAGGGATAGCGAAATCCGACATTCCGGAACGAAACGGTGCCCCGCGCGGGACGCGGCAGAACGCGCGGATTGGCGGGAACCGGCACGGCAGGTTCGACATGCAGCAATTCCATCAGGCGCTCGGAGGCACCGGCCGCACGCTGAAGATCGCCCCAGGTTTCGCTGAGCGCGCCCACGCCGCCCGCGACAATGACGGCGTAAAACAGAAATTGAACGAGCTGACCGCCTGTCATGACGTGGCTCACCACATCGACCGCGCCGACCCACAATACGCAGATGATGCTGGCAAATGCCCCAAACATCACCGCGGCAGTCATGACCGCGCGGGCACGCGTCCGCAAAATTGCCACGTCGAACGACAGCTCCACCGCGCCGCCGAACAATTTGCGGTCGAGATTCTCATGCGTGAAGGCTTGCACTGTTTGCACGGCGTTGAGCGTTTCGCTTGCGCGCGCGCTGGTATCTGCAATGCGGTCCTGGCTGCGGCGGCTCAAGGCGCGCACCCAGCGTCCGAACGCGATAAGCGGAATCATCACCAGAAATACAGCTCCGAGAACCAGAGCCGACAGCTTCAGGCTTGTGGCGAACATCAAAGCGAGGCCGCCCACGAACATGACGGCATTGCGCATGGCAACGGATACAGACGATCCGACGACCGTCTGGATGAGCGTCGTATCCGCCGTGAGACGCGACAGCACTTCGCCCGTGCGGGTCACCTCGAAGAACGCCGGCGTCAGACCGATCACATGATCGAACACGGCCTTGCGGATGTCGGCGATCACCCGCTCGCCCAGCCAGGTGACGAAATAAAAGCGCGTCGCCGACGAGCAGGCGAAGATCGCAGCGACCAGCAGGAACGGTATGAAATACTGCTTGAGACGACCCGCATCGGCCGCATTGAAGCCGTGGTCCATGACCTGGCGGAGGACCGCAGGCAGAATCAGGGTCGCCGCCGAGGAAAGCATCAAGGCCAGCAGCGCAAAGGCGATCCGCCAGCGATACGGACTTAGAAACGGCAGCAGCCGCCGCAACGGCTCCAAGGACCGGCTTTTGGCCCGGCCGGCGGCCACGTACTGGACCTGGCTGACAAATTCTTCGCCCGATTGCGCCATTCGCGCTCCAATTCCTGCCGGTTCGAACCCCTATATAGTGCCGTTCGGGGCCCGACGAACGGGGCCGAGTGCCGCGCAGCCTGCCTTTTCGGCGAGGAACCGGCGAAAACTTGTCAGCCCGGAAACGATCCCCTATAAGGCCCGGCTTCAAATCGCCGCCAAGAGGCCGTCGCCGTGAAAAAAGGCATTCATCCGAACTACCACATGATCAGCGTTCAGCTGAACGACGGCACGACCTATCGGACCCGTTCGACCTGGGGCGAGCCCGACCAGAAGCTCACGCTGGATATCGATCCTTCGACCCATCCGGCCTGGACGGGCGGCCAGCAGCAATTGGTCGACCGCGGCGGTCGCCTGACCCGCTTCAACAAGCGCTTCAAGGATTATGTGAAGTAAGGAGCACAAGCTCCCTATTTTGCGCTGCTGCCGAACGCCTGATTCAGGCGGTCGAAATGCGCCTTCACGCCGGGCTTCTTAAGTGCGCCACCGTAAAACACTTCGTCGAGGCGCGCGATACGGCGATAGAGATTGTCGCTGCGCGAAAGAAGATCCTGCAGCGCACCCGGCAGCGCATCGACGCTTTCGCCGCGTCCGCCGAAACAGATTTCCTTCGAGCCCAAGCGATAGCGCTCGCCCGCCGCATCTTCGATGCGCATTTCGCCGTCATGAACCGCGCGTTGTATCAACAGCCAGCTCGCGGCCTGCATCAGCCGTGTCGTGACGCGCATGCTTTCGCCGGCATAGAGCAGAGCTTCCTTGCGCGGCAGGTCGCGCGATTCCTGTCGCCCGCGCCCGTCGAGATAGCGCGCCGTTTCCTCGACGAGCGACATGCCTTCGTCGAAGGTCCGTTCGAACAATGCGGAACCCGTGAACGTCTGAAGCGTGAGATCGCGCAGGTTCTCGTCGTCAGTTTGCGGCAGCGACATACGTCGCACCTCCCCCGATGCTCATCCCATGAAAAACTAGCAAGACGCCGCGCCAGTGCAAGCCTCTCGTGCGAATCTGTCACGCGTAAACCAATATGGGGGTGGCAGGAACATCACGCTTTTGTCCGTCTGCCCGCGTTTGCGTTAATGATTGAAAGGTTTACGCAAGCCCGCTCGCGAGCTTGCACGCGTGACCAAAACCTGGCGGTCTCCTCATTTGCTAAAGGGTCTTCTTATTTCTTAAAGAAGAAATCCGCTGCGTTCTTGGTCGCCTGACGTTTCTTGATGGCCTCGCGGCAACGCTCGATCTCGCCTTCGAGAAGCGCAATGCGCTCGGCAAGGTCGGGTTCCGACATGGCGTACAAATCGGCGCCAAGCAGAATTTCCGTGGGTTTCTTGCGGATCGGCAATTCGTCGGGATCGATGGGCATGGTTTCCGTCCTCCGTCTTGCTAATGTTCGCCGAGGCGCGTTTCGCGCACAAGTTCGCCCGCTGAAAAGAGAAATCGCATGAGAGCCATTCGTGTCGAAAATCCCGGTCCGGGCTACCAGCTTACGGTGGCCGATATTCCGCGTCCCGTGCCCGGCCCCGGGAACGTGCTGATCAAGGTTGCGGCCGCAGGTCTCAACCGGGCCGATATCGCGCAGGCGATGGGACAATATCCGCCACCACCCGGCGCACCGGAAACGCTTGGGATGGAAGTGTCGGGCGAGATTGTCGAGCTGGGACAGGACGTGAAAAATCTTCGTGTCGGCGACAAAGTATGCGCGCTGGTGCCGGGTGGCGGATATGCCGAATATTGCGTCGCATCATCGGGTTGCGTGCTCCCGGTTCCTGCCGGCGTGGGTGTCGTCGACGCGGCAGGCCTGCCGGAAGTGCACTTCACGGTGTGGACGAACTTGATGGATTCGGCGCGGCTGCAGCCGGGCGAAAGCGTTCTCATTCACGGCGGATCGAGCGGCATCGGCACGGCCGCGATCCAGCTTTGCGCGACGCGCGGCCACACGGTGTTCGCGACGGCCGGGGCCAAGGACAAATGCGCGGCCTGCGAAAAACTGGGTGCTGCGCGTGCGATCGATTATCGCGAGGAGGACTTCGTCGCCGTGACGAAGGAGGCGACCGCCGATAAGGGTGTGGACGTCATCCTCGACATGGTGGGCGGCGACTATATCGAGCGCAATTTCCGGGCGCTGGCGCGCCAGGGCCGTCTCGTGAACATCGCGTTCCAGGGCGGCATGACCGCGCAGGTCAATTTCGGCTTGATGCTGATGAAGCGTCTGTCCTTCATGGCGACCACGCTTCGCGGCCGAACCATCGCGGAAAAGACCGCGATCCGGAATGCGCTCGCCCGCGAGGTCTGGCCCCGGATCGCCGCAGGCCGCATCAAGCCGGTGGTGGACAAGATTTATCCGCTGGCCGAGGTCCAGGCGGCGCATGCCAGAATGGCCCAAAGCGCCCATATCGGAAAGATTCTGCTGCAGATTTAGCTAAGGCCCTTTTCCTTGGCGGGATGTGCCTGTAAAAGGCCCGTTCACTATCCCCAAAAGGCTTAAGACCTAGGGAGCGGCGTGAGGTCCGAAACCTCGCCCGGGAAAAGGAAGTTCCATGGCCGAAAAACCTCTTATGCCGAAGGCGACCGCCGTCTGGCTGGTCGACAACACCTCGCTGACATTCGAGCAGATCGCCGATTTCTGCGGCCTGCATCCGCTCGAAGTGAAAGGCATCGCCGACGAAGACGTGGCCAAGGGGATCAAGGGGCAAGACCCGGTCACATCCGGCCAGCTGACCCGCGAGGATATCGAGGCGGCCGAGAAGAATCCGAAACTGCGCCTCAAGATGGCGCCTTCGAAGCACAAGATGCCGTCGGTCAAGCAGAAGAAGGCGCCGCGCTACACGCCGGTCTCCAAGCGCCAGGACAAGCCCGATGCGGTCTACTGGATCCTGCGCAACCATCCGGAATTCGCCGATGCCGACATCATCAAGCTGATCGGCACGACCAAAGCGACGATTCAGAAAATTCGCGAGCGCTCCCACTGGAACGCGACCAACATCAAGGCGGTCGATCCCGTGACCCTGGGTCTTTGCTCGCAACTCGAGCTCGACATGGCGGTCGAGCGCGCATCGGTGCGACGCGATCGGTTGATCAAAAAGACGTTGAAGAAGGGCGAAACCCTCAAGCCGATCGAAGAGACCACTGCGGAACAGGCGACCGAGGCAGCGGACTCCGAAAAGTAGGACGCGTCGGAACCATTGCCTTGGGACTCGAAACGGGGAAATAATCCGGGGGACCGATCCAGGATCGCCGCGATGTGTACGGGAAGAACTCGCAGCTGAAGCAATTCGCTTAAGCCCGCCCGGCCGATCGTAGGCCGGGTCCCGTTGCATTTCCTTTATTCCGGCGGCTCCCATGGCATTCCTGCGCAATCGCACGGTCAACCTGATCAATCTGCATTACGGCATCCAGGCCCTCGCAATGGGCATGGGCGGCGTCTTCTATCTCGTCTTCCTGCTGCGAGCGGGGCTTTCGGCCTCGCTGGTGCTTTGCACGATGACATCGATCCTGATCGGGCGATTTGCGATGCGTCCGGTCGTGCTCGTGTTTGCAAAACGATGGGGATTGAAGCCGGCACTGATCGTCGGCACGACCGTGCTCGCCGCGCAATATCCGATGCTTGCCGAAGTGCACGGCGTCGGCGCGTCGCTTGTGGCGCTCATTCTCGTGTCGTCGCTGGGCGACACGTTCTACTGGTCGACGTTCCACGCTTTCTTTGCCTCGCTGGGCGACAGCGAGCATCGCGGCCACCAGATCAGCGCGCGCGAGGCGCTGGCCGCATCCGTCGGCATCGTCGCGCCGCTGATGGGGGCCTGGGCGATCGTCAAATTGGGACCGGGCATCGCGTTTGCCTGCGTCGGCGGTATCCAGGCGCTTGCCGCGATCCCGCTGCTGGGGACGCCGAACGTTGCGGTTCTGCGCGCCGCACCAGGCGCCTTTCGCGCGGCGCTTCCCGGCATTTATATGTTCGCGGCGGACGGCTGGTTTGCCTCGGCATTCTTTTTCGTCTGGCAGATCGCTCTGTTCATGTCTCTGGGCGAGAGCTTTCAGGCCTATGGCGGCGCCATGGCGCTGGCGGCATTGGTGGGCGCGGCGAGCGGGCTGCTGCTCGGTCGCCACATCGACGCCGGGTACGGAAAACGCGCCGTCCTGATTGCCTATGGCGTAGGCGCAATCACCCTGGCGCTGCGCGCGGGAAGCCTCGGCACGCCATGGCTTGCGATTATCGCCAACGCACTGGGTTCGCTCGCCCAGTGCCTGCAAGTGCCCGCAATGATGACGGCGGTCTACAATCTCGCGAAGGCGTCCCCCTGCGCGCTGCGTTTTCATATCGCCACCGAAGGCGGCTGGGATGCAGGTTGCGCGACCGGTTGTCTGATCGCAGCTGCGCTCGCCGCCTCCGGCGTACCACTCGCCATACTTCTCACGCTCGGGTTTCCGGCGCTTGCCACGTCGGTCGTTCTGTTGCGCCGCTATTACGCCGTCAACGGCATCCGGATCGAGCCCGTGCCCGTCCCCCTGGTGCCGCCAGGCACCAATCCGCAGTAAGCGCTCACGCCGCCTGCTCTTCGTGCGCGCGCGGATCGAGTTCGAGCGAGCTGGGCGAGGCCGTCTGCGGCACCACTACGAAATGCTCGTGCGTTTCGTCCGGCGCCGCACGCACCATGGTGATCCGCACGATGGTGAAGACGGTCATCGCGAGATGCACGGCGGCCGTATAGAAGAACAGCGACGCCATTGCGCTGTGCGCGATGATGAACGCCGCAAGCGACGGGCCGACGATCGAGGCAAGCGCATTCACCAGAAGCAATGTCGCCGACGCCTCGATGAATTCGTTGCGCGCCAGACGGTCGTTGGCGTGCGCGATCGACAGCGAATAAAGCGGCAGCATCGCCGCGCCGAAGAACAGCGCCAACGGATAAAGCAGATAGGGATGGTCGCCGCTCACATGGCCCAGGAGAGCGAGCGCGACACCACCGATCGAGGCTGCGGCGCAGACGACGGCGATGATCCAGCGCCGATCGAACCTGTCCGAGAAGCGTCCCAGTGGAAACTGGATCGCCGCGCCGCCCACGATGAACGCGCTCATGAACAGCGCAACGCCGAAGGTCGAGAAGCCGAGCGATTGCGCATAGACCGGCGCCAGCGTCCAGAATGCGGCATTGGCCAGGCCCACTGTGACGATGCCGGCCATGCCGACAGGCGCCATCCGCATCAGCCGCATGACCCGGAGGACGGGCCGCGGCTGCGGCGCGGGCTGCGGCAAATGGGTGAGCCCCATGGGCACCACGCAAAAAATGTAGAGCACGGCGGCGAGGCTGAAGAGCTGATACCCCATGGGAGGCGCCGCCAGAAGCAGCCATTGGCCGAGGGTCAGGCAGGTCAGATTGACGATCACATAGGCCGACAGAATGCGTCCGCGGGTTTCGTTCGTGGCGCGATCGTTGAGCCAGCTCTCGATCGCCATATAGACGCTCGCGGCCAGGAAGCCGAAGGCGGCGCGGTCGGCGAACCACATGGCGGGCTGAGTGAAGATCGGCTGGAGCAGAACCGTCGCCGCGGTGAGCGCGGCAGCCACGGCAAAGGTGCGGATATGGCCCACGCGCGCGAGCAGCCAGGGGCCCACAAAGCAACCGACGACGAAGCCCAGATAGTAAAACGACCCCATCGCGCCGACGGCCTGATTGGAAAAGCCCTCGAGATGGGCCCGGACGGGGGTGAGCGTGCCGATCAACCCGTTGCCGAGCAGCAGGAACGCCGTCGAGAGCAGAATCGCGCCGATGGAATAAAGCTGAGGTGCCATGATGTCCCGCGGAGCCCGCCGCGGACTCAATGACCGATCATATCTCGCGCGCGCTCGGGGCAAAATTGCGGCGCGCGGCATTCCATTTCGCGCAGTGGTCTTTGTGTCGCAACCCGTCGTCACATGTACCGCAACAGGACGAAGCCCAGCACGATCAGCACCAGAAAGACGACCAGGGCCACTTCGAGGTAGCGCTCGAGAATTTCGCGGGCCTTGTCCCCGAACATATGGACGAGCGTGCCTTCCAGAACGATGAAGCGCAGGGAGCGCGTGATCGCGGAATAGAGCATGAACGCCGCAAACGGAACGTTGGCGAGGCCCGCCGATATCGTCACCAGTTTGTAGGGCACGGGAGTCAAACCCTGCACGATGATGAAATAGGCGTGCGCGGCGTATTTGGCCCGGAGCGCTTCGACCTCCGCGAGGGGGATGTGGAGAACACCGATCAACCACAGACCGAACGTCTTCCAGAACAGCGCGCCGATCGCATAGCCCAGCATCCCGCCCGCCACCGACCAGAGCGTGCACCAGCCCGCAATGGCGAATGCCCGCTTGCGGTTGGCGAGCATCATCGGCAGCACCATGACATCCGGGGGGATGGGGAAGAACGACGCTTCGGCGAAGGCGATCACCGCCAGGATCCACCAGGCATGCGGGCCGTTCGCGCGTGCCGTGAACCAGGCATAGAGCCTGCGGATCGGCCCGGTGCCCCCGGCGATGTTTGCGCTCTCGGTCATCGGCCCCATCCTTCGCGATGCGTCTTCCTAGCACGCACCGGCATCTGCCGCGCAAGCTTGCCGCTGAGCCGGCGTTTCTCTAACTTTCGCGCTCTTCAATCGGCCGGGAACACAGCATGGCGAAGCGAAAATCGGGGACGGCGAAAGGCGGCGCGCGGAAGCGTCCGAAAAAGAAGAAGTCTCCGCGCAAGGCCATGGCGCCGAAGCCGTCGTCGAAACAATCCGCTGAGGCCAAACGCGCTTCGTCTCCGAGGCCGCGCAAGACGATTTTGCGACGGACTGGGGCCGCGCCGCGACCGATGCCGCCATTGAAGCGCGTGGTGGGACAAAATCCCTACAACACCGATCTCGACCGCAATGCCGCAAACTATGTGCCTTTGTCGCCGCTGACCTTTCTCGAACGCGCGGCAAGCGTGTTTCCCGATCGCACCGCGATCGTTCACGGCAGCCGGCGCCACAACTATGCGCAATTCTATGCGCGCGCGCGCAAGCTCGCGTCGGCGCTCGCCAGGCATGGCATCAGGAAAGGCGACACCGTCGCCGTGATGCTCGCCAACACCCCTCCCATGCTCGAAGCGCATTTCGGCGTGCCGATGTCGGGGGGAGTGCTCAACACGCTCAATACGCGCCTCGACGCGGCGGCACTCGCCTTCATCCTCGACCATGGCGACGCGAAAGTGCTTATCACCGACCGCGAATTCGCCGACACGATCCGGGAAACCCTGAAACTCGCCAAGGCGAAGCCCTTCGTCATCGATTACGACGATCCCGAATTCCCGCAAACGGGCGAGCGCCTGGGCGGAATCGAATACGAGAAATTCATCGCGGACGGAGACCCCGATTTCGCCTGGGAGATGCCGGGCGACGAATGGGACGCGATTTCGCTGAACTACACCTCCGGCACGACAGGCAATCCCAAAGGTGTCGTGTTCCATCATCGCGGCGCGGCGTTGATGGGCTACGGCAATGTGATCTCCACGGGGATGGGCCGTCATCCGGTCTATCTGTGGACCTTGCCGATGTTTCATTGCAACGGCTGGTGTTTTCCGTGGTCGCTCGCGGTCGTGGCGGGCACGCATATCTGCCTGCGCTGGGTGCGCGCCAAAGCGATCTTCGATCTGATCGTGGAACACAACGTCACCCATATGTGCGGCGCGCCGATCGTGATGTCGACCTTGATCAATGCGCCGGAATCAGAACGCCGCGCGATGCCGCACAGAATCGAATTCATCACGGCCGCGGCGCCGCCGCCGGAATCCGTGCTGGCGGCGATGGGGGAAGCGGGTTTCAACGTCACCCATGTCTACGGCCTGACCGAGACTTACGGACCCGCCGTGGTCAACGAATGGAAATCCGATTGGGACGCGCTCGACCGCGGCCACCGCGCGGCGAAGAAAGCGCGCCAGGGTGTGCGCTATCACGCGCTCGATGCGCTGAGTGTGATGGATCCCGAAACCATGGAGCCCACGCCGGCCGACGGCGAAACGCTGGGCGAAGTGATGTTCCGCGGCAATGTGGTGATGAAGGGCTACCTCAAGAATCCGAAGGCAACTCAGGAATCCTTCGAAGGCGGCTGGTTTCATTCGGGCGATCTGGGTGTGATGCACCCGGACGGCTATGTGCAACTCAAGGATCGCTCCAAGGACATCATCATCTCCGGCGGAGAGAACATCTCGTCGATCGAAGTGGAAGACGCGCTGCTCATGCATCCGGCCGTGATGTTCGCCGCCGTCGTGGCCCGTCCCGACGAGAAATGGGGCGAGACGCCGTGCGCCTTCGTCGAGCGCAAAGCGGGCTATGAGAGCACCACGGCGGAAGAACTGATCGAATATTGCCGCACGCAGATCGCCCGCTACAAATGTCCGCGTCACGTCGTCTTCACCGACCTGCCGAAAACCTCGACCGGCAAAATCCAGAAATACAAACTGCGCGAACAGGCGAAACTGGTGGCGTGAACTCGTGACGCATCCAAAAGAAAACAAGAGTTTATGCACGCGGAGGCGCGAAGGACTCGGAGAACAGGTACAGCTATTTTCGCCGTGAACCGACTTGAGTTAACTCTTGCGCGTATTCGCGCGCAGCTCATTCTTCTCCGCGTCCCCCGCGCCTCCGCGTGCCAATAAAACATCGACGGCCGCGCGCCTCTCGACGCAATTTCCTGCGTCCTCTGCGCACCCTCTGCGACCTCTGCGCTAAAATCTTGTTGTCGACCGGAAAGTTTTTCCAAGACGCCTCCAGCATATCGCCCTAGTCTCGAACCCGCTTGAACGATAGCGGGGCGCATCCGAAAGAAGACAAGAGTTTATGCACGCGGAGGCGCGAAGGACGCGGAGAAGAATGAGTTGCGCGCGCCCGCCTTTGCTAAAGCTTCGGCGGGTCGGTGGCTCGCGCTTGTCTACCGTAGCCTCGGCGTAAGCGACGCACTGCCTCCTCTCAAAGAGAGGAGGCAGTGCTCGGTCCGAGAAGAACCTATTTCGGAGGCAGGAACTGGCCCTTGACCAGCGAAGCCACGGGCAGCTTCGCGCTGCCTTGCAACAGCTTGGGTGCTTTGTGGGTGACGGTATACGTGCCGCTATTCGAAAAACTGATGGTGGCGCCGTCGGTCGTCTCATAAATAAGCCAGCTGTTGCCCGTTTTCAGCGGCAGCTGGAAGGCATAGTATTCTGCCGTGTTCGTCGTGTTGGTCACATCCTGCTCGGTGGTCGAAAAAATGAGCCAATTTCCCGAAAGGCCGGTGATCTTGGCCTCCGTTCCCACGGCAACCGCGTTGCTGGGGTAACCGCATATCGTGGTCAGATTGTCGACGCCAAGAGAGGTGTCGCCGTTGAGAACGATACCGCTGAAGAAATTGCAGTAGCCATCGAACGAAACATAATCGGTTGCTGCCATTGCGCCCGTCGTGCCCGCCAAAAGCAACGCACCGACCGCCAAGCCCAAACGCATTTTCATGGATAGTTCTCCTTTGGACGCGGGCTGGGGATCATTCCCCCCCGTCGATCAAAACGCGCGAAGCTATATCGATGTCGTCCAGGAATACTTGGGCTGGCGCGACGTGATTTGTCCTAGAGCGACATTCCCCGCATGGTCGGCCGATCCGACCATCCGATTCACTCTTCGGGTCCGTCACGATCGCAGCCTCGATGTTCGAACAACCGCCGATTGCGTGAGTGAATCGCGTTCGTGCTTCTGCGAAATTGCACTTCAACGGGGAAATGAGGGGTTCGTTCACTTCGAATGCAGCGCTATCCGTTCTCCGCATCCCCCGCGACTCCGCGTGCCGAAAAAGCATCGACAGCCGCGCGCCGCTCAACGCAATTTCCAGCGTCCACCGCGCTAAAATCCCGTTGTCGACGGGAAAGTTTTTCCAAGACGCCTCCCGCAAATCGCCCTAGTCTCGAACCCGCTTGAACGACAGCGGGGCGCATTTGGATCGGCCGCAGGCGAGCAGGTTTGCCCTGCTCTTCATCTTCATCACCATGTTCGTCGATACGATCGGGCTCGGCATCATCATTCCGGTGATCCCGAAGATCATCGCCGAGCTGACCGGCCACGGCCTTCCGCAGGCCGAGGCGCTGAGCGAGGCCGCGCGCTATGGCGGCTGGCTGTTTTTCGTCTATGCCGCGATGCAATTCCTGTGTGCGCCGCTGATCGGAAACCTGAGCGACCGCTTCGGACGACGGCCGGTTCTGATCCTTTCGCTGGCCGCGCTCGGCATCGATTACCTGCTGACGGGACTCGCGCCGACCATCGTCTGGCTGTTCGTGGCCCGCCTCCTGTCGGGCGGAGCGGGTGCGGCCTATCCGACCGTGAACGCCTATATCGCCGACGTGTCGCCGCCGGAGAAGCGCGCGGCCAATTTCGGATTGACGGGGGCGGCCTTCGGGCTCGGCTTCATTGTCGGTCCCGCGATCGGCGGAACGCTGGGAGAATACGGCTCGCGCCTGCCGTTTTTCGTGGCCGCCGGTCTGGCGCTGGCCAACGCGCTGTTCGGCCTCATCGTGTTGAAGGAATCCCTGCCGAAGGACAGCCGGCGCAGCTTCGAATTGCGGCGGGCCAATCCGTTCGGCGCCTTCAAATCGCTCGGCCGCTTTCCGTCGCTCGTGGGCATTTTCGGCGTGATGGTCCTGATCCGGCTCGCCCACGACGCGAACCCCTCGGTGTGGACCTACTACACGATGCTCAAATTCCACTGGTCGACCCGGCAGGTGGGCTATTCGTTGATGGCCGTGGGCGCACTAACGGCCATCGTGTACGGGTTTCTCTCGCGAATCATCATTCCGCGCATCGGCGAAGAACGCGCCGTCTATGTCGGGCTCGGCTGCGGCGCGATCGGATTCACGGGGTATGCGCTATCGACCTATGGCTGGATGATCTTTGCGTGGATCGTGCCGTGGTCGTTCATGGGGCTGGCGATCCCCTCGCTCAACGCGATTATGTCGAAGCTTGTGGGACCAACCGAGCAGGGAGAGTTGCAGGGGGCGCTTGCCTGCCTGAGCTCGCTCACATCCATCGTCGCGCCGCCGATCCTGACAAACCTGTTCAGCTATTTCACCGGGACTGCGGCGCCGGTGTATTTCCCGGGCGCGGCGTTTCTCGCTTCGGGTGCGATTCTCGTCCTCGCTGCGTTCGCCTTCGCGCGAACACGACATGTGCCCGTTGCGAGCACGGCGGAATGAGACCGCGACGACCCTTCACGCGCCAAGCGGCGGCGGCCAAACAACCCAGACGTGAGATGAGTCAGTGGACGCTGCTTCGCAGTCGTTCCAATTCGTCTTTTATTCGGAGCTTTTCTTTTTTGAGGGCTGCGATTCGGACTTCATCCCAATCGGGATGGGCCATTTCGGACTCGATCAAGTCCTGCAGTTTCTTATGTTTTTCAGTCAGTTCCTGCACATGTCCCTGCAGTGCCATTGCTTACCTCGCCACTAGAAGGGATTGTAATTGAACCACCAAATGGGCCATCTGTCACGGCCTACTTCCGGGCGTAGCTTCCAAACTGTAAACCGATGCCATGGCGGAACAGCCCCCCAAAAAGGCGCCAAAATCCCGGCCAAAATCCCGGCTAATCGTGGGCCTGAGCGGGGCCTCGGGGGTCTCCTACGGCATCAGGCTGCTGGAGGCCCTGGGGGAGCTGGGGGTCGAATCGCACCTGGTGATGAGCAAGGCGGCCGAGATGACCATCGGCTACGAGACCGCGCTCAAGCCGAAGGAGGTGGCCGCCAAGGCGGACCATGTTTATGCCATCGGCGACATCGCGGCCCCCATCGCGTCGGGCTCGTTCAAGACGGACGGCATGATCGTGGCGCCCTGCTCCGTGCGCACCATGTCGGAGATCGCAACCGGGGTGACGTCCAGCCTTCTGACGCGCGCGGCAGACGTGACCCTGAAAGAACGCCGGCCGCTCGTCCTGGTGGTGCGGGAAACGCCGCTGCATCTGGGCCACCTGCGCACGCTCGTGCAGCTTGCCGAAATGGGCGCGATCATCCTGCCGCCGGTGCCGGCCTTTTATGCGGAGCCACATAATATCGCCGACATTGTCGATCAGATGGTGGGGCGCATGCTCGATCTTCTGGGTTATGATTGGCCGGATGTGCGGCGTTGGGGCGAAGACCTGGCGAAAGGCCGGCGCCGCGCGAAGAGCGGTAAGACGTCTTCATGAACGAAAATGACGAAGATCATCTGTTGCGGGCGCAGCTTGCTGCCCTGATGCAGGAGCATCGCGATCTCGATACCGCGATCGCCGCAATGATCGATTCCGGCGTGCGCGATCAGCTCCAGCTTTCGCGGCTGAAAAAACGCAAGCTGCAGCTCAAGGATCAGATCGCGCGCATCGAAGACGCGCTGCTGCCGGATATCATTGCGTAAGATAGAACAAAAAGCTTTTAACGCAGGGGTCGCGGAGGATGCGCAGGGGGCGCAGAGGGATTCGGTGTCAGCTGCCAAGGAATGAGCGCAAACGGATCACTTGATCTGGCGCGCAAGGCGCGCCAAACAAGCCGCCGGTGTGATGACAATCTACTCTGAAGTCCGCCGGCATCCTCTGCGGCCTTCGCGCATCCTCTGCGTCCTCCGCGTTATAATTGTCGACACAGTCGCGCGTCGGGAAATGCTCTTACTTCCCGCCGCGCTTCTGGCGATACATCGCTTCGTCGGCCCGCGCGATGGCCGCGTCCGCGCTTTCGGCCGCTTCGAGTTCGAAGGCGCCGTAGGAAAATCCCACCGGCAACAACCGGCCCTCCCATTGCGCGGGATTTTGCGTGAGCCTGTCCATCAGGACGGCCGCCTTCTTGTGGGCCTGCGCCTTCTCGGCATGCGACAGGATGATGCCGAATTCGTCGCCGCCGAGACGACCGACCACATCGCTGTCGCGCACATGTGACCGCAGGGTCGCCGCGAAATGCGCGAGCACGGCGTCGCCTGCCGCGTGCCCATAGGTGTCGTTGATCGACTTGAAACCGTCGAGATCGAAATAGACGAGGCTCGCCGGCGTGCCGTAGCGCGCGGCAAATCCGATATGACGCGTGAGCTCGCGCACGAAGGCACGGCGGTTCAGAAGCGGAAGAAGGTGATCCTGGTCCGCGACGCGCTCGATTTCCTCGATCCGAGCGCGGCTGTCCAGAAGCGCCTGACGCAGGCCTTCGGCTTCGGCCACCATTTTCAGCATGGCGGCGCGCACGCGAGGGGTGAATTCGGCGTCGGGAATGCCCAGCACCTTGGCGCTCGGGACGAGCGTCGGCGCGGCAATGGGGCCAAGCCGGCGCGAGCGGCCATTGGCGCCTGCTGCCTTGGGTGCGCGGTTGATCCGCTCGAGTGACATTCCTGAGACCTGTCTCGATTCGATACGCCGGGACCGATTAGGCCCTCATGGCTTTAACAAAGCGTTTAAGTCGGTGAGGGAATCGTTAAAGAAAAGGCTTCTTTCCTTGGCATTTTCCCGCTCTATAATGGGCCGCTTCTCTCCCCGCGCCGCGGGCCTGCGGCCTAAAGGCAAGAAGCATGACTGCCCCCCTTATCGGCCTCATCATGGGAAGCCAGTCCGACTGGACGACCTTGCGCGTCGCGTCGGAGACGCTGGGTGCGCTGGGCATTGCCCATGAGACCCGCATCGTATCGGCCCATCGCACGCCGGAGCGGCTCTATGCTTATGCCAAGAGTGCCGCCGCCCGCGGGCTCAAAGCCATCATCGCAGGCGCAGGCGGCGCAGCCCATTTGCCGGGCATGGCGGCCTCGATGACCACCCTGCCCGTCCTGGGTGTGCCGATCGAATCGAAGGCGCTCAAGGGGATGGATAGCCTCTTATCCATCGTGCAGATGCCGGGAGGCGTGCCGGTTGCGACCTTCGCCATCGGCGAAAGCGGGGCCAAGAACGCAGCGCTTCACGCCGCCGCGATTCTCGCGCTCTCCGATTCTGCGCTCGCCAAGCGGCTGGAAGCGTGGCGCAAGACGCAGACCGACTCCGTTTCCGAAACGCCTTCCGACACCGCTAAATGAAAACGTCCGCAGCACGCGGTTCTCCCGTCGCTCCGGGAGGCACGATCGGAATCCTGGGCGGCGGACAATTGGGCCGCATGCTCGCGCTCGCCGCAGCCCGCCTTGGATTGAAGACGCACATCTTCTCGGACGACGCCGCAGCGCCGGCATTCCAGGTCGCGGCTGCGCGGACGCATGGCGATTATCGCGATGCGCGGGCTCTTGCCGCGTTTGCGTCGACCTGCGACGCGATCACGTTCGAATTCGAGAACGTTCCCGCGGAGACGGTCGCGCAACTCGCCCATCTGAAGCCGTGCCATCCCAATGCGCGCGCGCTCGCGATCGCGCAGGACCGCGTCGACGAAAAGACGTTTGTGCGCAGCCTTGGAATCGGGACGGCGGAATTCGCCGATGTCGATTCGGCTGCCGATGCGAAGGCCGCGCTCGCGCGAACCGGCGCGCCTGCGATCCTCAAGACGCGGCGTCTCGGCTATGACGGCAAGGGCCAAGCGAAGGTTGGAAGCGTGGATGAAGTCGCCGCGGCGCTCGCGAGCTTCAAAGGCGCACCTTCCATTCTCGAAAGCCTGGTCGATTTCCGTTTCGAGGCATCGGTGATTGCGGCGCGCGCCGCGGACGGCCGGTTCGCCGCCTACGATCCGCCTGAGAATCTGCATGCAAATCACATTCTTCGCCGCTCGACCGTACCGTCGCGCCTGAGCGAGACGCAGGTGCATGAGGCGCAAGCAATCGCGCGGCGCATCGGCGATGCGCTCGATTATGTCGGCGTATTCGCGGTCGAGCTGTTCGCCACGCGTGACGGCGCGCTGCTCGTCAACGAGATCGCGCCGCGCGTGCACAATTCCGGTCACTGGACCCTGGAGGCCTGCGCCATCAGCCAGTTCGAACAGCATATCCGCGCAGTGGCCGGCTGGCCGCTGGGCGACCCCGCGCGGCATTCCGATGCGGTGATGGAAAACATCATCGGCGAGGAAGCCGCCGACTGGCAGGCGCTCACCTTACGTCCCGGCGCGCTGCACCTCTACGGCAAACCCGAAATCCGCGCCGGAAGGAAGATGGGACATATCACGACGCTGTCGGCGAAATCGTCGCGCTGACATTTACAATTCTCGGCCGCGCAGTTATATCGTGCCCCCATGTCGATGAAGACCCACAAGACGATGACCAAGACGCCCGCCTACGGGGCGTTGGGATTTGTCGCGGGCTAAACATCGGCACTCGCGAAGACCCAAGGCCCCGGCGGAAACGCGAGGGGCCTTTTTGTTTTTGGGCTTTTGCTATTTGAATCTGACGGGAGAGTGAAATGACTGCGAGACAACCGATCAGAAATCCTTCCGTCGCCATTGTCGGCGCGACCGGGGCCGTAGGTCACGAGCTGATTGGCTGCCTTGAGCGGCGCAATTTCCCGCTGTCGAAACTACGCCTGTTCGCGAGCGCGCGCTCTGACGGCAAGACTCTGTCATTCCGCGGCTCGGAAATCGCCGTTGAGGTGCTGGACGAGGATTCCTTCGCGGGCATCGACATCGCGCTGTTCTCGGCCGGCGGCGACACCTCGCGCAAATTCGGCCCCATCGCGGTCAAGGCCGGCGCGGTCGTGGTCGACAATTCCTCCGCTTTCCGTATGGACGACGACGTGCCGCTGGTGATCCCGGAGATCAACGGTCGGCGCATCGCCGAACATCATGGCATCATCGGCAATCCCAATTGCGCCGCCATTACCGCAATCGTTCCGTTGTGGCCGATCCATCGCAAGAACAGGATCAAACGGCTGATCCTTTCGACCTATCAGGCGGCGTCCGGCGCAGGTGCGGCCGCGATGGAGGAATTGCGCGAATCCACGCGTGCCTACCTGGACGGGCGGCCTTTTGAGAACCGCGTGCTGCCGCATCCCTACGCATTCAACCTGTTCAACCACAACACAAAGGTCGATCCCGAGACCGGCTACAACGACGAAGAGACGAAGGTCATCCGCGAGACGAAGAAGATTTTCGAGGATCCCGACATCGCAGTGAGCGCCACCTGCGTGCGCGTGCCCGTGCTGCGCGCCCATTGCGTCTCGGTCACGTTCGAATGCGAGCGGCCGATTGCACCTGCGGAAGTGTGCGCGCTGCTCTCCGATGCGCCGGGTGTACGAATCGTGGACGATTGGGAACGCAATTATTTTCCCATGCCGAAGGATGCCTCGGGCCAGGACGACGTTCTGGTGGGCCGCATCCGCCGCGACCTCAGCGATCCCAGCGGGCACTCGATCTCGCTGTTCGCGGCAGCCGATCAATTGCTGAAAGGCGCGGCGCTCAACGCGGTGCAGATCGCGGAGAAGTTGGTGCAGTGAATTCTGTGACGATCGCCTTTTCACTCTACCCCATAGGGGGAGAGGGCGATGACGCACGCCACGCTCGACAACGCGCAAGTGTGGGTGAGGGGGACTTTCAGGAGCACGCATGCGTCGCGACCCCCTCACCCCGACCCTCTCCCCCTGCGGGGGCGAGGGCAAATTACGTCAAGCTTTCTTCCCGCCACGCAAAATGTCCGCGAAGGAGGGCCAGCCTTTGGCGCGTTCGCGAAAGTCGGCCTTGAGCTTTTCGAACTGCATGACGTTTTCGATGCGGTTGTCGAGAAACTCCTGCGTGGCGGTTTCGCCATCGCTGTCGTCCGTGAACCAGCGCATCAGGGTCGACGAATAGACGGCCGCCAGGATCGCGCGCTTGGTGTAGAAATTGAAATCTGTCGACGTGTCTCCGATCGCGCGCCAGATCGCGTCGACCGTGCGGTAGAGAAGCTTCGCACCCATCGCCGCATGAGGCGGCAAAGTGAGGAACGCAGCCGCGCGGCGGGTCGCTTCCTTGTGCGGCTTCAGCAAGGCCAGCCGCGTCGTCACCGCCGTCCGGATGCGGTCGCGGATTTTCATCTGTGCAAGCTTCTGCTTCGCCAAACGCTTTTCCATTTCGGCGTCGATGCTCTCGGAAAACGCCTCGACGAGACTGAGCGGGCCGTCCGGGAACAGTCGCGCGAGCGAAATCTTGTCGAGGCCCGCTTCGGCTGCGGCATCGGCCAGAACCTTGTCGGTGAATCCGTCGGGCGGCACGTGCGGCAGGGCAGCTTCGAGGACGGCAGCTTTGAGCGCGGCATCGTCGCCGGCCGCAGGCTTTCGGCGCGTGCGCGGTTTGCGGGGCTCCGTCATTGTTCGCCTTCCGCCGGCGCCCAATGGCGCGCTTCCGATTCGAAGATGAACTTCGTCATGTCGCGCATACGCTGGGGATAGAGAATGCCGTCGAGATGATCGCATTCGTGCTGCACCACGCGGGCATGGAATCCCTTGGCCGTGCGCGCGATGGGCCGGCCTTCGGCATCGAAGCCGCGATAGCGGATATGGGCAGGCCGCTCGACGAGACCCCGCAAGCCGGGCACGGACAGGCAGCCTTCCCAACCGCCTTCGATGCTCTGATCGACGATCTCGATTTCCGGATTGATCAGGATGGTCAGGGGTGCGGTGTGGTCGAAGCGCTCGGCCTCCGCCACGTTGGGATCGGCGCGCTCGCCGGGCGCCTGGAACACCACGACCCGCAAAGGAACATGGACTTGGGGGGCCGCGAGGCCCGCGCCGTTGGCGTCGATCATGGTCTCGACCATGTCGGCCACCAGGCGGCGAATTTCCGGCGCGGCCGGGTTGACGATGGGGTCCGCCTTGCGCGCCAGCACCGGATGGCCCATTCGGGCGATCTTGAGGATAGCCATGGGCCGAATATGGGGTGGGGCCGGGCCCCGGTCAAAGCGGCCGGATTGCGGCTTTTGGGCGGGGTGGACACCCCATGGGGCTTCTGGTAATTAGCCCGCCCTTACGAAAATGGCCTCAAGGAGCTGCCTTTGCAGATCATCGTTCGCGACAACAATATCGATCAGGCGCTGAAAGCGCTGAAAAAGAAGATGCAGCGTGAAGGCATCTTCCGCGAGATGAAACTCCGTGGCCATTACGAGAAACCGTCCGAGAAGCGCGCTCGCGAGCGAGCCGAGGCGATCCGCCGCTATCGCAAGCTGCAGCGCAAGCGCCTGCAGCGCGAAGGCGTGCTGCCGCGCTAAGTTCGGTCGCACAATGAATTCGCGGAGGCCGCCCGGATCGGGCGGCTTTTGTGTTTTCAGACTTTCGGCGTCACGCGATAGGCGCAGCGGTTCGCTCCCGCCAATATGTGCGACACGCGTTCCACGCGCACGTCGCTCCCCAGCACTCTATTGAACAACGCGAGCTCCTCGCGGCAGAGCCCCGTGCAGAGCCGCGCGGCAGCACAAATCGGGCAATGGTTCTCGACGAACAACCAGTCACCCGTCTCCAGATCGCGGCGCACATCGGCCATGTAGCCTTCCTGGCTGCGAACGCGCGCGAGCGCATCGAGGCGCGCCTTCAGCGAGCGCTTGTCCGCGACTCTGGCGCCATAGATTTTTTCCTGTTCGGCGGTGCGCAGCTTGAGAATCTTATCGAGACCCTCTTCGCCGAACGCTTTCCGCAACTGGACCACCAGATCGGCCGCCAGCGCGGAATGGGAATCGGCGAAGCGGCCGTTCGCGGCCGCCGTCGCCTGCCACAGCTTGGCCGGACGGCCCCGCGCGCCGGACCGCGTTGCGTGCGCGGCAAGGCCTTCGCTCTCGAGACCGGCCAGATGCTGGCGGACCGCCATGGCCGTAATACCCAGTCTTACCGCCAGATCCTCGCTTGCAATCGGCCCCTCGCGCTTCAGGAGATCGAGCACGGCCGCGCGCCCCGACGGCGGTTTGGGCGTAGATTCGGCGTAAGGCTGCTTCTCGCGCATAGCCGGAATAACTAAAGGAGAGGCTTGTGAAATACAAGTGCGCGGACTATGATTTTAGAAAGGCTGTCCTTTCGAAAAGGAACACCCCATGTTCACCCCCAGCGGCGTGACGCGTGTGGAACTCGAGGCCCGGACGCACAAGCTCGTGCGCAAGGCGGGCAAGCAGGTGCTCCTGATTGCGAGCGAAGGCCGGCTCTTCGCGATCGCCAATCGCTGTCCGCATGAAGGCTATCCGCTGAGCGAAGGAACGCTCGGGCCCGGCTGCGTGCTCACCTGCAACTGGCACAATTGGAAATTCGATCTCGCGCAAGGCACCGCACTCGTGGGCCGCGATCCCGTCCGCACCTATCCTATCGAAGAGCGCAACGGCGAAATCTTCATCGACCTTGCGGACCCACCGGCCGACGCACAGCGCGCTCGCGCGCTTGCGGGCCTCGATGCGGCCATCGTCGACAATGACGCCGCGCGCATCGCACGCGAAGTGGCGCGTCTCGAACATGCAGGTTTCGATGCGCAGGAAGCGGTGGTCCATGCGTTCAAGTCGCGCAACGATCGGCTCGAAGAGGGCATGACGCATGCCTACGCCGCGGCGGCGGACTGGCTTGCCCTGGCCGAACGCGCAACCTCGCCCGAAGCCCATCTCACCGCATTGCTGGAGCCCATCGGCCACATCGCATGGGACACGGAAGGCGCGAACAGATTTCCCTATGCGGAGGGAACATCCGCCTGGGACCCGGCCGCGTTTGTTGCGGCTGCGGAAGCCGAGAATGAAGCAGCTGCGCTTGCGCTGATCCGCGGCGCGCTGGCCGAACATATTCCCTATGCGAAACTCCGGCCGGCCATCGCCGAAGCGGCGTTGGCGCATTACGCGGATTTCGGCCATTGCGCGATCTATACCTTCAAGATCGGGCAGTTGATCGTGCGGCTGGGTGAAGACGTCGCCGAACCCGTTTTGCTCGCGCTCACGCGCAAGATCGTCCTGGCGACACGCGAGGAAAGGCTGCCGGAATTTCGCTTCTACGCGGGTGCGCTCGCGGCCTGGGACAATTCAGGCGCCGCGCCCGCACGCGCGCAAGATTTTATCGGCCAGTCCATCGACGCCACGCTCAAGCGCGTGCTCGCATCGTCGGGCCGGCCCATCCGCGAAATCTACGACGCGCTGGTCGGCGCCGCGGCCTGGAACCTCACCCATTTCGATCTCGGCTTCGACCGGGCCGCAGACAACGCCATCGCCGACAATATCGGCTGGCTCGATTTCACCCATGCGCTCACTTTTGCTAATGCCTGCCGGCATATCTGCGAAGACCGGCCCGATCTGTGGCCCCGCGCGCTGCTGCAGCTCGCGCTCTTCATCGGCCGAAACCGCAAATATGTGCGCGGCGACGAAGATGCATCGCGCTGGCGCGTCGCCGACCGCGGCGCGTTCCTCGTGCGCGAACAGAACGCGCTTTACGACCACGGCATCGTCGAGCCGATCATCGCCTGCCACCATCTGAAGGTGCTGTTTGCATTGGAGGACGAACTGACCGCCGCGCCAGATGCGCCTTGGGCCGACGAGATGCTTACGGCGGTGAACCGCTATCTCTCCACACCCATGAAGCGGCATCACGGGCTGCGCACGGCATCCCAGGCGCTCGATTTCGTGGCAAAGGAAGCTTAAGGCGTCGCACAATCCGCGCAGACGGTGACTTCCACCGTCACGTGGCTCAGATCGGGATGGCGTGCACGAAGCGCCTGCTTGATCGCTTCCGCCGTCGTCGCATCCGGACTCACCAGCGAGACGATCAACCCGCGATGGCCGGGTCCCAGCCGCCACAAATGCAGATCGGCGACGCGAGCGCCGAGCTCGCCTTCGATCATCGCGCGGATATTCTTGGCGAGTTTGGGATCGGCTTCGGCGTCGAGCAGCACCATGCCGCTGTCGCGCACGAGGCCATAGGCCCAGGAACCGATCACACCGGCGCCGACCAAGCCCACGAGCGGATCGAGCCAGCGCACGCCGTAAACAAGGCCCGCGCCGAGCGCGACGATTGCGAGCATGGAGGTCGCGGCGTCGGCCAGCACATGCACATAGGCCGCGCGCATATTGTGATCGCCGTCGGCGTGCGCGTGATCGTGGTCGTGGTCATCGTCATGAGAATGCGCGTGGCCGTGCGAATGGCCATGAGAATGGTCGTGCGAATCGCTGAGAATGAATGCACAGATCAGATTGACGGCAAGTCCGATCGAGGCGATGTAGAGCGCGCTCCGGTAATCGACCGCGATAGGCGAGGCGAGGCGCTCGATCGATTCGATCGCGACACCGAGACCCGCGGCCCCCAATGCGATGGCGCTGGCGAACGCCGCGAGATCGCCGAATTTGCCCGAACCGAAACTGAAGCGCGCATCGCGTGCATGGCGGCGCGCCAGCCAATAGGCGCCGGCCGCGAGACCCAATGCACCGACATGCGTCGCCATATGGACGCCATCTGCGATGAGCGCCATCGAGCCGAATACGAGTCCCGCAACGATCTCGACGACCATGAACACCGCCGTGACCATGGCGGCGAGGCGCGCGCGCCTCTCGCTGCGCTCGTGGCCCTCGCCCAGAAAGCGGTGGTCGTGGGTCCAGAGCCCGTGTTCGTGGGTGTCGTCGATCGCCATGGCGCGACCCTAATATAGGGCGGCCTAGGAAACCACTAAGGAGAAATTCGGGGAAACCGGCCAGAACACGCCGCCCTTTTGGCCGGCTTCTAGCCAAAGATGACGGCCGCCAGCGCCAGGAGGAGAATTGACAGAAAGGTCAGGTACAGCGCCACGTTGAATCGCAGCGAGCGGCGCAGGACGAGAAGGAACACGCGTTGGACGGGGTCGGCCGGCGCCGTCCCGGATTTTCCGGCATAGGGCCAGAGGGTGCCTCGTAGATTCGCCATCACCAGAAGCGATCCCGCCAGCATGAGCAGCAGCGAGGCGAGAATTATCTCCTTCGGCCAGCCATGGTCGATCGCAAATATGTCGACGACGACAAAGATGCCCTGCGCGCCCAGGAGAGCGCCCGATTTGGCGGTGTTGTGCGAGGCGCCGTCGCGGAAGAACTCGATCGCGCTTTCCTTCGAGCGAGCGCCGACCATCTCCGCCAACACGGCCGCACGATCCTCGGCGCCGAACGGCACGCCGAAAATGAAGGAGAGCAGATTCATGACGAGGGCCTAGTCTCCGCTCAGCCGACGAAACCGCACCTGACCGGGCTCGATAACCACGAATTGGCCCACGACATCATCGCCCAGCATATCCAGTGTTTCAAGTACGCGTTCGCAGCGCGCAGCGCGGCCGAGAGGGTCAAGACGCATCAAAATGATTGCCAGAGGATGTTCACCTGCACGCTCAGCCAGACGGCCAAAATCCAGATCGTCCGTCAGCACAATTAGACTGTTTTCGCTTGCCAGCCGGAACAGTTCGTCGTCGCTCTCGCCGGAATCCGTCTCGGCGACATAATCCACGTCGTAACCGGCTTCACGAAGCACAGCCACAATCAATCGGTCGCAATTCTCATCCGCGAGAATTCGACTCATTCTGCGTCGATAAGAATGCGTTCCTCGGCAAGCCGGGCGGCCGCGTAAGCGCAGGCAGCACGAATATCGTCAATCGCAAGTCGCGGATGCGCGTCCACCAACTCGGCCGGCGTCATGCCCCCGGCGAGTTCGCGCAGGATATGCTCGACAGTCAGCCGCGTCCCTTTGATGACCGGTTTTCCGACCATGACCTTGGGATTGAGCGTAATCCGCTTCAGAAGTTCATCCATGGCGTACATCTCCGTGACCCCTGGACTATAACACAATTCCAGCGCCAGACGTCTAATCGAGATTCTTCACGATCTCTTCGGTCATTTTCTTGGCGTCGCCGAAGAGCATCATGGTGTTGTCGCGGAAGAACAATTCGTTCTCGATCCCCGCATAGCCCGAGCCCATGCCGCGCTTGACGAACAGCACGGTCTTGGCCTTTTCGACATCCAGAATGGGCATGCCGTAGATGGGCGATTTCGGGTCGGATTTCGCGGCGGGGTTGGTCACGTCGTTGGCGCCGATCACATAGGCGACATCGGTCTGCGCGAATTGCGAATTGATGTCTTCCAGCTCGAACACTTCGTCGTAAGGCACGTTGGCTTCCGCGAGCAGCACGTTCATGTGTCCCGGCATGCGGCCCGCGACGGGATGGATGGCGTAGGAAACCTTCACGCCTGCCTTCTTGAGCTTGTCGGCCATTTCGCGCACGGCATGCTGCGCCTGCGCCACCGCCATGCCGTAACCCGGCACGATGATCACCGAGCCCGCATTTTTCATGATGAAGGCCGCGTCTTCCGCCGAGCCCTGCTTGACGGGCCGCGTTTCGACTTTGCCGGCCGCCGCCACTTCGCCGCCGAATCCTCCCAGGATCACGGAAACGAACGAGCGGTTCATGCCCTTGCACATGATGTAGGAGAGGATCGCACCCGAGGAGCCAACCAGCGCGCCGGTGATGATGAGCGCGGTGTTCTCCAAAGTGAAACCGATGCCCGCGGCGGCCCAGCCCGAATAGGAATTGAGCATCGAGACCACGACCGGCATGTCCGCGCCGCCGATGGGAATGATCAGCGTGATGCCGAACACGAAGCTCAAGCCCGCAATGGCCCAGAAGGTCCAATGCGGCTGCGCCATGCAGAAATACACGATGAGCGCTACGATGGCGGCGAAGATCAGGAGGTTGAGCAGGTGCCGCGCCGGCAGCAGGATCGACGCGCCGCTCATATTGCCGTTGAGCTTGGCGAACGCGATCAGGGAGCCTGCGAAGGTGATCGCGCCGATGGCGACTCCCAGGCTCATCTCGATCAGGCTTTGCAGCCGGATCGCGCCTTCCTCGCCGATGCCATAGGCGTGGGGCGAATACATCGCAGCACCGGCGACCAGCACGGCGGCGAGACCGACAAGACTGTGAAACGCCGCGACCAGCTGCGGCATGGCTGTCATGTGGATGCGTTGTGCGATCACCGCGCCGATGGTGCCGCCGATGGCGATGCCGCCCAGGATCATGCCCCAGGTGATCGCGTCCGTGCCGCCGGCCACCCACAAAGTCGTCGCGACCGCGATCGCCATGCCCAGCATTCCGCGCCGGTTGCCGGTGCGCGACGTGACCGGACTCGAAAGCCCGCGCAATGCGAGGATGAACAGAACGCCCGAGACGAGATAAGCGAGCGCGGCAAGATCGGCCTGCAAACCCGGGCTCATTTCTTCTCTTTCTTCTTGTACATCGCGAGCATGCGGCTGGTGACGAGGAAGCCGCCGAAGATGTTCACTGACGCGAGGATCAGGGCGACGAAGCCGAGGCCCTTGGAAATCCACGAACCGCTCGCAAGCGCCGTGACGGACACCGCGATCAGCGCACCGACCACGATCACCGACGAGATCGCATTGGTGACGCTCATCAAAGGCGTGTGCAGCGCAGGCGTGACGGCCCATACCACGAAATAGCCCACGAAGATGGCGAGCACGAAAATCGAGAACCGGAAGACGAACGGATCGATCTCTGCCATCGTTCTATCCTTTGAGCGCCGGGTTGACGATCGCGCCGTCGCGCGTGAGGCCCGCGCCTTTGACGATTTCGTCGTCCCAGTTGAGCGCGAGCGCGCCCGTCTTCTTGTCGACGATCAGCGACACGAAATTGAGCAGGTTGCGCGCATAGAGGCTCGACGTGTCGACAGCGAGCCGCGCGGGCAGATTGGTGTAGCCCATGATCGTGACGCCATCGACCTCGATCACTTGATCCGGCTTCGTGAGCGGGCAATTGCCGCCCTGCTCCGCCGCGAGGTCGACAATGATGGAGCCCGGTTTCATCGTCTTGACCATTTCTTCGGTGACCAGCACCGGCGCCTTGCGGCCGGGGATCAGCGCGGTGGTGATGACGATGTCCTGTTTCTTGATCGTCTCGGCAATGAGGGCCGCCTGCTTCGCCTGATACTCCTTCGACATTTCCTTGGCGTAGCCGGCGGCCGTTTCCGCCTGCTTGAACTCGTCGTCGATCACGGCGACGAAGGTCGCGCCCAGCGATTCCACCTGTTCCTTGGTGGCGGGACGCACATCGGTCGCCGACACGATAGCGCCGAGCCGCCGCGCGGTCGCAATGGCCTGGAGTCCCGCGACGCCGACACCCATGATCAGCACGCGCGCCGGCGCGATGGTGCCGGCCGCCGTCATCATCATCGGCATGGCGCGGCCGAACTGGGCTGCGGCATCGATCACCGCCTTGTAGCCCGCGAGATTGGCCTGGCTGGACAGCACGTCCATCGCCTGCGCGCGCGAGATGCGTGGAATGAATTCCATCGCAAACGCCGTCACGCCTTGCTCCGCCAGCTTGGCGATCGCTTCTTTTTCGGTATGCGGCGCGAGCAGTCCGACGAGGACCGCGCCTTTTTTCATCAGCGAGATTTCGGACGCATCGGGGATGCGGACCTTGAGCACGATGTCCGCGTTGCGAAGCGCGGCGCCGACATCCGGTGCGATCTCGGCGCCTGCCGCGGCGAACTCGGCGTCCGATATGCGTGCGCCGGCTCCCGCGCCCGCCTCCACGCTCACCGCAAGCCCAAGCGCCTTGAGCTTCTTGACGGTATCGGACGTCGCCGCGACGCGGGCTTCGCCCGCGCGGCGTTCCTTGAGGATGGCAAGTTTCATAAGAGCGGGATCGCTCGCCTCAGTTGTGGGTGCGGAAAATGAACAGGAACACAAACAGGATCACATTGCCGACGACGATCCACTTAATGAGCTGCAGAAAACCGTGCCAGGTTTTCAGATGCTCCTTCATGTCCGCGTCACTCATATTCGCGCCGTGGCCGGAATCAGCCGTCATGCGTATCCCCAGAATCTCGATTGCGAAGCGGCCGGACTATAGCAAACGCAAGTTGCGCGGCAACCGACAGTTTAGAGAGGCCTGGGTCGCGGAACCGAATGTTCCCAATCGGCCAGCAAGGCACGCAATGCAGCCACCAGCGCGAGGGGCTGGTCGAGCAGCACATGGTGCTGGGCCTGGGGAATCTCGACCACGGGTGCGGCCCGGCCCAGAAGATTGAACATGTATTCCCCGATCTCCGCGGGAAGCAGGATCGAATTCTCGCCCCGGAAGATGGCGATCCGGCATTTGGTGGATTTGAGTCGGGCGGCGGTGTCGCCGATCGAGAAACTTTGCCAGATGGCGGGATCGAACTTCCAGGTGAAACCGCCCTCGACCTGCTTGAGCGAATGGCGGCCCACCCAATCGACGAGGAATAGATTGTCGCAGGTCTGGGGCGGCATCAGCCGGAAGCGCGCCAAGGCGTCGGCTATGGCGGGATAGACATGGTGCGGCTTGGGATCTCGGCGCGGCGGACCACCCGGTCGGCCGGGCGGGTTCACCGGCGAATCGACAATGACGGTGCCAGCAAGCCGGTTGCCGTAAAGGGCACCCGTCAGGATGGTGACGAACCCCCCGAAGCTGTGAGCCACGATGATCGGCGGCTCGCCCACTTCGAACATGCCGGCGTCCTCGCAGACGGCCAGCTGCTCGTGGACGAAAGTCTCCATCGCATAGCTTTGGCGCCAGTCGGAATCGCCCATGCCGGACAGATCCATCGCGGCGACATTGTAATCGCGCGCGAGATACGGTGCGATGAACGACCACCAATACGCATGCGCGGCGTTGCCGTGCACCAGCAGAAGACCCGGCTTCGTGCGCGCACCCCAATGCAGATAATGAATCCGCGCGCCCTCCACCTCGACGAATTTGCTTTCCGGCTCGCTGGCCGTGACCGTCTCGAACCATTTCGGCGCCGGAGGCAACGCGCCGTGGAGCGGCGCGAGCGGGCCTTCCGTGGCCATGAACATTTGCGAGAACGGCGTTTGCGAATAGGCCATCAGCGGCGCTCGGGCCGCGGGCCCAATGTCTTGAAGATGCCGGTGCCCGTCATGATCGTGCGCTCGCCGCACCAGATGCGGCCTTCGACTGTGAAGATGTCGTCATCCTGCCCCACGACCTTGGCGGAGCCTTCGACCCAATCGCCAAGCTTCGCCGCCGAAATGAAATCGGTCAGCAGGCGCACCGTGACCCAATAGTGATTGCTTTTCTGCATCGACACGGCATGGCCGAACGCCGTGTCGGCGAACGCCATCAGCATCCCGCCATGGCAGTTCATCATGCCGTTGGTGTGATGCTCGCAGACGAGGAATGCGCGCGCATAGCCGCCGTCGGCGTCTTCGCGTTGATAGAGCGGACCGATCTGACGGCCGAAGCCACGCGACCAGCGCATTTGCACATAGCCGGGCGGAATGGGAGGTGCGTCGTCTTCGAGAAGGTCGTCGGTCATAGGCGCGCGCGATTGTTCAACCCAGCCACTCTAGCCACGCGCCATGGGGATGGCAAAGCGCGAGCTTGCGCGTTTCGCGCGTGCCGTCGCGATAGCGCTGCAGGACGAGCGCGTTCTCGCCGGACAGCGATCCTTCGGCGCTGAGCCGCCAGACCGGCCGTCTGAGGCCTGCGGCCGTCAAGAGATTGTCGAGCGACTCGCGCATCTCTCCCGTGAACTGATAGGTGACGTAAGTGTGGTAGACGCAGACGGGTTGATGCTCCGGCGCATCGCGCAACGCGTTCGGAAGCAGCGCAAGCGCATCGCCGACGCGAATCTGAGGCTGCACGTCGGCATAGGCTTTGAGGGCAGCTTCGAGGCGCTCGAAACGATGTCTGTGTTCCGGGAATATGAGGGCTTTCAGCCAGTCGCGCTGGTCGGGATCGCTGAGATCGACGGGATTGAGTTCGAGCCCGACGCGGCTTGCCACTTTCGGTGCGCGGCCCAATGGGGGAATCTTTTCGCCGCGCAGTTCCACATCGATCACGAGCGCAGGATCAGGCGTGTCGACGGAGAAAACATCCGAGCCGCGCCGATAGCGCACGCCATAGCGATCCCAGATCAGATTGAGGCCCGCGCTGGGACCGATTTCGATCAGATGGAGAGGCTCGCCGGCTTCGGCTGCCACTGCGCGAAATCCGGCATGCAACATGCCGGAGCGGCCGACCTCGTTCGTGTTGGTGATGCGGGAGGCAATGATCGGCGCAAGTTCTGCGCGATGCGATTCCACAAATGCCTTGAAAGCGGGAAACGGGTCTTCGTCCTGGGCTGCCGTCCAGCCGTTCAGATCGGGATAGAACCGCCGAAGCGGATCCTGCGCTCCGCGCAACAACAGAAAATGCACGGCGGCGAACAGGATGTTTGCGTGCGGCTGGCCTTTTTTCGCGGTCGCGGCGAATTCGCGCAATCCGGAATCGTGTCCCACGCCTTCGGCGTAACGCGCATAAAGCGGCGAGTTCGCGCGCTGCGCCTCGCCCACGAAATAATCCCAATAATCGAACGATTCGCTCATGCCCCCTCCGGCAGCGGCACGCCGGCGCGCGAGAAGGCCGCCTTCTGCCGCTTTGCCAGCGCTGCCACGTCGAAATCGGCGATTTCCTCCTCGAACAATTTGTTGAAGTTCAGCAGCGCACCCATGCGGATCATCGCGCCGCCGAGACCCACGGCCGCGCGATCCATGAACACGAATTCGCGCGGCGGCTTGATGCCGCCGAGTTTTTTCAGTTTCGCGTGGACGTCGTTCGCCTGCTTCATGCCGTATTCCGCCGCCGGTACGCCGTCGTCCACCAGGCGCACGCGGTCGTCGAGAAGAGGATTGAAGATGAATCCGGCCCACAGATTGAGCACGCCGACCAATTCCGGCGTGAGCTTCTTGAAGCCCCAGGCGCGATAGGATTTCGCAGCCAGCGCATTGTCTTTCCTCTGCAGGCCGCGGAAAAGTCCGATCACGCCTTCCACGAACTGCGGCGTGAATGTGCGCACGCAACCGTAATCGAGCAGATTGATGCCGTTGTCCGCGCGTATCGTATAATTGCCCAAATGCGGATCGCCATGGATCACGCCGTGGCGGGCAAAGGGCCGCCACCAGGCCTTGAACAACGCAGTGGCGATTCTGTTGCGCGTCTTGAGATCGGCCTCGACATAATCGGCGATCGGTTTGCCGTCGAGCCATGTCATCGTCAGGAGTCGCTTGGTCGACAAGGTCGGCACCGGCTCGGGCACCGCGATGTCGTCGCGATCGGCGAGCATGATCGTGTAAAGGCGCATATGGGCTGCCTCGCGCACATAATCGAGTTCTTCGGACAGGCGCGCCGCGATTTCCTTGCCGATGTCGCTGGTATCGATGGTCGAATCGAAGCCGCGTTGCAGCATCAGCAAGGTCTTGAATTGCTGCACGTCGTTTTCGACCGCCGCACCCATATCGGGATATTGCAGCTTGCAGGCGAGCCTGCTTCCGTCCTTCGCGACCGCGCGATGAACCTGGCCGAGAGAGGCCGCGGCGGCCGCGTCCCGCTCGAAGGATTTGAACTTCTTTTCCCAATCGGGCCCAAGCTCCGCCGACATCCGGCGGCGCACGAAGCCGGCGCCCATCGGCGGCGCATTCGACTGCAGGCTCAGAAGCGGAGCCGCCACTTCCGGCGGCAGCACGCCGGGCACGGTGGCCACGAACTGCGCCACCTTCATCACGGGTCCGCGCAGATTTCCCAATACGGCGGTCAGGTCGACCGCATTCGCTGCACTCACCATCTTCGTGCCGGTGAGCCTGCGACCTGCGCCGCGCGCGGCTACACCCGTGAGGCCCGCGGAGACGCGTGCGAAGCGCGACAACCGGCGCGCAAAACCGTCTTCGCGAGTCTCATCGCTCACGCGCGCGACCCCGCAACCGTTGCGATTGTCTTTTGCCGCTCTCGCGCCTTCACTGATTGTTCACCATGTTCGCCATCAATGGCGCGATCTTCCGCCGAATTGGGCCCCGCGTCCATTCCGCACCTGTCTTAAAGCGGGACCTTAATCCCGCCTTTACCGATCTCAAGCGACCATTGCAGGCCGCAGGGAGCGGATTCCACATGGCGCAGACAATTCTCGTTGTTGACGACGATCCCGTGCAGCGTCGGCTGCTGGAAGCGGCCATTTCGCGCACGGGCATGCATGTCGTCACCGCGCCGGGCGGTCAACCCGCTCTCGACCTTTTGAACGGGCCGCGCGGCGAACAGATCCAGCTCCTGCTTCTCGATCTCGTGATGCCCGACATGGACGGCATGACGGTGCTCGCCAAATTGCGCGCGAGCCATGAAGGACTTCCCGTCATCGTGCTGACGGCAAAAGGCGGAATCGATTCCGCGGTCGAAGCGATGCGCGCCGGCGCGAGCGATTTCCTCGTAAAGCCCGCAAGCCCCGAACGGATTACCGTTTCGATCCGCAACGCGCTCAAGATCGGCACGTTGTCCGGCGAAGTGACGCGCCTCAAGAAGAAGGCCGAGAACCGTCTCGTGTTCGACGATTTGATCGGCAAGAGCGCGGAGATGCGCCAGGTAATCCGGCTGGGCCAGCGCGCCGCGCAATCCAACATTCCCATTCTGATCGAAGGCGAATCCGGTGTCGGCAAGGAACTGATCGCACGCGCGATCCAGGGTTCGTCGGAACGCGCGGGCAAGCCCTTCGTCACCGTCAATTGCGGCGCGATCCCCGAGAACCTGATCGAATCGATCCTGTTCGGCCATGAGAAAGGCTCGTTCACAGGCGCCAGCGACAAGCATCTGGGCAAGTTCCAGGAGGCGGACGGCGGCACACTGTTCCTCGACGAGATCGGCGAGTTGCGCATCGACATGCAGGTGAAGCTGTTGCGCGCGCTGCAGGAAGGCGAAGTCGATCCGATCGGCTCGAAGCGACCCACGAAAGTGGACGTGCGCATCATCTCCGCCACCAATCGCGATCTGGCCGAGCTCACGCGCGAAGGCCAGTTCCGCGAAGACCTTTATTACCGGCTGAACGTGTTCCCCGTCTTCATCCCGCCGCTGCGCCAGCGCCGCGAGGATGTGCCCGCGCTGGCGCGTTTCTTCATCGCGCGTTTTGCGGCAGAAGAGAGCAAGCCTGTTGCCGGCCTGACGCCGGAAGCGACCGACCTGATCGAGAAGTTCGATTGGCCCGGCAATGTGCGCCAGCTCGAAAACACGATCTTCCGCGCGGTCGTATTGTGCGACGGCACCACGCTCGATGTCTGCGACTTCCCGCAGATCGCGGCCGCCATGGGCGTCGACACGCAAACGCGCCGCACGCCGTTCCCGGCCGAAGCACCGGTTCGCGCCAGTGCGCCCCAGTCGGCGCCGGCGATTGCCGCGCGCGAGCATTCGCCCTATGCGCTGTCGACGACCGATGCGGCCGGACATATGCGCCGGCTGGAAGATGTCGAATCCGAAATGATCCGAATGGCGATCTCGCGCTATGAAGGCCACATGTCGGAAGTGGCGCGCAGGTTGGGCATCGGCCGCTCGACGCTCTACCGCAAGCTCAAGGAATTCGGCCTGGAGCACATTGCGCAGGAAGCCGAAGCGGACGAGCCGCGCCGGGCGGTGTCGTAAGACTCAGCGCCGCATTCCCAGCGCGCTCATATAGAGATCGAGGATCGCTTCCTGTTCCTGGCGGTCGGCGTTTTCGAGTTTCCGCAAGCGCACGACCTGGCGCATGATCTTCGTATCGAAGCCCTGCCCCTTCGCTTCCGCATAGACTTCGCGAATGTCGGCCGTGAGAGCGGCCTTCTCCTCTTCGAGGCGCTCGACGCGCTCGATGAACGATTTCAAATGCTCTTTCGCGAAGCCGCTCTTGGCCATTGCAATCCCTGCCGCCGGGTGATCCGAGGGCGCGGACCCTAGCCCATCGAATTGCGCGGGCGCAACCGGCGAAAAAGCGTTCAGGACGCGAAAGTGTGGAGGAATTTCATCTCGCCGTCGGCCGTGAAATTGACCGCGCGGCCGAGCCGGTCGCGTCGCGCCCATTTGAGGTCGTAGATGCGCTTGAGGAACGCCGCACCGAGCGCTCCTGCCAGATGCTCGCGGCGCATGCTCCAGTCGAGACAGCCCTTGCACAGCGGACGGCGCGAATGCGAAAGCTGCGCCAGATCGATGCCGAAATCGGCGACGAATTTTTCGCCGCGCCTGGTGAGCGCCACGTCGCCGTCGCGGCTCGCGAGGCGGCCCGATTTGCGCAAGGTGTCGAACAGATGCACGCCCATCTCGCCGGCCAGATGGTCGTAACAGACGCGCGCCTTGCGCAGCGCGCCGTCGCTCGGGCCGGGACGCGTGCGCAAGTGCCCCGCGCGCGCGGCCACGCCCATGATCGCTTCCAGCATGTCGGACACATCGGCGTCGGCGAGGCGGCAATAGCGATGGCGGCCCTGCTTGACGATCGTGACGAGCCCGCCGGCTTCCAGTTTCGCCAGATGCGAACTGGCAGTCTGCAAGGTCACGCCGGCTTCATTGGCAAGCTCGCTGGCCGTCAGCGCCTTTCCGCTCAACAGCGCACCCAGCATGTTGGCGCGCCCCGGATCGCCCACGAGAGCGGCAATCGGCGCGATGGAAGGTCCGTCTTTCATACTTCGACGGTAACCGAACTATGCGCGCTCGGCAAGTGCTAAAGTGAGAAGATAAGAATGCGCACGCGGAGGCGTGGAGAACGCGGAGAAGGAAAGAGAGCTGCGCGCGAATGCGCGCAAGAAATCTTCTCCCCGTTTCCCTCTTCTTCTCCGCGTCCTCCGCGGCTCCGCGTGACAAACTATTTGTGCTCTTTTTGCGCGCGGTCGAAGGCGGCTTTTTGTTCGGGGCTCGCGTCTTTCTGGTAGCGCGCCTTCCATTCGGATTGCGGCATGCCGTAGACGATCTCGCGCGCGGCATCTTTCTCCAGTGCAATGCCTTTCTCGGCGGCGGCTTCGCGATACCAGTCGCCCAGGCAGTTGCGGCAGAAGCCCGCGAGGTTCATCAGATCGATGTTCTGCACGTCGGTGCGCGCGCGCAGATGCGCGACCAGCCGGCGGAACACGGCCGCTTCGAGTTCGGTGCGCGAGCGTTCGTCCATGGCGGCAACTCCTTTGGGCAGGGATAGCGTGCGCGTAAAACGGATCGACGGTTTTTCCATTGCCGCCAAGGCCTCGTCGAGTACGGGTTTCAGGCGCGCGGCGAAAGCGAAAGCGGCTTCGTCGCTTGCAACCAGATCCTGGCGGATCTCGATCAGCACATGCGGCAGGCCCCGCTTGGTGGCGTGTATGTTGAGACAATCGCCTTCGAGTTCGCCGTCATAGGGTTCGTTGTCGCCGGCGTTGAAGCCGGCGCGCGTAAGCGCGGCGAGCAGCGGCCGGGCGAGCCTCGCGTCCTTGTCCCACAGCACACCCACCTCCCAGGGCCGGCGGAATCCCTTCCACACAGGAGTGAAACTGTGCATCGAAACGATGACGGGCACGATATTCTGCGCCAACGCGGCATCGAGTTCGGCCGCGATCGCCGCATGATAAGGGGCATGGAACTCGCGCAGCCGGTTTTCGATCTCGGCCTCGTCCGCGTGGCGATTGCCGGGGATGATGCGGCCGTCCGACAGTTTCATGACCAGGGTCGGATCGTCGGGTCCGCGATTGAGATCGATCAGAAGCCGGGACCAGCGCGCCAGGACGGCCGGCGCGGCGTAGGCCTCGGCCAGCCTGCGGGTGACCGTGGCCGCCCCGATATCGGACGCGATATGCGCCGCAAAAGCGCCCTCTTCCAGGCCGAGGGTGCCGTAACGTTGCGGCAGCGCGTTCGAAGCGTGATCGCAGACGAACAGCAGTGGGCCCGGCGCGGATCGAATAAGCTCAGTGGCGGTTTCGTTCATAGCGGATCATAACCCGAGAGTGCGCAAAGAATGCATTGCGTTGACACCGGCAAGTCCTTGCGCGACACCCTGAAGCATACGATGCGTCCGCTCCTCGCCGTCCTTGCGATTCTCGCTTTCGCGGGCCCCGCCCGGGCGGCCCTCAACGTCTGCAACAAGACGGCCCACCCGGTAAAGCTCGCAGTCGCCCGCTTCGATGGCGCGGTCTGGACGAGCGAGGGCTGGTGGTCTCTGGCACCCAAACAATGCGAAGCGGTGGTCGCGGGTAAGCTGATCGCCCGCTACTTCTATATCTATGCGACCGACGGCGGCGCAGGAGGCTGGGCGGGAAGCCGCAGCTTCTGCGTGGCGAACGACGACAAATTCACGATTCCCGGCCGAGGCGATTGCGCGGCCCGGGGCTATGAGCGCAAAGGCTTCTTCGCGGTGGATACCGGCCAGGCGGCCGACTACACCCAATCGATATCGGATTGATCGCATGCGGCGCGGACGCAAGACCAAAATCGTGGCGACTCTGGGACCGTCTTCCTCCTCGCCCGCGCAATTGAAGGCGCTGTTCGAAGCAGGCGCGGACGTGTTCCGCATCAATATGAGCCACACCTCGCATGAATTGCTGGGCGAGCTGCACACGCGATTGCGGGCACTTGAAAGCGAGGAGAAGCGGCCGATCTGCATTCTCGCCGATCTGCAGGGCCCGAAGATCAGGCTGGGCACTTTGCCCGGCGGCAGAGTCATTCTCGAAGAAGGCGCGCACATCAAATTGGTGCGTGAAGCGTCGTCCGACGATCCGGCCGTCATTCCGATCCCGCATGCCGAAGTGTTCGCCGCGCTCAAGCAGAAGCATTGCCTGTTGATCGACGACGGCAAGATCCGCCTGCGCACCTGGTCGGCCAAGCCCGACTCGGCGGAAGCGATTGTGGAAGTGGGCGGCGAGCTGAAGGACCGCAAAGGCGTCAACCTGCCCGATACGCTGCTGCCCGTTTCCGCGATGACCGACAAGGACAGAAGCGATCTCGATGCGGCGTTACATCTGGGTGTCGACTGGATCGCGCTTTCCTTCGTGCAGCGTCCCGACGATGTGGCCGAACTGAAGAAGCTCGTGCGCGGACGTGCTGGCGTGTTGGCTAAGATCGAGAAGCCGAAGGCGCTCGCGACCCTGCCCGAGATCATCGAGCTTGCCGATGCGCTGATGGTGGCTCGCGGCGATCTCGGTGTGGAACTGCCGCTCGAATCCGTGCCCGGCTGGCAAAAGGAAATCACCCGCGCGGCGCGCAAGGTCGGCAAGCCCGTCGTCATCGCCACTCAGATGCTGGAATCGATGATCGAATCCGCCGCACCCACGCGCGCCGAAGTGTCCGACGTGGCGACCGCCGTGTTCGACGGCGCCGATGCCGTGATGCTCTCGGCCGAAACCGCTGCCGGCAAACATCCGATCGAAGCCGTGGCGATGATGGATAGAATCGCCGTCGCCGTCGAAAGCGGCCCGCTGTTCCAATCGATCATGGACAACCAGCGCGCGATGCCGGAAGAAACGACCGCGGACGCGATCATGGCGGCCGTGCATCAGATCACCCACACCGTGCATGCGCGTGCGATCGTGTGCTGGACGAAATCGGGCTCGACGGGATTGCGCGCGGCGCGCGAGCGGCCCGAAGCGCCGATCATCGCGCTCACCCCCAGCGCCGACACCGCGCGGCGGCTCTCCATCGCCTGGGGACTTCATTGCGTGATGACGGACGACGCGCACGATCTCGACGACGTGGTCGAGCGCGCGGCGTCCATCGCCTATGAGGAAGGATTTGCCAAGCCCGGAGAGCGCATCGTGATCACGGCCGGCGTTCCGCTGGGCACGCCCGGCGCGACCAATTTGATCCGTGTGGCATTCGTGGGTGGACGCTGATTATGAAATCTGCAGGCAGCCCGGCATGCGAAAATCCGGACTGACGCGCCTTGCGGTGAACCGATATCCGATCACAGTTGGATTTTCCGGTTCGGCCGCGGCAATGCTGTAGGACCAGGTCTTTCCGTCGTTCGACACCATCGCATAATCGAACTGGAAGCTCACACCATGGCCGTCGATCGCGGTTGTGATGACGCGTGTGATATCCGGCGACGAACTCCAGGTTCCGCTTTCGATATGGTGCTCGGTTTTCTTGCCTTTGCAGACTTCGAACTCCGACACATAAGTGCCGTTCGCCTTGATGTGATCGAGATAGGCCATGTCCTTGTCATCCGGCTGACCGACGCCGTACCAGTCGCCGACCACCGATCCGCCCGCGGCATAGGCCGGAGCGAATGACAGGAGCGCGGCAAGGATGATCGCGGCGACGGAGATTCGTGTTGCTGCCTTTGCCTTCACGTCCGATCCTCTCCTGAAGCGGATTCGGATTGGCGTCGCGCGGCCCCCCTTCCGTCCGCCTCGCAAGTGCGAGGCGTCCACCTTCCCCCGCAAGGGGAGAAGGCTAAAAAGTCTTCGCGCCTCTTCTTTTTTGACCATCCCCCGCATGCGGGGGATGGTGCCGAACGAAGCGAGGCGGAAGGGGGCGGGCGGGAGTCTTCGGACATCAGGATATCTGCAGGCAGCCGGGCAAACGAAAATCCGCGCCGACGCGCCGGGCCGTGAACAGATATCCGATTGCTTCCGGATGCGTGGGGTTTGTCGCCGAGAGACGATACGACCAGGTCCGGCCGTCATTCGACACCGTCGCATAGTCGAATTCGAAGCGGGTCGGGTGACCGTCGTAAACCTGACCGAAGTCGCGCTCGATCCCGTTGTCCATGCGCCACGTCCCGCCCTGAACATGGTGTTCGGCGAGCTTCCCATGGCACGTTTCGAATTGGGATACCCATGTGCCGTCGGCATTCACCCGATCCAGCCAAACTTCAGTCTTGTCTTGCGGTTCTCCGCGACCGAACCAGAAGCCGACAATCGACGCCGGTTTGTTGGCACAAGCCGGACCGGGGGGAAACGACGCGGCAAGCGTCGCAGTAGCGGCGAAGACGAGGCCGATCCTCTTCAAATCTTTTCCCCTTCGACTTCGCGAGCGAGCTTCTCGACGCGCTGGTCGAGGCCTTCGTAATGGGGATCGAGCGCGAGCGCCTTGCGATAGGATGCCAGTGCGGCAGCCTTCTGGCCGTAATCCACAAGCATGTCGCCCAGTTCGACCTCAGCCGCGAATTCGCGCGGGTTGAGGGTCACGGTCTTCTGAAAGCTCGCAAGCGCGCGCTCGTCCTCATTGGCCTGCGCTTCAAGCCTGGCGCGCTGGTGCCAGCCTTCCGCATAATTCGGCGCAATGTCGGTGACGGAGTCGAGCAGCTTCTTTGCCGTGGGCACGTCTCCGGCCTGCAAGGCGGTTGCCGCGCGCGTCATCAGCAGATCGATGCTGGCGCTGTCGGATTGCAGAAACCGCTCTTCGATCTGCAGCTCGATGGGCTTGGCTTCCTCCTCCGAACTAGCCTTGACGAGAGACGCGAAGAGACCGTTGAGACTGTGGTCCGGCGGCTTCGGCGGCGGCACGATCGGCGCGGCCGCGGGAAATGCGAGGAGAGCAATCGCCGCGACGCAAGCCCGACTCAAAAAGGGAAATGCCGACTTCATCTTCGCCATTCTACTTCCACAAACCGCCCACGAGGCATCGAGCGTAACCAATTATCGCGAAAAAATCCTCTTCAACGCCGCGGGCATCGGCCCACCTTCGGCCCAATCGATCAATTCTGCGGGATGAACCAGCGGCGGCGCATCCGGGCCCGCCAGGTGGTTCAGGCAGCCGATATTGGCCGCGGCGATCGCGTCCGGCTTGACGCTTTTCGCATTGTCGAGCTTGCGGGCCCGCAGTGCGCCGGCGAGCTCCGGCTGAAGGATGCTGTAGCTCCCGGCCGAGCCGCAACACAGATGACTCTCGGGAATCTGCACCACTTCGAATCCGGCCGCTTCCAGCGCCGCTTCGCCCGCGCCTTCGAGCTTCAGCCCGTGCTGGAGCGAGCAGGGATGGTGAACGGCGACGCGCAATCTTTGAGGCGCGGCGGCCGGCCGAGGTCCGGCCAATGCGGAGAAATCGCGCAGCTTCGCGGCGAAGCGTTCGGCGCGAGCGCGCCAGTCGGGCTCGTCGGCGAAGAGGCGCGGATAGTCCGCCAGATGCGCGGCGCAACCCGTGGCCGTGATCAGCACGCCTTCGAAAGCCTGCGAGTCGTCTGCGCGTTCGAACGCCTGGATCATGCGTTTCGCCCAGTCCTTCGCGTCGCAGCCCAGATGATGGGCGAGCGCGCCGCAACAACCGGCAGCCGCAAGCGGAACAAGATCGAACCCGCGTCGGGCCAGCACCCGCACCGCCGCACGGTCGATGTCCGGCGCCAGCGCCTGCTGCACGCAGCCCGGCAACAACGCGATGCGCGCGCCGCCGGACCGCACGGTCGTGTCATTGGTCTTTTGTGGCGATGCCTTCGCGGACGTGCGCGCCAGCGTGCCCAACGCGCCGGGCAAGCGCGTCGCCATCGGTGCGAACGCGCGCGCCAGACCGACCGCGAATTTCGTGACGGCGGGTCGCGTCAACAGATTTGCGATCAGGAAGCGCAGCACGCGGTCACGCAACGGTCTGCGGTAATGCGTTTCGATGTGAGCGCGCGACGCGTCGATCAGTTGCGCATAATCGACTCCCGATGGACAGGCCGTGCGGCAGCCGAGGCAGGAGAGACAGCGATCGAGATGCAGCACTGTTTCGGCAGAAGGCGCTCCGCCTTCCTCCAGCATGCGCTGCATCATCACGATGCGGCCGCGGGGACCGTCGCGCTCATCACCCAGCAGCACATAAGTGGGGCAGGTCGCGGTGCAGATGCCGCAATGAACACAGGCGCGCAGATTCTTTTCCACTCCCGCAAGATGCGGATCGGCGAGCATGGCGGGCGAGAAATTCGTGCGCATGGTCACACGCGCTCGAACATGCGGCCGGGATTGAACAGGGCCAGCGGATCGAACGCGGCTTTGACGGATTTTGTCAGCGTCGCAAGCGCGGGAGGCTCAGGCTGAAACACGGGAATGGTCGCGCGCGATTCGGCGCTCGCACGAAACAATGTCGCGTGCCCGCCGACGCGCGCCGCAATCGCGCGCATGGCAGGCGCCGACGAAGCTGGAGCACCGAGCCACAGCAATCCTCCGGCCCAATCGGCGAACCAGAGAGGTGCGTTCGCGCGATCGATGCACGCAGCGGCGCTCGCCTGCGGCACGGAGAGCCGCCAGATATCGCAATCGTCGTCGAGAAATGGTGCGCCTGCGCCGATCTGCGCAAAGATCGCCTCGCCGTCATCGATGCGTTCCACCGCGCAGTCACCCAACAGCACACGCAACGCCGCGATCTTCTCCTTGAGCGGTTCGGCTGCGCCTTCGACGCGCGACAACGCGGCGCCTTTCCCGCAATCGCCCAATCCAAATGCGTTCGCGGCGCAGTCGGGAATGTAAGCGAGGCCCGTCGGTTCGAACGGACTCGACCATGCGCGCCGCAGCAGCGCGAAGCCTTCCTCAGGCGCAATATCCCGAACAATCAAAGTTGCGGACGCAGGCGCACGCGGATAGACGCGCAATGTCACTTCCGTCAGCACGCCCAAGGTTCCCATCGCGCCACACATGAGCTTGGAAAGATCGAAGCCCGTGACGTTCTTCACCACGCGTCCGCCGGCCTTGTACGCTTCGCCCAATCCGTTCACGGCGCGGTAGCCCAACAGGTGATCGCGGGCCGCGCCGAAACGAAGACGCGCAGGCCCGCTCGTATCGGCCGACAGCGCGCCGCCGATCGTGCCGGCGTTTGCGCGCGCGCCGAACAGCGGGCCCCAATCGGCGGGATCGAAGCCGAGCCGCTGTTGTCTTTCGTTCAACGCCGCTTCGATCTCGGAAAGCGGCGTCGCGGCGCGGGCCGTGATCACCAGTTCGTCGTGCTCGTAATTGAGAATGCCGCGCAGCGCCGAGACGTCGAGCGTGTTCGCAATCGCGGTCGCGCGACCATAGCCGCGCTTCGTGCCGCGACCGACAATTTCGAACGGTTCGCGCGTTTGGCGTGCGGCGCGCACGGCCTCGACCAGTTCGGCTTCAATCGCGACCTGCGTCATGTCAGAGGCGCGGCAGGTTGGGATAGGGCACGCGTCCGCCCTTCACATGCATGTGGCCGTGCTCGACGCAGGCCGACAGGCTCGGAAACACTTTGCCGGGATTGAGCAGGCTCGCGCCGTCGAAGGCGCATTTCACCCGCTGCTGTTGCGCCAGATCGGTTTCGGAGAACATCAGCGGCATCAAGTCGCGCTTTTCCACGCCGACGCCATGCTCGCCGGTGAGCACGCCCCCCACATCGACACAGAGCTTCAGAATCTCCGCGCCGAATTCCTCCGCGCGTTGCAGTTCGCCCGGCTTCATCGCGTCGAAGATGATCAGTGGATGGAGGTTGCCGTCGCCGGCATGAAACACATTGCAGAAGCCGAGGCCGTGCCGCTCGGACATCTGCGCCATGCGCGCGAGCACCTCAGGCAATTTGCGGCGCGGAATCGTGCCGTCCATGCACAGCATGTCGGGGGCAAGCCTTCCCATGGCGGGAAAGGCGGCCTTGCGGCCTGCCCACAACCGCGCGCGTTCGGCTTCGTTCGCTGCCGCGCGGAATTCATAGGCGCCGGCCGCGCGCGCGATTTGTTCGATCTGAGCCACCGCGTCGACCACTTCGGCTTCCACGCCATCGAGCTCGATCAACAGGATGCCGTTGGCGCCGCGCGGATAGCCCGGTCGGCAATAATCCTCGACGGCATCGATGCAGCGCCGGTCCATGAATTCCATCGCCGCGGGAACGATGCCGGCCGCGATCGTATTGGCCACGCAAAGTCCCGCGCAGGGCACGTCGCGAAAGGCAGCGAGAACCGTGCGCGTGGTGGGCGGCTTGGGCAGGATGCGCAAAGTTGTTTCGACAACGATGCCGAGCAGTCCCTCCGAGCCCGCAATGACACCCAGAAGATCGAGCCCGCCCGGCTGCATCGTCTTGCCGCCCAGCTGCACGCGCTCGCCATCGGGCAGTGCGAGTTCGACACCCAGCAGATTGTTGGTGGTGATGCCGTATTTGAGACAATGAATGCCGCCGGAATTCTCCGCCACATTGCCGCCGACCGTGCACGCGATCTGACTGGAGGGATCCGGCGCGTAATAGAAGCCGTCTTTCTCGACGGCGCGGCTGATGGCGAGATTGGTCACGCCGGGTTCTGCCACCACGCAACGATTCTCGAGATCGACCTCGACGATGCGGTTCATGCGGCCGAGCCCGATCAGGATCGCGTCGGCCCGCGGCAATGCGCCACCCGAAAGAGACGTGCCGGCGCCTCGCGGAATGACCGGCACGCCTTCCGCGCTGGCAAACCGCAGCAGCGCGGAAACCTCGTCTTTGGTCCGGGGCAGGACACAGGCGAGCGGAACCTGCCGATAGGCCGTCAGCGCGTCGCCGTCGAAGGCCGCGAGACCCGCCGGCTCGGACACCACCCCGTCGGACAGGATGCCGCGGAGACCGGCCAGAATCCCGGCGCGGCGCGCGAGAATGTCAGGATCGGGTGGGGCAAACAGCAAAACGCGCGCTCCGGGGTCAGGCGAAGCGGAGATTAGAACAGATTCGACCGTGAAAGATGCGCGCTTGCCCTCTTTCTCACCATGGCCGGGCTTGACCCGGCCACCTAGCCGGCGAGCGTCTGCGAGCCGACTTAAAGCTCGCCGAACCAGTATCGTCATTCGCCGCGCCGACGCGCGGCGGCTGGGTGGCCGGCTCGGGGGCCGGCCATGGAGAAATTGTTGGCTTAATTAGGAGCGGTCGAGAAATCCGGATTTCTTAACCCTGGCGGGCCTTGAATCGGGGATTCTTCTTGTTAATGACATAGGTCCGGCCGCGGCGGCGAACGACGCGGCAGTCCTTGTCGCGCTTCTTGAGCGAACGGAGCGAATTCCGGATCTTCATGACACGCCTTTAACCAGCTGCAGGGCCGGGCCCCGCCCAAAGAGGCGCGGAAACTAGTGTCGGGTCCCGGGACTGTCAACCGGGTGGCCCAATCGATGCAGGAAATGCCGTGATCGGAGAGAGGCGCAAATCGGGTCGCTCTTCGAAAGTTGAGTTTAGGCCACAATTTTGTCGCGCAATATGGCCATGAAGAATCTTTGGGTGGATGGTTGCAGAAATGATCACATCGAAGCGTGGCCGGAATTTCTTGGCAGCCGGTCTTTCGATTTTTCTGTGCGCGTTCGCGCTTGGCGGGACGCCTGCCTGCGCGCAGACAGCGGCCTCGCAGGCGCAGCTGACACCCGCCCAGATCGTCGAGCAGAACAGACTCGAAGACGCGAAGTTCGCCGCCTTCGTGACGGACTTCCGCGACACCGCCATCAAGGCCGGAATCTCGCCCGAGACCTACGATCGCTCGATGAGCGGCATCTCGCGCAATCCGCGCGTGGCGCAACTCAATCTCAATCAGCCGGAATTCGCGCGGCCCGTCTGGGAATATCTCGACAGCGCCGTCTCGGCCGATCGCGTGTCGAACGGCCAGAAGATGGAGGCGGCCAACGCGGCAGCACTCGCCCGCATCGAATCCCGTTTCTCGGTGCCGAAGGAAATCCTCGTTGCGATCTGGGGCATGGAAAGCAATTACGGCGAGGTGATGGGCAGCTTCAACATGTTCGAGGCGCTTGCCACGCTCGCCTATGACGGTCCGCGCGCCGAATTCGGACGCAAGGAACTGATCGCAGCACTCAAGATGGAAGAACAGGAGCATCTCGATCCGACGAAGATGACGTCGTCCTGGGCGGGCGCGTTCGGGCACACGCAGTTCATTCCGTCGGCCTTTCTCGCCCACGCGGTGGACGGCGACGGCGACGGCAAACGCGATCTGTGGCATTCGGCTCCCGACGCGCTCGCGTCGACCGCGTCGCTGCTGGCCGATGCCGGCTGGCACACCGGCGACTCGTGGGGCTACGAGATCGCGCTGCCGAAGGATTTTCCCTACGAAGAAGCCGATGTCGACAACGTCAAGACCGTCGCGCAATGGCGCAAGCTGGGAGTGACGAAGATCGGCGGCGCGGAGCTGCCGCATGGCGAGGCCACGGCGGGCATCTATCTGCCCGCGGGCGCGCACGGTCCGGCGTTTCTCGTGTTCGACAATTTCAAGACCGTGCTCAAATACAACAATGCGGCGTCTTATGCGCTCGCCGTCTGTTATCTGGCGGACCGCATCGCAGGCGGCGCACCGATCGTGGCCTCCTGGCCGCGCGATGAAATTCCGCTGTCGCGCGACGAGCGCGTCGCGTTCCAGGCGGACCTCAAGAAGCTCGGCTTCGATCCCGGCGACATCGACGGCGTCCTGGGACACAAGGGCCGCGCGGCCTTGCGCGCCTATCAGAAATCGCGCGGACTTCCGCCGGACGGTTTCGCAACCGAGAATCTGCTGGAACATATGGAACGCGACATCGTCGCCAAAGGCGGCTGATGCCTCACGCGTTCGGCACTTGCGTCTCCGTTGCTTCCTCGACCGCGTCGTCTTCGGGGGCGAGCAAGCCCGCGTTCTTCAGATGCGGCGACAGCAGAGCGTAGGCATAAAGTATCGTCGTCAGGACGGCGCCGAAAATGTATGGCGCCTGCGGCGCGATGCGATAAAGCGCGGTCGCGATCAACGGACCGAAGATGAAGCCCGCGCCGCTGGTGGCTCCCGTCAATCCCGCAATCGCGCCTTGCTCGTGCGGATCGACGGCGAGCGACGCGGCCGCGGCATATCCCGGCCGCACCATGCCGAACCCCAATCCGGAAATGATGAGAGCCATCACCAGCGGGCCGAACTGGCGGCCCACCGCGAACAGCACGAAGGACGCGATGGTCACGATCGAACCCCAGCGGATGAGCGCGCGTCCCGACATATTGAAACGCTGCACGATCACAAGCTGCGCGAAAAGTGCTGCGAGCGACGAGGAGACCAGGCCGATCATGGTGTATTGCGGCGCATCGATCAGTTTCAGATGCAATTCGTCGATGAACAGATAGCCCACGGTCTGGATGGGAACGGCGCCTGCCGTGCTGATGCCGAAGCCGAACACGATGAAGGGCCAGATCCGCCTGTCGTGCCAATGCAGTTTGTAGCGCCGTTCGAGATGTACGCGCGGCGCGGTTCGTTCCGGCAGGAAATGCCAGATCGCGGCCGCGCTGGCGAAAGCGACCAACGACGTGAAATAGAACGGCGCAAGCAGACTTAGACCGAACGGCACGAACATCGCGCCGATAGCCGGACCGATGGTCGTGCCGAGGCCGAAGGCCGCGCCCAAAGCGGCCACGCCTCGCGTGCGTTCCGCGCGTGTCGTGCGATCCGCGACATAGGCCTGCGCCGCGGGTGCGGAGCCCGAACCGAAAATGCCGTAAAGCGAACGCGCCGCGATCATGAGAGGATAGGCGACCATCGCGGGCAGGATTCCGGCGACGCCGAGATTGGCAAACACCGCAAAGAGCCCGAATGAAATCCCGAACGCCGTGAGTCCCAAGAGGATGACCGGCTTGCGGCCCCAAAGATCGCTGCGCCGGCCCCAATAGCCGCTCGAAAACACCCATACCGTCGCCGATGCGACGAAAGGCAAGGACGCCTCGAATTCCGTCAGCTTCAGAATGCGCGCCAGCGACGGCAGCACGGCGAACATGACGGTCTGGCCCGCGCCGAGGCACAAGAGGCTGATGAAGAGGATCGTGAATGCACGACGGCGTTCGGAGCGCGTCGTCACGTGCACAAAGGTTTCGTCGATCGGCGCATCGTCGGAAGCGAGCGACGGATTTTCCGCACCTGCGCGCAAGGCGGCTTCTTCAAGATCGAGTTCGACTTCCGACATAGTGCGTCCCGGCATGAGGCCGGAAACCACTCCAACGAGCCCGGCAGGTCAAGCGTTCAATGTTGCCGCTTGAAGCGGATATTGGATGTGTCGCTGCGGCCTTCGGCGTCAACGACTGTGACGCGAGCGAAGCCCTCCCCCTGAGGCTGGAACAGCACCGGCTGGAAGCGGTCGAAGCTGCCGAGCAATTGGCCGTTGACGAGCCAGGTCAGCGGCCCGCTGCCGCCATCGGCCTTGAACAGGATGGTGCGGTCCTTCGCGTCCGGCGCAGGAATTGGAACCGTGGCGCCGTTCGGGGGAAACGAAATCGAAGGCGGCGGGACATTGGTCGTCTGCGGCGCAGGCGGCCGGTCGACTTCGCGCGTGAACACCCTGAGACTTGGCGGCAGCTGATCCGTCGACGCGACCATAATCGTGCCGGGCGGCGGCATAGGCGCGGGCCTTTTGTCGGGAGGCAGCAGTTCGAAGGTGCGCAGCAGGATGGGGGCCGCCGCTTCGCGTCCGATGCGGCCCGCGCTCGGCGCACCGTCGGCGCGGCCGACCCACACGCCAACCGTGTAATCGTTGGAAAAGCCGACCGACCACGCGTCGCGGAAGCCATAGGACGTGCCGGTCTTGAACCCGACCGCGCGTTTGCGCGCGAGACCTTCGCCCATCGCCCAGCCTTCCGGCAGCGCGACGCCGAGCAGAATGTCGCGCAGATACCAGGCGGCGACCGGACCGAACAGCCGATGGCTCGCACCGTCCGGCGCATCGGCGAGATAGCGCAAGGGCCGCGCCTCTCCCCCTTCGGCGATGCCGGCATAGAGCATGGTGATGTCGGCGAGGCTGATGCCGAGACCACCGAGAGCAATCGGCAGGCTCGGCGCGGTGTCGCGCGTGGGATAGGCAATGCGCGCTCCCGCATTGGTGAGCGCGAGCGAAAACCGCAACGGCCCGATGCGGTCCAGCACCATCACGGCGGGAACATTGAGCGACATGCGCAGCGCATCGCGCGCCGTCACCGCACCCTGGAAATAACCTTCGAAATCGCGCGGCGCATAATCGCCGAACACCATGGGCTGGTCTTCCATCATGCTCGACGGGTGCAGCACGAGATCGTCGAACGCGAGGCCGTAGATGAAGGGCTTGAGCGCGGAGCCGGGCGAGCGGGCGCGCTGGGCCAGATCGATCTGCCCCGACGCACCCCAGAAATCCGTGCCGCCGTCATAGGCGAGCACGTTGCGCGTGCGATTTTCGACCACGACGATGGCGAGGCTGCCGCCGTCCTCGAGATATTTGCGTTCGCGCGCGGCCATCCGCTCGACGGCGCCTTGGAGTGCCGCGTCGATCGTCGTGACGAGCAATGTTCGATGGGGAAATTCGCGCACGAGGCGTTGCGCGAGATGCGGTGCGGCCAGCGGCATCGCAAGGCGCAACGAGGCGACACCCTCGCGCTCCGCCACGCGCGCGTCGCCGGCGGTGACCACGCCGTCCGCCACCATGCGCGCGAGCACTTTGTCGCGACCGGCCTTCGCGGCAATCGCGTGGCGATCGGGGCGATGGCGCGCGGGCGATTGCGGCAGGGCGACCAGCAGCGCGGATTCCGAAAGATCGAGCGCCGCCGGTTCCTTGCCGAAATAAGCGAGCGATGCCGCGCGCAGCCCTTCGATATTGCCGCCGAAGGGAGCCAGGGTCAGATAGATCGAAAGGATTTGGTCCTTCGAATAGCGCTCTTCCAGCTGGAGCGCGCGAACCATCTGGATGAGCTTCGCGGCCAACCCGCGCGGACGCGGCTCGAGCAGGCGCGCGGCCTGCATGGTGAGCGTGGAGGCGCCCGAGACGATGTGGCCTGCGCTCGCATATTGAAACGCCGCGCGCGCGATGGCGATCGGATCGACACCCCAATGATCGTCGAACCGGCGATCTTCATAGGCCTTGAGGAGCTTGAGATAGCGCGGATTGACGTCGCGCACATCGGTCCCGAGCCGCCAATAGCCGTCTTTCGACAGGAACGGACGCAGCAATCGTCCGTCGCGTCCCACCACTTCCGGCGACAGCATCCGGACGCGCGACAGATCGGGCGGATTGGCCCGATCGGCGGCGGCCAGCGCGAACATGACTCCCATCGCCGCAAACGCGGCGACGATCAGACGGGATTGCCAAAGCTGAGAGAGCATCGCGGGAAGCCGCCCACCGTAACCCTCCCCACAAGGGGAATGTTATACATGGCAAACCTACTACCACATTTCACCGTTGCCATCGAAGATGAGCCAAAACTTCCAAGTTGAGGCGAGCGGTATGTCGCGGTGCAAGTGGTCCGCTAACTCATTGGGCGCACCCACAAAGCAGAAGTGTGTCGCATACGCCACGTTATGGGAACTGGCGAGCAGCGCAACGATGAAAACTACGACGCTTATGACAAAGAACACAAATACCGCCGTATGCTGTGGCCCACGCCCACCCGGCCAATGCGCGGAAAGATAAAGGAAGAGCACTGGTATTGATGCAGCGCCGAAGTCCTCTATCGCAATCATATAGGTCTTAGCGAGAGCAGTGCAGGTGCACGCGGGAAGGCCGCTCACGGCGCTTGCGATTAACAACACCGATGTGCCAGCCAGTGTTATTCCGCAGCGCACTGCAAAATCAGACTGCAACGACCTATTTTCGCTCATTCGGATTTAGTCCTGTCCGCACAATACCCTTCAACTTCTTCTCAAACCGCGCCTCGTTCTCGTCGCATCCAAGGCGACGGACTTGAAGTCATCTGCTGGCGGGCGTCGAACTCTGCGTTTTGCTGAGGCTTTTTTCGGCATAATCGGGGCGGTCCAAGGGTCTGGATATCACCACGTAGCACACATTGACGAGGCGGGAAAAAACGCTTCAAAAAAAGCAAATCCCCCTGACGCCGTTTCTGGCATCAGAGGGGTTTGCTATCAGGCGAAGCGTGCTATTATGGCGCGTTCGATACGCACAGAACACCTGTCCTTTCTCCCGGCCACACACCGGACAAGGTTTCAAACGCCGCCTGCTGAGGGCGGCGTTTTGCTTTTTATCCTTCGATTGGCTAAATGTCGGGCAGAAAAGGGGAAAAAGGGGCAAAAACCTAGTTTTTATCCTCTTCTCGAAACATGGCGAACAGTCTTCTGGCTGCGACCCTGATGCTGCCTTCGCTGACATCGTGACCGTTGCTTGTAGCCCAAGTCAGCATCGCCTTTTCGATCTCGGCTTGTTTCTTTGGTTGCATACCATCGACGTAGATTTTGCGACACATCTCGACCCACAGGTCGTCCCACCACTCCTTTCTTGGTCGTCCGCCGATATATGGCGACTTCAGGTTTTCCACTCGCGGAGGTTCTTGGATGGCTGGGGGCATTTCGATTGGAACGGCGTGTGGTTCTTCGGGAGAATTAGGCTTATGCGTCAACCATCGTTTCTGCGCGCGTTTCTTTGACAGATTTTCGATCAGATGTTGAACGCCAGACGGTTCAAATCTGATGCCAAAACATCGAGCAGTCTCCTCATCATCGCCTTTGCTGCCAAATTGGCGTATATTAAAGCACGCGATCCCAGCGTTCCAAAGCTGGTCGGACGAAGAGGTTAGTTCGTCCCAATATTCCTGCGGTATCTCGAAACGCTTAGTCTTGGATGTTTTGCCGAACGAGTACCGAACCGAAGATCTTTGCGCCGCGCTACGAATTATGCCGCCCCGCAAATACTCCAAGAAGACACCGTCTGGAGATTGTACGACGGCGAGCTCTGTCACTCTATTCAGGGCATCGCGGGGCGGCAGCCACGCAGCAAAGCGTTTAAAGGCCTGCCTCTTTTTTGTAGCCATATCCCCACTCCGGTAGGGCTCCGCGATGATGCAGGGGAAACGCGCCGGAGTGCCGCGCTTGTCGGATGGCCGTCCTATCCCCCGCAATTTGTATGGTTGACGGTACGGCGTGATTCAGCAAGATCGATATAGGTCGGGAAGGCGACTATATGACTTCCCCTTTTTCGGTTTCCGTCCGCCGATGCACATGAACTCAAAAGAGAGCTGTCTGGGAACGCGATAAGCTTCAAGCGCGTACACTTGATACGGAAATGTCCTTCGACCGCTCACTGTCCCTGCGCGATCGTCACGGATCCCATGTCGGTGCGGGCGATGATGGCGGGGGAATACATGTCCTCGACCACACCGGCCGGCATCGCGAAGCTGCCTGCCGTCACCGCGCGCGCGATATAGGCGAGCCTGAATGTGGGCGGCGGCGGCGCGGGTTTCTTCGGGTCCGGCTTCTGCTGATATTGCGTGCCGACATCGAAGGCCGCGACAAAGCGGTCGTCGCGCGCTTCCTCCACGTTCACGTCGTTGAGCGTGGCGAGCCAGGGATAGGCCTTGCCGTCGTCGCCTGCGACCGGCATTTCGATTTCGAGCCCGGCGGGAAGCAGATCGAGCGCCGCCATCTTGCGGTAGTAATTGTTCGCCATCTGACCTTCGAGCACGATCATCACGCGGTCGTTCTGCTTCAGGCTCGCGAGATCGGCCGGCTCGCCGCTCATCGTCCAGACGGTCTTCTTGAGCGTCAGCCCGTTCGAGGCGACCGGCAGCGGCACCGCAGGCGTGCCCTGCACCGACACTGTGCGCCAGACCGGCGCATCGCCGCGGTTGACGATCGCGATGCCCGACGACAGCGCGCCGAGCGACGGCGCGAGCCGGATTGCGCCGTCGCGCGGCTGCGCGCGCCGGCCGTTGACGAGAATGTTGAGCGGCGCAGTCTGCTTGCTGAGATCGTAGGCCGCCCGCAGCATCCATGCCTTTTCCTGCGTCGTGGTGGCGTTGAGCCGCATATCGACATCGTCGGTGCGCTTCATCAGGGCCGGAACCACTTCCGGATCGCCGCCTTCGATGGCGAGCGCCGTCGTGCCCGCGAGATCGCGCACGAAGGAGCCGTAATCGTCGGTCGAATAGTTCTCCGGCTTGGCGGACATCAGGATGTCGCGCGCGCGACCGAAGGCGTAATCGGCCCGCGAGCGGTCGCCGGCCTGGGCCGCGGCCGCGCCGGTGAGCGCCGCCGCAATGGCGCTGCTCCATTCGCTGCCGCGCGTATCGCTGAAATAACGCAGATCGCTCAAATTGACCTGCCCCATTTTCGCCAGCACGTAGAACGAATAGGCCCGCACGGCGTCGTCGTTCGAATCGGCCGACGCCGTCGTGCGCAGCCAGCCGGCTCCCCGCTTGAGCGCCTCGTTGGGAACGACATAACCCTTGGTCTTGGCCTGATCGAGGAAATCGAGCGCAAACACGGATATCCACGGATCGGCATCGGAGCCCGGGCCCCACATGCCGAAATTGCCCGCAAAGTTCTGCATGTCGAGCACGGTGTCGACGGAATCCTGCAGCCGCGATTTGAGCGCCTGGTCCTTGCGCAGGCCGGCAAGATCCGCGAGATCGTTGAAATACAACAACGGCATCGCGAGGCTCGTCTGCTGCTCGATGCAGCCGAAGGGATATTTGTCGAGCCAACGCAGCAGGCCGGGCACGTCGTTATAGCCATGCGCGGCCGAGACATCGAGCGCCACCACGACAGTTGACGGCGCGAGATCGGCCACAAGCGCCTTGTTCGCGGTGAAGCTTTGGCCCGCAGCCAGAACGGCGGTGTCATCACGCGCGACGTCGAGCTGCGGCGCGCGCACTTCGATCTGCCACGAGCGGCTCACGGCAAATCCGCCGGGGCTTTTTAAGCTCAGCGAAATGGTCGCAACTCCCAGGCCCTTGCCTTCCAGCACGACAGGCAACAGCACGCGCTGGCCCTTGGCGAGAATCTGCGTGATCACGTCCTGCGCCGCGCCGGAATCGAGACCGACGGGGCCGGATGACGTGACGGTTGCGACATAGGTTCCGGCCGCGCCTTCGACATTGTCCATGTTGAGGGCTGCTTCGGCCCGGTCGTTCGGCGCAAGGAATCGCGGCAGCACGATGTCGGCCACGACGGGATCGCGCACGGTGAGCGGCCGGTCGGCATTGCCGACTTTCTTCTCGCTCATCACCACGGCCATCAGCCGCAATTCGCCGTTGAAATCCGGGATGTCGAGCGGCACTTGCGTCACGCCGCCTGCGCCCACTTTCACCAGGCCGGAGAACAACGCGACCGTGCGCGTCGGCACGACGGCCAGCGGACGCCCGCCCAGATTGTCGCCGCCTTCGCGCAAGCTGCCGACGGGACCCTTTTCCGTCTTGATCAGGCGGCCGTAGTCGTCACGCATGCCGACGCCAAGCCGGCGCTTGCCGAAATAATAGGTAACGGGATCGGGCGATTTGAAATCGGTGAGTTGCAGGATGCCTTCGTCCACCGCAGCCAGAGTGAGATAGGCCGCTTCGCCGCTATCCAGTCCTTTGACGACGACGGGGATGTTGATGTGCTGGCGCGGCGTGATCTTGTTCGGGCCGCCGATCAGCGGCGTCAAGGTGCGCGCGGAATTGTCCACGCCCAGCCACGCCACGCCGATGGAGCGGACGGGCTCGTGGCCCGTTGCATCGTTGAGCGCGCGATAATGCGTGACGAGCACATAGGCGCCCGCCCCCCAATCCGCCGAGACCGGAATGTCGACGGACGCGCCGCTCGCCGGCGCATCGATCATCTGCGAGGAATAGACGCGATCGCCCGCCACCACGACGAGCGCGCGGCCGTCGGCTACCGGCTTGATCGAGATATGCGCGACTTCGCCCGGCTTGTAGGACGGTTTGTTCGCAGCAACCGGAATGCGGTCGGGCCTGTCGCCGGCGGCACTCGCTGCCCAGCCGGAATAGAAGCGATAGGAGCTTGATGCCTTGGACTTCGGATCGGTGACCGTGAGGCGATAGGCGCCCCAGGGGAAGGCTTGCGCGAGTTTCGCCGGCGCACTTGTGCCGATGTCGAGCGTGCCGCTCGTGATCAACCGGTCGCGCGTGACGGATTGGTATTTCCACTGGCTGTTGCTGTCCTGGAACCACTGATAGGTCGTGTCTTCGCGCACCCACGTATATGTGAGTCCGGAGGCCGCGATGCGTTTGCCTGCGCCATTGACGACGATGGCCTCGAAGCCGGCTTTACCGTTCTCGTTGACGGAATCGTTGTCGAAATCCGGCCGCAGACCGATGGCCACGTCGCGCGTACGCACGGGGATTTCGACCGTCTTGTCGGTGGTGCGTCCGCCCGGTTCATGGATCGAAATTTTGATGACGGCTTTGAGCGGCAAAGTCGTGTCGGCAAGCTCGCCGATCGTGCCGGTGACTTCGGTTGTGCCGGTCGCGTCGGTGACCGGCACGTTGAGCGTGACGCTGACGTCCGAGAAAGTGTCGTCCACACGGCCGAACTTGTAGAGCGAGAAATCCGGAAACGGATTGGGGTCGGTCGTGATGTGCGCCTCGCCTTCGCCGGTCAGCCCGGACGCCGGCGCGCCGTAAAGAAAGCGGCTTTCCGCGCGCACATGCAGGTCGCTGTTGGGATGCAGCACCGCGTCTTCCGCCGTCAAGGTCACCTTGAGTTTCTGCGGCACAAAATCGGCGACGTCGAATTGCACGCGGCCGACCGGATCGGCCTTTGGATCGATGTAAGCCGCAATCTGCCAGCGGCCATGCGGGGCCGTCTTGCTCAGCGGAAGTGCCCAGGTCGCGGTTCCGGCCGCAAGCGACGCGCCGGCAATCGTCGTGCGCGCCACTTCAGCGCCGTCCGGGCGATCGGCGACCAGGGTCACGGGTGCTGTGACCGCGGCGCCGACACGGTCGCGCATCATGGTGACGGACTGGACCGTTTCGCCCGGGCGATAGACGCCGCGCTCGGTATAGAGATAGGCATCGACAGGCCCGGGAGACGGGCGGCCACCCACGCCGCGATCGGTGAGATCGAAAGCGGGACGGCGCAGATCTAGAAAGCTGAAATCGTCGCCCGCATAGGCCATCACCACCACCGGCTCGTCGCCACCCGTGCCGCGGAAGAAACCCGCATCGAAATCGGCGCGGCCTTGCGCATCCGTCGTCACCGTCGAGACGACATTGTTGTCGCGCGCGACGAGCGTGAGCTTGACCCCGCCCATGGGCTTTGCGCTCGCATAGGAGCGGGCAAACACGGAGAGACCGTTCGCACCCTGGAAACTCGTCAGCGCAATATCGGAATCGATCACCCATTGCGATGCGAGCTCGCCCGAATCGTCGGTCGCCTCTTCGGCCTGCGCCGCCTTGGCCGCGTCCCGCGCCACCAGCACATAGGCGCCTGGTTTCTTGTCCTTCAGGATGTCGCGGATGGGAATGAGCGTGACGACCGAGTCGTTCTTGACGTTCGCCACATCCATGGTGCCCTTCCAGATCACGGCACCCTGGTTGTTTTCGATCTGGGTCTTGTCCCAGGTATAAAGCGTCGTCTGGTCGACGACGCCGCTTTCGATCTGCGACAGCAGTCGGTCGCCGACCTTGATCACTTCCAGCTTCAGCTTGTCGATATTGACGGTCGTGACCGGCACGCCGTCGGCGTTGTCGCGCGGCAGCACGATTCCGCCCGAGAAGCGGACCAAAGCGGGCTTGTCGCGCAACTCGACGGGAACCGTCTCTTCCTGGACCAGCTTGTCGCCGGCGGAGTCGGGCAAGCCCGTCTTGAGCGTGACATTGTAAGTCTGGTTGAAATCGAGGCCGCCGATGCACAGGCGGGTGTCGAGAGGACGCACGACAATCCGCGTCTTGGGATCGACGGCCAGGTAATCCTCGTAATGGGTCTTGCCGGTGATATCGAGCTGGCGGGTAAAGACGAGGCAGGCCTGCGCCTGGGCCTGGGAGGTATCGATATCGAGCCGATGAAACGCGAATTCGGGTGACGCGGCCATTTCGGCCGGTGTCGCCGGCTGCGTCACGGACGTGACACCCTTGGCGAGACGTTCCAGGAAGCTGCCTGCCGTCCCGCCGCCATTGCGACCGCCGAGATAATAGAGGGTGCCGATGACGACGATCAGAACGGCTGCAACGGCGCCGCCGATCAGAAACAGCCGACGATTCATGATTCCCTCCCGAGGGCCGCGACTTGCGCGAGCGCAGCCTATCGTTCCGTCAGGCTACCGGCAATTCGCGAGGGGAGAATTGCGTGCGATCTTGGCCGCAAGATGACGCATGCGCTGCCAGGCGCAAATAAATCGACAAGCCGCGCCGAAGGCTCCCTTCAGTGACCGACAACCGCTCCGCGCTGCGTGACCTCGCGGCTGCGCACTTCCGAGGGTGAAACGCCGAAGCGGCGCCGAAAGGCACGGTTGAAATAGGACAGATCTCCGAAGCCGGCTTCGAACACGATATCGCCGATGCCGCGATGGCGGTAACGGGGGGTCGTCAACGCGCGATAGACAAGCACCAGGCGCCGGCCGAGAACATATTCGGAATAGGTCCCGCCTTCGCTCTCGAACAGGCGCTGCACCTGGCGCGGCGACAGGCCGTTCGCGCGCGCGACCTCGCCGACCGTCAGCGCATGGCGGTTCAGGTGCTGAGCGATATACGTCTTGATCGCGGCCATCCGGCCCGCGCGCAGCCCGCCTTCGTGGGCTATATCGACATTTTCCCGTGTGGGATTGAGCAGCAGCGAAATGAGATCGTGGGTGTGCGAAACCACCCGCCGGCGCAACTCGGGACTCTCGAGCGGCTGCGAATCGAACAGCCGCGCATAATTGAGCAGCAGCTGGAGCGTTTCGTTCTGATGGGGAATCTTGTACGCCACCTGGTCGTAGAGATTGGGTGCGAGCGGCGCGACGGACGCCGCCGGAAACCTCACGCAGAACATCTTTCCCTTCGACAACCGGTTATAGGAACCGGGTTCGGCGCAGGACATCAGATAGGCATCGCCGTCCTGAAGCGTCACGTCGCGGCCGCGCTGCGACGCGTTGACGGTTCCTTCTCCGTTCACCACCAGCACAAAATCGTCATTGTCCACGGCCACGACCTGGCGCGCGCGGCGATTGACCGACGGTCCGATCGAGCCCGAACCGATCCGTAAGTCCGGAAGAATCCGCAAAGATGCGTCCGCCTCATAAGGCGTATCGGAAAGCGGATCGACGGTCACTCGCAGAAGCTTGCGCGACAGCATCTCGCGCCAATAGTCCATGCGCGCATGCGGCGGCACGCGATTGGTCGAGAAATGCAACAATTGAAAATCAACCGGCGGACCGTCCATACGCGAATCCCTCGAACCCTGTAGAGCCGCTCCCAGCTTTGAATCGAAAGTGATGGCGTACCCGCGAGAGGTCAAGGAGGCCCCTGTCGCTGCGGACCAAACATGTCGTTCTAGGACAAGTCATCTTTCGCAAATCCGGCCGGTTGGTAAACCGGGAGAAAGTTCCCAGCCGACTTTTGTCGAAAATATTGCAATGATAACAAATAGTTAAACGCCAGGCCGAATCCGGCAACCAATTCGGCAGGTTTTCCCGACAGGCAGGCCGTGTCGCATCCGGCAGGGTCGCCGCGCGGTCGATTCCGTCACGCTTCGGTACCAAGGAATCGATCATTCCCGGGCGGGCGGAGCTGCCGGGGCCTTCGGCGACAACGCCAATTCTTCTTAGACCGGGCTCACTCGATTCGGTGCAGCTGGGTGCTCGCGAGATTTTTCGATGCCATGTCGCGATAGGCCCAGTTCGTCGCTCACGACCAAGAAGCAAGAAATACGACGTGTGCAAACTGCGCAGCGGGGTGGAGTCGTGCCCCACCGCGGCTCGCGAATTTCTCGCGCGGCCGCAAGTGCAACGACAGCCCGATCAGGAGCAACATCATGTCTTCATCGAATTGGCTCATCGGAGTAAGCGGCAATTGGGATATCGGAGGCTATTGGTCAGACGGCGTTCCGAACAGCAGCACCAACGTTTCCATCTCGGCGTTCTTCGGCAACTACACGGTCACGATCGATAATGAGACGGCGACCGCCAATTCATTGACGATAAATTCCATCGGGGCGACCCTTTCCGAAACTTCGCTGGGTTATCTCAATCTGACCGACGGGCTTACGATCCTGAACGGCACGGCGATTCTGCAGGGCACGAACAATATCGCCGGCGGAATCACCATGAACTACGGCGGCTTGCTGGAAATCGGTTCGACCGCGGCGCTCGCCGGCGGAAGCCAGATGACGTTTTACAACGGCGAACTAGTCGCTCTCAATACCGCGAGCGTCACCGGCGGCCTTCAGGTCGACGGCTCCTCGGATCTTGCCGCAGCCACGGGCGCGACGCTGACCATGAGCGGCACCTACGACGTCCAGGACGGATCCTCTTTGTCCTTCGGCGACTCTTCCGGCAACGACAACGGGACGGTGATCCTGACCACCCAAACCGGATGGACCTTTCCCACCAACGAATACAGCGTCACGGTCGAATCCGGAACATTGCGGGCCGACGCCGACGGTGTTTTCACCAATCTGCTGGCGAATGCTTCGGGAACGAATGTCGGCCCCACCGGCACACTCGATCTCTATGGCTACAACACGACGATCAACGACCTGACGGGTACCGGCACGATCGAGTCGACCCACACGGCCGACCTGCCGCCGAGATTGACGCTGGCCACGGCGACGGCCTCCGAATTCGACGGTCAAATTGTGGGTCGCATCACCGTCGACATTGCCGGCGCGATCACGCTGACGGGGACAAACACCTATACGGGAGGCACGGTCATCGCCAACGGCGCCGAGCTCATTCTGGGCGGCGAGGACGGATCGATTACCGGCAACGTCATCGACAATGGAGAGTTCATCTCCGGAGTCGGAGACCAGACAACGATTGCCGGCAATGTGAGCGGGTCCGGAAGCTTCATCCAGAACGGCGCCGGCGCGACAATATTGAGCGGAACGAACACTCTTACGAACGGCGTGACGATCGACAACGGCGCGCTGGCGATCTCGCAGGCTGCCGCTTTGGGAACGGGAACCGTCACGCTCGCTTTCGGGGAATTGTATGCCCAGTCGACCATGACCCTGACCAACGCGCTGGTGGTGGACAGCGGATCGCTCGTCGACATCTCCGCAGCCTCGGGCACGACACTCACCATCGATCCGACCGGGGGCTGGAATATAGAAAGCGGCACGATCGAGTTCGGCGCCGACGCAAATGGCGGGACCATCGTTTGGGATACCCTTGCGGGGTCGGAAATCAACGGGTCTTATTCGATCGAGGTGGCCAATTGCACTCTCAAGGCCGGCGCACAAAGTCTTTCGACCCTGCTGCAGACACCATCGATCGAGACGGCCCTTCTCAACGGAACGATCGATCTCGCCGGGTACAACACCAACATCTGTCTCATCCAGGGTAACGGCAACATCGAGAATTCCCACAACAATATGGTTACGCTCAACGTCACGGGCGGCGATTTGGACGGCGTCATCAGCGGCAAGATCGCGCTCAATGTCGAGAGCGGCTTCGGGCTCATCCTGGATGGCGCGAGCACCTATTCCGGAGGCACGACGATCGAAGCAGGCGGCGTGCTGTCGCTCGGAGACGGCACGAATAGCGGTTCGATCGCCGGCAATGTCGTCGATCAGGGAACATTCGTCTTTGCCAATACCGACACGACCGACTTTACGGGCCGGATTTCCGGCGGCGGCTCGGTCTTTCAAGGCGGACCTGGCACAACCATCCTCGATTTCGCCAACACCTTTACGGGCGGCGTCACCGTCGGCGACGGAATCCTGGAACTCTACAAAGGCTCGGGGCTGGGGACGGGCACGCTCACCATGCAAGGCGGCGAGTTGCTCGGCGGCTCCGCACCCGGCAATACGACGCCCGAGACCATCACAGTCACGAATGCGCTCGACCTGAGCGGCGACCCCAACTTCAGCGCCGCCACCGGCGACACGCTGAAGATGGAAGGCGTCTGGAATCTGCAGCTCAATCAGGGCGAGAACAGCCCCGGACAGAGCAATATTGTCCAATTCGGCGACGGTACGAATGACGGCATCGTGGTGTGGTACACGCCCAGCGTCTCGGTGGACGACGGCGCTCTCCAATACCAGGTTCAGGTTTTTACAGGCACGCTCAGGGCCGGGGATTCCAACTTCGGATTGTTGTTTGCGGATGCCTCCCAAACCACCGTCAGCACGTCCGGGACACTCGATTTTGCCGGCGTCTCGGCGACGGTCAACGATCTGCTCGGAAACGGTACCGTCATGGACAGCGGCGGCCACGCCGTCACACTGACCGTCAATGTGGGCAATTTCACCGGCACGATCAAAGGAGATATCGCGCTCGACGCCTATGGGCCGGTCACTTTGGGCGGGGCGGGGAAATTCGAACTGGCAAACATCGAGACCAGCTCATCATTGATACTCGGCGGAGCCGCGCAGGAAAACGTCGCGTTCATTTCCGGCGACGCAAATTCCGTGCTTGCCCTGACCGGCACTGCAAATCTAACCGGAAACATTCAAGGATTCACCACCGGCGACACGATCGATTTGCAGAGCGTGAATTACGGCATGGGCACGACGATGAACTACGACCCCACCACCGGCGTTCTCACGGTATCGGACGGAACCCATACCGAGAACCTCACCATGAGCGGTACCTATGTGGCGGGAAATTTCCAGCTCGGCGCAGATTCCGGAACCGGCACGGACATCACGTTCAATGCCGTTCCGGCCGTCATTCACCAATCGGACAGTTTCGACTTCAGTCAGACCGCGGCGGCGGCCGCGCCGCAGACGATGCCGGCGCTCGAGCCCGAATCGCACGCGCCGGCCGCACATCTCGCGTTCGGCGCAATGGAATTGTCACCGCAGACGATCACCGACACGATTGATCATCTCCTGACATCCCATCACACCCCGGCCTTTTTCGACTTCGCCTTCGCTTAAGGCCGGGCGTGACGGCGCCGGTCCGGCATGCGGCTCCCGCAACGCCGGACCGGCGGCGGTGACACTTCGAAACATCGTCCTCATATCCACAAATTTTCGCGTGTTGCGGCGTCATAGGCACGACCCGCAGCCCCGCGCCAAGAAGTTCCGCGCGCGCTGCCAGCTCTTGTCATCATTGGTGACCGCTTGCGTCGAGTGACAAAACCTGGCGCCAGGATATTCGATGCAGCAGCAGAACGGTTAGCGCAGTCTTGCCTTCGATGTGGCCGGCGACGGGCGGTCCAGGTCCTTCCGGGTTGAAGTCCAGCGCATATCCTGTCGCTGGAATCCGGCTTCAAAGAATCCCGGAAAAGCTCTATCGTCCGCCTGGGCGTAGAATCATCCGGGGATTGTCCGTTGAGATTCCGGGCGGGCTCGCCAACCGCTGCGTCGGAGCGGATTCTTCGTTGTCATCGATCGGGGGTTACACCATGAACGCACTGTCACTTCTTAAAATTGCGCTGGTTGTTTTCGGCATTGCCTTTCTGCTGATCTATCCGCTCGCGATTGTTTGGCCCTCGGGCTGGGCCTGGCATGAAGGCGCACCCTATTCCAACGACTACTACATGATGATCGTCGGCGTTTACGCGGTGCTGGGCATTTTCCTCATCCTCGCTGCGCGCGATCCGCTCGCCAATCGCAGCCTGATCTGGTTCGCTGTCGCGTCCAGCCTCGTGCATGGCGCAATCATGGCGCAGCAGTCCTTCGGCATGACGGACGGCATGACTCACATGGGGCATCTGATGGGCGACGTCCCGGCACTCTTCGCCATCGCCGCGATCCTCGGCGGGCTGCTCTGGAGCGCCGACATGTCCCCTAAAGCGCACTGAATCGGGCCGATTCGGGGTCAGCACAACCCGTCGCTTCACGGCAGGAAATGTCGATCTATCGCAATCGAGCGTTGCGAATTTCCACGGATAGCAGCGGCGGAGCGCCAGCGTCTTACGACGCGGCGACCCAATTGCCGTGGAAGCCGAACGGCACGCGGCGCGGCAGTGCCGCGGTTGCGATCGGGCCGGCGGTTACGTTCTGTGCGTCGAGCACGATGAAGTCGCTGCGGTTTTCCGCGCCGCGATAGGCGACGGCCACCAGAAACCCGTCGCCTTCGCCGGCTGCGGCCGTGCGCGGCACGAACACGGGCTCGCCGACGGCGTCGCCTTTGGGAAGACTGTGCAGCGATTTTTTCCCGGTCGCGAAATCGATATGGGCGATCGCATCGAACTTGACGTCCGTGCCGTTGCGCGAGTTGGCCGCGAAATAACCGTGGCGATAGGGAAGGCCGGCGCGGCGCTCGTCCAGCCGGGGAAACTCGCCGGCCGAATCGTCGAGATAGGCGCGTGCGATCGTGTCGGTCTTGCCGGAAAGATCGAAGGTCCAGCGGCACAGGCGCGCGGACGCGGGTGTGCCCGGCGATCCGTCGACATTCGGGAACAACGGCGCGTTCTCATACTGCATCACGTCGGCATAAATCTTGTCGCCGTCTTCCCACATGTTCATGGGGTGGAACACGTAGCAGGGATCTGTCGTGAACCACCGCATCGTTTCGACACCGGCATCGCGCCGCATCAACCCGATGTGAGAACCTTTCTCCGGCTCCCAGGCGAAAGCGGGACCGCCGGCCATCGCGCGTTCGAGATTGCCCGTCAACGGCAGCACGGGAAACATCACATAGTTCTTCGTCACGAAGAAATCGTGCACCATGCTGGCGAAAGGCGCCTGGAACGTGTCGAGCCGCGTGACCTTGCCGCTTCTGTCGACGACGCCATACGCAATGTCGTTTGTGAAAAATCCTTCGCCGGCCATGTAGCCGAAGAACACCATCTCGCCCGTTTCGGGATCGAATTTCGGATGCGCGGTGAAGCGATTGGCCTTGCCCGCGTAAGGAATGTAGCCGCGCGGATCCAGCGTCTTCGCGTCGAGCTCGAACGGCTGGTGGCCTTCTTCGAGCGCCAGCAGGCGTCCGGCATGAAACACGATGTTGGTGTTGGCGACGCCGCTGTCATGGCCCAGCGCGGACGGATCCGTCGTCATGGGATTGCCGAAGGTTCCGAACAGCGCGTGGCCCGCGGCGTGCTCGAGTTCCCATTTCGGCGTGCGGACCCAGCGGTTGCGATAGGAGATTTTTCCGTCGGCCACGCGGAACGCATGGATCATCCCGTCGCCGGCGAACCAATGATATTGATCGTCGCGCGGCGGAAATTGCGGATTGGGTCCCGTGCGGTAATAGGTGCCCGCGAGTTCGCGCGGCAGCGCGCCCGTCAGCGGCAGATCGGCGAAATCGTCTTCCGTCGCGATCGGCGCAAAATTTCCGGAGAGATAGGGATTGATGCGGGCCGGTGCGTTCATGTCATCCTCCATCGGCTTTATAATTTACGTTGTAAATTTATAGCGTAAGCGATAGACCTTTGCAAGCGCTTTCTTTGAGAGGTTGCACCCTGCCCCGAGCCCTGTCCAAACCGGAAGTGGCCGAATTCCGCGAACGCCTGTGCGAGGCTGCTACCAGGCTGTTCGCCGAGCGCGGTCCCGCTGGCTTTTCCATGCGCGAACTCGCCACGGCGCTGGGGGTCAGCCCCATGACTCCCTACCGCTATTTTCGCGACAAGGACGAGATGCTGGCTGCCGTCCGGGCCCGCGCCTTCGACCGTTTTGCCGGCGTGCTGGAGCGGGCTTTTGCGAAGCCGGGCAACGCTGCCGAGCGCGCCGCGGCGGCGGGAGACGCCTACGTGAAGTTCGCGTTCGGCGAGCCCCAAGCCTACCGGATGATGTTCGATCTCTCGCAACCCGGTGAAGAGAAATATCCCGACCTGATGCGCGCGACCACGCGGGCTCGCGCCACCATGACCCAGCACATCCCCGGGATGATCGCCGAAGGCTTGCTTCAAGGCGACCCGGACGAAATCGGGCATGTGTTCTGGGCCGCGATCCATGGCGCGGTCGTGCTGCAGCTTGCCGGGAAATTGACGCACGAATTCGACTTCGATCGCCTCAACGACGCTGTCATGCGTGCGCTGCTGGAAGGTTTTCGACCGGAACGCGCTTCCTGAAAGCTCGTTCCATGCGTTTTCGGCATGGGCGACCCCGCTTGAAAAAAGCCTGCCCAGGCAGTAATTGCTTCGGCAGCTGCAATTTCCACCGGGGGAACGATGGCCGCTTATTACCGTCCCGAGACCTTCGCCGCCCGCGATTGCATGGGCTACCTCGTGTCGCGCGCGCAGAGCCTGATGCGGCCGCAGATCGAGGCGGTGTTCGACAAGCAGGACCTCAGCTTCTCGCAATGGCGCGTATTGATGTGCCTGCGCGACGGCATCGCGAACACCTGTGCGGACATTTCGCGCGAGCTCTCGCATGACAGCGGCTCGCTGACGCGCCTGGTGGATCAGCTTGACGCGCGCGGCCTGATCCGGCGCACGCGTGATCGAAAGGACCGCAGGGTCGTGACGCTTGCGCTCACGCCTGCAGGACGCGCCGCGATCGCCGCCGTGCTGCCGGAGGTCGTCGCGCATTGCAACAATCTGCTCGAAGGGTTTTCGGCGCACGAAGCGAAAACGTTGATCGCGTTGTTGACCCGTTTGCTGGTGCGGGCCCGCGAAATCGAAGATCGCGGCGAGGAGAACGCGCTGTCGCGGCGGGAGCGCGCGGCATGACACGCCTCGTCGCACTCTGCATGGCCGCATTGGCCGTCTCGGCCTGCGTTCCGTCGGACATCGTGCCGCAAACCAAAACGATTGCCGATTCCTCGCTCGGTCTTGGCGCGGCACCGGCGCCCGCCGTTGCACAAGATTGGTGGAAGGCTTTCGGCGATCCGCAACTCGACCGGTTGGCCGACATGGCACTCACGGGCAATCCCACGCTCGAGGACGCGCTCGCGCGGCTGCGCGCGGCCCAGGCCGAAGTCGACAGCGCGCGGTCGCAACTTTACCCGCAACTCACCTATCAAGCCCAAGACCAGCTGCAACGCTTCAGCCGCAACTACATCATTCCTCCGCCTTATGCGGGCACCACGCACTGGATGGGAACGGAACAAGCCAATCTTTCGTGGGACATCGACTTCTGGGGCAAGCAGGCTTCGCAAATCCGCAAGGCAAAGGCGCTGGCGCGCGCCGCGGAATATGACGCCGCCGGAGCGCGGCTCGCGCTCGCCGGTGCGCTCGCGCAGGCCTATATCGGCCTCGACCGCGCCTGCAAGCTCGGCGACGTCGCCGCGGACAACGAGAAGGAACAGCAGGCGCTCGTTTCGTTGACGGACAGGCGCGTGAAAAGCGGCCTGGACAGTCTTGTGGAGCAGAAAGAAGCCGATGCGCTTCTGGCGCAAGCGCATCAATATCGCGAACAGTCCGACGCCGCGCGCGAAGTTGCGGTTCACGAAATTGCTGCACTGATCGGTCACGGCGCCGACGTTTATGGAAGCATTGCGCGGCCGAGCGTGAAGCTCGATACCGCGCTCGCGCTGCCGAACGAATTGCCGGCCGATCTTCTGGGCCGCAGGCCGGATGTGCTCTCGGCCCGCGCACGCATTCAGGCGATGATCGCGGGACGCAAAGTGGCGGCCGCCGACTTTTATCCCGACGTCGATCTGCTCGGCTTCGCCGGTACCGCCGCGATCGGGCTTGCGCCTCTCTTCCGTCTCACTTCGGCCGCCTATGGCGCAGGACCCGCAATCACCCTGCCGATCTTCGACGCCGGCAAATTGCGCTCGGACTATGCCGTGTCGACTGCCGATCTCGATCAGGCCGTCGCCGATTACAACGGCACGCTCACCGGTGCGGTGCGACAGACGGCCGATGCGTTGACGCAGATCCGTTCGCTGGATCGTCAGACGGCCGATCAACGATCGCTGCTCGCCGATACGAACCAGGGCTATCGCATGGCCGAGACGCGCTACCGCACGGGCCTCGCCAATCAGTTGACCGTGTTCAACGCGGAGACGGCGTTCCTCCAGGCCCGCGAGCAACAGGTCGCGCTCGATGCCGATAGCGTCACGCAGAGAGTCACCCTGCTGCTGGCCGTGGGGGGAGGCTTCGATCCCAAGAATCCGATTCCGGCACAAACGCATTCAAACCAGGATATCGCGCCATGAGCGATGCGCCTTCGCCTTCCACTTACTCTCCGCGCCAGCGCGCGCTCGGCCTTGTCGCGGTCGTCGTCGTGCTGGGCATCCTCGCGTGGGGTGCGTACTGGCTGTTCTACGGACGATTCTTCGAATCGACGGACGACGCCTATGTCGGCGGCGATGTGGTTGCGATCACCAGCCGCGAAGCGGGCACGATCCTGACGATCCACGCCGACAACACGCAATTCGTGCGCCGCGGACAAACGATCATCGATCTCGATCCCGCCAATGCGCTGGTCGGCATGCAATCCGCGGAAGCCGGCCTTGCCCAGACCGTGCGCCAGACGCGCGCGCTCTTCACCAAGGCGGACCAGTTGCGCGCGCAGATTTCGCAGGCGCGCATTCAGCTGGCGCAGGCGGAGCTGGACTATAAGCGCCGCATTGAAGCCTCCAGCGACGGCTCCGTTTCGCGCGAAGAAGTTTCGCATGCGAGCGATGCGACGGCGCAGGCAAAGGCCGCGCTTGTCGTGGCCCAGACCGGTCTCGCGCAGACTTTGGCGCAGATTCAGGGCACGACCATCGCCACCAATCCCGATGTGCTGGCCGCGGCTGCGAAGCTGCGCAACGCCTCGCTCTATCTCGACCACATGCAACTGCTTGTGCCCGTGGACGGCGTCGTAGCCCAGCGCTCCGCACAGGTGGGCGAAGAAGTGGCTCCCGGCACACCTCTGCTCGCCATCGTGCCGCTCGACAATGTGTGGGTGGACGCGAATTTCAAGGAAGTGCAATTGACCCGCATGCGCGTGGGCCAGGCCGTCACGCTCACCGCCGATATTTACGGCAGCGGCGTCACCTATCGCGGCTATGTCGCGGGGCTGTCGCCCGGCAGCGGCGCGGCGTTTGCACTTCTGCCGCCGCAGAACGCGTCGGGCAACTGGATCAAGATCGTGCAGCGCGTGCCGGTTCGCATCAAGATCGATCCGGCCGATCTGAAAGCGCATCCGTTGCGCGTGAGCCTGTCCGTCAATGTGAGTGTCGACGTGCGCGACGAATCGGGCCCGGCGATCGCCGCGCGCGCCGAGCCGCACGCCTTCGAAGAAGAAGCGATCCCGCATGACGGCCGGCCCGTCGAAGCGCTGATCGCGAAGATCATTGCGGAAAATTCGGGCACCTCTTCGAACGCAGACACTGCGCAATGAGCTCTCCCGGCGCACCGGCTCAAGCTGCGCCGCTCAAAGGCATCGTGCTGGGGGTGACTGCTCTCGCATTGGCGCTGGGCACCTTCATGCAGGTGCTCGATACCACCATCGCCAACGTGTCGCTGCCCACCATCGCCGGCAATCTGGGAGTCAGCTCCGACCAGGGCACCTGGGTCATTACGTCTTTCGCCGTGTCGAACGGCATCGGTGTGCCGCTCACCGGCTGGCTGATGGGCCGCTACGGCGTGGTGCGCGTGTTCGTGGTGTCGGTTCTCTTCTTTACCGTGGCGTCGTTTCTGTGCGGCATCGCGTGGAGCCTTAGTTCGCTCGTCGTTTTTCGCGTGCTTCAAGGCGGCATTTCGGGACCCATGATTCCGGGCTCGCAGGCGCTGCTGATTGCGATCTTCCCGCCGCAGAGACGCGCCGTAGCGCTCGGCATCTGGTCGATGACGACCCTGGTGGCGCCGATCTGCGGGCCGATCATGGGCGGCTATATCTGCGACAATTTCAGCTGGGGCTGGATATTCTTCATCAACGTGCCGGTGGGTTTGCTGTGCGCGTTCCTCTGCTGGCGAAATCTCGCGAGCCGCGAAACTCCGATGCGCAAGCTGCCGATCGACGGCGTCGGACTGGGGCTCCTGGTGCTCTGGGTCGGTGCGATGCAGGTGATGCTCGATACCGGCAAGGACGCGGACTGGTTCGCTTCGACGCAAATCGTGATCCTCGCGCTGGTGGCAGCCGTCTTCTGCGTCGTATGGATCATCTGGGAATGGACGGACAAGCATCCCATCGTCGATTTGTCCCTGTTCAAGAACCGCAATCTCGCGTTGGGCACTCTCGCTCTGTGTCTCGGTTACGCGATTTTCTTCGCCAATATTCTGCTCCTGCCGCTGTGGCTGCAGACGCAATTGGGCTACACAGCGACCTGGGCCGGCCTGGTCGCCGCACCCAGCGGGGTCGTCGCCGTGGTGCTGACTCCCATCAATGCGCGGATAATGTCGCGATTCGATGCGCGGTTAACGGCATCGCTGGCCTTTGTCGCGTTCGCGATCTCCTATTTCATGCGTGCGGGCCTCACCACCGATGCGAGCTTCGCCGCGTTCGTGCTGCCGTTGCTGGTGCAAGGCGTTGCGATGAGCATGTTCTTCGTCGCCATGCTCACCATTACGCTCGACGGCGTCGCGCCGCAGCGGATTCCTTCGGCCACCGGCCTGACCAATTTTGCCCGTATCACGGCCGGCGCGTTCGCCGCCTCGATCACGACGACCTTGTGGGATCGTCGCGAGGCGCTGCATCAGAGCCAGCTGGTGGAGACGGCGACGCAATTCGATCCCGCGATGCAGCGTACGAGCGCCACCTTGCATGCGCTCGGCTTCAGCGATGCGCAGGGCTACGGCATTGTGTTGCGCACCCTCGTGGGCCAAGCCTATCTGCTGGCGGCGGACGACCTGTTCTGGATCTCGGCGTGGATCAGCCTCGCGATGATTCCGATCATCTGGCTCTCGCGCCGCCCGGTCAGCGCCGGCGGCGTCGTAGCCGCGGCGGATTAGAACGCTTTCGCATTAAACGGAATCCCCCCTGCCCCGCTTGAGCGCGGGGAGCGTCAGGCCGGCGCGCGCAACCATGGCGCGCTTTGCCGATCGGTGTATGATGGCAGACGTCAATTCGGGGGGAACGATCTTGCGCCAATTGCTCGTCGTCGCATCCGCCGCAGCACTTCTCGCAACGGTCGCGATGAGCGGTACTGGATTCGGAAAAGGCACTGCTAGCGGAACGGGATCCGGGAAAGGCGCCGCCAGGTCCGCGGCAGCGGGACAGATGCTGATCGAGCGGGGGCCGGTCACCAATATCAATATGACTGCCATGAGCTTCAATTGCCGGACGGCGGACGGCAACCGTCTGTACCAGGTCGATGGCGCCACGAAGTTTCGCCGCGGCTACGATCTCGTCTCTTTCGGCGACCTGCAGACCGGGGCTAATGTGCAGGTTCTCTATCACTTGGAGGGAAAAACCGTGGTCGCCGATTTGGTCCTGATCTCGTCCTGATGCCCATGAACGAGCCCGGTTCGACGCGCCGCTTCACGGAGGCCAGATGGTGAACGCTTTTTTGTTCCACAACGCGCGACTGTTCGACGGCGAAACGGATCATCTGCGCGAAGGCATCAGCGTTTTTGTCGAAGGCGACCGCATTCGCGAAGTGTCCGACCGCAGGATCGCGAGCGCATCGGCCGAGAGCATCGATCTCGGCGGGCGGACGCTCATGCCCGGATTGATCGACGCACATTTCCATGCCTATGCCACCCAGCTCGATCTCGGCAAGGCCGAGCAGACGCCGCGTTCGCTGCACGCGCTCGAGGCGCATATCCTGCTCGAAAACGCGCTCGCGCGGGGATTCACGACCGTGCGCGATGCGGCCGGCGCCGATTATGGCCTCGCGCAGGCGACCGAGCGCGGGCTTATCAAGGGTCCGCGCATTTTCTATTCGGGCCGGGCGATCACGCAGACCGGCGGGCACGGCGATTCGCGCGCGCAGAGCGTGGAAGGTTGCGCCTGCACGTCCCACGGCATGAGCTGGGTGGCGGACGGCCCCGACGAAGTCCGCAAGGCCGCGCGCGAAGAGCTGCGCAAAGGCGCCAACCAGATCAAGATTTTCGTGTCCGGCGGAATCTCGTCTCCCAGCGATCCGGTGTGGATGCCGCAATTCGGCGACGAGGAAATCAAGGCGGCAGTGGCGGAAGCCGCCTCGCGCCGCACTTATGTCCTGGCGCATGCCTACACGGCGGAGTCGATCGCCCGAGCCGTGCGCTGCGGCGTCCGCTCGATCGAGCACGGCAATCTGATCGACCGCGCCGCCGCGGAAGTGGTGAAGGCGCACGAAGCCTTCGTCGTGCCCACGCTCGTGACCTACGATGCGTTCCACAAATTCGGCGCCGAGGGCGGCGCACCGGATTATCTCCTGAAGAAGCTCGAAGACGTCCGCACCGCGGGGCTGCACGCGCTGTCGCTGTTGCAGGAAATCGGCGTGCAGACCGGATTCGGAACCGATCTCCTGGGCGAACTGCATGTGCACCAGTCCGAGGAATTCATCATCCGCAGCCAGGTGATGAAACCCGTCGACATCCTGCGCTCCGCCACATCGATCAATGCCCGCATCCTCAATCGCATAGGCGAGCTGGGTGTCGTCAAGGCCGGAGCGCTGGCCGATCTGATCGCGGTGGACGGCGACCCCCTCAAGGATCTTTCCGTCCTGACGCATCAGGGTGCGCATCTGCCGATCATCATGAAAGGCGGACAGATGATGAAGAACACGCTGCAATAGAGGCGGCACTCAGCGAGAGGGATTTCGCACCACTGTTACGGTCTGACCCTAATGGGAAACTGGCGCGAATAAATTGAATTCAAATATGAGGCCCGGAACCAACAATACCATGAACCCGAGGGCGACGCGGAACGCTGCTTTGGGATAGCCTTTTGCGCGCGACCAAAGCGGCAAGCCGACTGAAAGAACTGCGGCGAATGCGGGAACGGCGATTAGCGGGGCAGCAAAATTCCAGTTTATGGTCACGCTGTGGAACCGCGACAGGACGCGAACCAGCCCCGCGTTCACCAGCATAAAAAAGACCCAGCCGATAAAATCGATGACGATTAGCGTATACACGTCCCCTCCAACTTTTGTTCAGCCTATGCCATAGTGCACCCGTGCCCAAGGGCCCCAAGGACGGAAACGCACCGCCGATGTCGTCGGCAGCACCGAGGTAACGGGGTGAGAGACTGGGGGCCACAATGACACCGATGCGGACGCGCTGCCTTGCCGTCGCTATGGCGCTCGCCGCCGCCTCGCCCGCCTCCGCGTCCGAGATATGGCATTGCGTCGTCAAGAACCCCGCCGGGCGGCAGGGCGCGCCGTTGCGCGCTACCGCACGCATTAGCGGCGAAAACTTGTACTGGGTGGCCAAGGGACACGTCATAAATTCCCGGGATTAAATCCTGCGATTGCCCAACGGGAAAATGCGGCTTCGAACGCAGACGACTCACTATCGCGTCCTACAGAACAGCGACGCGGGCACTGTCGCCTATAGAGATCCACAACCCAAATCAAACGTATTGGTGACCGTGATTTTCATCGACAAAACCGGTGGAGGGCTTCGGATCGAAAGTTTCTTCGCCGGCTGGAACATTACCGGCCACTGCACGCTCGCTGCGAAACCGAAGTCACCTTGAGATGGCGGTTTCGAACGACAATACCGCCGCGACGGCGAACAGGAAGGCTTTGCGAGCGACGTGGATCTGAGGTAGTGGTACAGTTTGAAATTCTCAATGCGATTTTACCAGAGCCAAGATCATCATGGCGGCGGTCCCGGTCAGCCCCGCACACGGTATGAGGTAAAACGCCAATTCCCTGTAATCGCGATTCCTGTATGCCTCCCACGCTAGGATAAAGGGAAAGCCGATAAGCGCGAGGCAGAAAGTGACCGCGATAAAGGGAAAGGTAATGATTGCGCCGATCTCGTCGGCGAAATGCGCGATCCGCTTTCGTCTCTCAGGTGTAAGCCATGCAGCTACACGCCAAATTGTTGCGACACTAGCCGCCCCGACAAAAACACCGCTCCCGAAAGCCTCAAGAGGCGTCACGCGCCAATTCCCAATCCTCTAGCACCTTCACCATATCAGACATTTCCCAGAGCTTGGGAGTCACGTTCGCGGCCATGGCCGGGGTGACCTTCAGGGTCTTGTGAATGCGAACGAAGTTATAGTGCATGAAGTAGTTCGCCATCATATGGGCGTGATTTACAGCCTTTTTCGAAAAGGCATTCGTGAGGCGCGTCATGCGACGGTTGCCCATGCGGATATTTAGATTTTGGCGCTCTACATAGCTCGTAGAGACGTAACGTGCATCGGGACGGCCTTCGACGCGCTGGCCGTAGCAGGCGATACATTCAGCGGGGCTGTACCGCTTCTCGCCATCTGCCGGAGCGCCGTAAACTTTGATTAGTTGCGCATAGTCAACGTCCGCGCCGAAGCTTTCCTCGATAGCTTCGACGTACGCCTTGTGGCCGTCAGTCGTGATTTGCACGCGGTTCGCCAAGCGTGGCGCGAGATCGCTTACGAAATCGAGCGCCGCTGCTCCATCACGCGCGCCCACATAGAACGATGCTGCCAGCTTGGTATCGGCATCAAGCGCAACCCACGTCCAGATATCGCCAGCGCCTTCGGGAGCGGCCTTCGCGGTCGGGACGTTCTTTTGCTTGGCGTAGCAAAACGCCCAAACCTCATCGAGTTGCAGCCGTTTGCAGGGGAGGTTTACCAGCGTCTGGTCCATATACTCAGAAAACGCCTGCCCGGCATTTTCCAGCAGCTTAATCAGCGTGGTCCGGCTAACGCCCGTGAGGCGTGTCATGGCCCGAAGGGAAATCCCTTCCGCCATCATCTGGAGGGCTTGAGCGCGCTTCTCGGGGGTCAGCTTGTTCATGCCATTAAACTGGCATTTATGTGCTTGACAGTCAAGCATAAAATTAGTCTTTCGGCGTAAACTCTTGGTTGCGCGGAACTCTGAGAGGGGCCAGAGTCCACGGGCGCGCTGGAATAGGGTGCCGTAGGGTGCCGAATCAGGTGCCCGACTTCATATCAGTTGTTGACTTAAATGGCAACATTGATTACATTATCAGGGCCGGACGGGCCGCTAACCCATGTCCAAGTTCCACTTGGAATTGGGGTGCAGCCCCAGCGGAGTTTCTATGCCTGTCCTGAATTTATGCGTGGTGTCGAGGATGATTTGCCGAAATGGGTAACTGGCAAGCTGAACGCCGCACAAACACCTCAAGAGCAAATGCGTTCGATCCTTCTTCGCTGGATATCGGGTCGAGAGATGGTCTGGGAGCGGCACTTTAAGGACTTGATGCCAATGGGGACTGAGGCTTGGGAAATGAAAACTGCCGATCTCCGACTCTTCGGATGGATGTATCGCCCGCGCGTTTTCATCGCATCGTTTTTAGGCTACGCCGACGATTACAAAGGACTCAAACCAAAGCGCCATTACAGCGACGCCGTTCAGCGCGTGATGACAAGTCGCAATTCTGTTGATCTAGACCTGCCGAAATTCACGTCGGGAGAGTATGATGCCCTCGTTTGAATATGAGCTGGACAAGAAAAGCGAAGTTGGCTCCGACTTTATCACGCGAGTGAATGAGGAATTGCAGCGCGCGCTTGTCACAGAAAAGCAAGCAAGAAAAATTACTCAGCAAGAGATTGCTGACACACTTGAAATTAATCGCTCTGTCGTGAATCGCCGCTTTATGGGCTTGGAAAATCTCACTGTCCGTTCAATAGCAGAAACACTTTGGGCAATAGGCTGGGAGCCGCTTTTCAAGGTCAGAAAAATTGCGCCTCAGGATGGCGAAAATGAGCGAGCCAAACCGAAAGAGAACAGTTTTAAGCTTGCTCCGCCGCCGCCGCCATCTTCGCCTGAAAAGCCATTATCTGCATCTGGATTTGGCAAAAGCGTTGCACTGGAGCGGGTGTAAATGACCGTCGAAATTTCAGACGGAATAAGCTTCACAACCGCTATTCTTTGCGAAGATGTGCGCCCCGAAGCGGCAAACAAGTGGACCCTACTAGGGGTGTTTCCGGGCGGGTTGATGGTCCCTAACTTGCCCGCAAATCTGCGTATTGGGATGTATATCGAAGCCACACTAGCAAAAGATTACAAAGGGCCGATACATCTTCGCATGTTGAACAATGGAACAGAGGTTGCGCAAATGCGCGGCGAACTCGACGCGAAAGTCGGCTTTGTAGCGTTACCAATCGCGGCCTTTGTGGCAGGATTTGCACACGAAGGAACAATCGAAATCGAGGTTGGTACCGATGCCGTGCACTGGCGTCACTTACTTACCAGAGACCTTCTTATCGGACCGCCGCCAGCCACCTAATTTTTCTTCCAGCGTTTAGCGGCGGCTGTTTTGGCGATCTCCGCACGCCGTTCCGGTGATAGCTTTTCAGCGCGGGATTTGCCCCCCTTTAATCCCCCTTTGCGGGCGAACTCATGGGCGGGATTGCTGGGCTTAGGTGCGGCCTCAACGGCTTGCCCCGTCAATAGATCGCCTATCAGTTTGCCACGCTGGACGATATCGGTCGGGCGTTTGGGGCGCTTGGTTGTCATTTGCTGCGAGTGCAGTTGTAAGGGACTGCCCCGCCCGTGGCACCGATAAACTGCGGCGGTTCGCCACGACCAATAACACAAATTTCGACGTTCCCGGTCCATCGATCTAAGCGCATCACTCCAAATGTGCCGTCAGGAGCGGCCTCCCAGCGGAACGTGAAAAGGATTGCCGCCGCGATTATCAGGGCCGCGCCCAGTATCGAGAGCCGGAAGTCCGTCGCCATGGTCGAAGGATGGCACGGCCGGGCGCGATGTTCAAAGGCGACCTAGCCGGGCTGGATTTCAAACTGTACCACTACCGCCGGGCGACAGGGCGCGCCGTTGCGCGCTACCGCACGCATTAGCGGCGAAAACTTGTACTGGGTGGCCAAGGGCCCCGTCATAAATTCCCGGGATCAAATCCTGCGATTGCCCAACGGGAAAATGCGGCTTCGAACGCAGACGACTCACTATCGCGTCCTACAGAATAGCGACGCGGGCACTGTCGCCTACAGAGATCCACAACCCAAATCAAACGTATTGGTGACCGTGATTTTCATTGACAAAACCGGTGGAGGGCTTCGGATCGAAAGTTTCTTCGCCGGCTGGAACATTACGGGCCACTGCACGCTTGCTGCGAAACCGAAGTCACCTTGAGATGGTGGTTTCGAACGACAATACCGCCGCGACGGCGAACAGGAAGGCTTTGCGAGCGACGTGGATCTGACTGGCTTGCGTCAATCTGCCCCCGACGCATGGTCGAACCGCTCCAGCATTCTCAAATGGAACTCGTCGCAGAGCCGTCGCGCCTCCGGGTCGGGCGTGCGCGCCGTCTTCTCGAATAGATCCTGTGCGTCGCGAAACTCCGTGTCGATAAATCGCCGGACGGGTTCGGACAAGGGTTCTGCGCCCAGTTCCCGCGTCTGCGCCTTGCGGGCAATCAAATCGCGAACGAATTCGGCGACATCGGCAGGCGGCGCACATTGCTCCATCAAGGTCTGGAAGTGCATGGGCGCGACCGCATCGCCGGGGTGACAGCGAAGCCAGCGCAGCGCCGCGGCCGGACGCAACGCATAGAAAATCTTCTTCAGCGGGACTTTCTTGCCGTCTTTGAAATGGGTGCGGCGCTGGCGCTCGCCCAGATGCAGATAGTGACGGCCGATCTGCGTGCGATCGGCCACATCGCGCGCAAGCTTCGTAAATTCATCCTTGAACCGGGGATCGGTCCCGTAACTGATGGGCGACGTCAGCCACTCGATCACGACCGCGTTGCCCTTGAGCAGCAGCTTCAGGGCTTTTGCGAGGTCCCAGCCGTTGACATCGAGAACATCGTCCATCGGCGCTTCGATCACGTCGCGTTGCGGCCATAGCGACAGATATTCCCGCTTCGAACGCACATAAATGAAACGGCAATCGTAATCGCTGTCGGGTGACGGAAAACCCCAGGCGCGGCTGCCGCTCTCGATCGCGAGCGGGATGGCGACGCGTTGCTCCTGCCCTATGGCGGCAAGGCACGCGTCGATTCGGGCCACGATTGCGGCGTCCATCGAATCCGGGATAGCGCGGTGCACGGGATCGTCTTCCGATTGCGTTGAGTTTTGGCGATGCATTCTAGCGTGTGATTTGACCCAAGGACGGAATCTCTTGAAGTTCCGAGCGGAGAAACACGACTTTGCTTAATTCGAAGTTGGGCGCAATATGTGTGTTCCGGGCCCGCACCAGACGGGGAGGCGGAGACAGGGAGGATCGCGATGGCGTTTGTACCCCAACAGCTGGAAACCCATATCGATTGGCGCTCGTCCGACGTGGCCGATCCGCGCCGATGGACGATGGAGCTGACGGACGGCGATCAGCGCGAGCTCGACCATGCGTTGCGGGCCGCGAAATGCGTCTCCGACAATCTGCTAGACATCCGCAAGGAATCGTTTCCGCTGGACGGCCTCGTGCCGAAGCTCGCCGCCGTGGAGCGCGAGCTGATCGACGGACGCGGCTTCATGCGCATCGGCGCGCTCGACACGACGCGTTATTCCGACGACGACCTCACGCTTCTCTATTGGGGCATCGGTTTGCATCTCGGCGATCCGTGGCCGCAGAACAAATACGGTCACATGATGGGCGACGTGACGGACCAGGGAAAGAAGATCGACGACCCGACCCTGCGCGGCAACGAGATCGGGCTCATCGGGCTCGATTATCACACCGACGGCTCCGACCTCGTGGGCCTCATGTGCCTCAGGCCTGCGAAATCGGGAGGGCTCTCCTGCGTCGCCAATGTGGTGGCGATCTACAACGAACTGGTGCGCACGCGGCCCGATCTCGCGGCCGCGCTTTACAGCCCGTTGCCGTGGGATTTTCGCGGCGAGCAGCCGGCCGGCGGCCAGCGTTATTACATGCGCGCGGTCTTCACCGAGCATGAGGGTCGCCTGTTCAACTTCTTCGTGCCGCAATACATCAAGGCCTCGCAGCGTCACCCCGAAGCGCCGCGTCTGACGCCGCTGGAGCACGAAGCGATCGATACGGTGTGCGAAATGGCGCGCCGGCCGGAGTTCAACGTCTATATGGAAATTCCGCCGGGCTATATGCAGTTCATCAACAACTACCATGTTCTGCACGGACGCCAGCCTTACGAAGACGATGTGGCCCATGGTTACAAGCGCCATCTGAAGCGGCTCTGGCTCGCGACCCACCAACTCAAGAGCCGGCCGAAAGCGTTCGCCAATGGCGCGCATGGCCATTGGGCCAAGAACAAAACCGTCAGCCGGATCGCGGCCGTGGAGCGGGCCGCGGGCTGATTGGAGCTCGATCGTTACTCTGCGCTAACGGCGATGCGCGACGCGGCCTTCCAGCTGGTGCAACTCCCACAGTTCCTGGTGGCTGAATTTCAGATGCGGCCAGATGGTCAGCATGGCCGTCCGTCCGATCTTGCGTTCGAGCCTGCGTAACGTCGCGAAGTGCTCGCGGTCCGCGGGCTCGATCACGATCTCGCCGCCGCTTTCGCGGGCCAGCAGCAACTGCTCCGCCCGCAGGACGAGCTCCGTGTGAAGCTTGAGATAGGCGAAAATATCGGCCACCACGGCGTTCGAGAATTTTGCCGCGAGATCGGCGATGAAGCGGCCGGCCTCGCTATGGGCGAACTTGCCCGTTCGAATGTCTTCGAGCAGGTGTTCGTGCGATTGGTAGTCGTGCACGAGCCAGTTGTGCACTTCGTGCTCGCTCTTGTCGAACACGAACAGGAGCACCATCGGCAACACGACGATCGTGGCGGCCGTCGATTGAAACGGCCACGCAATGAACAAATTGTAGAGCGTGTGCAGCGAGATCGCGAGCAGCAGGCCGGGAACATAGTTCAGCAGGTTGAACGTCGCATGGCGCTGCGACAAGGCCTGCGCCGACACGCCGAAAACCGCGGACACGCCGCCATGCATGATGGCCGTGCCGAAACCGCGAACCGTCCAGACCAGGACATTCGCGTCCGGAAACACATAGGCATAATAGACATTCTCGAACAGCGAGAATCCGGCCCCGACGGCAACGCCCAGGATCGCCGCATCGACCATGAAGCCGATCCGGTTGCGTGCGAACAAATAGATCATGGCTGCGGCCTTGAGGCTTTCCTCGACGGTCGGGGCGACGTAGCGGCTGTAATGCGGGAAGTCGACATGGAGAGCCGTCATGACCGGACCGCTGACGAAATAGCTTGCAACACCCGTCAGCGCGCCCAGCAGCAGCACGCCGGCCACCGTTCCAAAGCCGACGAGTTTGAAACTGTCGAGATAAAGCAGACCCAGCAGAAAAAGGAGCACCGGCCCGAGGCCCAGCGCCGCTTCCAGGGCGAAATGGGTAGGCATCGGCGGTTCGAAACTCCCTGGAAACGCGATCGCCGCATCGAAGCGCGCGGCGGGATCACAGGATCTTCAACGACACCATGATCTCGTTGCGCTCGACGCGGCCGGATTGAATTCCGATAGCATCGCCGATGGACAGAGTCATCGGCAATCGCACCGCCACGGCGAAATTCCAGTCCATCTGAAAGCCGGCATCCTCCAGCGCGCGTCCGTTCGTCGAGCCGGGATCGACATCCAGGATGCCCCCGAACAACGACGTGCGCGCCGAACTCAGATAGAATGCCGGCGATCCCACATCGTCGAAACGGATGGGCGGCAGGTTGAACTCGAGAACGGATTTGAGAAAGTTGCGTGCGCTCACTTCGTCGATCGCAAAACCGGGGAAACTGTCGAAATCGCGATAGCGCTTGATCTCGCCGTCGTCGACATAATTGTTCCCGAACGATCCGAAGTAATAGTAATCGAGCGCATTGCCGGGGCTGCCGCCCGAGGCGCCTGCGGCGCTGTAGAGCCACAGCGAGGTGTGGTTCCATGGAAGCGCGAAGCCGAAATCGAATCCGCCATGGAGTTGCGGGAAGAATTCGTCCTTGGCGTAGTTGCCGTACACCCCGATATTGGCGCGATAGCCGGCTTCGTAATCGACCGCGCCGACCGACTGATCCACGTCGGTGTATTTCAGGATCAGGTCGCCCGAAGCGATGTTCGGATCGTGCGACGCGACGTTCTGCGCGCCCGGCAACGTATCGAGGCCGGTGAACAGGCCGATATCCGCCAGGAAATCGAACTGCGTCGGCGCGTCGTAGATCAGCACCTTGTGATAGCCGCCCAGCAATGCGTCGCCTTTGCGGCTGTAGTCCGTGGGGCCGAACAGATCGTAGAAATTGGCTTCGTTGTGCCACAGCGTGAAATGCCATTCCAGCGTGCGGTAGGTGATATCGCCGTGGAACTGCTGGCCGTCGGGAAGGTCTCCGGCCGGCGAATAGGAGAAGTTCGCGCTGAGCAGATTGTATTGCAGCGGATCTTCCATCTGCAGATGCCAGCCCAGCGCGAAATGACCCTTATAGCCTTCGACGATCGGATAGGAGCCGTCGAACCGCATCTCGTCCTGCGGCTTGTAGAAGCCTTTATCGGTGACCATCGAATCGAGCGGCACGTTCGCCGGCGAACCCCTGGCCCAGGATCTCACGACTGGATACTGATTGGCGATTTGCGTGCCCAGGAATTTTACGTCGGCCAGATCGGTAAGAGGCTTCGGATCGATCTTCACCGGCAGAAAGCCGTCGCCCGTATACTCGTAGACGATAAGTGTGCCGTCCGGCAGCGGAATGGGACGGAAGAAACCGGTGTCGGCATTGCTCACGGCATCGAAGGTATTGTTCGCCAGATTGAGGCGGTAGATGTTCGAGGCGCCCGTGTAATAGGCGCTCGCGTAGATATATTTTCCGTCGGGCGAGAAAGCGCCGCCTTCGGGGATGGATTGCCCGAGCGAGAGAGTCGCGACCGGCTGCATCTTGCCCGCCAGAAGATCGCCGATCCGATAGACGTCGAGATGCGCATCCCCGTTGAGCTCGCTGACGGTCGCGCTCAGAAGCGAACCGTCCGGCGAGACGTCAAGGTCGAACATCGCGCGGCCATAGGGCAGTGTGATGACCTGGTTCCAGGCATCGTGCGCGGCGCGGATGCGGACGAGCGTATCGAGGCCGTCCAGGTGCCGCACGCCCCAGATGGATTTGTCCACGGAATCGAATGCGATGTCGCCGATGCGCGCATGCGCGAGCAACATTTTTGTCTGGCCGGTGGCGACATCGACCTCCTCGAGATTGCGGAAGGCCCCGTTGTCGGAGGTGTAGAAGACCTTGCCGTCCCGTTCGTCGTAGGCGAGCGAGGTCACGCGGTAGAGCGCCGCGCCCTGGAAATTTGCAAGCTTCCTGACGCTGCCGTCCTTCAATGACACCGCGCCGATATTGGCGATCTGGCCCACGGCGCGGAAGCCCGCGATCAGGCTGTCGGTTTTGGGGTCGTAAAAACTGCGCGAGACCGAACCGAGCGCGTGATCGGTCAGCGGCGCTTTCTTCGTCAGCGGATATTTGGCAAGCGCCGCGAGATTCTTCTTCTGCCAGTCGTGCTCCCAGGCGACCCAGTCGGCCCAGACTGCGTCGAGCGATTTGCCATAGATCTTCTGGAACTGGTTCGCGTAGTAGGCCTCGCTGTCATTGCCGCGCCGGTGCAAGGCGATGAGCTTTTCGGGACCGTAGATATAGGCGAGGTAGGAGTCGAAGCGCGTTCCGTAGAGGTAATCGTTGGCGAGCGCCTTGAAGTCGACCGCGGTGCCTTCCGCTTCGAGCCCCAACGGATCGTAGAAATGCGCGTTGTCGCGCACCATGGCGCGGAACACCATTTCGTCATAGCCGCCTTGTGCGCGTCCGAAACCCGCGTCCATCCATGTTTCCATGAATACGGCAATGCCTTCGCGATACCAGCGGGGCTCGAGCGTCCTGGGTTGCGCGAGATAGTTATAGAGAACGGTCTCGGGGTGCTCGGTGATCGGTTGCGGCTTGCCGTGGAAGAGGTTGCGCCAGAACGCGTCCTGATCGTTCCAGGCGTCAAGTGTGGCGACGTGGACGAGCTCGTGGTTCATCAACGTGAAAAAACGCTCGCCGTGATAATAGGTCTCGAAGGTGGTCGCGATCGGCGCGATATCGACAATCAGCTCGTTCGAAGGCGTCGCGTTGGCCAGCGCGTTGCCATTGTCTTCGGTGTCGCGCAGCAGAACCGTGGTCTCGTCCCACGGTGTCCAATCAAAAGTTTGGCGCTGGAAGGCGAAGGAATTCTCGAATGCCCGCCCGACATAAGGCGTGAGATAGGTCTGGATGGGATCGTAATAGAGCAGGCGGAGATCGTTCGTCTCCAGCTTGCTGAGATAGTAATCGTCCGCCGACGCATGTTGGCCGGTGAGCGCCAGTACCGCCAGGCAAAGCGCCGCCCGCCTTATCCCCGCCCCGTCCACACTTTACCCCCGCCGGCACCCGGCCGCATTGTGACAGGCCGGAACATAAAAAAACAGCCACCGGCACGAGGCCGGCGGCTGCTATGGGAGAAAATCTTCCCGAACTTACTGCGAGTTGCTCGCGGCGTTGGCGGCATTCGCTGCATTGGCCGCGCTCGCGGCGCTGGCTGCGTTCGCCGCGTTGGCAGCATTCGCCGCGTTGGCAGCGTTCGCTGCATTGGCGGCATTCGCAGCATTAGCCGCACTCGAAGCGTTGGCTGCGTTCGCCGCGTTGGCGGCATTCGCCGCATTGGCAGCATTAGCCGCACTCGAAGCATTGGCTGCGTTCGCCGCGTTGGCCGCGCTGGCGGCATTGGCTGCGTTGGCAGCATTAGCCGCACTCGAGGCGTTGGCTGCGTTCGCCGCGTTGGCGGCATTCGCGGCATTCGCCGCATTGGCTGCGTTCGCCGCGTTGGCGGCACTGGCCGCGTTGGCAGCGTTCGCTGCATTAGCGGCACTCGAAGCGTTCGCCGCACTCGACGCGTTCGCAGCATTGGCAGCATTACCCGCACTCGAGGCGTTGGCTGCGTTCGCCGCGTTGGCGGCATTCGCGGCATTCGCCGCATTGGCTGCGTTCGCCGCGTTGGCGGCATTCGCTGCATTCGCTGCATTAGCGGCACTCGAAGCGTTCGCCGCACTCGACGCGTTCGCCGCATTGGCAGCATTGGCAGCATTGGCAGCATTAGCCGCACTCGAGGCGTTGGCTGCGTTCGCCGCGTTGGCGGCATTCGCGGCATTGGCCGCACTCGAGGCGTTGGCCGCGTTCGCCGCGTTGGCGGCATTCGCTGCATTGGCAGCATTGGCTGCGTTCGCCGCGTTGGCGGCATTCGCGGCATTGGCCGCACTCGAGGCGTTGGCCGCGTTCGCCGCGTTGGCGGCATTCGCTGCATTGGCAGCATTGGCCGCACTCGAAGCGTTCGCCGCATTGGCTGCGCTCGAGGCGTTTGCTGCGTTCGCCGCGTTGGCGGCATTCGCCGCATTGGCTGCGTTCGCCGCGTTGGCAGCATTCGCCGCATTGGCTGCGTTCGCCGCGTTGGCAGCATTCGCTGCATTGGCCGCGCTCGAAGCGTTTGCTGCATTAGCCGCACTCGAAGCGTTGGCTGCGTTCGCCGCGTTGGCGGCATTGGCTGCATTGGCCGCGTTAGCCGCACTCGAAGCGTTCGCTGCGTTGGCGGCGTTCGCTGCATTAGCCGCATTCGCCGCGTTGGCGGCATTGGCCGCACTCGAAGCGTTGGCTGCGTTCGCCGCGCTGGCAGCATTCGCTGCATTGGCCGCGTTGGCAGCATTCGCTGCATTGGCCGCGTTGGCAGCATTCGCTGCATTGGCCGCACTCGAGGCGTTGGCTGCGTTCGCTGCATTCGCCGCGTTGGCGGCATTCGCTGCATTGGCCGCACTCGAAGCGTTGGCTGCGTTCGCCGCATTGGCTGCGCTGGCTGAGTTCGCCGCATTCGCTGCATTGGCAGCACTCGAGGCGTTGGCTGCGTTGGCTGCATTAGCCGCGCTCGATGCGTTGGCTGCGTTGGCCGCGTTGGCTGCGTTCGCTGCATTCGCCGAACTCGAAGCGTTGGCTGCGTTCGCCGCGTTTGAGGCGTTAGCCGCATTCGAGGCGTTCGCGGCATTGGCAGCGTTCGAGGCATTGGCGGCATTCGCAGCGTTCGTCGCGTCCGCGACGGCCTGCAAGGCCGCCGATTGCATCGGCGCTGCCGATCCCGGATGCACGGCGGACTGGAACGAGTCGGTCTGCATCATCTGCGGAACGGCCTTGTCGCCCAGCTTCACGTCGGAGCTTGCGACTTGCTGAACGCGATAGCGTTCCGCCGGCACGATCGTTCCGGCCGTCTCGTTGCTCTTGAGAGGGATATATTGTCCAGCGAACAATGCGCCGCCGGCGATCAATGCCAGCACCGATGCGCCGATCCAGATTTTGCGCTTGCTCAAACCGTTGTCAGACATTTTCCCGCCCGTCCTGTTCTGATGCATGCGGAAGATGGGGCCCCCTCCCATCAGGGTCAATAGAAAGCGATCACACCGAATTGGGGTGTTTCCGCCTTCGCAGCGCCAGGTGGTCGCTGCCCGCGCAATCGCTGTTTTGCATATATTTCAATATGTTAGACCGAATCTGCCGGCCCCGGCCCGCGGAGCCGCAGCCCGCTTGTCCCCGGTTTGACGGAAGGCCCGCGATTGATAGGTTAACCCTGCGGCGGACCCGCGGATCTGCACCAACCGGGGGATCATGAACACCAAGGTCAGCGACGCGCTGGCGCGCAATCCGGTCTTTGCCGTGCTCTCGCCGGCGCGAAGGCGCGCATTGGCCGAGAGCAGCTCGCCGGTTCAGCTCGTCAGAGGCACCCGACTCTTTCAGCGCGGCGATCCGTCCGACGCCGCCTATGCCATCATTTCGGGCGAGATCGAGGTGACGGTCGAGGGCCTGGACGGCCGCGCCGTCTGGATTGCACGGCTGGGCGCCGGCTCGGTGATCGGCGAGATGGGCGTGCTGGACGGATCGACCCGCTCGGCCGATGCGAGCGCCACGCGCAAGTGCGAGTTGTGGCGGATCGCCGGCGACCTCGTCACCGACGCGCTGATATCCGAACCGAAGGCTGCGCTGGCGCTTCTTGGCGTGTTGGCGCGCAGGCTGCGCGATACGGACGCGCTGGTGGAACGCAATTCCTCGATGGAGTTGGGAAAGCGCCTGGCGCGATTTCTCCTCGATGAAAGCGCTCGCGGACGGATCATCTCCGATCAATCCGAAATTGCGCACCTGGTCGGCGCGTCGCGCGAAGCAGTGAACCGCAAGCTGTCGACCTGGCGCAAAGCCAAAATCGTCGAACGCAACCGTACGGGTCTGCACGTTCTCGACCGCCCCGCGCTGACGGCACTGTGCAAACGCAAAGTCGCGCTTTAGAACCGAATTCGGATTTGCCTGACGCGGCCCCCCATCCGTCACGCGGCCAACGCCGCGCGCCACCTTCCCCCGCGAGGGGGGAAGGTTAGAAAAAAGAATTGGCTCGCCGTTTTTTCTTCTTAGCCTTCCCCCCTCGTGGGGGAAGGTGCCGAGCACAGCGAGGCGGAAGGGGGGCCGGCGCGATTCAACTCATTCCGAACCTGCTCCACTGCCCGTCAATGCGGCGGGCCGCCGGACATGGAGCCGTCCATCACATTCATCTTCGTGCCGTCGCTCATGATGACGTCGCCCGGCCTCATGCCCGGCTTGCACGCTCCCAGCCAGGTCATGGTGATCGTCGATTCGGGCGTGTTGGTGTTTCCCGCGAACATGACGATGGTGACTTTGGAATTGAAATCGCCGGTGGTGTGGGAACGCGTCGTGCGCGCCGGACCCGGCCCGAATTTGCACGTCGAGGAACTGTCCCAGGACCCGTCCATGTTGTGCGTCCTCTGGTTCGCCGTGCAGTTCCTCTTCTGCGCCTCTTCGCCGATGAGGGTCTGCTTTGCTTCCGACGCGGCATCCATGCAGTACATGGTCGTGTTGGTGTGCCCCATCGACGTGATCGAGCCCTGCCACAGGCCGGGCCTCTGATGCGGCAGAGGCGTGTCGGCCCATGCGAAACCCGTGGCGACAACGGCAAGGCCCGCGACTGCGACGATTTTCGAAACGCGCATGATGGAATTTCCTCGTGATATCCGACCGACCGTAGCGCATTCGACGGGAACCGGGAAGCGATTGCGGTTAGTGACGCATTTGGAAGTTTTTGGGGACCGTTCCTACTGATGGATTGCCGTCCCTATAATCAGGCAGCCATTGCTGTTCGCGCCGTTCCATTGAAACGATTGAGCGATGCCGCCTTGCACCGACCCGTAGGCGACGTTGAGGGTGACGCCATTGACGGTGAATGTGGTGCCCGTATTCGAATAAGAGACATCGAAGGAACGGCTGTCTTGAGAGAGTCCGGTCGTTGCGTTCGTCCAAACTACGAGGTCGCCCCCAATCTCCGCAAGGGTGCCGCTCACCGTACCGCTTGAGTTGTCGAAGTTTGCGACGGCAAGCCCGTTCTTCATCACGCCTGGGGTGCGTGCACCATCCGTCTTCAACACCGCTTGGCACAGTTCGGTGGAGCTTAGCGAATAGGAACCGGAAATTTCCGGCGCCGCAAGTGCCGGCTGGACCATCGGCAACAGTGCGACGGCAGAAACGAATCGTAAGTACCGCATCTTTCAGACAGCCTCCCAAAGTTTCCAGGCCCGCGATGACCGCGCGGGAAGAGCCTAGAACTTTGCAGACGCCATCGCCAGCAACGGCGCAGTGGCTACATCTTTTTGTAGGCCTCCCCCTCACTGCGGAACGAGGAGCGCGTAAAAGATCGCGAGCAAGCCCGCCGTGCTGACGAGCCACACGATCGAACGCAACATGCGCACGCCGAAGGCATAGAGCGGCACATAGACGACGCGGCCCCAGAAATAGACTTGCGCACCCATGGCGGTGATGGCGTTTTCGCGGCCCGCGAGATGAGCGACCAGGACCGCGCCGATAAAGAGCGGCAGCGTCTCGTAGAGATTGTATTGCGCGCGGCTGAGACGGCCCGCGACGGGGCTGAGCGCCGGCATGGTTTCGTCGCGGGGCCCGGTGTTCCATTTGAGCCCGTATTGTCCCGTGCGCGCGAAATCGAACAGCAATATCTGGACGAAGGCGAGCACCAGCGTCCACACCAATATCTTCAATTCGACGGTCATGACGTTTCAACCTTTCCGTTGAACCAGTTGGATGGGGTTGCCGTCCGGATCGGCGATCCAAGCGGCGCGTAATTTTCCGTCGAGAAAATCATGGGCCGGAGAGAGCAAAGGCGCACCCTTGGCGACCAGTGCGCTCGCTGCGGCATCGGTATCGTCTGTCCAAACAACGATTTCGATTCCGCGACCTTCTCCTTCCGGATAAAGACCGTGAGTCTCTTGTGCCGCTTCTGCCGTGGCGATTCCGAGAATGAAACCATCCAGTTTGAGTTCGATATGGACCGGCTCTCCCGACGCCGGCGTGCGAAACGTCTCGACAAAACCCATTGCCGAATAGAACGCCACCGCGCGAGGCAGATTGCGCGAGTAGAGATTTATCATAGGGGATCTGAAGCTGGACGTGGCGTCCCTCCATCGTCATTCGACCGAGCGTCGCATTCGAAAGTCTTTCCGATGTTGTGACGCAACCGTACCAACAAAGAATCCTCTCGATGCCGGATTCGATAGCCGCGACCTACGTATTTTTTTCCGAACCAAATGAGTTGACAGATAGACCGTAGCGGACTATATGAGAACATAACATGAACATATGAACGGCAAACGAGACATGGCCTGAACCCCAAAACCGGGGAATGGGCCGACAGCTTCGGGCGGAGGGTCCGTTATGGGAGTCCCCCTCCGCTTCGCGCGCCGACGCGCGCGATCCGCCTCTCCCCGCGGGCACGGGGGGAGGCGGACGACGGATTTCCGCTCGATTTCAACGCTTAAGAGAAGGAACGCGAAAATGTCAGGCAACAACGGGAACGGCGCGGAGACGCGCTGGAAGAAGGGCCAATCCGGCAATCCGAACGGGAGGCCGCCGGGCAAGAACATCATGAGCGAAGTGCTCAAGCAGGTGGTCGGCGAAACGTTCATGACCACCACCGGCGAAAACCCGCGCGACATCACGCGGCTGGAAATGATCCTCAAGGTGCTCGTGACGCAGGCGGAGCGCGGCGACAAAACCTGCCTGACCCTGCTGCTCCGGGAGCTGCGCCACATCGACGATCGCGACGCCGTCGTCAATTCGCCGGCCGAGCAGGATATGCGGAAAATGAAGGACGCTTCGCAATCGCTGATCCGCAAGATGCACTCGTTCCGCGCCGAGCACGATCCCGACTATCGCGCGCCGGCGAAAGAAAACCCCGTCGTCGATGAGACGGAGGAAAAACCGGAGGACGGCGCGCAGGAGGAAGCGGAAATCGCGCGCGGTGTCGACGATCGCGAACCCGTCGCCCCCGCCGAGGAGCCGCGCCAAAGCGCGCAGGAAGCTTCGCAATCGCTGGTTCGAAAGATGCGCGAATTCCGCGCCGAGCACGATCCCAACTATCGCGCGGCGGCGCCGCCCAAAGACGCGCCGCGAAACGGGGCAGGCGACAAAACGGAGCGACGCCAATGACGCCTCCCCTGTTTCTCGCCTGTTTAACAGGGGAAACCGTCGAAAGGTTGACGCGGAATCTCCCGATGGACCGCGGGCGTCCTCGCCCGCATCTTCTTGTTTTGAGTCCTCAAAAAAAGAGCGGGCGAGGACGCCCGCGGTCAAAGGTCGGCATCGCTCGAGATCGTTTGCGTTCGTCGCTTCGAAGGTCCCGCCTGTTTCTCGCCTGTTTAACAGGGGAGAATGTCGAACGGGAATCGAGCGGGGAGGGTCAATCGGCGCGTTGAACGGATGTGGGTCTTGTCCTATTGAAAATGCGTTTCGCAATCGGAAAATCCATGCGCATTTTCGTGGCCGGGCTCATCACCGAAACCAACACCTTCGCCCCCTGGCCGACGGGCCGGCGGGGCTTCGAAGAGGACGGTTTCTTTCGCGGCGACGCCGGCGCCTCGGACAGCAATGCGGAGACCGCACGGATTGCGCGACTCTGGCGCGAACTGGCCGCGCGCGACGGGCACGAGGTTGTCGAAAGCATTCTCGCCTTCGCGCAGCCTTCGGGGCCCACGATCCATGCGGTCTATGAGGCTTATCGCGACGAAATCCTGTCGGACTTCGAGAGCAAGGGACCATTCGACGTCGTGCTGCTGTTCCTGCACGGCGCGATGGTTTCCACCGAATGCGACGATTGCGAAGGCGATCTTATCGTCCGTATACGGACTATATCCGGACCGAAGACCACGATCGGCGCGGTGCTCGATCTGCATTGCCACCTGACCGACGCGATGCTGGAGAACGCAACCGTCATTGTCACGGTCAAGGAATATCCCCATGTCGATTTTCCCGAACGCTCGCGGGAGCTTTACGATCTTTGCGGCCGCGCGGCGAAAGGCGAGATCAAGCCCGTCTCCGCGCTGTTCGATTGCCGCATGGTCGGCTTCTATCCCACCACCACAGAGCCGATGCGCGGCCTGACGGATCGCTTGTTCGAAGTGGAAAAGCGCGAAGGCGTGTTGTCCGCAAGCTTCGGGCATGGCTTTCCCTGGGGCGACACGCCCGACACGGGCTCGCGCGTGTTGGTTGTCACCGACAACGATCCCGCATTGGCGCGCGCGGTGGCGGAAGAGATCGGCCTCGAGATATACGCCGCGCGCGAGGCCTTGCTGCCGAGATATCGCAACATCGAAAAGGCGCTCGCGGCCGCGCGCGAATCGAACGCCATGGCGGTGCTCGCCGACACGGCGGACAATGCCGGCGGCGGCGCGCCCAGCGACAATGTCAGCCTGCTCGCCGCCATGCTCGCGCAAAACACCCGCGACGCCGCATTCGGCGCGATCTGGGATCCGATCTCGGCGGAGATCTGCGCCGAAGCCGGAGTCGGTGTAAAACTCCGATTGCGGCTGGGCGGCAAGACCGGTCCCGCTTCCGGGACTCCGCTCGACGTCGCAGCAACGGTCAAAGCGGTGCGCCGCAATTTCGACCAAGGCGGACTTTCCGGATCGCGCGTGCCGATGGGGTTGACCGTCTGGGTCGACGTCGAAGGAATCGATGTCGTGATCAATTCCACGCGGACGCAAGTCTTCTGTCCCGACGCATTCACCGGCCTCGGCATCGATCTCGCGACCAAGCGCATCGTCGTGGTCAAATCGAGTCAACACTATCAAGCCGGCTTCGGCCCGCTGACGGAAACGATCATACCGGTCGCGTCGCCGGGAGCCATCCAGATGAATTTCGCCACGATCGACTACAAGAAAAAGCGCGACTTGAATTACTTCCCGCGCGTTCCGGATCCGTTGGGCAAGGACGGCTGACGAATTCAGTGCGCCACGGGAACGAAATGCAGATCGCGGTAATCGAAGCTGAAATCGGCGAGCGGCGACACGGGCCACATCTCGATCGTCCCGATTCTGCCCGACGCGATATCGAACTTCACATAGGCCGCTTCGATGCTAATACGTGAAATTGAAGTTTGCGAGGCCATAGACATAGATCGCCCATATTGCGTAAAGCCCGGTGAGACCAAGCAGCAATTCCCCGCAGCGCACGAGCCAGCCTCCGGGTCCGCGCAGGATGCGCGACAGCGCCTCGACGACGATCGCTATGCTGCCGAGCACCGCCAGAACGCCGACCACATAGAGCACGGCGAACAGCGCGGCGAGGCCGCCCGACGATGAAGACAGCGCGGCCAGCAACCCGACCCATCCGCCCAACATCGCGAGAATCGACAATACGCCCAACCTCGACAACAGCCGCAATCTCGCGGCCTGCGGCGATATTTCGAGCGCCGTCTTGTAATGACGTCGCGCGATCCAGCCTCCGATCCAGATTGCGATCGTCAGCAGCAGCACCGCAAGCCCGCTGCCGACCATGATCTTCAAATGCGAAAGCTGCCGAAGCCCGTGCACGCGCTCGAAGACCAGCACGGGGAGAAAATCGTCCGAAATCCAGTAGCTGACGTTTCCCTTTTCATCGGTGACGAATTTGGTGTGCGTCTGCCCGCCGATCTCGCGGTAATCCAACGGGCCAACCTCACGCCAGCGCTTCACTGCCCCACCCAGCGTCTTCAGTGCATCGATCTCGATCGTGCCGTCGGGCCTAGCCGTCACTTCCGACTGCCCGACGGCGAAGACCAGGCGCAACGAACTCTCGATCTTGCGGCTGCCTTCGTACCAGCCCGCTACGCGCGCCGCGTCCGGTTTCGGATTGGCGACGGTCTCTTCTTCCGGCGGGGTGAACGGGAAATAGCGGTCGAGAAAGGCGCGGAACAACGCGACCCGCACGTTCTCGGCCGCGCCGTCCTTGCCGAGGCTGTTGAACGACATGAAGACGCCGACATCCTTGTCGAGCAAGAGATGCAAGTCGCTGTGGAACGCTTCCGTATCGCCGGCATGGCCGATGATGCGCAGGCCGTTGCGGTTCTCCTGATAGAAGCCGAGATCGAGACCGTTGACTCCGGGCGCCATGCGCGATTGCGGCGAATGCATCAGCGCAATAGTGGCGGGGCTCAGGATCGAGACGCCGTTATAGGACCCGTTTTCGAGCTGCGCGATCATGAAGTGCGCCATGTCGACGCCGCTGGCAGACATGGATCCCGCGGGAGCGGTCTCGACGAACTCGAATGGAACGGGCTTGTCGTCGGAAGCTTTGAAGTAACCTGTCGCCATGAACGGCGCGAGGCTCGCCGGCAATGGTTGCGCCATCGTCGAGTGCGTCATGCCCAACGGTTTGAGAATGTGGTCGGCGATGTAGTCGGCATAGGGCTCGCCCGACAGGCGCTGCACGATATAGCCCGAAAGCGCCGCGCCGTAGTTCGAATAGGCGACGACCTTCCCCGGCGGCTCGATGCGCGCCGGCATGTAATTCTTCACGTAGTCGGCCAGCGGAAAGAGTTGATCCGCCTTTTTCACAAAGGATTTGTCGATGCCGTCTTCGAAACCCGATGTGTGCGTCATCAGGTTGCGCATGGTGATGGGCTTGCCGAATTTGGGCGGAATCTTGAAATCCAGGTAGTCGTTCACATCGCGGTCGAGATCGATCTTGCCCGCCTGCACGAGCTGCATCACGGCCGTCCAGGTGAACGTCTTCGAGACGGAGCCCGGCCGAAACATCGTCTGGTCGGGAATGACGGGACTGCGCTTGGCAACGTCGGAAAAGCCATAGCCCTTCGCGAACAGGATTTTTCCATCCTTGACGACGACGAAGACGCCGCCCGCCATGTCCCCGCGCGCCAGCGCATAGGGAATGAGGCCGTCATAGAACGTTTCGGCATCCTGCGCCGTCAGCGCATGCGTTGCTTCGGGCAAGATGGGCAGCGCGCGGATCGATGTCGTGACGGACGGGTGCGCCGACAACGGGGTCGCGGGAGCGGGGCCGGTCACAATCGGATCGGCGTCGGCCGCTCCGAGCGTGAGAAGCAACAGAGCGGCACCTATCGCGGCAAATCGCAGTCTCATTTTCTTCTCCTTGTACTCGCGCAAGAACCTAGGCCGCTCCGCCCCAGAGCGCGTCCAGGCACCAGATTTCGCCTTTGGCATAGAGCGCCGGGGATTCCCGGTCGCTTGCAAGGAATGTCGGTGCGTCGAGATCGACATAATCGCAGATTTGACCCAGCACGAAGGCCGGCGCCATGGATAGCGAGGTGCCGCTCATGCAACCCACCATCACCTTGAGTCCCAGCCGTCTCGCCTCGCGCGCCATCAGCAGGCCTTCGGTGAGGCCGCCGCATTTGTCGAGCTTGATGTTGACGACATCGTAGCGTCCCACAAGCGCGCCCATATCCGCGAGACTGCGAACGCTTTCGTCCGCGGCGATCGGAACCGGCGAATTCAGTCCTTCCAGTTCGGCGTCCGCTCCGACGGGAAGCGGTTGCTCGATCAACCCGATCTGTGCCTCCGCGAGAGCCGGCAGCAAGTCTTCAAGCGAGCGCCTCGTGAACCCCTGATTGGCATCGACGCCAAGCCACACATCCGGCCTCGCCGCACGCACCGCGCGAACGCAGGCTGCAGGATCGTCGGCTGTGAGCTTCAGTTTGATCGCACGTGCGGTATTGTAGGATCGCGCGGTGTCGGCCATCCGATCCGGCGTTCCCGCGCTCACCGTGAAGGTGGTTTTTAATGGCATGGGATGCGGCGTATCGGCGAGCTTCCAGACGGGAACGCCGCTGCGCTTGGCTTCCAGATCCCACAGCGCGCAATCGACGGCGTTGCGCGCGCCACCCGGCGGAAGGATTTCACGCAGCACATTCCGATCGGCTGCGCGCTCGATATCCTTCCGCGCAGCATCGATCTGCCCGATCATGCGCTCCGGCGTTTCGTCGCGATAATATACGCCGCTCGCCTCGCCGCGACCGATCGCCTGGCCGTCCCGCAATGTCGCCTCGATCACCTCCGCATCGGTGAAAACGAAGTTGGTGATCCGGAACGGCGCAACAAAGGGCCACTTTTCGACTCGTAGCTCAAGCTCCATCGTCAGGTTCAGAACGACTTGTCGATGCTGATGCCGATCGTGCGGGGCTCCAGGATATCTCCGCCGTAGACGACCGCAGGCGGAGGAAGGATTCCAGCCGCATAGGTTGTGGCGACATCGATGAGATGAAGGTCATTCGTCACGTTTTTCACGTAGACCGATATCCGCCAGCTTCCGTCGTTGATGCCCGCGTGCAGATCGACTTGCCCGTACGCATTTTCTTCTCCGCCGGCTAATTCCGGTTTGCCGTTTGCCAATGTGCCTATGGATTGACCTTCGACCAGGTAATATTGGCTTCCCTTGTAGCGATAGCCCGCGCCAACCTCGAAATTCCATCTTTCGTCGATGGGCGTCTTGTAGTCAGCGGTGAAGGAGCCTGACCAGAAGGGCGTCTGCGGCAAGCGCGCACCCTTGACGGTGCCGAGCGACGCTACGGCGTCGGTCATCTGCGCATCCGTATAGGAAAGATTGAGGCCAAGCACCAAGCCGTCGATCGGCGAATAGGTCGTACTCCCGTCAAATCCCTTGCTGGTCGCGGCGCCGCCGTTTCCGGGAAGACCGCCGACCCCGGGAACTTCGATTACGACCTGGATGTCGCTCCAATCGATGTAGTACGCGGAGATGTCGGCCGTGGCCTGACCATCGAGGAACGTCGACTTCAGTCCCGCTTCATAATCGATGAGGGTCGAAGACTGGAAAGTCTTAGGCGCGTTAATACCGAGAAGAACTCCCGTCGGTCCACCGGGCTGATATCCAGTGGCGACTCGCACATAGGCCATCGTGTTTTCATCCAGATGGTAATTCGGGCTCACCATCCAGGTGGTTGTGCCCTGCTGAGATGTGCCCTCGGACGGATTCGGCAGCGCAACGCCGACCGGTTCGCCGGCCAGCGGTCCGCCTTCCGGTTGATAATAGATCTGATGATTGTAGGCGTAACGCGCGCCTCCGGTCAGATCGAGTTGGCTCGTGATATGCCAGGTTAGATTGCCGAAAGCGGCGAGTTCGCTATAGATCGAATTCACCTTTGCAAACTCGGCAGGATTGATGCCCGGCGCGAGATCCCCCGGGGACGTGTAGACATAGATCTGCTCCAAATCTTTTTCTGTCTCGTTCGTGTAATAGCCGCCGATCATCCATTCCAGAAAGTCGCTGGTCGGCGAGGCGAGCCGGACTTCCTGGGTGAATTTCTTGACCGTGGGCGTCGCGGTTTCACCGACGTCGGGCGTTCCCAAGTAGAGGTTGAAAAGCTGGCCCTCGGCAAGAGAGTCGTCCAATAGGAGACTCGAAGCGAAATCCTGATAGCTTGAGATCGATGTCAGATTCGCCCAGTTCAAATCCCATTTGACCGTAGCGTCGAAGAGTTCGAGATTCGTGCTGATTTGCCCGGGCAGCGGATCAATGTTCGACAATGTGCCGCCGCCGGGGAAAGGCTGATGCGTCGCCGGATCGTAAGTGACGCCATCTGTATTGTTTTGGACGCTGTTCTGACTGAGGGCCGTCACCTCGACCGAGAAATCCGAAATCGGTTTCCACAGTACCGCAACCCGGCCACCCCATTGATGAACGCCATTGTTGTCGTTCTGGCCCGTCGCGATGTCGTTGATGTAGCCCGGCGTATACTCGTCGTAAACCGACGCGCGGAAGCCGAGTTCGCCGTCGATGATCGGCGCGTTGATTGCGGCGCGCACCCCAATTCCTGCCCCACCGCCGCCCTGAATACCGAACATCTCCGCACCGGCCTCGCCGGAAAACTCCGTGAGATCTGGTGATTTGAGAACGTATTTGATCAGACCGCCCATTGAGTCGGCGCCGTACAGCGTTCCCTGCGGCCCGCGCAGCACTTCGACGTGATCGATGTCGTAGGGAAGCAGATCTACCGTGAGGCTGCCAGCTTCCGCGTAACTCGAACTGGAGCCCAGAGGCGTGTCGTTGATATAGACTTTGACTTCGGGATCCTCCTCAAGCGCCGGGATACCGTCAATGGAGAGTGTTTCAAAGCCCGCCGACCCGCTGCTCTCGACGGACAATCCCGGCACGTAGGACGCCCAATCCTGCATCGACGTGGCATGCAGGTCTTCCAGATCCTTGGCGCTCACCACGCTGATCGATGCCGGCACGTCCACCATTTTTTCCGAGCGTTTCTCGGCGGTGACGACGACAGTCTCGATCGACCCTCCGTTCGGCGCGGTGGAGGTCTGTGCCTCCGCCTGCCCGGCAATGCCAACCACCCCCACGAGCATGCTGCTGCCCAGCAGCAGCGCAACCGTTGAACGCTTCATCGTGATCGCCCCCTTCGCGAATTCGGGGGCACTATCGCAACCGCTTTCTGATATTGCAACTAATTTTCTAACAAGGCGATTGCCGAAACTGCCTTGGCAGGGATGGCCATTCCCGTTTACAGATTGGACATGTCGGCCAAACACTTCCGCCTCGAGCGCAGCGCAGACAAAGCTCAGCCCGTCCAGCCCGGGGCTTCGCTGCGCAATCTGCGCGTGCGGAAAGGCTGGACTCTGGCGGAAGTGAGCGAGCGGACCGGGCTTCCCGTGTCGACGCTTTCGAAAATCGAAAACGACAAGATGTCGCTCTCCTACGACAAGCTCGCGCGAATCAGCGCCGGGCTCGAAGTCGACATCGCGGAGCTCTTCACGCCACGTGCGACCATCGCCAATGGCGGTGTTCCCAGTGGGCGACGCTGCGTCACGCGGGCCGGCGAAGGCCAGGCGATCGAGACGGAAAATTACGGCCATCTCTATCCCGCGTCGGAGCTTCTCAACAAAAGATTCGTGCCGATCGTCGCCGAGATGCGCGCCCGTACGCTTGGCGAATTCGGCGAGTTGATTCGCCACGAAGGCGAGGAATATGCCTTTGTCCTCGACGGCACGGTCGAATTCCACTCGGAGCTTTATGCGCCGCTCACGCTGCACAAGGGCGATTCGATCTATTTCGACAGCGGAATGGGGCATGCCTATCTGAAGGCCGGTCCAGGGGTCTGCCGCGTTCTGTCCATCTGCTCAGGCGCGGAATCCCAGTTGATGGCGGCCATGCGCGGAACGCCCCGCGATGAAAAGGACACGCCGTCACATTCGAAAGAGTCGCGCGCGGCCGGCAAACGCGGCAAGCATCGCACCTGAACCACATATCCTTGCGTGGACCTATTTGCTCAGCCGGCCATGGTTTGGCGGCGGAGCGGAAGCGGTTTCTGAAACCTGTGCGGAGACACCGCATCGGCGCCGACGTCGAAGACCGCGAGTTCGCCCGGCACACCCGTTTCGCGGATAAGAGAGGCAGCCAGCCGGCTCGCGGCGGGAGCCGTTTGAATGCCATAACCGCCCTGCCCCGCAAGCCAGAAGAATCCTTCGCCGTCCGGATCGTAACCGATGACGGGACTGCGATCCGGCGCGAAACTGCGAAGCCCGGCCCATTTCTTTCGTACGCGCGTCACGTTCAGCGTCGTCGCCGTCTGGACGCGATCGATGGCAATCGCAACATCGATCTCATCGGGCTGCGCGTCGCACGGAACGGACGGCGTCTCGTCGGCGGGCGAGAGAAACAGCTGGCCGGCGTCCGGCTTGAAATAGAACAGCTCCTCGATATCGATCGTGTTGGGCAGGTTTTCGATGTTCAGGTCCGGCGGCGGATCGACCAGAACCGCCGTGCGTCGATGCGGAATAATGCCGAGCGGCGCGACACCGGCAAGGTCCGCCAGTTGGTCCGCCCACGCGCCGGCGGCATTGACGACGACGGGCGCCTCGAAATCGCCGGCCGTCGTTTTCGCGATCCAGAGACCGCGCTTACGATCCAGACGGGTCACAGCCGCGTCCATGATAAACGATCCCCCGGCTGCGCGGGCCATTCTGAGATAACCCTGATGCAGCGCATGGACGTCCACATCGCTTGCGAGCGGCTCGTGGACGCCTGCGCTCGCGTAATCCGAACGCAACAGCGGGCACAATTTGAGCACCTCCGCTGCATCGATGCCGCGCGCGTGGACCGACACATCGGGAAGCTCGAGAAACTCATTCAGCAGCGGCAATTGATCTTTGCGCGCGATATGCAGCGTGCCGCGGCGGCGTACGAGCGCATAATCGGCGAAGCCTGCGGGCGGCATGAACAGAAAGGCGCGGCTGGCTCGCGAAAGCGCACGAACGACGCTGTTGCCATAGGTCTCGGAGAACAACGCGGCGGAACGGCCTGTGGAATGATAACCGGGTTGGCCTTCGCGCTCGATCACGCCGACGCGACGATCCCGGGCCAGCTCGGCCGCGACCGATGCTCCCGCGATGCCCGCGCCGATGACAAGGACGTCGAAACTTCCATCTGCCATGACTCGGGTCCGCCGGCCTGTGCTTGTTCGAACATTACTACATTGGAAAAACGAGTTTCTCAATTGGAAAAATGGCCTGCCCCGCCGGCATCGATGAATCGGCGCGCGCTGCTCTTTCGTCCTATTTCGATGCGACCGCCGCATCGGCCACGACGAATCGCCCAGGCCGGAAGAAGACGATACCGGCGACGAGCCCGCCGATCCCCACGATGTTCGTCGTTCGATCGAAAGTCGTGAGCGCATAGACGCCGAGCAGGATCAGCGCGAGTCCGCTGAGCGCGGGAAAGACGCAGAGCGCCAGCCAACGCGGAATCGATTCCCGTCGCAATCCCCAAAACACCCGGGCCGCGACGAGCCCCGCGAGGCCGTAATAATAGGCGACAAGCACGCCCACGGCCCGCACCGAATCCGCAATGATCGCATTGATGGTCGGCATCAGGCTCGAGCCCCACAGCAGAAGCAATCCGAGCGCGATCAAGGCCATCATCGCCCGGACCGGCGTACGCGTGCGCGCATCGACTTCGCCGAACGATCTCGGCATGGCCCCGTCGCGGCCCATCGCGAACAGCGTGCGCGAGAATTGCAACATCGTCGTTTCCAGCGTCGCCACGCTGGAGAGGATCACCGCAAAAGACGCAAGCAATCCCCCGTCGCGGCCGAAGCCGGCCGAAACCGCGATATTGTAGATGATGTTGTCGCTGAAGCTTTGTGCCTTGGCGATCGAGAACAGGAACAGTGCTGCGAACACGAAAGCGACGTAATAGGCGATCGTCACGAAGATGCTGATGAAGCCGCCATTGCCGGCATTATCCTCGGCGTTGGCCGTCTCCTCCGCGAGATTGGCCGTGACGTCCCAGCCCCAATAGAAAAATACCACCACGAGCGCGCTGGACGCGAAGGCTGCCGGCGTGTAGCCGAAGCCGAACCAGGACCAGTGAAACGGATTGGCGGGACGCGCCGCTAACCCGTGCCACAGTGCTGCCGCGACGACGACGGTCAGGATCAGCAATTCGACGGAGGTCATGATCATCTGTACGCGGCTCGTCACTTCGATGCCCACGATCAGGACGGTGGCGATCGCCAGGAACCACACGCTCGCAACGGCCGCGCTGAGCACCACATGGCTTGCGAGCGCCGGATCGATGAAATCGAGCGTGGAGGTGGCCAGCGGCAGGCTTCCCGTGACCATGAACACCATCGACGCGAGCAACAACGCCCAGCCGGAAAAGAAGCCCAGGAATTTTCCGAACGCGACCGTCGTCCATTGATAGGCAGCGCCGGCATTCACCTGGCGCCGGTTGAGCGCCTTGTAAGCGACCGCGATGCCCAACATCGGCACGGCAAAGATGAGCAGCGCGCCGGGCGACAGCGTGCCCGCGGTACCCAGCAGCACGGCCGTCGTGACCGCGATCGTGAATCCGGGCGCACTGCCGGCTACGCCCATCACCAAGGATTCGATGAATGAGAGCGACCCGGCCTTCAGCTCCGTGTGCATTCCCGTCTCAGTAGCGATAGGTCGCAGTCAATCCCATTGTGCGCGGCCGCAAGGTTTCCGCCTCGTAAAGCAGCGTGAACTGATCCTGGTGATTCAGATCCAATTGGGGATGGCTGTTGAGCAGATTGTTGGCGAACATCGACACGTCGAAATCTCCGAGCTTGGTGCCGGCGCGCATCGAGACCTGGGTCGTCGCGGGATCCTGCACGAGGCCCGCGTCGTAGGACGACGTGGCGGGATCCATGACCGGCAGGAGATCCGAGTTGTGGCTGGCGAATTCGTAATCGGCGCGCACGAAGGAGTCGTGATCGAATGCCGAGAATGTGTATTCGCCGCCCAGCGTCACTGTCCAGGGCGCGCCCGGCAGCGTATCGCCTTTGCCGACGACATAATTGCCGTAGCCTGCGCCGACCGGAACGTTGCCCGTATAGACGGCATTGGTGTAGCCCAGACTCATGTCCAACTCGAACGAATCGGTCAGCAGCCAATCGGCCTGCAGATCGAAGCCTTTGCTGATCGCATTGCCGAGATTGCCGGTGTACTGAATTCCGCAGATCGGGATGTAGATGTTCTGCTGGATGTTGTTCCAGTTCAGGTAAAACACGCTGGCGTCGACCGACACGCGATTGTCGAACAATTTGTCCTTCGAGCCGACTTCGTAATTCGTCACCGTGTCGGAATTATAGGTCGCTGCATTGTTCACCGTGCCGCAGGACGGCGGCAGAGGCGCATTCGCGCCGCCGATGCGATAGCCTTGCGAATAAGTGGCGTAGATCATGTCATCGGGAGTCATCTGATAGGTTAGCCCGACCATCGGAGTGACCGGCGATTCGTCCTTCTGGCCGGAGCCGCTCGAATAGCCGAAATTCTGCGGTCCGTTCGCGTAATTGACGAAATCGAAATGGGTTTCGGCAACGCGCACGCCGGACTGGATTTTCAGTTGATCCGTGATGGCGAATGTCGCGTTGACGAAGCCGGCGATCTGACGGTCGTGGCCCAGCGTGTCGTTGATGTAATCGTCGCCGTTCGGCAGAAGATTCTCGCTCCATGCCGTCAGCATATCCTCTCCCCAAAGATACTCGGTCAGCGCGGGCAGCTGCGGGTCGTTGATCTGCTCGATGCTTTCCTGCGTGTTGTATGAAAAGAAGCCGCCCACGATCCAGGTCAGCCGCGCGTTGGGATCGGTCGATTGCAGCCGCACTTCTTGCGTGAGATTCTGCTGCGTATTGGTGATCGTGGCGACCGAAACATAGTTGTTGGGATAGCCCGGCAGATTGAGCCCGGTCGGCAGCAGGAGCGGCGGCGGGCTGGGATTGCCGATATACGAGGCGCACAGGCCGCCGGGGCAGACGTTGCCGTTGGGGTCCAGGCCCGCATCGACCGACTGCTGGAAATAGGAGAGATTGTAGAGCGTGCCGCTGTAGCCGTTCACATTCTCGTCGCGGTTATAGTAGGAAAAATTCGAGATCAGTTCCATGCCGGTGAACTGATATTCCATCTTCAGTGCCGGCAGGTAGAAATGGTCCTTATCCGCCATATGTTCGGGCGTGGCGGTGACGAAATTTCCGGAACTCGGATCGGACAGACTCACCCAGTAATCGTCGGCGTCGTGCTGGTCGCGATTCTGGAAATAGACCGAAGGCGTGATGGTCAGGGCCGGAATAGGTGTCCACAGAAGCGCGCCGCGGAGCGAATAGGTGTCCTGGCTGTTGGCATTGTGCTCCGTGACCTGGTCCGTCTCGTCGTCGACCCGATCGATATATCCCCCGTCACGCCTGCCCCAGATGCTCACGCGGAATCCGAGCTGGTCCTGTATAAGCGGTCCGCCGATCGCGACGCCGCTTTCATAGCTGGGCGCGCCGTCTTGCGTGAATGCAATCTCGGAGCGCGCATAGACGCTGTAATCGGTGAGGCTGGGTTGCGGTGTGATATAACGAACGGTGCCGCCTTCCGATCCCGCTCCGAACAGCGTGCCTTGCGGCCCGCGCAGCACTTCCACGCGATCGAGATCGAATATGCCCGGAAGCGTGTCGTTCGAGTTGAAGCCCAGCTGGCGAATCTGGATCGGCGTGTCGTCGATATAAATTCCCGTGGTGCCCGAGCCTGCGTCCGAATTGATGCCGCGGATCGAGATCGTCTTGCTGTCGTCGTCGTAATTGACTCCGGGCGTGAATTTCGCGAGGTCGGCGAAAGATTTGACGCCAAGCGAATCCATTTTCTCCGTCGTGAAGGCACTGATGCTTTCCGGCACCTTGCTCAGCTTTTCCTCGCGCCGCGTGGCCGTGACGGTCACTTCCTCGATGCCGCCGGAAGCCTGCGTCCCGCCGCCTCCCGATTGCGCCGCAACCGGCGCGACACTGCACAGCAATCCCAGAACGGCCGAAGCCGCGGACAGAGTGAGTCCGGTGAAATGAGCCCGCATGTTAATCCCCCTCTCGCGCCAGGCCATGTTGAGGGCTCGTCACGAAAGCGTCAAGCGCAAGCGCGCGCCGCGCCACAAGCTAAGCGCCTGATTTATAGGCAAAAATGGTTATCGGAGCGTCAGCAATTCGCTCACGGCCCGATGCGCCTGGTCGATCGCGGAATCGGTATATGCCTGCGCGCCCGAATCGGAATTGGCGATCGCGATGCGGCCGAAGCGTTGACGGCCGATCACATTGGCGCGCTTGTCCGGCGGAATGCTGAAATCGTCGAACAGCGGATTGAACTCATAAGCATAACCGTGCGGCCAGCGATTGACCGTGATGGCAGTGATATCGCGCGCCGCATCGAAGCCGGTACCGGCCAACATGCGCGAAAGCTGGTCGCGGATTTTTTGCTCGAAGGTTTCGAACGGTGTCTGCAGAAGCTCATAGCGCCCCGCCCGATGCTGGTCGCGCTCGGGCAGTCCGGGCGACACCGGCACCCGCACGAGAAACAGCAATATCGGATCGTCAGGCGAGCGCACGCTTTTGTATTCGCCCACATCGACCGGCCAGTTGAGCGTCACCGACGGAAAATAACTCCCGGGCGCGGAGATACTTCGGACTCCGAGCTGGTGGAAGGATTTCCAGTTGCGCAAGGCGACGCTCGTGTACACGAGAGGAATCTTGACGAGCTGATGAAGTGCGGCCTTCTGGGCTTCCGGCAGTTCCGGGCACAGATAGGGGATCATCATGTTCCAGCTGGCCATCACGCAATTGGCGGCATGCACGCGATAGACATCGCCGCCGCGTGCATACGCAACTTCCACACCGCGAGAATTTTTCGGATCGCCAATGTTGCGCACACCGACAACCGTGCTCGAGAGACGGATCGCAATGCGCGCGCCTGCACGATTGAGCGCCGCGTAATTCGCATGCGCCGTCACGACATCCTGGACGGTCTTGCCCGGCATGGCTTCAGGAATCAGATCTCGCACCAGAAGACGCGCAATGGTCGCGTTGCCGTCCGGAAAGTGAAACGTGGGCAAGCCGTCATTATCCTCATATCCTGCCGCGGTATTGCCCATACGCGCCGTGGAGCCGTCTGCGAGCTTGAGACCTTTGAACCCGGGAAGCCCGAAACCCCAGCAATCGAGTGCGGGTTCGGCATCGATCCCCACGCCCCATTCGTCATGCGTGATGTTCTGGTAGAATTTGAGCGCGATGGGATCGATCTTGACGATTTTCGTCAGAAAGTCGCTGTAGCTCATGCGCGAGAGCTTGTCTTTTTTCTGGTCCGACGTGAGATCCGGAAAATAATCGATCTCACCTTCCTCAACGCTGAGGATGCTCGCCCGCGTTTCTTCCGACAGGGGGCACTTGGCCAGAAAATCCTTCCAGGAAATCTTGCCTTCTTCCCCGCGCGAGCGGCCCGCGACGAGCCGATCCTCTCCAAAGGTCTCCTTGTCGAAGAAAGTCGAGCGCGCAAGTCGGGCATAGAGTTCGGGACGCTCGCATTGCTTCTTGAGCGCTGCCGGGTCGATGCCCAGGTGAGTGAGGACGCCGGCTGCCACCGCGCTGTAGGGGCGCGGACTGTCGATCAGTTCGGTGCCGCCGTTCAGCAGTTCGAGCCGGCCGTCCAGACGATATTCGTTGCGCTTGGCATGTCCGCCGAAATCGTCGTGATTGTCGAGAATCAAAATGCGCGCATTGGACTTCGCTTTGCGGAAAAAATACGCCGCCGACAGGCCGCTGATCCCCGCGCCGACCACGACAAGGTCGTACACGGTCTTCGCGTCTTCCGGCGCCTTCGCAGTCTTCCAGAAGGTGCCGTCGCGCAGGCTGTGGGCGGTCTCGAACGATCCCGGATGGCTGCCGCGCAGGCCGTGAAGCTCCGGCGGATAATAGCCGGGCTGATCCTGCGGCAAAGGCGTGGACGCCTGCGCCGCACTCGATCCGGCCAGCGAAATGGCTGCCGTGCCGATCGCCACGCCGTTGAGAAAATCGCGCCGGTCGATGTCGCAATCCATCCCCAGGTCACGCGAATTCTTTTTTCGTTTCGTCATCACAAGCCTATTGGGTGTTGATCATGATGTGACGCGCCACGGTGTAATCCTCCAGCGCATACATGCTGAGATCCTTGCCATAGCCGGATTGCTTGAGCCCGCCATGCGGCATTTCGTTGGTCAGCATGAAATGGCAATTGACCCAGGTGCAGCCGTAGCGGAGCCGCGCTGCGGTCGAGAGTCCGCGTGAAATGTCTTTCGTCCACACCGACGAAGCGAGGCCGTAATCGGAATCGTTCGCCCAGCCGACCGCCTGATCGACATCGGAAAAGCGCGTGATGGATACCACGGGGCCGAACACTTCGCGCCGAACGATCTCGTCGTCCTGCAACGCGCCGGCCACAATCGTCGGTGGATAATAGAAACCCGGACCATCCGGTTGCCTGCCACCCGTCGCGATCCCGATGTGTTTGACGGCAGCGGCACGCTCGACAAAGCCGGCCACGCGCGCGCGCTGGCGCTCGGAAATCAGGGGTCCGATTTCGTTCTGCGAATCGTCGCGCGCATTGAAGACGAGGCTTGACGCCGCGGACGACAGATCGGCCACCAGCCGCTCGTAGATTTTGGGTCCGGCATAGACACGACAAGCTGCCGTGCAATCCTGTCCGGCATTGTAGAACCCGAAGCCGCGCAACCCCGCGACCACGGCATCGAGATCGGCATCGTCGAACACGATGACCGGCGCCTTGCCGCCAAGCTCCAGATGCGTACGCTTGAGCGTGGCTTGTGCTGCTGCGAGCACTTTGCGGCCCGTGCCCACATCGCCCGTCAGCGAGATCATCGCCACGCGCGGATCGGAAATCAGTTTCTGGCCCACGCTTTCGCCGCGGCCGCAGACGATGTTGGCAACGCCTTCCGGAAAAATTCCGGCCAGATGTTTTGCGAGCTTGAGCGCCGTGAGCGGGGTCTGCTCCGAAGGCTTGAGCACGATCGTGTTGCCGGCCGCGAGCGCCGGCGCGAGCTTCCACGCCGCCATCATCAGCGGATAATTCCACGGCGCGATGGAGGCGACGACACCCACCGGATCGCGGCGGATCATCGAGGTATGGCCTGCCAGATATTCTCCCGCCAAGGGGCCGTGCATCGTGCGCACCGCGCCTGCGAAGAACCGGAAGCAATCGACGATGGCCGGCATTTCGTCGGCCAGCACGAGATGGCGCGGCTTGCCGCAATTGAGCGCTTCGAGATCGGCATAGGCGTCCGCGTCGCGCTCGATCAGGTCGGCCAGCCGCAGCAGCATGAGCGAACGCTCGGCCGGCGTGGTGCGCGACCAGCGATCGAACGCATCCGCGGCGGCGGCGACTGCATCATCCACCTGTGCGGGCGAGGCTTCCGGCACTTCTGCGATGGTCTCGCCGTTGCGCGGATTGAGAACAGGTTCCGGCGCGCCGGCGCCGACTTCGAATCGGCCTCCGATGCGCAACGCAATATCCATGATGAGCTCCGATCGCGACGCAAAGGGAATCCTCGTGCGGCGCGCAAAGTCTACAACAGGCGGCCGTCGCCTCCGCAACCGTGTCGGCGTTGACGGCTTCGCGACTGCGGGTCCAGAAATAGGACTTGAGGGGTCACCCGCCTCCCCGGTGGGCATGCAGGACGGATTCAACAAGAGGGTTGGAATGCAGGCCAACGACAAAGCGCGCGCCGATGCCGATTCGGCGCAACTGGCGGCGCTGGGCTACACCGCCAAATTCGACCGCTCGATGAGCCTGTGGGAGAATTTCGCGCTCGGCTTTACCTATCTGTCCCCTGTGGTGGGCGTCTATTCGGTGTTCGATTTGGGCCTCTCGACGGGCGGCCCACCCATGTTCTGGTCGTATTTCCTGGCCGGTGCGGGACAGTTTCTCGTCTGCCTGATTTTCAGTGAAGTGGTCTCGCAATTTCCGATTTCCGGTGGGCTCTATCCCTGGGCGCGGCGGCTGGTGGGAAAGCGGTGGGCCTGGATGGCCGGCTGGATCTATGGCTGGGCATTGTTCACGACCATCGCGGCGGTCGCGGTGGGTGCAGGGCCGTTCCTCGCGACATTGCTGGGTTTCAATGCGACGCCGGGTGTCACCACGAAGATTGCGCTGGCGCTGGTGGCAATCTCCACACTCGTCAATCTGGCAGGCACCAAGCTGCTGGCCCGCGTCGCGATGTTCGGATTCATCTGCGAGATTATCGGCGCGATTGTGGTGGGTACCTATCTGCTCGTGTTCGAGCGCCATCAGCCGTTCGGTGTCGTGTTCGACACCTTCGGCATTCTGCAAAACGGCGCCTACTGGCCGGCGTTTCTGGCTGCCGCCGTGGTGGGGCTGTTTACCTGTTACGGCTTCGAGGCGTGCGGCGACGTGGCGGAAGAGACTCCCGATCCGGGCCTCGCCATCCCTCGCGCGATGCGCATGACGATTTATGTGGGCATGGCGGCGGCGGCCTTTGTGTGTCTCGCGCTTATTCTGGCCCAACCCGATATCGCCTCCGTCGTCTCCGGAAAGAACACGACACCGGTGGAAAACGTGTTGCTCAGCGTGTTCGGTCCCCTCGGCGCGAAGCTGGTGGTCGCCGTGGTGATGGTGTCGTTCATGTCCTGCATCTTGAGCCTGCAGGCTGCTACCAGCCGGCTCATCTTCGCCTATGCGCGCGACAAGATGATTGTCGCCAATGCGTTCCTGTCGGGATTGTCGCCGCGCACGCATGTTCCCACGCGTGCCCTGGTGCTCTCCGGAATCGTGGCAGCCGTCATTATCATCCTGGGACTGCTCTTTCAGAACGCAATCGCGACCATCGTCAACTCGGCGATCATCGGCATCTATGTGGCATTCCAGATGATTGTGTTGGGTGCACTGGCGGCGCGGCTGCGCGGCTGGAAGCCGTCCGGACAATTCCGCTTGGGCGCCTGGGGCATAACGGTAAACATCGTGGCGCTTGCCTATGGCGTGGGCGCGATCGTCGACATGTCGTGGCCGCGCACACTGGGCGTGCCCTGGTACATGAACTGGTCGATGAGCTTGACCTGGGTGGCAATCATCGGCGCAGGCGCTCTCTATATGCTGCTCAGGCGGCCCTATGACCGGGGCGATGCGCCTGCGGGCGATGCCTGGAAGCTCGCGAAACCTTGAACTTCAACGGAGGTTGACCATGACGAAATTGTCTCTCGCAATTCTGGCCGCTGTTGCGCTCTCCTGCACCCCCGCACTCGCCGCCGAGCAATTGACCGTCGTCGAGCATGCGAAATCCGATGCGACCGCGCATATTGGGCCCAAGCCCGACAATCGCGGCGACGTGCTCACCTGGACTAACGACGTGTTCGACGCGGCGGACAAGGTGAAAGTCGGCACCGACCAGGGCTTCTGCATCCGTGTCGCAGTCGGGAAATCCTACGAATGCCTGTGGACGACATCGCTTGCGGGCGGCCAGATCACGGTGGAAGGACCGTTCCTCGATGCGGGCGACTCCGTGCTCGCGGTGACCGGCGGCACCGGCAAATACGCCGACGCCCGCGGACAGATGACACTTCATGCGCGCGACGCCAAAGGCAGCGAATATGATTTCCGGTTTTCGCTGACGCATTGAAGCGCCACAACAAATCTGCAGGTTAAGCTGGCTCAGAAATCGCCGATCGTCTGATAAATATCGATCAAGGGGAGACGGCATGCGATTTCTCGGTGTTTTTGCGGTCATCGCCGTCGGCGTAGCCTCTTCCGCTTTTGCGGAGGACAGCGCGACGCGTTGGGATCAGGAAGCGGCTGAGACGGAAATCATCCGCGACGATTGGGGCATCGCCCACATCCACGGCAAGACCGATGCCGACGCCGTATTCGGCATGAGCTATGCGCAGGCGCAGGACGATTTCAACCGGGTCGAAACCAACTACATCACGGGGTTGGGCCGTACGGCGGAGACCGAAGGCGATCGCGCGATCTGGCAGGATCTTCGGCAAAAATTGTTCATCGATCCGGACGCGCTGCAAGCGGACTATGCAAGGAGCCCCGATTGGCTGAAGGCGTTGATGAACGCCTGGGCGGACGGTCTCAACTATTACCTCGCGAAACATCCACAGGTTAAGCCGAAGCTGATCGCGCATTTCGAGCCATGGATGGCGCTTTCGTTCAGCGAAGGCAGCATCGGCGGCGATATCGAAGACATTAAGCTGACCCAACTCGAAGACTTTTACGACAAACGCAAGCTCGGCATGACCGACGACGAGCGCGGCTTCGTCTTTCACGATCCTGGCGGCTCCAACGGCATCGCCATTGCGCCATCGGATTCGATGGACGGTCACGCGCTCTTGCTGATCAACCCCCACACCACATTTTTCTTTCGCTCCGAGCTGCAGGCGACGAGCGACGAAGGCCTGAATGTCTATGGCGCGGTGACCTGGGGACAGTTCTTCGTCTATCAGGGATTCAACGCGCATGTCGGCTGGATGCACACGTCGACCGGCGTGGACAATGTCGACGAGTTTGCGGAAGACATCGTGACGAAGGACGGCAAGCGTTATTACCGCTACGGCAAAGAATTTCGGCCGCTGGGCACGAGATTCATCGCGGTGCCGTATCGAACGGCCGGCGGCGGCCGAGCGACGCGGACATTCGCGACCTATCACACCAGCCACGGCCCGATCGTTCGGGAGGCCGACGGCAAATGGATCAGCATTTCGCTGATGAACAATCCCGTTGCAGCGCTGGAACAATCGTTCCTGCGCACCAAGACGACCGACTATGCGTCCTATATGAAAGTTGCGGAGCTGAAGGCCAATTCGTCGAACAACACGTTGTTTTCGGACAGGAAGGGCGAGATCGCGCTGCTGCTGCCGCAATTCATGCCGAAGCGCGACGACCGGTTCGACTACACCAAGCCTGTGGACGGCGCCGATCCCGCCACGGACTGGCAGGGGCTCACGCCGTTGAGCGCGTTGCCGCATGTTTTGAATCCCTCCGGCGGCTGGGTCTTCAACACCAATGACTGGCCTTATTCGGCTGCCGGAGCCGACAGCCCGAAGCGCCGGGATTATCCCAAATACATGGATACGGCCGGCGAGAACCCGCGCGGGATTCACGCCGTCCTGCTGCTGACCAAGGAACGCAAATTCACGCTCGAGTCGTTGATGGCCGCGGCCTTCGATCCCTATCTGCCCGCTTTCGCACGACTCATTCCGAAACTGGTGGAGGCGTATGACGGCACACCGAACAACGATCCGTTGAAAGCGCGCCTGAAGGACCGGATCGCGCTCTTGCGGGATTGGGATTGCCGCTGGTCGGATCATTCGCCTTCGACGTCGCTCGCAGTGTTCTGGGGCGACACGCTGTGGGATGAAACAATTCGCGCCGCCAAAGCCCAAGGCAAGGACAACTACGACTATATGGCGGATGGGACGACGCCGGCTGAGAAGCTTAAAGCGCTGGCCGAAGCCTCGGACCGCCTGCAGAAGGATTTCGGCGACTGGCGCGTGCCCTGGGGCGAGATCAATCGCTTCCAACGGCTGTCCGATGCGATCCAGCCGAACTTCAGCGACGCCCAGCCAAGCATTCCGGTGCCGTTCGTCTACTCGCGCTGGGGTTCGCTCGCGTCTTTCGCCGCGCATCGCTATCCGGGCACGAAGCGCTATTACGGCAACTCGGGCAACAGCTTCGTCGCTGTCGTCGAATTCGGACCGAAAATTCGCGCGCTGGCGGTGACGGCGGGAGGAGAAAGCGGCGATCCCAAATCGCCGCATTTCAGCGATCAGGCCGTCCGCTATGCGAAAGGCAAGCTGAGGCCGGTCTATTTCTATCCCGAAGACCTCAAAGGCCACATCGAATCCCGCTATCGACCGGGAAGTGAGGTATCAAGCACCAGGCCGAATTCCGATCGCTGAGCGCATGTCGGATAATGGTGGGCGCGACAGGGATCGAACCTGTGACCCCTACGATGTGACGTTGCCCCCGCGGTTTAATCCAGGTTGAACTTGGGTCTGGCCCTTTAGGGAAGGACCAGACGATGAAGCGTTCGAGGTTTACGGAAGAGCAGATTATCGGGGTGCTGAAAGAGCACGAACTTGGCGCCAAGACGGCCGATTTGTGCCGCAAGCATGGGATCAGCGAGCAGACGTTCTACAACTGGAAGAGCAAGTACGGCGGCATGGATGTGGCCGAAGCTCGCAAGCTGAAGCAGCTCCAGGACGAGAACGGCAAGCTGAAGAAGCTGTTGGCGGATGCGATGCTGGACAACGCGGCCTTGAAGGATCTGCTGTCAAAAAAATGGTAACGCCCGCTGCGAAGCGAGAGGCTGTCGCCCATCTCGGAAAAGCCCATGAGATGAGCGAGCGGCGGGCGT